>Ga0065721_10005281_pt1 | contig 20326 bp, 16 predicted proteins | sample Mesricmetagenome_FD_59108 | JGI IMG/M metagenome (GOLD analysis project Ga0065721, IMG submission 59108) | Mesophilic microbial community from rice straw/compost enrichment Sample: eDNA_1 v2 (version 2) | ecosystem: Engineered > Solid waste > Grass > Composting > Bioreactor | place: USA: Davis... | reverse complement strand
GGGCCAGCCGGTGGCGGGGCAGTTGCCGGAAGTCACGGTCCGGGCAGCGGGGTCGGAAACCGGGACCGGGCCGGTCGGCGGCTATGTCGCCCGCCGCAGCGTCACCGCGACCAAGACCGACACGCCGCTGTCGGAGACGCCGCAGTCCATTTCGGTGATCACCCGCGAGCAGATGGAAGACCGCGGCGTGCAGACCGTGTCCGAGGCCTTTGCGTATTCGGCGGGCGTGGTCGGCGACAACGTCGTCGAGTCGCGCTACGACAAGCCGGTGATCCGGGGCTTCCCGGCACGGCAGTATCTCGACGGCCTGTACATCAACTACTACACGAGCGGCTACCTGATGCCGCGCGTCGACGCCTACGGGCTCGAGCGCGTCGAGCTGCTGCGCGGCCCCAGCTCGGTGCTGTATGGCGCCAATGCGCCGGGCGGCCTGATCAACCTGGTCAGCAAGCGGCCGACCGCCGAGACGCTGCGCGAGGTCAACGTGCAATACGGCTCGCACAATCGCAAGCAGGCCAGCTTCGATCTGTCCGGCGCGGTGGACAGCAACCAGACCGTGCTCTATCGGCTGACCGGCCTGTTCCGCAAGAGCGATACGCAGACCGACCACGCCAAGGACGATCGCATCTTCATCGCGCCTGCACTGACGTTCCGCCCGTCCGCCGATACCACCTTCACGCTGCTGACCCACTATCAGCGCGACAGGCAGGGCACCGCGATCAACTTCCTGCCGCGCGAGGGCACGGTCATTCCGACGGTCAACGGCCGCAGGATCTCGAGCTCGTTCTTCACCGGCGAACCCGGCTTCAATACCTTCGATCGCGAGGAATACGCGATCGGCTACGCCTTCGAGCATCGCTTCAACGACACCTTCCGCGTGCGCCAGAACGTGCGTTACATGCATAGCGACCTGACCTATACGGGGGTCTACGCGGTGGGCTGGAATTCGGCCGCGCAGCAGCAACTGCGGCGCGGCTCGCTCGATGCGGGCGGCAAGCTCGATACGATCGGCGTCGACACCCAGCTGCAGGCGGACTTCAGCACCGGTCCGGTCCGGCACAAGATGCTGGTCGGCGTGGACTACCAGCACGGCAAGTTCGACGACAAGCAGGGCTTCGGCACGGTCGGCACCCCGCCGCTGGGCCTGATCGATCCGTGGAATCCGGTCTACGGCGCGCGGATCAATCCGATCGCCTCGTACACCAACGCGGAGCAGACCCAGCGTCAGCTCGGCGTGTACTTCCAGGACCAGATGAAGCTGACCGAGCGGCTGACGTTCGTTGCCGGGGGGCGCAAGGATTGGGCGAGTTCGGATACGACCTCGACGCGGATCGTTACGGCGACCAACGCGCGGACCGTGACCACGACGCCGATCGACCAGGACGACTTCACCTATCGCCTCGGCCTGCTGTACCAGGCGCCGTACGGCATCACGCCGTACGTCAGCTACTCGACTTCGTTCCAGCCGCAGGCCGGCACCGATCGGCAGGGTTCGCCGTTCAAGCCGACCACCGGCAAGCAGACCGAACTGGGCGTCAAGTTCCAGCCGCCGGGCAGCAATAGCTTCATCACCGCGGCGGTCTACGACCTGCGGCAGCAGGACGTGCTGACGCCCGATCCAGGGCGTCCGGCTGGCACCAATTTCCAGATCCAGACCGGCGAGATCCGCTCGCGCGGCTTCGAGCTGGAAGGCACGATGGACTTCCAGAACGGCTTCAAGGCGATTGGCTCCTACACCTTGATGAATCTGGAAACCACCAAGAGCAACGGGCCCGACCTGGGCAAGACGCCAACCAACCGGCCGCGCCATACGGCCGCGCTGTGGGTCGACTACACGATGCGCGGCGGCATGCTGCGCGGCCTCGGCATGGGGGCCGGCGCGCGCTATATCGGGTCGACCTGGGGCGATGCGGCCAATACCTTCAAGGTGTCGTCGGTGTGGCTCGCCGATGCGGCGATCCACTACACGCTGGACCAGCATTGGCGCTTTGCGCTGACCGCGACCAATCTGCTCGACAAGGAGTACGTCGGGCAGTGCGGCAGCGCGACGACCTGCTACTACGGTTATCGCCGCAACATCCTGGCCACGGCGACTTATCGTTGGTGAGGGCCTGAGGCCGGGGCCCTGGTCCCCGGCCTGGGCCCCGCGCCTCGAGGCCCGAGGTCCCGAGGCACCGAGGCACCGAGGCACCGAGGCACCGTGGCCCGGAGGCCCGGAGGCCCGGAGGCCCGGAGGCCAGAGGCCCGCCAAGGCGCCGGCAATCCCGGCCCTGCGAACGTCGCCGGCACTGGCGGCGTCCGTTTCCGCCTAATTCGCGGGCACCGTCGTTCGTCACAGGAAGAAGACCTCTTCCTCGTGGAGCCACCGACCGTGTCCGCCTTCCCCTCGCTGCGCAATGTGTTGTTCCAGGCCTCGGGCCATCTGCTGGCGTTTGCTATCGTGGCCAGCCTGGCCGGCGGCGCGGCGTCGGTGGGGCTGATCGCCACCATCAATCGCGCATTGGCGACGCCGGCCGATCAACTGACGGCGCTGGGACTGCGCTTCGCGGCCCTGGCGGTGGCGGTGCTGCTGTGCCGTACCGCCGCGCTGATGCTGTTCGTGCGGCTGAACCAGACGGTGCTGGCCAGGCTGCGCGAGCATATCGCTGGCCGGTTGCTGGCCTCGCCCTATGCCGAGCTCGAACGGGTTGGGCCGGGGCGGGGACTCGCGCTGCTGGGCGAGGACACCAATCAGGTGGCGACGCTGCTGGTAGCGCTGCCGTTCGTGGTGATGAACGGCACCATCGTGCTGGGCTGCCTGGCCTATCTGGCCTATCTGTCGTGGCAGGTCTTCCTGTTCGCGCTGGTTGCCGTGCTGACCGGCTCGATCTGCTACCGGCTCAGCCGCAAGCGTTCGCAGCGCTATCTGCGCGATGCCGGCAAATGGCACGACGTATTGATCGAACGCTTCGGCGCGATCTTCGCAGGCGCCAAGGAACTGAAGCTGCATCGCCAGCGCCGCGAGGCGTTCGCCAGCGGGCCGCTGGCCGAAGCGATCGATGCGGTCAGGACCAACCGCACGCAGGGGCTGTCGCTGCTGTATCTGTCGCTGACGATCGGCAGCACGCTGTTCTTCGCGGTGATCGGCATCATCCTGTTCGTGGTGCAGCGGCCGCTCGGCGCCGATGCTGCCGTCGCCAGCGGCTATACGCTGGTGTTCCTCTACATGATGGCCCCGCTGGAGGGCCTGCTGAACAGCCTGCCGCAGTTCAATCTGGCGCGCATCGCCTATCAGCGCATCGGCGATACCACCGGGCCGCTGGCGGTGGAGCAGGGGCAGGCAGATGCCGCGGGCGATCGCCGGCCGTTCGTCGCGCTTGCCTTGCACGGCGTCACGCATCGCTACTTCCGCGATGGTGAGGACGGCGCCTTCACGCTGGGGCCGATCGATCTGTCGCTGCGCGTCGGCGAGGTGGTGTTCCTCGTCGGCGGCAATGGCAGCGGCAAGACCACGCTGGCCAAGCTGCTGGTCGGCCTGTATGCGCCGGAGAGCGGGAGCGTGGTGCTCAATGGCCAGGCGATCGCCGATGCGTCTGACCGTGAGCGACAAAGGCAGCAGTGCACCGCGGTGTTCTCCGACTTCCATCTGTTCGACAGCCTGCTGGGCGCGGCCTCGGAAGGTGAAGAGGGGGTGGCGGGTGGCAATGACGGGCAGGGCGATCATGAAGGCAGATACGCGGCGCTCGACGCGCGTGCCAACGAGCTGCTGGCGCGTCTGCAGTTGCAGCACAAGGTGACCGTGCGCGGCGGCGCGTTCTCGACGCGCGCGCTGTCGCAGGGCCAGCGCAAGCGCTTGGCGCTGGTCGCCGCCTGCCTCGAGGACCGGCCCGTGATCGTGCTCGACGAATGGGCCGCGGATCAGGACCCGGCCTTCAAGGCAGTGTTCTATCGCGAGATCGTGCCGGCCCTGCGCGCGCAGGGAAAGGCGGTGCTGGTGATCTCGCACGACGATCGCTACTTCGATGCGGGGGATCGCATCGTGCTGCTCGAACAGGGTCGCATCCGCGAGCAGCACATTGAACACCAGCGCGAATACCAGCCCGAATACCCGCCCGAATACCCGCCCGAATACCCGCCCGAACATCAGCGCGAACACCAACCGGCCGCAGAGCCGGCGGGCGTGGCGATCGCCACCGAGCGGCAGCGCGCGGCATGAGACACCGGCTCGTTGCGCCGGTGCCCAGGCAGCGACTCCGCTACAATCGCGTCACACGACGCCGGTGCATGACATCGGCGCACAAGAACGCATCAAGGGGAGCTGTACGTGGTCCAGAACCGATCGCCGGGCAACGACATCGCCTGGCAACAAGCGCTCGATTGGGTGATGCTGATGCGGGACGGCATGCTCGACGCCAGCGCCGAACAACGCCTGCTCGATTGGCTCGACCAGTCGCCCGATCACATCGAGTCGTTCCGCCAGGCCTGCGCCGTGTGGCAGGCGACCGGTGCGGTGACCCCCTCGATCCAGGCCGCCCTCGAAGCGCGCATGCCGCCCGCGGCAGGGCAGCGCCCCACACGCCACGGCTGACCTTCGCTGTCATACCTCGGTCGCATTCGGCCACCAACCTTTACACATTGCCTCTTCGAATCGCACGGGCATGTCGCTATAATTGCGAATGAGTCGCATTTGCGTTAGCATGTCCGTCGGTTTCTTCTGGGAGGGGGCACGAAATGACCGAGCAACCGATCAACGAGGTCCGGACGCCTGTCGAGGCGCACCAGCCGCGCCATATGAATCAGGAACTGTTCGGTACCTTCCTCAGCTATCGCCGAGCCCTGATCGACGCCGCGGCGCGCATCCTGGGCTGCCGTGCCGGCGCGGAGGACGTGGTGCAGGACACCTTCCTGAAGCTGATGGACCAGGAGAGCGCCATCGTGGTCCGGCAACCCGTCGGCTACCTGTTCCAGACCGTGCGCAATCTCGCCATCGATCGGCACCGGCGTGCAGCGCTGGAACAACGGCACGCCGCCTGCGAGGAAGATGGCCTGCTGGTGGCCAGCGACGCCTTGTCGCCGGAGTCCATCACGCTGGGCCGCGAAGCGCTCGGCACGGTGGCTGGCGCGCTGGCCGAACTTCCAGAGCGTACCCAGAAAGCCTTTGAGATGTATCGGATTCGGGGGATGACGCAGAAGGAGATCGCGGTGATCCTCGGCGTGTCTCCGACACTGGTCAATTTCATGATCCGCGATGCGATGACCCATTGCCGCGACGCGTTGTTCGGCGCTGCGTAATTTTCATCCTGCAATCCGTGCAGTCCGGTACCGCTTGATCCGGCACCCCCTGATCCGGCACCCCCTGATCCGGCACCGCTTGATCCGGCGCCGCGTGATCCGATACCACTTGATCCGGCGCCGCGTGATCCGATACCACTTGATCGGGACCGTGCAAGCGCGACCATCGCATCCTGTTATCCCCCCTCTACCCAAGTTCCAGCCCTCCATCGCGCCGCTTCCCGGAATGCAATTTGCGTCCTGCCGTGACATTGCGGTCCGGTGGGTCGGACCGCGTCAACCCAGTCTTGCGGAGTTGCGCGATGAAAGCTGTCGTATTCCACGGAGTCGGCGATATACGCCTGGACGATGTGTCCGATCCGGTGCTGCAGGCGCCGACGGACGCATTGATCGAATTGACCGCCAGCGCCATATGCGGCACCGACCTGCATATGGTCCGCGGCACCATGCCCGGCATGCGCCCGGGCACCATCCTCGGCCACGAGGGCGTCGGCGTGGTGACCGAGGTCGGACAGGACGTCAACAATCTGCGGCCCGGCGATCGGGTCGTGATTCCTTCCACGATCGCCTGCGGCTACTGCAGCTACTGCCGCAGCGGCTACCACGCGCAGTGCGACAACGCCAATCCCAACGGCATGCGCGCGGGCACGGCCTTCTTCGGCGGACCGCAGACCTCCGGTCCCTTCCATGGCCTGCAGGCCGAGTACGCGCGGATTCCCTTTGCCAATATCGGCGCGATCAAGCTGCCGGACGAGATCAGCGACGACCAGGCCATCCTGATGTCGGACATCTTTCCGACCGGCTATTTCGGCGCGCAGCTGGCCGAGATCCGGCGCGGCGATACGGTGGTCGTGTTCGGCTGCGGACCGGTCGGCCAGTTCGCGATCGTGTCGGCGCATCTGCTGGGCGCGTCCCGCATTCTCGCGGTCGATCATGTGCCTTCGCGGCTCGAGGCAGCGCAGGCGCAGGGCGCCGAAGCGATCGACTTCAACCGTGAAGATCCGGTGCAGGCGATCCTGCGCCTGACCGGCGGCATCGGCGCCGACCGCGCCATCGATGCGGTCGGCATCGATGCGCAGCGCCGGCATGCCGATGGAGGCGGCTCCACCGGCCGGCCGTCGCTATGGCAACCCGGCGATGGTCCATCGGAGGTGCTGAAGTGGTCGGTCGAGGCGCTGGCCAAGGCCGGCACGCTGTCGATCATCGGCGTCTATCCCGAGGCGCACGAGACCTTTCCGATCGGCAAGGCGATGAACAAAAACCTGACGCTGAAGATGGGCAACTGCAATCACCGCGCGATCCTGCCCGAGCTGGTGGACCTGGTGCGCGCCGGCGTGATCGATCCCGCCGAGGTGCTGACCCAGACCGAGCCGCTGACCGGCGCGTTGCAGGCGTACGAGGCATTCGACCAGCGCCAGCCCGGCTGGATGAAGGTCAAGCTGGAGCCGTAACCTGGCGCTCCAGGCAAGGGCATCGAGCAAGCGCAGCGATACCCGGGGGCGAGCGATCGCCCCGGTCGACACCAGGACGAAGCCCGGACGAAGCCCGGACGAAGCCGCGGACAAAAAAAGCCGGCACGCCGTATCCGGTCGTACCGGCTTGCCGGGCCATGCAGCGCCCGGTCAGCGCCAGGCTTACTGCTTCGTCGCGGGGCTGGGGGAATCGCCCTTCGGCGCCGACGGCGAGTCCGGCGTTACCGCGTCGGGCATGCCCTGCTGGCGCGGCTTCTTGCTGCGATGCGTGGTGCCGCTCTTCTTCTTGTCGCGTTTCTCGGTACCGGTCATGGTCGAACCGGTCGAGCTGGTCGACCCGCTTTGCATCGTGGTGTCGCTGCTGCCGCTCATGCTGCCGCCAGTCGCCGACGGCGTCGTGCTGCGGCTCGCGGGTGGGTTGCCTTCGGTCGGCGGCGCGCTCGGGTTCGGCGCGTTGTTGCTGGGGGGTGCCTGCTGTGCGACCACGGGCAGGCTCAGCGCCGCGCACAGCGCAAGCGCGGTAGTGGTGACGATTCGCTTCATCGTTGGCTCCATCCATTGAACGTGAGAACGGGCAGGCCCGTCCGGACAGACACCGGCTGGTGGCACACGATGCCCGTTACCTAACGATACGTGCCGCGCCATGCCCGCTCAGGAAGGCGATGCCTGAATTGACTGTAGGAATTGGACGACGGCTGCGAGTCCCGTACTGCAATCCTTACGAGGCGATGTAGAAATTCCGGGGCGGCAACGCAGAGGACCACGCAAGCAGGCCACCCGTATGCCTCGGGCCATACACCGATCTTGTCGCGCCGACTCGGCACGGAAGTTGCGCCGCGGCCGTTGTCACTGATCTGGCCGATGGAGGTCACCTTGAAAGCGATGCAATGGATCCGTCCCGCGCTGCTGGTTGCCGCCGCGGCGTCGATGAACCTCGCGTTTGCCGAGGTTGGCAAGACCGACACGAACTTCATGAAGAAGGCGGCCGAGAGCGGCATGCTGGAAATCGAGGCCAGCACGCTGGCCGAAAGCAAGGCATCGAGCGAGACGGTGAAGTCCTTTGCCTCGCAGATGCTCAAGGACCACAAGGCCGCGGACAGTGAGCTCAAGGCATTGGCTTCGACCAAGGGCGTGGAGCTGCCGACCGAGCTGCCCTCGGCGGACAAGAAGCGGCTGGAGGCGCTGGGGGCGCTGGAGGGCGCAACCTTCGATCGCGAGTACGCGAAGGAGGTCGGCGTCAAGGCGCACAACAAGGCCGTCGCCCTGTTCCGCGAGGCTTCGACGAAGGCGCGCGATCCGGAAATCAAGGCGTTCGCCGGCAAGACGCTGCCAACGCTGCAACACCATCTCGAGATGGCCAACAAGATGGCCAACGAGGTGGGAAAGTCCCCGGCCAAGTCGGCGAAACGCTAGGCACCGCGCCAGGCACCGCACCAGGCAGCACGAACCGCGATGCGCCAGCGGGGCCCGTCGCCACCACTACGCAGGAGACAGAGATGAAACGTTTTGCCACCTTCGCGATGCTGGCGCTGATGTCCGGCGCCGTGATGTCGCAACCCACGGCCACGCCCGCTACCGGAACGCCTCCGGGCGGGGACAAGGCGCCCGGTACGGCCGCGTCGGACGTCGCGCCGACCCGCCCGGTGCAGGGGCCGAGCGGCAGCTCCACTTCGGACCATGGCGCGCATGGCGGCACTCGCCAGCACGATGCGACCAAGGGCACGGGCACCAGCAAGCGCGGCGAGGCAAGCCAGTCGAATCGCGGCAACAGCCGCAGCGCCTCTGCGGCCGAAAGCTACGGCTATCCGGCTTCGCCGGCGAAGGCACGCTGACGATCCCGCTGGCGCCGGCCATTTCCGTAGCGCTTCTTCCCGCTTTTCCGTCCCTTTTCCTTGTCCGAGCGCGGCGCCCAGTACGGGCGCCGCTTCTTTTCGCGCGACCGCAATTGGCCGCATGGACGGAAATGTTGGCTCGCGCACATAGGCAAACAATTTTTTATTTGCGGGCGCAGCAAACGCTAACTAGATTGCCTTCGTGGGTTTGTCAACGCTGACATGCTGGCGGTCTTTGCATGTCGCGGCCGCGGCAACCCGCCGTGGCGGTACACCGGCATGCCAAGGCAATCGCGTCCGAGCCGTGGGGGAGGGCGGACGCGAGGCAGCGCCAGTCCACGGGGTCTGGGGCTGGTCCGTCGAAGCATGATGGCGGCCGCTCGCGTCGAAGTCATACCAGGAGGCCAGGCATACCGACCGGCATGCACCGGGCGGGTCCGGCCTGCCAATACGCAGCGCATTGGAAAGGAACGGCATCGCGCCGGCGACGGCGTGCGGCCGGCCGGCCCTTCGCGTCTTTCGTCTGGTGTGGGCCGTGGTCACGGCCGCGCCGGCGCTTCTACCCCGGGATCCAACATGAACGACGCCCTGCTCTCCGACCCATGCGTTCCAGCGCGCGCCGAGCCACTCGGCCCATCCGTTTTGCGACGCGATGTCGAACGATCCGACGCCACCCTGGCCATGCAGGCGACGGCCAGCCGAGAGGACAGCTATCTCGAGCGATTGCAGCCCTTTCTGAAGCCGGGCGCCGTGGTACGCGGTGGGGCCTTTCCCGAGGCGCGCATCGATGCGTTCACCACCGGCATGCGCGCCAACGCGCATTACTTCAGCCATCCCAAATGGATGGACGACTGGCTGGCCAGCGTGCATCGCTATCCGGAGTTGCGAGAGCGGTGGCTGTCCGTAATGGGGTCGCTCGATGGCAAGGTGCTGGTCGATGTCGGCTGCGGCCCCGGGAATCTGCTGGCCGCATTGGGGGGCAAGCCGCGCGTCGCGATCGGCGTCGACATCGCGCCGGGCAGCCTGGAGAGAGCGGCAGGGGTCGGCTACCTGCCGTTGCGGGCCGACGCGCACGATATGCCGTTGCGCTCGGGCATCGCCGACGTCGTGGCCATCAACGGGTCGCTGCATCATCTGGACGACATGCGGCGCGCGCTGGTCGAGGCGTCGCGGCTTGTCCGTCCCGGCGGGCTGCTGATCCTCGATCACGATCCGCAGCGCTCGGCGTGGAATTTCCGCGGGATTGCCCTGCTGCTCTGGCGCATGCGCTTGCCGATCTATCGCTGGCTTCGGCGCGGCGGCCATACCGCGGCCGATGACGAACAGATCTGGGCGCTGGCGACCGAACTGCATCACCGGCCGGGTGATGGGCTCACGCGCGAGCTGGTACACACGACGCTGAGGCCACTGGGCTTTGATATCGCGATCTATCCGCACAGCCACTATGTCGGCAAGGACGTGCTCGATGGTGCGATGGGCCGCCCGCCGTTGAAGATCCGGCTGGCGCAGCGGTTGTCCGGCATCGATCCGCGCTCGGCGGAAGCCGCGCTGAGCCTGTTCGTCGTCGCGCGACGGCGCACGCTGTAGTCACGCCGACACGCCAGTCGGCCGCATGGCGATCTCCCGGTCGCCTCGCGCCGCCGCCGGTTTCGGTGGCGGCGCGCCGCAGTTGCCGCCTTCCTTGGCGCGACGTTCGATCCCCTGGTTCCCTGATTTCCTGATTTCCTGATTTCCTGATTGCAGCGCGCATCGCCTGATCGCGATGCGCATTGCCATGTCCGAATCGCCGCGCGCATCGCCAATTCCGCGCGGGAACGCTATTTGCGTGATGGCCGATGCGGTCAGCCCCGGCCTGCCCTTGCACGGCAGCCGCGCGGCAGGCATGGCTGTGGCGCCCGTCGGCGCCGCGGTTCCGCGTGCCGCCCGCAGGGGTGGCTGGGGCGTGGCCGTCCCGCACTGCGATCCCCAACGAGAAAGTCCGAACGACAAAGTCCAGACGAGAAAGGGCGCCTCTCCACCGGGGACGGGAGAGGCGCCAAGCGCGGGCGAGCGGTCAGTCTATCCCGCGTTGCCACAGGCTATCCGCCGCCACTCGGCGCGAAAGTCGCCTAGCGCACACAGCCTTCGGCGGCGGAATGGAAATTGCGTCACCAAGGACATCACCACCGATACACGCCGGACCGGACGGGCGTTTCGCGCCGGTTCCCCGCCACAGCATTTGCAACTCTTACCAACGGAGGCAGAGATGAACGATCGCAGCACCAGCCGCCGCGTATGGGATTATCGCCAGCCGTATAGCGCCGAAGATCGGCTTGACCAGCGCGGCTCGCGCCAGGGCGGCCGTTATGCGGAATACGCCGAGGAGGAAATCCGTCAGGGACGCGGTGTCGGCCGGCCCGGCATGCCGCGCTACGGCGGCGGCCGCGACGATCCGTTCGCGGCGCCGCGCCATGCCGAACACGGCTATGGCGCCGGCCACTTCGGCGAGGGCCGCTTCGGCCGCAGCTACGAAGAACCGGTTGGCGACAATCCCTACGGCACCTTTCCGTCGACCGGCGAGGTGATGCGCGGCAACAGGGGACTATCGGGCAGCGGCGAACGGCGCGGCGGCGACCTGACCGACAGCCGGCTCTCGCGCGGACAGCGCGGCGGGCCGTGGCCAGATCAATCGCGTACGCCCTGGCGCGATCGCTACGAGCCCGACGACCCGCAGACCCGCGCCAATCTCGCCCAGGCCTATGGCATCTCGGATTCGGAGCGGCTCGATGCGCCGTCCTGGCCCGACGAGCGCGGCAGCGGCAATGCCGGCCGCCGCCAGGCCAGCGCGCGCTGGATGGACGAGGGCGGACGCTTCCCCGAAAGCGAGCGCCCTGGACGCGGCGGCCGTCCGTCGGGCTGGCCCGGCGACGACTGGAGCGCCGGCGGCCAATGGCAATCGCACGGCCGCGACGAGGCCTACGAGCGCTTCAGCGGCGCGCCGCAGCGCGTGACCTGGGGGCAGGGCTCGGGCAGCGGCAGCGGTCCCGGCCGCCGCGTCTCGCCCAAGGGCTACCAGCGCAGCGACGAACGGATTCGCGAGGACCTGTGCGAACGCCTGGCGCATGACGACCGCCTTGAAGTGCAGGACGTCGAGGTCCAGGTCAGCGACGGCGTGGTCACGCTGACCGGCGCCGTGCGCGACCGCCGCCAGAAATACTGCGTCGAGGACATCGCCGACGACATCTTCGGCGTGCGCGAGGTCCACAACCGGATTCGCGTGCAGCGCGAAGGCGGCCAGGTGGTGCAGGGTTCGGCCGGGTCCGCGTCGGGGGGCCAACGTGTCTCCGGCATGAGCACGTCGGGCAGCGCCACCGGCAGCACCGCCAGCAGCTATGTCGGCGGCATGGAGGTCGGCGCCGGGGAAGTGCCCAAGGGCACCGACCCGCACGGCGGCACCACGACGCCGGGTAAGCACGCTACGTGATGGGGAGAGGACGATGAACCGGAACACCGACAACAAGCGCGATCAGGACGATGCCCGCGACAAGCTTCGCGCGCGCGAGTCTGCCGACGATATTGGCAACGACAGCGGCAACGACAGCACTACCTCCAGCGCCGAGGCCCAGCGCGAACGCGAGGTGAGGGAGGAAGCGCGCGCGATTCCGAGTTCGCTCGATCCCCATACGGACATCGAGCCGATCGATTCGGACATGAACCTGGAAGGCCTGCCCGAGCAGGAACAGGACTATCCGCACGACAATCGGACCGAGGCGTTGCTGCCAGAAGAGCAGATCGGCGAGCGCATCGCCGATGCAGCCGAAGGCATCCCCCCGGATACGCCCGCGGACCGCGCCGATCACACTGACCAGCGCGAGGAACGTCCGCCCCGGCACGAGCCCGAGTAAGGCCGGATCGCTTGCCGAGGCGGTCCGATGATTTGCGATAGGGGCGCCTCGGCATGATGTCGATCCGCTTGCAGGCGAGGGCGGGGGTGAGGGCGAGGCCGAGGCGGGCTCAATCGAACTGATACGACCAGCTCGCATTGATGCGCGGCGAGCGGCGGTCCGCATTGATCGGCTTGTCGCCGACCGGCTGCGCCAGCGACAGGTCCAGCGTGTAGTAGCGCCGGTCCGAGAAGCGCACGCCCAGCGCCACCGACGACAGCGAGCGGTGCGTCAGCGAGTAGCTGTTCGAATAGACCCGCGCGACATCCGCCAACACATACGGCTGCAGCGTCTTCAGGTAGGTCATGTCCATGCCGAACAACCGGCTGATCTCGGCGGACGCGCCCCAACCCTTGTCGCCCGCCACTTCGCCGGCGGGATAGCCGAGGCCGAAGAAGCGTCCGCCGAAGCTGATCTGCTCGCTCGACGCCAGGCGATCGCCGCTGTACTGGCCGGCGGCTGAGACCGCCATGCCGAAGCCGAAGGGCAGGTCGGTCGCCTGCGACAGCAGCAGCCGCGTGCGCAGGAAGCTCAGGTCGTTGGCATTGTTCTCGCGGCGTGCGCCCAGCGCATCGACGCCCTTGTACAGGCCCAGCGTGGCGCTGCGCGACACGCCTTCCTTGCGCTGGACATAGGCCAGCTCTGCATTGACTACCCGCACATTGGTGCCGATCGCTACCGAGCGATCGGTGCCGGCCTGCGTATAGCGCTCGAACTGGTCGGTCCCGTAGAGCCCGCCGCTCAGCGTCAGCGAATGCCGCGCACTGAGCAGCAGCGGATAGCTCAGGCTCGCGCCAAGCCGCTTGTTGTCGTTGACGTAGCGCCGGTTGAAGCCGATTTGCTCGAGCGTGGCGTTCTGCGGCACGCCGCGATAGTGCGACGCGTTGACGCGCGCGACCAGCCCCTCGGTGCCGATCGGTTGCGCATAGCCGAGCGCGTAGTACTCCTCGTCGTCGCGTCCCTTGGGGAACAGCGCCGATACCGTCAGCTGCTCGCCAAGCGGCGTCAGGCCGCTGGCCGTTGCCGTTGCAATCGCCCGCACGCCGGGCGACATGTAGTCGACGCCGGTGCCGAAGGCGATCGGCTTGCGCTTGACGTCGAGCACCATTTCGCTGGCGCCGTCGGTGGTGGTCGGCGGCTGCACCGTGGCGCCGACCTGCACGCCCGGCTGCAGGCCCAGCACGCTGGAATAGCGGTCGAAGCTCGCGCGCGTCAGCGGCCGTTCCTCTTTCAGCCGTTCGGCGATCGCGCGAAGACGATTCTCCAGCGGCCCCGGATTGCCGCGAATGGTCACGCGTGCGACATAGCCTTCGACGACGGTGATCAGCACATTGCCGTTCTCGAAGGACTGCGCGGGAACGAAGGCGAACGACAGCGGATAGCCATGCTGCTGGTACATCTCGGTGACCGCATTGGCGGCCTGCAGCAGTTCGGCAACCGTGATTTCCTTGCCGGCCAGCGGCTTGAACTTGTCCGCGATCTGGTCGAAGGGCAGCGTCCTGGCGCCCTCGATCTGGAAGCGTGTCGGCGTCAGCTTGGCCGACAGCAGATTCTGCAGGGCCGGGTCGGGACGTTCGACCTGTACCTTGACTTCCCCGGTGGGCTTGGGCGGCGCGATCTTCGGCAGCGTTTGAGTCGGGTCCCCCTGGACCGGGCTGCGCGGATCGGCGGCCAGAACTGGATGCATGCCGCCATGCCAGGCACCGAGGCCGAGCAGCAGCATGGCGACGCGAGTGTGCGTGCGCGACATGGTCAATCCCCTTTCACAATGAAACCGATGCGGCTGTGGAAGCCGGATCTCCACCGGCGCGCAGGCTGCCGCTGCCTGCGCGCTTATCGAAGTGGAGTCCGGCTGTACTGCAAGGCTGAGAGAGGCGATGCAGCGGATTTGCCGTGGTCGGCCGAGGCGGCCGATCGGCGGCGCATCACGTGTGCATCAAGCGGGCATCAAGCCTTCTCAGCGGCGACCCCCCAGCAGACCGCCAACGGTGCCGAGCACACCGCCGACGATGCCGCCGACCGCGCCGGTGACCGGACCGGTGGTCGCGCCACCGGCAGTGCCGCCGGGAGCGGGAGCCGGGGCGGGTGCCGGTGCCGTGCCGCCGCCAGTCACGCCGCCGGTAACACCGGCGACCACGCCGCCGACCAGATTGGTCACCGGAGCCAGCGGACCGCTGCCGGCACCGCCGTTGCTGCCGCCCGTGAGACCACCGGTCAGCCCGCCGACGAGGTTGGTGACCGGAGCCAGCGGACCGCTGCCGGCACCGCCGTTGCTGCCGCCCGTGAGACCACCGGTCAGCCCGCCGACGAGATTGGTGACCGGAGCGAGCGGACCGCTGCCCGAACCGCCGTTATTGCCGCCGGTGAGGCCACCGGTCAGCCCGCCGACGAGATTGGTGACCGGGGCCAGCGGACCGCTGCCACCGTTGTTGCCACCCGTCAAACCGCCGGTCAGGCCGCTGACCAGGTTGGTCACCGGCGCCAGCGGACCCGTGCCGCCATTGCCGCCACCGGCCAATCCGCCCGTGATGCCGCTGACCAGATTGCCGACCGGTGCCAGCGGACCGCTCGGGGTCGTGCCCGGCGCATGCACCGCGCCGCCCAGCGCTGCAACCGTGTTGCCCGCACCGGTCACCACGCCGCCCACGCCGCTGACGACCGGCGTGTTGGTCTGCTGCAGCTTGCCGCCGAGCTGCGCCACCGTGCCGCCGACCACGGTCAGCAGGTTGTTCACGGGCTGGCCGAGGCCGGTCGTCGCGCCGAGCGATTGCGTGGTGCTGGTCAGCTGCGAGGTCAGCGGAACGATCGCGCGGCTGACGCCGCTGGTCAGCTGCTCGACCGGACCGGTCGACAGCACCGTGCCCACCGTGCCGCCCAGCGTCTGCACGCCGGTGCCGACCTTGTCGACCAGCGCACCGACCGGCGACGTCACCGCGCCAAGCGGCGACAACGGGCCGGTGCCCAGGCCGGTGACCGCGCTGCCGACCTGCGTGACTGCCGTGCCGACATGGGTCACCACGTTGCCGGTGCTGGCCACGGTAGTGCCGATCGGATTGACCGCGTTCGGGATATTGCCCAGGCCGTCCTTCAGTCCGGTGCCCAGCGAGTCGACCGCGTTGCCGACCGACACAAGCGCGCCGCCGACACCGTTCTGCGTCTGGTCGGGGACCACGGGGAGGTTGGCGTTCTGCAGCTGCTCGCCGACGGCGCCGACGACGTCGCCGACCTTGCTGACGAGGCCGCCGGTCTGGTTGACGATCTCTCCGGTCGGGCTGCGTACCGGCGTGCTGCCACCGCCGCCGCCATCGCCGCCACCGCCGCCGCCACCGCCACCGCTACCGCCACCGCTACCGCCGCCATCGCCGCCGCCGCCGGTACCACCGCCGCCGCTGCCACCACCACCAGTACCGCCGCCGCCAGTACCGCCACCGCCGGTGCCACCACCGCCGCTACCGCCACCATCAGTACCACCGCCACCGCTTCCACCACCGGTCCCACCTCCGTTCGGGCTGCCGGTGCCGCCATTGGTGTCACCGACCGTGCCGCCTCCCTTGCTGCCCGTCCCCATCGAGGTCGAGCCGCTGCCGCTCGCGCAACCGCCGAGCAGCAGCAATGCGCTGAGCAGCGCCGTGGCGGTCAAGGTTGTCTTGGTTCTTTTCATCATTGATCCCCTGGTCAACAAGTGTTCTCGTGTTTGACGTTCCCGAGTTGAAAGGCATGGGGCGCGTGGCGCCGCCGTGCTGCTGTCACAAGCGCAAGCGGTGTGCCACTGAGTGACCAGCTGTGCGCCACGCACATGGGCAAGTTCGATGGCTTGCCGGAAAGCCTTGTGCAGCAACGGTTTGCGGGAAATGGGGGCAACTGCGTGCAGAGCTCGCAAGACCATGCGCGAGGCGTGTGGCGGCGTTACGCGTTACGTAACGCGCTACGGCGCGAACGGAACATCGGAGGGGGTGGGCGATGGCGCGCGGGGGCGTGCCGGCGCGGTGTTCGCGAGCGTCGGCGTGTGGCGATGGGCGCCGTAACACGTTACGTAGCACGTAACGTCGGAAAGCGCGGCAATGCGTCCTCGCATGGCCTCATTTCCATGCCGGGCTTTGGCCCGCAAAGGCGCGCCCTGCAAGGCTTTGCGGGCGATGCGCCGGGCTGCGCGGCCGGCACGTTCCGCATCGTTTCTCTCCATGGCACACGCCTTGCGGACCAAGGCGTCGAGTCCCCGCTGCACGGGGACCGCCGGCACCACGGGACGGGTCAGGGTTCCGCGCCGGTCCGATCCACAAGGAGAAACACAATGAAGCGGACGAATTCGACGCGACGCGCGCCGGTGATGATGGCGCTGGCGTGCGCATGCGTACTGGGGATGATGGCGGGCTGCTCGTCGAGCGGTTCGGGTAGTGGCACGCGGCCGCCTGCGACGACGCCGCCTCCAAGCAATGGCGGCGGCGGTGACGATGGTGGCGGCACGCCGCCGCCGACCACGTCGAAACCGACCACGCCGACGGGCCAGATCGCGGAAGGCGCCGGCAATACGGTGACGGCGACCGGCAATGCGATCTCGGAAATCGGCAAGCAGATCCAGGGCGCCAATCTGCCGATCGTCAGCGACGCGACGGGCAAGGCGACCGGCCAGGTGGTCGTCGATGCCGGCAACACGGTGGCCGCGCTGGGCGCGGGCGTGCGCGATGGCCTCGGCAAGATGGGCGCGGTGGACAACCCGGTCGGCGTGACCGTGGCAAGCACCGGCAATGTCGTCACGCAAACCGGCCATACCTTGTCGAGCACGGGGGACCTGGTGAACTCGCTGGGCCAGGACCAGCTGAAGGTGCTGTCGCCGGTGACCACGCCGGTGGGCGCCGTGATCAATCACGTGGCCGGCGGCGTGCAGCAGTTGGGCGAGAAGCTGGGCGACAAGCTGTCGACCGGCCCGGTCGCGCAGCTGACCGGCCAGACCAGCAAGGTGATCGTGCCGTTGACCAGCAAGCTGACGGACACCACGCAGGCGCTGGGTGCCACCACGCGCCTGGGGGCGCCGGTCGACAACCTGCTGACCAAGGTCGGCGGCGTGGTCGCGCATACCGGCACGCACCTGAGCGCGACGAAGGCGCCGGTGGTCGGCCCGGTGGGCGGTGTCGTGACGGAAGTCGGCAGGACCGTCGCCGCGGCGGGCGGCCTGGTCCACGGCGAAGGCAATGCGGCAGGCGGCAGCGGCAATCCGCTCGGTGGCCTGCTTGGCGGTCTGCCTCTCACCCAAACGGGTGGTCAGGCGGGCAGTGGTTCTGACAAGGGTGCCGGCAGCGGCAAGACCGGTGGTGTGTTGGCACCGGTCGGCGGGCTATTGGCACCTGTGACCGGCCTGGTCGGCACGCTTGGAGCGCTGGGGCGCTAAGGCGTAGTCGACTGCTGCCATGGCACCAGTCCGGGGGCCATGCCAGGCAGCTTGATGGTGCGCAGTCGGACGATCCCCGCGGCTGCGCATCTTTTTTTATTCAGGGGAGCGGAAAGACCGTCCGCCATCCGTAGTAGTCCTAATGCATGAGCCGACAGTAGGAGCACTGTCAATCGGGGCAACTGAAAACTTTTGTCAAGACAGCAAACGGATGTAGCTGAAATTAAAAAATTCCTTTATAAAAACAACACGGATACTTGCTGCACGAGATCAGCCAAGCCATTAGAGCCAGGCGATCGCGCGGATCGACGCGGTATCCAAAGTGTTGGGATAACTAGCAATAAAGAAGGAGCGGTCATCATGAAACAGGGGTTCTTGCGTTTCATTCGGGACGAGCGGGGGGCGACGGCCATTGAATATGGTCTGATCGCTGGTCTTATCGCGTTGGCGGTTGCCGGGGGAGCCAAGATGCTCGGCGACAATCTCGACGACGCGTTCGACAGACTCGCAACGAAGGTGCAAACCATCATTGCACCGACTCAGGCCTCTGGCAGCTGACGGAAATACCGACCGCCTTCCATGGCATTCATCGTCGCGCTGCTCTGCGCGACGGCCCTTTGGACTGATCTTCACTACCGCAAAGTACCAAACCTCGCATTGGCGCTTGCGCTGATTGCGGGAACTCTCGTGTCGGCGCTCGGCTACGACTCGTCGTTGCCGCTGGCGGCGCGCCTGCTCGGCTTCGCGTTGGGTTTCGTCGTCATGCTGCCCGCTTATCTGTTCGGCCGCATGGCGGCGGGCGACGTGAAATTCTTCGCGGTGGTAGGGCTGTTCGTCGGGCCGTCGGGCCTGCTGCCGGTCTGGCTGACCGGGACGTTGCTGGCATTCGTCCATGCCTGTCTCGTTCTTGCCTTTCGCCATGCCGATGCACGTGGTGGTGTCATGGCCGCGGTCGGCCAATGGCCCAGGCGTATGCGCTGGTTTGCCGCCATGACCGACCAGTCGCGCGGCATTCCTTATGCCGCTTATCTCGCCGTGGGTGTGCTCCTATGGATATCGGTCGGTCAGGGCCATTCCTGAAGGGCGGAATGCGCCACCGGTTGGCGCAAAGATAAAAGCAACCGGGTTTGTCTATGAAACAGGGGCGAAGGGGAATCGTTCACCGGCATGGCCGCGAGCGGGGGATTGCTGCGCTCGAATTTGCGGTGGTGTTGCCGGTGCTGCTCGCGCTGCTGCTGGGGATCGTCTATTACGGCATGATCCTCGCGCTCGAGCAGATGCTGACGCTCGCGGCGGCGGAAGGTGCGCGCGCAGCCCTGCGCTATCCGAGCGGCGCGCCCGACGGCGGTCTCGACGCCACGCGGGACCTGCGCGTGGCCGCGGCCGCCAACACCGCGCTGGCCACGCTGCCAGCGACCCTCCAATCGAAGCTGGCCTCCCGTGACGACATCGCGTCGGCGAGCGATTGCGCCGCGCCCGCGGACACCGTCTGCGTCAGCGTGACGCTGCGCCTTCCCGCTACCAACATCCTGCCGCGCGTGCCCTTCGTGCCGATGCCCGACACGCTGATGGGCAGCGCCGTCGCGCAGCTGGCGCCGGACATCTGAGCCGCACCATGCCTCGCCTCTTGTCGCGCCCCTTTTCGACCGCCACCGACGCGCCGCGCCGCCGGACAACATCATGACCAGCAAACAAATCCGAATCGTCGCCATCGTGCTGCTGGCCCTGGCCGCGCTGCTGGCGCTGCTGGCCTGGCAGGTTGGCCGCAGAACCGCCAGGCCGCTGGCGCCACCGTCCTCGTCGCCATCGGCGATGCACGCGGTCGTGATCACCACCAAGGCGGTCGAGGCCGGCAAGCCCCTGAGCGCCGATGCGTTGAAGATCGAGATGCTGCCGATCGATCCGACGGGCGCCTACAGGTCGCTCGATGCGGTGGTCGGCCAGATTCCCGTGGTGGCGCTGGGCGCCAATGTGCCGGTGCTCGAAAGCCAGCTGGCCGGCGGCCTTGCCTCGCAGGTGCCCGAAGGCGAGCGCGCGGTGGCGATCGCCGTCGACGAGGTCATCGGCGTGGGGCATCGCGTGCGGCCCGGCGATCTGGTGGATGTGTTCCTCGTGCTTCGGCGCGACAGCCAGGAAATCGAAGGCAGCCAGGCGCGTCTGCTGCTGTCCCGTCTGCGCGTACTGGCCTATGGCGTGCAGGCGGTCAACGACACGCGCGGCGCGGCGCCCGATCAGATGATGAATCGCCGCGAGGGCGCCAAGACCGCGGTGCTGACGGTGCCGCTGGCGCAGGTCAGCAAGCTGACGATGGCGCAGCAGGCGGGCCGCCTGGTGCTGGCGCTGCGCAATCCGCACGATGACGGCATGCCGAGCGAGACGCTGTTCGCGGAGCCCGCGCCGGCCGTCGCCACGCGCGGCGGCGGGCTGGCCAGCGCCGATGCG
>Ga0065721_10004796_pt1 | contig 20333 bp, 13 predicted proteins | sample Mesricmetagenome_FD_59108 | JGI IMG/M metagenome (GOLD analysis project Ga0065721, IMG submission 59108) | Mesophilic microbial community from rice straw/compost enrichment Sample: eDNA_1 v2 (version 2) | ecosystem: Engineered > Solid waste > Grass > Composting > Bioreactor | place: USA: Davis... | reverse complement strand
TATAGCGGTAGCCCCGTTCGTTGACCTGGGCGATCGTTTGACCGGCAGCATCATAGACGTTTGTCGTGCGGAAATTCATCGGATTGATCGTCGCCTGGGGCCGACCGGCGGCATCGTAAACGGTCGTGGTGCGGTGGCTGTTGGCATCGATCGATGCCACGACGCGGGACTTGTCGTAGACGGTCGTCGTGCGATCGCCGAGCGGGTTGATCTGGGCCAGTGGTCGCCCAGCTGTGTCGTACAGGCTGGTCGTGCGATTCAATAGTGGATCGACGGTGGCGACTTGTTGACCGGCGGCGTTATACGTCGTCGTCATGCGCTGGCCCAGCGGCATCACGCTGGCGATGACGTCGCTGGCCGCGTTGTAAACGGTCGTCGAGCGATAGTTCAGGGCGTTGACTTGGGCAATGCTCCTTCCCGCAGGATCATAGATCGTCGTCGTCCGCTGATTGTCCGCGTTGAGGCGGGCGATGGATCTTCCCGCGGGATCGTAGACTGTCGTCGTGCGGCTCCCCAATGCATTCACGGTAGCGACTGGTTGCCTGTTGGGATCGTAAACAGTCGTCGTTCTGTGGTTCAGCGAGTCGACCATCGCCACGGGCTGGCCATTGGGGTTGTAGATGGTCGTATTGCGGTGCAGGAGGGGATCGATGGTGGCGACTGTGCGGTTGGCATGATCATAGAGCAGTGTGTTCCGGTACCCCAGCGGGTTGACATTCGCCACGGTTCGGCTGATCGGGTCGTAGACGGTCGTGTTGCGGTGGCCGAGGGGGTTGATATTGGCGACCGGGCGGGCGGCGGGGTCGTAGAGGGTTGTTGTGATGTTGTTGAGCGGATTGGTGGTGCGGATGGGTTCGCCGAGGACGTTATAAGTGATGGAGGTTCGCTCTCCAAACGGGTCGATCGTGGCGACGGGGCGGGAGTCGGCGTTGTAAATCGTCGTCGTGCGGTTGCCGGCGGGGTCGATGCTGGCGATGGGCCTGTTGGCGAGGTCGTAGACAGTGGTGGATCTGCGGCCTAGCGGATCGATGGTAGCGACCGGTCGGTTGGCGGCGTCGTAGACGGTGCTGGTCCGGGCGCCGAGGGGATTGATGCTGGCGATGCGGTTCCCAAGCAGGTCGTAGACATTCGTCGTGCGGTGATTCAGCGGGTCGATTGTCACCAGGACACGGCCGGAAGAGTCATAGATGGTCGTGGTCCGTTCGCCCAGCGGGTTGATCGTGGCGATCGGGTCATTCCCATCATAGACGGTGGTGGTCCGTTGTCCGAGGGGGTCAATCACCGCCAGTGTGCGGTTCATCTCATCGCGGATGTAGCTGGTGCGGGCCCCTAACGGATCGACGATTGCGATCGGCATCCCGTTGGCATTGTACGTGTAGCTGGTGCGGTTCCCGAGGGGATCGACCTGGGCGATGAGCAGGCCAGTGCCATCGTACACCGATGTGGCCCGGACTCCGAGGGGGTTGATGGAAGCGAGGATCTGGCCGTCGCTGTGATAGAGCGTGGTCCAGCGGCCGCCGAGCAGGTCGGTTGCTGCGACGCGCTGCCCTGAGCCGTTCCAGACGAACGTATTGCGTGCACCCGAGGGGAACACCCGGGCCTTGAGCTGGCTGTTGCCGTCATACAGCAGCGTGGTTCGTTCTCCGAGCGGATTGATGATGGTTTTGGGTCGTGTGGCTCCGTTCATCAGGGTGACGTAGCTGAGGGTGGCGCGGGCTCCCAGCGGGCTGACCTGGGCTTTCAGCCGGTTGTCTTCCCAGAGATACGTCGTACGGGCTCCGAGGGGATTGGCGAAGGCGGAGATGTTACGGGCATTGTTGAACAGGATGGTGGTGCGGGCACCGCCGGGAGCCTGAATGACATTGCGGGCGCCGTAGCTGTAGGTCATCCGTCCGCCATCGGGGACACGAATGGATGTCACCCTGCGGTTGAGATCGTAGGTAAAAGAGGTGCGGTGGTTGTCCGGGTTGACATAGGCCTTCAGGGTGTGATTGGTCTCGTAGAGCAGCGTGCTGCGGCGACCATCAGGAGTTTCGACGCTCGCCAGATTCGCATTGCCGTCGACGGTGAAGGTGGTGCGGCGCCCGGCGGGATCGACCACGGCGCGGAGATTATCAGAGCCATCGTAGAGATAGGTCAGCCGGTTCAGGTAGGGGTCGACCACCGCCTGGAGCTGGCCGGTGCCCGAGTGCAGCAGCGTCCAGCGATCTCCGGCCGGAGAAGTGATTCGTTCCAGTAGTCCATCGGCTGCGTAGTGCCGTTGAAAATTGTCCGGACGAGTCTCTGTCCAGCCCCCGCCAGGTTCTTCCTTCAAAGAGTTCCCGCTGGTGGGGGGCGTGAGGTAGTTTCCGGAACTATCCTTGTCTGTGAACGTGGCGGCGTTCCCGGCTCCGTCGACGACGCGAGCGGTTGTGGATGACAGGGCGGTGACAGTGGGGTTATAGAGATCGGCCACGCCGTGCCCAAACCCGATGTTCGCCCCGGACCCCTGGCTGTGATAAGTGAACTTCGGCGGCAGCGTAGAGTACACGGGGGTGGGGATCGAGAACGTCACCGACAGGTTGCCGTTGACGGGATTGATCTCATACGGTTCGCCCCCACGATGAAACTCGGGGTAGACGGGATTCGCCATCCGGCCCAGGGAAGCTTTGAGGGCGTCATATTCCTCCACGGGCGGAATCCCGAACGGGCCGGGAGAAACCGGAGCGGCGGAACGGAGCGGCTGGGGAACCGGGAAGAGTGGCTGAGTCATGGCAATTGACGGGGGCAGAGGAAAGGGGAAAGGGGTCAGGGTGCCGGGTCCGTTCTGTCTAACCGCAGCCGCAGTCGCACGGCTTTTCGCAGTCGGGAGGAAGTAAACTCAGTTGCGGAGGGGCCGGACAGGGCGTCTCTGGATCCGAGCAGGTCTTCCCTCCCTGGCCGCCCGGGCCAGCTGCAGCCAGAACGCAATACGGAGGTTGTGGTTGGCACGGGCAGTCCTCGGCCATGAGTGTTCTCCTTCAAGGAATCAGGGCTTACGGGAAGTGTTCTGGGGACGAATTGACGGATTGCGTTGTACCTTCGCGAGTACAGGCCATTTGCCCAGCGGGCACGATTCTGATCTCCAGGCCAGCTTATTACGGAATCGTTTCTCGAGGTTGACCGGGCATCCGCACTGCACGCAGGCGGTTCCGCTGAAGTGTTCGCATTGTTCGCAGATCGCCAGTCGCTGTCTGATTTCCTTCTGGCTGCATTTGCGGAACCAGTCTTTTGCGTGCTTGATGAGGGCCTGGAAAAAATGCCGAATCCTCCCCATCGTGGTGGCCGGATGCAGTGGGGCGATCACTGGAGGATGTGTCGAAACGGCCCTGCGGATGCTCCCCTGATTCGGTCCTCGGCCCTCACTCCAGGCGGTGAATGAAGCGGGATCGGTGGCGCACATTCGCTGCATGTCACCGTTCTTCTTGCACTGGTGTGGGTCGCACCAGAACCAGCCGGTATCATCAGGCGGGAGCGAACAGGTGCAGCCGGTGCTTATGGTCTGTAAGTCCGTCACGGCACCGCCCCTTTCACTGAGGGCGTCCTCATTTTCAATGCCTGCAGGGCCGGGGTGTAGTCCGGGCGGTGTTGGAGGATAGTCTGCCACTGGGTAATGGCGTCGTCGTATTGTCCCAGGTCTTCATAGACGATGGCCAGGTTGTGACGGGCTTTGTGGTTGCTAAGGCCCTGGTCGATGCTGGTGAAGTGCCGTTGGGTCTGTTCGCTGAGGATGCGGAGGTACGTTTGCTCGGCTTCTCGCAGCTGGCCTTGCTGGTGGAAGAGCATCGCCTGGCGGAACAGGAGTTCCTTGTCGCCGGGGAAGAGTTGCAGGCTGTCGGTGCAGGACTGCCGGGCGTGGTCCCAATGTCTCAGCTGCATCAGGGAACCGATGAGCAGGGCGTACGCCTTCCGGAGATGGGACTCCTGCGGAGTGGAGACCTCCACACAGCGTGATAGATATTGCACTGCCTGCTGGTGCTGGCCGGCGTCGGCGTGAGTCATGCCGAGGTTAAACAGGACGAACGGGTGATCGGGATGTTGTGCCAGGTCCAGTGCTAACAGTTTAAAGTCGCGGGCGAGTTTGCGCTTCCGTCCGGCGGGGGTCTTATCGGAACCGGAATGGACAACATAGAGATCGGTCCAGGCCACTTCCCCATGCGCTCTGCGGATGGCGGGCAGGATCTGTTCATGGATATGGAATTCGAACCGCAGATCAGGTCGGTTGCGGATCAGTTTCACGTGGTCGACGACGGTCACATCATCGGGAGTAACGCCCGGACAATGGACCTGCACGATGTAGCCCAGAACCTGTTCGCGATGCGGCCCCAGCACCAGTTCCCGCAGTGCGCGCCCGCACCGCTCAGGCAGGGTGTCATCCGAGTCCATCCAGAATATCCATTCCCCCCGCGCAAAGCTCAGCGAGACGTTCCGGGCCTGCGCAAAGCTGTCCTGCCAGGGGGAGTGCAGCACCCGGGCGCCGAGTTCCTCACAGATCTGCGGAGTCCGGTCAAGCGAACCGGTGTCGACGATGACAATCTCATCCATCCAGGGTTTCAGGCTTTCCAGGCAGGGGCGGATCGTGTCTTCATTGTCCCGCACAATCAGGCAGGCGGAGAGTTTCACATCGTTGTGCTTCAGCAGCAGTTCGCCGTCATCGCTGGCTTTCAGCAGGTACTGGGGGCGAATGGGGGAACCACGAGGGATTTCGGTCTGGGGGGAAGGAGTCTGGGGTGAGGGGACAGAGGGTGGCGAGAGGGGTCGATCATCCCCGGCCTCTCTCCTCTCATGTAAGAACTCAGCGCAGAGTCGCAAGGGTGCAGAGACGCAAGGAGCTTCTCTCTGCGGCGTTGCGTCTCCGCGACTCTGCGCTGAATTCCCCTCGATCTCGACCGGAGTGCACGGCTCCGAGGGAAGCTCCATCTTTTCCGTGTCTTCCGTAGTTTTTTCCCATTTCTGCTCGTACTTCTGGCGGTTCTCCCGCAGCAGGTGATCGAAGTTAATCCCGCTAGCGCGGAACGTTGTACTGCCGACGTGATGAATGAACGCATCCCGCGCGATCACGCACTGATACCCCGCAGCGATGGCCCGGCGGCAATAGTCATCATCCTCGAAGTTGCCGATCCCGAACCGTTCATCTAATAATCCGATGCGATCAATCACCTCTCGTTTGATCAGCAGGCAGAACCCGACGAGCCGATCGGTCGGCAGGGATTGGCGCTGATGCTGCTTCCCCCAGTCCCAGGCAAACCCGTCCAGCTGGGCCAGATCGTCATAACTGACAGAGACCTGCTGCTCACCACTGATCCGGTTGGTCACAGGTCCCGCCAGCCCGATGTCCGGCTGGTTATTAAATGCTCCCAGTAACCGTTCCAGCCAGCCGGTCGTCACGATCGTGTCGTTATTTAATAAAAGAACTTGCTCCCCGCGAGATACTAAAATTCCTTGATTCGCCGCGGCGGGGAACCCGCGATTGGTCTCGTTACGGATCAGCTGGACGTCTGGGAACTGACTCACAAACTCCGGCGTGCCGTCGGTCGAGGCATTATCCACCAGAATAATTTCGTAAGGGAGATCGGTGCGGAGATGAATGCTTTCCAGGCAGGCTCGTGTATGCCGCCACTGGTTGTGCGTCACGATCACGATCGAGGTGAGACCCTGGTCTGTTTGCGGAGCAGGGGAGGCCGTAGTGAGATATTGATAGGCAAAGAACTCGGCCACTTCTTCCTGTGAAGAAACATGGAGCTGGAACGGCCCCAGCTGGATCTGCAGGGGCGAGCCCTGCTGCACCCAATCCTGATAGCCCTCCCCCGGCACCATCCGCTGCTGCTGAACGTCAAATCCCGCCCGAAACAGCAGCTTTTCAATCTCCCGACGGGTGAAGAACCGGACATGGTCCTCATCCAGGAGTCCGGCGGTTTCATAAGTCCAGTTCCCTGCCAGCAACGAGCGGATCACCGTGTGATTACGGACATTGGGGAGGCTGGTCACCAGCAGGCCGTCAGGCGTCAGCCAGCGGCGAATCTTTCGCAGGACGGAGAGCGGATCACGGAGATGCTCCAGCACATCTGCACAGATCACACAGTCAAAACTGTGATCCGGGAAGTCGATCGCGTCGTTTTGTACATCCCCGATGATCACCTCGTCCAGCCGCTGGACGGCAGCGTCAATCGCGGCAGATTGCAGCTCAATTCCGGTGACATACGCCGATTGGCGAGCCTTGATCGCCGCTCCCAGCTTGCCGCCACCGCACCCGATGTCCAGCACTCGCCGGACGGTGGAAGGAACCAGTGCGAGGACATCAGGACGGTCGAACTCGAAGTAGCCAAGCGGCTTTGCCGCTGTCAGGGGACAGGGGGCAGAGGCCAGTGTCGAGCGTTGAGTCGTTTTCCCTGATCCCTGGCCCCTGACCTCTGTTCCCTTTCCTCTCATCTCCTCCAGCACCGCCGCCATCCGGTGACGATACGTATGTTTCTGCAGCACATGTGCTTGCCCGGAAGCGGCGATCCGCTTCCGCTCTCCATCATGCGCTAAATAATAATTCACCTTCTCCAGAAGATCTTCCGCAGAGTGATACGTGATCAGGTGCTCTCCGGGGATGAAGAGTTCGTTCTGCCCGTTAATTGCCAGATCGTTCGTGATCAGGAGCGACCCGCTGCACAGCCCTTCGAACACCCGCATGTTGATGTCATCCCGCAAGCTGCGGTTGAAGACGAGCTTTGCGGCAGAATAAATCTCCGCCATCCGGCGATAATCAGCCTGCCCAAAAAAGCTGTGCGGATGGTGCTTCTGGAGGAGTGCTAAAAGAGTCTCACGCTCACCAGGAAAGATATGTCCCACGAACGCGAGATCATATTGATTACCGAATTCCCGGCGTCCGTGAATTTCGGGATCGCACGCCAGCGGCAGCCATTTGGCCTGCTCAATTCCCGCCTCCTGAACCATCTGGACGGCATTCAGCTGCGCCACGAACGTGGCATCGGCCTGCCGGGCCTTCTTCAGACAGCGTTCAAACGAGACGTGGGTATCGATCGCCCACCAGACGGTCGGAATCTCAAGCAACGACAGGTCGTAATCCAAGCCGTCATCGACAAACAGGCACAGGTCGAACTGTTCCGTGTCCAGATGGCTCAATTGCCCCGGAAGGAGATGTTTCACAGATTCCAGTTCTCCGGTCGCCACCAGATCCTGCAACCCCCGCAGGCAGTAGGTTCCGGTCGTCTCCGGACGCAGCGTATCATCATAAACAATCGCCACCCGCTGCATGGCCGCTCCTGCTGAAGAGAGAGTCAAGGAACCTGGAAATTACCGATGTCGTGGAGGTCTCAGGAATCAATTCACGACAGTCTCCGTCGTGGCGAACTCGGAGTTTGGCTCCTGTTGCGCCTGCAATTGCTGTTTCATTAATTCCACTTGAGTGAGGTGATGAAAGAACTCCGCAACGAGGGGGTTCTGCTGCAGCAATCTGTTGGCCTGTTCTTCGTGGAACTTGAGTCGTAGCGAAAGTTCGTGAGGAGTCATGGTGTGAGAAGGGAAATGGAGAAGAGGAAAAGAACCGAAGAGGAAAAGAACTTTGATTCATACTTTCTCCTCTCCCCTGTTCCATCCCACGTCACGCCTGCCGGCACAGGCCCAGAGTCTGCAGCAAGTTGATCACGTCGTCGACCGTCTGGCTGGCCCCCGTCGCCAGCACCTGCTGGACCACAGGAGGGGCATTCCAGAACCCGAGTTTCTGGGTGGTACTGGTACCGATCTTCGTTCCAGTCGAGGTGCCAGCGACAATGTCGACCGAGTTGCTAAGTTCCAGGTTGCCCGAAAAATAGGACGGGTCCGTTGACGCTGAATAGAGCGCGTAATCTCCGTCGGGAGGAGTGGATTGCCCCATCACAAGGAGCGAATGATTCGCTCCCTGTGTTTGGTTCTCGATAATAATGCCCGCTTGCCGGGTGACCGTAACGGCATTCCCTGAATTCGTCGCATCCAAAACCCGAATTCCGGACAAGTTCGAAATCGTCGGGGTCAAGACCGACTGCAGGTTTGTCAGGGATCGAAACGCTGCGGCATCCACTGTCTTGATATTACCGACGGTAGTGACCGATGAACTCCCAAGAATCATTCCATTGAAAATGGCTCCTGAAATATAGGAGATTGTCCCCACATTTCTGGGGCGGACCTCGACGAACAGGCTGGTCGTCGACGTCGGGCCTGCTGTGAGATCGGCTGCGGTATCGATTCCCAAACTCATTGTATAAGTGCGGTAGGTCGCCGAAGAGTTGCTGGCCGGATTGGCACTCAATTCAAATCGACAGCCTGTCGTCGTCCCGGAGGTTGCTGTCATCGAGCCGGCAACACGTAAACAGGTATTAGAAGATCCAAGCGTCAGCTGGGATCCTGCTGCGGAAATTTGTATCGGACGGATTGAACCTGTTCCCCCCTGATGATGTTACGATTCGCAGAACGTCGCTGCCAAACCGGATCGCCCCTTTCTCAAAGTTGGTGACCTGATCACTCGTGTTAAAGATCTGCAGACCGGCGGTGGCGGCATTGGCCAGGATTAACGATGTCGCAGAGCTAATGGCTCCCAAGACGCTCACTCTCTCCGTTGACTCCGCGGGAATCAGCTCCAGCCCCGTCTCAGTCCGCTTGTAAAGCGATTTCCAGACCGCCGCCCCGGTGCCGTTGCTCACGCAGGCCCAGAGGACGGAGGTACTGGTATTGAGCCACTGGTCCCCGGGGGCAAACCCCTGGGTGTCATCGTCTCCGGTTCCGGGATTGCTCCCCGCCTGATAAGGAGCCCGGTCGGCGAGTGCCTTGAAGTTATCAGTTAAGGCAATCCCGCCGTCTCCGGTGGCGTCCTGCACGACATCCAGCCCTTTGTCATTGGTCAGCGTCGCCATGGGTCCCTCCTGAGAGGCACGAGAACGGAGTCAGGTCACATTGTCCTCTCAAATCGCACGATCGCTGCAGAGCGATCTGCGCCCTAAACGATGGTAACCTGGAGAAATCCTTGCAGTCAGCCACGGGAACGTGCGCTGAAGATGTTGATCAACGCTCGCCAGATCAGAAGGCGACGGGAGCCAACACCGGTCCCGAAGAACGAGAATCGGACAGCAACCGTGATCTCTGGCCCTGTTCATTCGATTGCCCGCATCAAGAGAAATCGTGTCAAATGGATCAGCAGTGCGGGTAAGCATAAAAAGATCCTGTTGGGATTCAAGCCCGCCGCGATAGGAATTCTCAAAAAACATCAACGAACAGAACTCAATGATTATTCGTTCTCCAAAATTAGCTAATTCATCATCCATTGGGTTGAGTGATATCACGCACTGACGCGTAAAACCACTGACACATCACGCACCTTCATCGCAGCCTTTCATGAAGTCGCAAAAAGCAGAATTGAGCTGCCAGGAAGCCCGATCAATCTTGTGCAGAACACAAAATGCAGAATACAAAATTGGTGGGGAGGGTTGAGCGAAGGAGGCGATTTCCGGGCTTATTCATCTGGTCTCTTGCCGCTCTTTTTTTATCATCTGTGAAGAACTTCAAAGCAGAACGCCCGCGAGAACAGGGTTGCGATTTTCTAGACTCCGCGTATGCTCGCACACCTCGGAGCTCGAAGCAGTTCGATTGTTCCCTTGTTGAGGAGAGTCGCATGCATGTTGTGCTGCTGCCCAAAGTAGTCAGACTGGCTCTAAACGGTGACCTGCTCTCCGCCCACTCCCTGCTGCAGACGCAACTGGCCGCTGCCCCGACAGGCTCCTGGCAGGCCGCACGGTTGATCAACAATCTCGCGGCGGTCGATGCTGCGATGGGCGATGACGCCAAAGCAGTGGAGATGCTGCGACGCCTGCGGTCCCAGGGGCAGGGGTCTCCCGCCGCAGCCAGGAACCTCGAGTTCCTGACTAGTTCCATGGCGCGGGTGGAGCCTCCTTCGCCGACCCTCGATGCATCACGCCAGAAAGTCGCGATCCTCAGCCTGCTGTTCAACTGGCCCTCGACCGGCGGAGGGACGGTACACACGAAAGAACTGGCTGAGAACCTGCAGCGAGTCGGCTATGCCGTCCGACATCTTTATGCCCGCTATGAACCGTGGGATGTCGGCCAGGTGCGGGAATTACTAGAGTATCCTCATCACGCCATCCCCTTTTCGCCGGAGGAATGGAACGATCATCAGATCATCCAAAAGTTCCAGGAGGAATTATCCCACGATCCTCCCGACTGGGTGATCGTCACCGACAGCTGGAACGCCAAGCCACTTCTTGTAGAAGCGGCGGAGGGTTATCGCACGCTCATTCGCATCGCCGCTCAGGAGTGCCTCTGCCCGCTCAATAACGTCCGCCTGTTGGTGGATGAACAGGGGTCTCCTCAACAATGTCCAGTGCACCAACTGCTGCGCCCGGTCGATTGCTGTGCCTGCGTGGCCCGCAACGGGGCGACCCTCAGCGGCAGCCTTCATCAGGCCGAACGGAAACTGGTCAGCTACGGGACGCAACAATACGACCGGCGATTACGGCAGGCGTTCGGGCATGCGGAAGGCGTCCTGACGGTCAACCCACAGATCGCGGAGGCATTCCGCCCCTACGCCCGGCAAGTCCACGTCATTCCCAGCGGATTCGATGAACGCCGATTCGAGAACCTGCCACCGCTTCCTTTCCTGAACGGTCGTCAACTCCGTATCTTGTTTGCCGGACTGATGCCCGAGTTCATGAAAGGATTCCATATCCTGCAGGCGGCTGCAAACCATCTCTGGAAGCACCGCCAGGACTTCGAAGTCTGGGCGACCGGGGACGCACCGAAACAGTGTCCTCCATGGTTGAAAGCCATCGGCTGGCAGTCTCAGGAACAGCTCCCGCACATCATCCGCCAGTGTGATTTGCTCGTGTTCCCAACCATTGCTCAGGAAGCCCTTGGCCGCACAGCAGTCGAAGCCATGGCCTGCAGCCGCCCCGTTATCGCCAGCGACATCGGCGGCCTCAGCTGGGTTGTCGATCACGAAACCACCGGACTCTTGTGCGAGCCCGGCAATCCCACTCATCTCGCCCGGCAACTCACCCGCCTCCTCGACAATGCCGAACTTCGCCAGGAATTCGGCATCGCCGCACGGAACAAGTTCCTGAAACACTTCACCTGGACCGCCATCCTCCAAAACCACTACCTCCCCCTCCTGGGAGCACCTGCGAAGAACGGAGTTCATCCACTCTGAGAGGTTCCAGGAAGTCGTGGCCCGATTGCGAGGCTGTTTCCTCTGGACTTTCTCACGAATTGTGGACGCTGGAAAAAAAGCGTGTCATCACTTGTGAGGAGAGCATTGCATTTCGAGTCGTCGCCGTACTTTTTCATACAGATGAAAGAGTATTTGCAAGGGGGAGCGACACTTTCCAGTGTGGGAGTGTCCCGTCCCTTTTTCACAGTCGGCTCCGATGGCGATTTTCCGTCCCCACTGCTGTTTCATGCAGAACTCCGCATTGTTCACAGCAATTTGCCCCAAGGAACCTCAGTAATTCGATGCGAACCTTGAAGTTTTACATGGCCTCTTTGCGGGAGAGCGCAATCCGCTTTCGATTGAGATCGACGTCGAGAACTTTCACACGCACCACGTCGCCAACCGCCACGACTTCGCTGGGGTCTCGAATGAACGTATTGGCGAGCTGAGAGATGTGGATGAGCCCATCTTGGTGGACACCAATATCGACGAAGGCTCCAAACCTGGTGACGTTGGTGATGACTCCTTCCACGATCATCCCGGCCTGAAGGTCTTCCGGTTTGTGAATCCCTTCTGCGAACTGAGCCACCTTGAACTCACTGCGTGGATCACGACCAGGCTTTGCGAGTTCTACGAGAATATCCTGAACCGTCGGAAGTCCGATCTTCTCGTCGACAAAGTCTGCCGCTTGCAGCCGGCTGGCGAGCGATTCATTTCCCACCAAGTCTTTCGTGGACACGCCCAACCTGGCTGCCATTCTGTGAACCACGTAATAACTCTCTGGATGGACGGACGAATTGTCGAGGGGCTCCCGACCATCCCGGATCCGCAAGAAGCCTGCCGCTTGCTCGAACGCCTTTCGGCCGAGTTTCGGAACCTGACAGAGGTCTTCGCGAGTCTGATAACGGCCATGCGCATCACGGTACTCGACAATGTTCTCCGCGAGCTTCGGTCCGATGCCAGCGACATGTGCAAGGAGCGGCGCGCTGGCCAAATTGACGTCGACTCCCACGGCAGTGACGCACGATTCCACTTCGCGATCGAGACTCTTGCGCAGCAGGGATTGGTTCACATCGTGCTGATACTGCCCGACGCCGATCGATTTCGGGTCAATTTTGACCAGTTCTGCAAGGGGGTCCTGCAAGCGATGGGCAATGCTGATCGCGCCGCGGACCGTGAGATCAAGATCAGGGTACTCCCGTGCTGCGAGTTCGCTGGCGGAGTAAATCGATGCCCCTGACTCACTGATCGTGACCTGCGTCACCTGAAGTCCCTGTTGCTTGATGACGTCCGAGATGAAGGCCGAGGTTTCGCGCGATGCAGTCCCATTGCCAATCGCAATCAACTTCACCTCGTAGCGGGTAATGAGATCGATCAGCGTTCTGGCAGCTCCGGTCACATCCGCCTTGGGTGGGGTCGGGTAGATGGTGGTATGGGCGAGAAATTTGCCAGTACCATCGACGACCGCCAGTTTGCAACCTGTACGAAATCCGGGGTCAACCCCGATCGTCGTCTGTGGACCTGCTGGAGGAGCCAGCAACAACTCTCGGAGATTGCTGGCGAAAACGGCAATCGCTTCGTCGTCGGCGGCCCTCTTCAGGTTCTCAAACACCGCCGATTCGACAGCGGGAAGCAGCAACCGGTGGTAACAATCCTCGACCGTTGTCAGGAGCTCGTGATAAAACTCAAACTGAGGAGTCTGCACCAGATCCCGCCTGATCTTCGCCAACACGAAATCGTCGTCCAGCTTCAGATTGAGTTTAAGCAGACCTTCTGCTTCGCCACGCTGCATGGCCAGCAACCGGTGGGAAGGAATGCGTTTGACTGACTCGCGGTGGTCGAAATAGCTCTCGAACTTACTGGCCTCTGCCTGCTTGCCGCGTTTGACGGCTGAGACGATCAGGCCAGAATCCCCCGCGTATTGGAGCAGCCATTGACGCAGCGGCGGATGCTGCGACCAATGTTCAGCGAGGATGTCACATGCCCCTTGCAGAGCAGCCGGTTCATCTGGCACGCCGTTCTCTGCATTGACGAACGGCTTGAGTATCACGCTCCTGGGCCGATTCAACCGTTCCTGCCGGAGCAGCAAATCGGCCAGCGGTTGCAATCCCCGTTCCCGCGCTGTGGCAGCCCGAGTTCGTCGTTCGGGCTTGAACGGGAGGTACAGCGTCTCCAGCATTTGCCGGTCGGTGCAGGATTGGATCCGCTGGTGCAGTTCCGGCGTGAGCTGTCCCTGCTGGTGGATCGTTTTCAGAATTGTCGATTTTCGTTGGGCGAGTTCTCGGGACTTGGCAAGCAGGTCTTCGATTCCCCGCAACGCCACTTCGTCGAGTCCGCGAGTTGCTTCCTTCCGATAGCGGGCGATGAACGGAATCGTGTTGCCGTCGTCGAGCAATTCAATCGCCGCCCGGATTTGCGCTGGACTCAGCTGAAGTGCCCCGGCGATCCCGCTGATCGTCTGGTCCAGATCAAACTCATTGAACGAATTGTCTTCCATCATATGCCGCTATTTTCCGGACTTTCAGAACCTCACCTCGATCCGCTGTCACTGTAATCTAAGTGCGCCCAGGAGGCCATGTTGTCTCGCACCAGGAATCGCAGTCGCACGGCGCTCAAAGCATTTTCCACGAAGATCACGCGCTTGCCATTCAGAACATCAGCAAAGACATCCACCGACTAAAGCCTGTAGCTGGGATGGTCGTTGCGGATCTGGAGGAATTGGTGCATCGTCTCGATGGAATTGCAGGAGATCGATGTGATCCGTCCGGAGCCACTCCAAACTCGTTTCTAGATTTCTCCGAACGACATCCGCTTCCTGACGATGAGCGATTTCCAGATGGTCGTCATGCTGTGTATAAGCAGAGCTCCTTTGATATCGATGAAAGAGTGATTGCGAAGTCGAGCGGGTTTTTTTCAGTGTGGGATGTCCCAATTCCTTTCTAACAGGAGAACTGCAGCATGCTCTTTCCTGGGATCGCTCAACACGCACACCAACTGACCATCACACTTCGTGACCAGATCTGCGATGTGCTCCTGGCCCGGCAGGTCTCCACGCAGCCCCAGAAGCTTCTCGAGTTCTTCGATCAGCTCACGCAGCGGTGTGCGTGGTTTGAAGAGCAGTTTATTGCCGTTGTTGAAGTGTGCGGATTCAACGACTGGCTGATTCGGAGAAGTGACGTCAACCGTGCAGGATGCTGCAGCAACTTATCCGATGCTGCGGAAATCCGGGTCCTTATCGCGCGGCCCCCCACGAACTGGAATTGCGACGGATCGATGGTCATTCCGAAGTGCCACAAAAATCATCTGTGACCGACCGGCAGCACTGAGTCGCACAAGGATCGCGTTGATATGGATCCGAAGAACTCCAAAATTTCCATCTAACACGAGGAACTTTCGCCGGATGTGAATGCATCCCCGGGGGCTGCCAAGGCGACCGCGGACCGAATTTTAATTCCACGTGAAGACGTTTCACCCGACCCGACTCGGCCCGTCCGAGAGTTTGCCAGGACATCCGCCGACACTCTGGACGGCTGGACGTCCGCGCCGAAACAGCGAGTTCGAAATGTCGGCATGGTTGCCCTGGGAATCAGCCTGGGCTTGATGATTGTCCTGGTGGCGCTGTTCTCACGCCTGCGGGGTACGAGCGAACATTGGACCGAGCGGATTGCCCGCAACCTGCACCGGAGCGTTGTGCAGATCACGGCACCGGATGAGCGGTTGGGAACAGGGTTTGTGATTGCCAGTGATGGCGCTCGACACCTGATTCTCACAAACCGGCATGTCGTGGCGGGATCGGAACGCTTGCAGGTCATCCTCCGCAACGGGACGTTCTGTCCGGCGGTCCTCGTGGGCTATCCACGAGACGAGGAGGTCGACCTGGCTCTGCTCCAAGTGGAAGCGGCGGGGCTGAAACCTGCCGGACCGATCGGCGATTTCTCCGCAATTGTCCCAGGCATCGAAGTCCTCGCGATCGGCCATCCGCTGGGCCTCGAATACACATTGACCGAAGGGATCGTCTCGGCCCGCCGCGAGGGGCGTTATATCCAGACCACCGCAGCCATCCATCCCGGAAATAGCGGTGGACCACTGGTGACTTCGCGAGGTTCCATTATCGGTGTCAATACCTTCGTCATCGAACCGGAACTGGGACATTCCGTTTCATTTGCGACGCGCGCAGACCATGTCCTCGACCACCGGCGGTGGCAGTTCTTCGGCGACGTGCGGGAGCTGCTGGCCCGGATTCCGCAATAAGACCATCCCGACCACATCATTTCGTCCAGGACTCGAATTGGATGTGGCTGAATCCCTGCGACACAGACAACATGTTTTTCCATCGAGGACAACATGGCTGACTCCGAAAAAATCCAGGTCTCCTGGGATGAAGTGCATTCCCCGGCGGTGGACGACAAGCTTCAGCAGCAGAGCGCGCGACTTCGGATGACTGATCATTATCAGCGCCAGCTGGCCCACCCCATTCCGACTGTGCATCGGAGCCCAGGCCTGACGGGCCTCTGGTATCATCTCCTCTTCTCCATGACCCTTTTTGGATTTCTGGGGGGACTGTGTGCCTGGCCTCTGAGTGAAATTCCCTGGCAACTCGTGAATCGGTCATTGGACGAGACCAACATGCTGATTATGGACGTGGCTGCAGTTTCCGCACAGATCGAGACAGGGGGACTTTCTCAAGAGCAGGCGGCGCCATTGTTTGAGCAGATCAGAATTCGCTATCAGGGAAATCCCGCTCTGGCAGTCTGGGAGAATGAATCGCTCTCGGATGCCGAAAAAGAACAGCAAGTCACAAAAATTTTGGAGCGGAATCAGCAAATCGGATTTCTGCGGACGATCCTGTTTTGTGCCTTCGCCGGGATGAGCATTGCGATGTTTTTGTCCATTGCTGATGCTGTGGTCGGACGCAATCTCCGCGAAGCCATCATCAACGGGTCCATCGGCATCTGCCTGGGAGCGCTTGGAGGCCTTTTCGTCGGACTGATTCTGGATCAACTGTACCGGGCGCTTGGGGGCGGATCTGGTGAGCATGGGATGTCTGTGCAGGTCGCTGCCCGGGCGGTGGGCTGGTCGATGCTTGGCTTTTTCCTGGCGATTGCGCCCGGGATCGTTCTTCGTAGTCCCAAGAAACTCCTGATCGGTCTGGCGGGCGGTTTTTTGGGCGGGCTCATCGGCGGAGGAGTCTTCGATGTGGTGACTCTCGTCACAGGAACGGACTGGGTCAGCCGCCTCTTGGGCCTGATCGCGATTGGCACATTTGCAGGCCTCTGCACTGGGCTGATTGAGAACACGGCCAAAACCGGTTGGTTGAAAGTGACCACCGGACTGATCGCCGGAAAGCAATTCATTCTCTACAAAAATCCAACAATCATCGGCAGCTCGCCCCAGTGCGAGATCTATCTGTTCAAGGACATTCAGATCGCGCCACAGCACGCGGCCATCCGCACGATTCCCCAGGGATACGAAATCCAAGACCAGGGGACTCTTCAGGGGACATTCGTCAATGGAAGGCCCGTCCAGCGGATTCGGCTGCGAAACCTGGATCAGGTGCAGATTGGAGGAACGACATTCACCTTCCACGAAAAGACGAATGCTTCCCCCGCAGTCGCACCGGCATAAGGACCTGCCGGAAAACAAACTTCCAAGACCTCCGGGCCTCCGAGTTCTCATGATTCCGAGAAAAGCAGACGGTGAAAAAAGCATGATGGAATCTTTTCCCCATGTCCTCCGCGTCAGCGGCGACGTCCTGCCGGAACTCGATCCGTGATCACACCGGCTGTTCCCCCTCCATCAGACCGATCGCCGACTCAATACCTCTTCGCATTCGGCTTCGGCAAACGATGCGGATCTTGAGTGAACAATGGATTCAAGCACAAGCCCCACAGATCGATTTTGCAGTATTTGTCAAACCGAGATCGGCCACGACGACTCGTTGACGTTCTGCCCTGGCTGTCAACTGCCGTTTCATGAGGGGTGTTGGAATGAAAATCGTGGCTGCTCAGCGTATGGGTGCGCCCATGTCAACGTGCTGCGACTGGGAGCCGAGATTCGGATTGATGCGCTGCCCACTGTTGCGGCTCACCCTGGAGACTTCGCAAACAGACGCTTCGATATGGAGCTCCCTGAACTTCCGTTTCCCTGGGAGTTTTTACTCTTGGTGGGAACAGTTTTGGCCGCCTTCACCAGCCTGGTGTTGTATGGAATTCCGTCACTCCTGAGTGGTGCTGCCACGGTGTTCGGCTTCTGGATGATCCATCTAAAGAAAAGTTCCGTTCTGGTGCTGGTCCTGAGCCTGCTGTTTTCCTGGGTGGGGTTCGTACTGGGAGTCATCTCGTCGACGTTGATTTGGCAAGAGGGGGTGTTGTGATGATTCCGTTTTCCTGTTCCCACTGTGGCAAGACATTTGTCATGTCGCACGAGTTTGCCGGTCGGACGGGCCGCTGCAAGCAGTGCGGTACGACACTCATCGTTCCAGCACCATCGCCGGAATGCCCGCCGAAGATCGTCATTCATTCTTCTCAGGAATCCGTGTTGGCGACTGCTCATCCCCGGCAACCGGCTTCAGAACATCCTCGAGCAGCCCCGCGGCACCTGTCTCTTCGAGAGCGACGGCTCACAGCGGAGGCCGCTCAGGTGCAGGCCGCCTTTCGCAATTTCCCCCCCATTCAGGTGCTTCAGGTTGTCGGGAATCCGCCAGAGCGATACCAGGTGCAGTATCATGTGCGCGGGTTGGTCCGGGATGCGCAGGGGCGACCGGTTTCGGCGGATCGTCATCGCGTCGAGATTCAGTTGCCCCGGGAGTACCCGCGTCAGAGTCCGAAGTGCAAAATGCTCACGCCGATTTTCCATCCGAATATTGAACCTGCCACGATCTGCATCGGCGATCACTGGACCGCCAGTGATCGTCTGGTTGATCTCATTGTGCGGATCGGAGAAATGATTGCGTTCCAGATCTACAACATCAAAAGTCCATTGGATGGGGAAGCTGCCATGTGGGCAGATCTCCATCCGGACCTGCTGCCGACCGATTCCCGCGATCTGCATCCTCCGGCCCCTCCCGTTCCAGCAGATCCAATCTCCGACGAGCAGGGGGGCCGGCATCCAGGAACAGCAAGTGATCTCCCCGCAGCGCAGCACTGAATACTACCGGCTGAAGCCATTGGTATCTACACATTTCCGAGAGTCTGGTAGCTTGTTGAGGATGCACATTTCTTGCCGCCGATGGATCGGCGTTTACAGCTTCGATATCAGGTTCTGGTGAAATCTCAGATGAATGCTGCTTCCCGCACTGCAGCTGGCCCCTCACTGTTGCCACAGGGAACCCATGCGGCCGCAGTGACACAGGCAGCCTGGCGGTTTTACAACAACCCACGAGTGAGCCTGGCGGCGCTGATCCAGCCGTTGCGGGAAATCGGGCTGAAGGAAGCTGCCCAAAGCTCATCGGAATTTGTGTTGCTGGCCCATGACTGGTCGAAGCTTGATTACGGGACTCACTCATCAAAACAGGACCGATGTCAGCTGACTCACCGATCCGACATCGGCTACGACCTGACGACAGCCCTGCTCATTGACGCTCATGATGGTGCTCCTCTGGTTCCCATGGAAATGCACTTGAAGACGGCCCATGCGGTGCACAGCACCAGCACCAGTCCGCCCGTTGTCACAGACCATCATCTGGATCAACTTCAGCCGATCATGGACAGTTCCCGGGAGTGGAATCTGCCCCGACGTGTTGTTCATGTCATTGATCGTGAGGCAGACTCGCTGGGGCATTATCGTGACTGGCAGGCCGCCGAACACCTGTTTCTGGTTCGCAGCAACGATCGACGAGTGCGATGGAATGATCAGTCCTGGAAGATTTCCGAGATCGTTGGGCATTGTGAATCGTCAGGTTATTTTCAAGGGGACCGGCCTGTTGAGTACCACGGCAAGCCCGCCATCCAGCAGGTGGCCGAGGTGAATATTGTCCTGGATCGCAGGCACAAAACTCAGATCAATGGGAAGCAGTATGCCATTGCGGGACCACCTGTGCCTTTGCGACTGGTGATGAGCCGGATCCTGGATGAGACCGGTCAGGTCTTGTCCACCTGGACCTTGCTCACCAATGTTCCAGCGGACAAGGCCGATGCCGGTCAGGTGGCCTTGTGGTATTACTGGCGTTGGCGGATTGAAAGTTTTTACAAGCTGCTGAAAAGTCATGGCCAGGAAGCAGAATACTGGCAGCAGGAAAGTGGCGAGGCCATTGCTCGCCGTCTCCTGGTGGCGACCATGGCCTGTGTTGTTGTCTGGAGACTCCAGCGGGAAACGACTCCTCAAGCAGCAGAAACCAGACGCATTCTGATTCGATTAAGCGGCCGTCAAATGAAACACAAAGTCGAGTCGACGGCTCCAGCCCTGCTGGCCGGATACTTTGTATTGCTCTCGATGTTGCAGCTGCTGGAACAAACCGATCACACACTCGATCAACTGAAATCCCTCGCCGACAACGCACTTCCCTTCATCAATCCCTCGGGAAATGTGTAGATACCAATGGCTGAAGCCGGTAGGTTCGGGGGAATCGTGAGCTACGGACTGAAGTCCTTCACTCACGACGGCGTCACCTGAAAATTGTCGCCTCCATCCGTGGGTTCGGTTCCCTCCTGCAGTCGAATGTACTCCATGACGACCTCATCAGTGACCGTTCCGCTTGAAGCCACGAAGTATCCTCGTGCCCACAAGTGGCGGCCCCAGTACTGTTTTTGCAGATGACGGAACTCCATCANCAGNTTNCGGGANGTCTTCCCNTTGATCGCCTGCATGACTTTGCTGGGCGAAAGATTNGGAGGACACGACAACAGCACATGCACATGATCTTTCGACACCGCACCTTGCAGAATCTCGATTTCCAGCGTACGACAAACCTCCCGGACCAGGTCACGAAGTCGAACACCAACAGGCCCGGACAACACGCCTTTGCGATATTTCGTCACCCACACAAAGTGGTACTTGATGTCAAAACGGGTATGAGCACCGCTGCGATAGTTTTCCATCCCTCAAATTGTAGCCACGCACCGTAAAACCTGAAGGTTTCGCCTGAAGGCGAGGGTTTTAGACCCATTGTGAGGACAAT
>Ga0065721_10004923_pt1 | contig 20337 bp, 12 predicted proteins | sample Mesricmetagenome_FD_59108 | JGI IMG/M metagenome (GOLD analysis project Ga0065721, IMG submission 59108) | Mesophilic microbial community from rice straw/compost enrichment Sample: eDNA_1 v2 (version 2) | ecosystem: Engineered > Solid waste > Grass > Composting > Bioreactor | place: USA: Davis... | reverse complement strand
CAATTGACGCTCTGCCAAACCGTGCCGCTCGATGGCGGCGTCATCGTAACCACACCGCAAGAAGCATCGCTCGGCGTCGTGCGCAAAGGCATTGGCATGTTCGAGAAAGTGAATGTGCCGCTGCTCGGAATTGTTGAGAACATGAGTTATTTCACCGCACCGAACGGTGACCGCGTGGAAATTTTCGGGCACGGCGGCGGACAACAAGAGGCCGAGCGGTTGAAAATCCCGTTCCTTGGCGAAGTGCCGATTTTCACGGAAATCCGCGAAGGCGGCGACCGCGGCGTACCGGTAGTGGTGTCTGCACCGGATCAACCGGCTGGTCGGGCGTTCTTGAAAATCGCGGAGACGTTGAAGCAAAAACTGACGTAACACGCAGTAATTGATTTAACTTTCGCCACTGTGAAACCACTCAAAGCCATCGCCGCGATGTCATTGAATCGCGTCATCGGCAACGGCAATCAAATCCCGTGGCATCTGCCGGAAGATTTCAAGTGGTTCAAGGCGACGACGACCGGACACGTGCTGGTGATGGGGCGAAAAACCTTTGAGTCCATCGGCAAACCGCTGCCCAATCGCAAAACCATCGTACTAAGCCGCTCGGCGTTTTCGCATCCGGACGTAACCGTCATTCGCGACCTGAGGGAATTGCCGGCGGTAGTCGAAGAACAACAGGCGTTTATTTGCGGTGGCGCGCAGATTTATGCGCAAACGTTGCCGCAATGCGCGGAGTTGTTGCTGACGCTCGTAAAGCGCGAAGTGTCCGGCGACGCTTTCTTTCCGCCGTTCGAAGCGCAATTTGAACTGGCAGAAGAAATTCGCGATACACCAGAATTCAAAATTCTGCGCTATCGAAATCGCGCCACCAACGCTTCAGCAGCGGAGACGAAGTAACAACGTCTCCTATTTCGAATCTTCTTCGTCCGCTTCGTCTTTTTTCCCGGCGGACTTCGGTTTCGTCGGATCGCTGTAATCCAACTCGTACGGCGGCATGTCGCCGCCCGGTCCTTTGAGGTAATGCTCCATCCAACGCATCAGACGCAAATTGTAGTCGAGACGTGCAGCAGCTTTGCGATTACCGTGAACTTCGCCCGGATAAAGCACCAGTCGCACCGGCGCGTTGTTGTGAATCTTCAAGTGCCGATACAGCTCGCGTGATTGGCCGACGTTCACGCGCGGATCGTCTTTGCCGTGCATAATCAGCAACGGCGTGCGGCTCTTTCCAGCGTGATAAATCGGACTGCGTTCGAGCAGAAATTGCCAGTCATCCCACGGACGTTTCAGCGCATGAACGTAAAATTCTTCATTGGCGATATCCGTCGTGCCAACTTTGGAAATCTTGTCACTGATGCCAACAAACATGACACCCGCAGCGAATCGTTCTGTGTAACGCGTCGAACACCAGGCCGTCGCATAACCGCCATACGAACCGCCCGTGATGCCGACTTTAGCACGATCCACCAGACCGATGTTGATCAGATGATCCACCGCATCCACGAGATCATCGAATTCTTTTCCGGCAGCGTCGCCCTGACCGAGTTTAGAAAACGCCACACCACGGCCAGTGCTGCCGCGATAGTTCGGATAAAACACCGCGAAACCGCGCGCCGCCGCCACCTGCCCCGGCAAACTGTAGGACGTCAGCCAACCATCGCTGACATGCGATTCCGGCCCGCCGTGAACTGCCAGAATCAGCGGATAACGTTGGCCCGGAGTTTCATCCAACGGACGAATCAAAATGCCTTCCAGTTCCAATCCATCCCGTGCGCTGTGCCGAATGACTTCCTGTTTCGCGAACCGGATATTTTCCAGCAACGAATTGCTTTCGGTGCGGCGGCGCGGCGTTCGCTCATTCTCGCGCCAACTGAACAATTCTCCCGGATGCGCCGCAGAGTTCGCGACGAGCGCAGCGATCTTGCCATTCTTCGAGAGCGAAAACCCCGTCATAATTGGCCCGTCTGGACCAAGGAGAGTTTTTGGCGTCGCACTGCCGGTGACTTTGATTTGCGCCAGAATGGTTTTTGTTCCCACCGCTGCCACATAGCGGATCGTGTCGTTGCCCGCCCATTCGAAGCTTTCCACTTCGCCTTCGAAATTTGGAATCACGTCGCGAAACTCTCCGCTTGCAGCATCCGCCACCAGCAATCGTCCCGCCGACGGATCATGAACATCGCCCGCAGCAATCAAGCCCACCCGTTTGCCATCGGGACTCCACGCGATGCTGCCGAGTTTGCCGGGATTGTTGATATGCGTGAGCACTTCGCCCGTTTTACCGTCAATGATGCGCACCTGCTGTCGCACATAAGAATCATCCACCAACGGCGTTGGCGCGACGCTGACAAGCAACCGATCATCCACCGGACTCCAGTGCACTTGTGAAACGTGACCGGTCAACGCGAGCGGCGAATTGGTCGGCGTCTCGAACAACGTCGCAATCCACACTTTTGCCGGACGCCAATCTTCTTCGTATATCTCCGCTTTGAACCCTTTGTCTTTCAATTTGGTTTTCGTTTTGGGTTCGGGTTCAGTGGCCACGACGGCGACGCGTTTGCCATCGGGCGCGAGACTGAACGCCGAAATATCGGACTTGAGCTGAACCGCGTTACGCGCTTCACCGCCGTCCACGGGAATCAAATAGAGCGATTTCTTTTTGTCGTCGTTGCGCTTCGCGAGAAACGCCACGTGCCGACTGTCGGCAGACCATTGCACGCCACTGACGTTGACTTTGCCGGTAACGAATGGTCGCGCTTCGCCGTCCTGCGGATTCGTCAGCCACAACTCCGTCCACGGCTCGCCGTCGTCATCGACGTTTGGCTGACGCGGATTGCTGCGCGTGAAGGCGATGTGTTTTCCGTCGGGCGAAATCACAGCGGAAGTGACCGTTTTCAGTTCCGCGACGCGATGGGGCGTGAGGACATTCGTTTCCTGCGCGAGACTCGGAAGCGAATTGATTCCCAGCGCCGCAGCAAAGCATGCCAGGAGGAACAGCGGACGAATCGTTTTAAATCGGTTCATTTCGGGCAAAATAGGAATGCCCGCATCCGGGCGCAATGTTGAAGGTGAAACGCTCCGCAGACCTTTGGAGAACGACGCTTCAGTTGCACGAGTACGATTCCGCGATTAATGTCCGTCGGTTCGAGCGAATTCCCGCTCGCCTCCAAACACACTCAACAAACATTCAACAACATGAAACGAAAAGCATCAGCAGTCTGGCGCGGTGGTCTCAAAGACGGCAAAGGCACCATCTCGACCGAAAGCAAAGTGTTGCAGGACACGCAATACTCGTTCGGGACGCGATTCGAAAACGGCGTCGGCACCAATCCCGAAGAACTCATCGCCGCAGCGCACGCCGGTTGTTTCTCCATGGCGTTCTCTGCGGAACTCGGCAAGGCGGGCATCACGCCCGAATCCATTTCCACCACCGCTACCATTACGTTGGATAAAACCGACGCCGGCTTCACCGTCACGGAATCGCATCTCGACGTGACCGCGAAAGTTCCCGGTCAGGATAAAGCCAAAGTGCTCGAGATCGCCAACGGCGCGAAAGCCGGTTGCCCGATTTCACGATTGCTCAAAGCCAACATCACGATGGATGCAACGATTGAAGTGTGAACCGCAACATCAGCAGAAATTAATGGAGTAACGGCAACCCCGTTACTCCGATTTTGATTCTAGGTTCCTCCATTGCTTCTAATTCAGACGTTTGCGTCGCTTCATGCGATAAAAGGCAAGATTGGCGCAATCTTCAGCAAGCGCTTCCTTGACTCGACTTGCGCGGGTTTTATCATGCGCCCTTCATGAATTGGGCAATCAGAAGCGTTTCGAATGAAGCCGCCTGTTTGCCGCTGTTCTCAAGCCAAATCGAATTATGACCAAGATCCAGAACATTCAAGCGCGCGAAATTCTCGACTCGCGCGGTAATCCCACGGTGGAAGTGGACGTCACTTTGACCTGCGGCACCACGGGCCGCGCCGCCGTGCCCTCGGGCGCGAGCACCGGTGAACACGAAGCGGTGGAACTCCGCGATGGCGATCAAAAGCGTTACCTCGGCAAAGGCGTCAGCAAAGCCGTCGCCAATGTGAACACCCGCATCGCCAAAGCTCTCCAAGGCGTGGATGCTCTGGATCAATTGACCGTGGACGCCACGATGTTGAAACTCGACGGCACCGCGACGAAATCCAGGCTCGGCGCGAACGCCATTCTCGCCGTCTCGCTCGCCACGGCTCAAGCCGCCTCCAAGGCAGTCGGCCAACCGTTGTTCAAATACCTCGGGGGACCGAACGCCAAAGTGTTGCCCGTGCCGATGGCCAACGTCATCAACGGCGGTGCGCATTCCGATGCGCCGATTGATTTCCAGGAATTCATGATCATGCCGCACGGCCTGCCGACGTTCAGCGAAGGCTTGCGTGCTATCACTGAAATTTTCCACTCGCTCAAGAGCGTGTTGAAAAAACGCGGCCTCAGCACTGCGGTCGGCGATGAAGGCGGTTTCGCGCCGAAATTGAACAGCGTGGAAGACGCGCTGGACTCGATGTCGAAAGCGGTCGCCAACGCCGGTTACAAACTCGGCAAGCAGATCTTCTTCGCGCTCGATGTCGCCAGCTCGGAATTCTATAACCACGACGGCACCTACACGTTCAAGAAGAGCACCGGCGAAACTGTCTCCGGCGCGGAACTCGTGGATTTCTACGCCAAGCTGTGCGCCAAATACCCCATCGTCAGCATCGAAGACGGCTGCGCCGAAGGCGATTGGAAACACTGGAAATTGCTCACCGAGAAAATCGGCGACAAGGTGCAACTCGTCGGTGACGACCTGTTCGTGACCAATGTGAAGTTCCTCAAGAAAGGCATCGATACCGGCACGGCGAACTCGATTCTCGTGAAGGTCAATCAAATCGGTTCGCTCACCGAAACGCTCGACGCCGTCGAACTCGCACAGAACAACGGTTACACCGCTGTTCTCTCGCATCGCTCCGGTGAAACCGAAGACGCCACCATCGCGGACATCGCCGTCGCGACGAACTGCGGTCAGATCAAGACCGGTTCACTGAGCCGCTCCGATCGGTTGGCCAAGTACAACCAACTGCTCCGCATCGAACAACTGCTCGGCAAGAACGCTGTTTACGCCGGCACCACTGCGTTGCCGAAAGCGCGCCGCTAAATCGGAACGCCAATCATCAGCGTTAAAAAATCAGACCCCGGAAGTCAGCAACGGCTTCCGGGGATTTTATTTTCAGTTTGCAACGAGGGTTCGTTGAAAGATTGACTGCCGGTAATTACGCCGACGGCTCAGCGGGACGTGGTGAATGCTCCGGAATGCGCCAGTGCTTCCATTGCAACTTTTGCGCGAGATCATCGAGCAACGAGTACGCAACCGGCGTCACCACCAACGTCAGCAACAGACACAGCGCCTGACCGCCAATGACGACGACCGCGACGGCACGACGTTCTTCCGCGCCTGGACCAGTGCCCAGCGCCAACGGCAACATACCGGCGATCAACGTCAACGTAGTCATCAGAATCGGACGCAGCCGTTCGCGATTGCCTTGAATGATGGCGGCGAAGCGTTCCATCCCCTGCTCGCGCAATTTGTTCATGTGATCAATCTGCAGAATGGCGTTTTTCTTCACGACGCCAAATAACACGAGCAGCCCCAGCGCCGAGTAGAGATTTATTGTCTGCCCAGCTACGAGTAGCGATAGGAATGCGAACGGCACGGAAAGCGGCAGCGACAGCAGAATGGTGAACGGATGAATCAGGCTCTCGAACTGCGACGCAAGAATGATGTACATCAGGATAACCGAAAGCAAAAAGGCCCAAAGGAATTCGTTAAATGTGCGTTCCAGTTCGCGCGCGCGACCCGACACGCGCGTGGAATATCCGGTGGGCAAACCCATTTTCTCCACCTCAGCCCGCAGCGCTTCGATGCGGTCTGCTTGCGCATAACCGGGCGCAACGGCAGCGCGTAAACTGACCTGGCGTTGGCGATCGAGGCGGTCAATGCGCGAAGCGGTCTGCGTCGGACGCAGGTTGACGACGTTATCGAGCCGGACGAGGCCGCTTTCGCTGCGACTCGACGGCACGTACAAACGCGCGATGTTTTCCGCGTTGTTGCGGTCATTTTCCTGAAGGCGCACCTGCACGTCGTAATCTTCATTCATCGCTTCATCGCGGAAACGCGTCACGCGGTCGTCGCCGCCGACCATGATGCGCAGCGCCGTGGCGATGTCTTCGGTGTCCACGCCGAGATTAGCGGCGCGCTCACGATCAATTTCCACGCGCAGCTCAGGTTTATCGAGCTTGAGCGTGATGTCGGCATCTTGCAGACCGAGTTCCGGTGCGCGTTGCCGCAATTCCTCCGCATAACTGTAAAGCACATCGAGGTCTGGTCCGAGCAGCGCAAAATCAATGTCGAAGTTCGGTCCGCCACCGACGAAGGTTTGCGGATTGCGCACCTGCACGCGGATGTCCGGAATTTTGCGCAGGCGTTGGCGAATGATCTGTTGAATTTCGCTCTGGGTATAGTTGCCCTCGAACGCGCGCCACGGCGGCCATTGGAACAAGCGACTCCAACCGAAGGTGCGCTCTTCGTGCGGCACAAGGCGCACGTAAAAATTCGCACTGTTCAAGCCACCAAAAAATCCACTACCGACGGAAGAAAGCACCGACCGCACGCCGGGCACATTGCGCAATTCTTCCTCCACCTGCAGCGCGACTTCTTCAATCGCGCCAAGTCCCGTGCCTTCTGCCGTGACGACGCGCACGTCGAATTCGCCTTCATCCACATTGCTCGGCAGATATTCCTGGCGAACGAATTTGTAGAGCGGAACGGAAGAGGTCATCACGAGAATCGCCAACACCGCAACGAGCCAACGATACCCCATCGCGAGTCTGAGCAACGCGGTATAGCGACGATCAATCCAACCGTAAAATCCGCCGCGCGACCGGGCATGATCGTCATTGGATTCGTCGTTTTTCACACGCAACAGCCGCGCGCTCATCATCGGCGTGAGCGTAAACGACACGAGCAAACTCACCATCACCGCAACGGCCGAGGTCAGGCCGAATTGATACAGGAATCGCCCGGAGATGCTCGACATGAACGACACCGGAACAAAGATGACCACAAGGCTCAACGTGGTAGCCATGACCGCAAGACCGATTTCGGCCGTCGCATGTTTCGCGGCTTCAAACGGGCGCATCTTCTTTTCTTCGATCCAGCGGAAGATGTTTTCGAGCACGACAATCGCGTCATCAATCACGATGCCGACCATCAGCACGAGCGCGAGCATCGTCACGCTGTTGAGCGTGAACCCGAGCGCTTTCATCATGCCGAATGACGCGATGACGGACGCCGGAATGGCCACGGCAGCGATGATTGTCGCGCGCCAGTTGCGCATGAACAACAACACGACAAGACACGCGAGAATACTGCCGAGCACGAGGTGTACTTTGATTTCATGCAACGCCTGATAGATGTATTTCGACTGGTCGCGCGTAATCTCGATGCTGAGGTCGCTGGGCAATTGTTCCCGCAACGCTTCGATGCGTTTTTTGACGCCTTCGATGACGGCGACGGTGTTCGCGCCGGATTGACGAACGACGTCCAGCGTCACATTGAGTTTACCGTCGAGGCGCGAAACCGAGCGTTCCTCTTTCGTGCCATCTTCCGCATAACCGACGTCGCGCACCCGAATCGGAGAACCATTGCGCGTAGCGATGACGAGATCATTGAAGTCCCGCGGATCAGTGACCCGGCCCATCGTGCGTAACGTCTGCTCACGTTCCGGGGTGGTAACATTGCCACCGGGTGTATTGGCATTCTGACGATTCACCGCATCACGCACAGCGGTGATGGGGAGTTGATACGCAGCAAGCCGATCCGCATCCACCCAGATGTTGATGGCGCGCTCCAGACCACCGACTACGTTGACTTCGCCGACGCCGGGCGAACGTTCGATCTGCGTCTTGATGATCTTGTCCGCGATTTCCGTCAGTTCGCGGCGCGGGCGATTGCCTGAAATGGTGAGCGAGAGAACCGGCTGTTGATCGGTGTCGGACTTAGAAATCGTCGGCGCGTCCATGTCGCGCGGCAATTCCCGCACCACCGTCGCCACACGATCGCGCACGTCCTGCGCCGCCGCGTCAATGTCGCGGTCAAGATTGAACGTTGCGACGACAAAGGTGTTTCCTGCGCCGTTGACCGAGCGCAATTCATCAATGCCTTCGATCGTGTTGACGACTTCTTCGATGGGTTGCGCGACTTGCGATTCCATCTCCGCCGGCGACGCACCGGGCAAACGGGCATTAATTCGCACCACCGGAACGTCCACGGAAGGAAACCGGTCCACCCCGAGATTCATGTAACCAGCCGCGCCCACGACAACGAGCGACAGCACGATCATCATGGCGAAGACCGGCCGACGAATGCAGATTTCAGCGAGCTTTTGCATCAGGCCGGATCAGTTCGCAGCGTTGGTTTGCGCCGTCAACGCGTTGGGAGCAGCTTCGGTGACGATGAGCGGTTGACCGGTCCGAATGCCCGCCGGATCAAGAACCACAGCATCACCCGCGTTCAGGCCGGAAACAATTTCCACCCAACCACTGTCGCGACGTCCGGTAGTAACATTTCGCTCCGCGGCCTTTCCGTCGTCGATCAACACGACTTTTTCCAGACCGGCAAAAGTGATCAGCGCGTCCGCCGGAATACTTATGACCGGATCGCGGTCGCTGACGATGATGGCCGCGCGTGCAAACAATCCGGCGCGCAATCCGCCGGGATTAGGCACGTCCGCTTCCACTGGCAACATCCGGCTGCTGGAACGAATGGCCGGAGCGATACGGCTGAGTTGACCGCGATAAATATTTGTGTCCCCTTCCACCGTAATGCGCACCGATTGCCCCAGACGAATGGCGAGCGATTCGCGTTCCGGCACTTCGAGTTGCAACCGCAACGGATCGGTTTGCACGAGGCGCACAATTGGCGCACCCACGGCCAGATAATCACCCGGAGACGCGATACGCGCAGCGACAGTGCCGTCGAACGGCGCTTTGACGCGGGAACGTTCAAGGTTCAATCGTGCCACGGCGTTGTTGGCTTCCGCGGCCTTAACCTCGGCCTGGGTGCGAGCGGCTTCGGCTACGGCGGCATCGAGATCACTGGCCGAAGCGATTTTTTCCCGTTGCAAATCCTCGATGCGTTTCAGGTTTTGCACGGCGTTGGCGGCGCTGGCTTTGGCGCGAGCGAGATTTGCGGCAGACGCAGCGGCCAATGCTTCGTACGACGTGGTATCAATCAGCGCAATTTCCTGCCCCGCTTTCACCTCGTCGCCGAGATCCACGAGATTTTTTCCCAATTGCCCGGCAACCTGCGCCGCAATGATAGCTTCATTCTGAGGCGCTAACGTGCCAACAACATAGATGACGCGTTCCATCGAACGCGCTTCTGCGTGCGCGACACGCACTTCGCGGGCTGGGACAGTTTTATTCGCGCCGGATTGGGGTGAATTGGATTTGCCGCACGATGTCAATAACACCGCGCCAGCCACACTCATTACCGTCGTTCGGAGAAAAGTAACTCTCATTGTTTTGTAACAGCCGCTGTTGGACGCAAGTGCGCGCCAATTTAGTCAGATTTGCGCTCGAAAATTTAGCGACCACCGCACCGGCTCAAGAGCGGATTCTGGCCAATTCCAACAACAGGTGTCGAAGGGAAAGTTCGCTCAAGGCGATCAAATTGAACAGCGCTTTTAATTCCACCGATTTACCGGCCTTTTTGGAAAGAAATTTTCACCTGCGGACGCCGGCAGCTTCACGAATCTGAACCTCGTTGCGACCATTGTTTTCGTAAGGGCAATGGCGGCATTGATTCTCGCAACAGTAACCGCGACGCAAAAGATACGCCGCAGTGAATACCATCAGACCACTGTCGAAATAAAAATCGCCGGGCCGAAGTTTCGACCCGGCGCTCCCCTGCGCGCGTTCCCTGGCGCGATGAAAATCCATGACACAACGACGACAGATACAGGCCTGATTGCGTTGTTCCGGCGGCACGCGCGCGAGCAATTCCTCAGGAATAGAAAGCTGCTCGCACCAACACGGACCTTTGTAAGCCGCTGTCGTGCAAAGCTGACACTCGTTAGGTTGACCGCATAACGGACAACACGCCGGATCGAAATTTGAAGCAGTCTTTGATTCGCTCACCACCACCTCAACCGGCTCTTTGCGAGCTGCGTTAGCGTCATTCGAGGTCATAGAGCGAATTGTCAGCGGAAAGAAATCCGGTATCAGGCGCAACATTTGCCGCACCGTTTTTGTTGTCCGTGAAGCGATGTCGCCAGGATTCGGCGTGGCCATCCACAAAGGCGACGTTACTGCGCTTCTGATGTCGAAACGCCTGCGTGCCCGCCCAGCGACCACTGAAAGACTCATCACCAGGATTTGGCCACGGCGCGCGCATGAATTTATTCGCGCCCCCCGAATATCCGCCATCGCCGAACAACGCAGTCGCCACGGGATTTTTCACGGCAGATACTTTGGCGGGTTCAGGAATGTTCTCAAACTGGCCGTGCCCGATGAAACTCGTGTTGTAGTTGTAGCCGGTGTACGGATCGCTCAACCAGTTTGTGCCGCCGGTGTACGCCGGACATTGCTGAATCGCCTTCGCGCCCTGCCCTTGCCACAAAACACCAGGCACAACTTCCGTCGGGCTGCTGCTGATGGTCGTCAAATCCCATGCGTAAGAAGTCAACACGCCGTTCTCCAACGCGTAATAATACGCCACCGGAAAAGAACCACCGCTGTCGCTGCCATACATCTGCGCGGCAATACCCATCTGACGCAGATTGCTCAGACAATGCGTGCGTTTAGCAGCGGCTTTGGCACGCGCAAGCGCAGGAAGCAATAACGCCGCAAGAATCGCAATGATCGCCATAACGACAAGCAATTCGATGAGCGTAAATGCGCGATGTCTGGAATTTCTCACGGTTGACTCAGTTTCAAACGATAAAACGCCCGTTCCGCTGGAGCCGTCGTATCCATAATCACAACCGGCTCTGGGCTGTTGGCCGTAATCGAATCAATCTCCGTCCAGTGAATCAGATTGGTAGAACGCTCCAACGTATGGACGAACCCTGGTAACGGCATGAAAGAGATTTCGTAGTTCGCACCGTTCGTCTCAAGTTGCAGCGCCGGCGCGGCGAGTTGAATCACAGCAAACGCCGACAGATTCGTCACGCCGGGCACGAGCACTTGACGATTCGCAGCCTTGTAGCTGAACGGTAACGCTGTCCAGTTCGTGCCATCAGCTTGAAAAACAAGCAAATCATCCCCTGCGCCGCTATAGCCAGTTCCAACATTCATCGCGAGGTCGGCGACGAAAGTTATCGCCGTCTGACCGAGCACAGGCGCGATTTCCAATTCAACGGTGGCCAGCGGAATACCGGACAACGGAGCGAAAGAACTGAGTTCATTCAGCGGTTTTGTTGAAACGATTGCAATGTCGCTAACTTCCGTGAAGGTGAGCATCGCCGCGTTTTCATCTGGCGCATCGGGCTTTTGGAAAAACAGCGCCGCCGTGTTGCTGAGAATATTTTCCGGCGTCACCGTCAACACATCGCCAAGCACCATCGACCGCACCGCCGCGAACGCGTCCACTTCACCAATGCTGAAATCCGGATCAATGCCTTCGACCTTCACGTATTGAATCCAGGCGAAGCCGGATTCGCGCAGATCGAATCCCGTGCCGCCACCGCTACCGGCGTAGAGATCAATCGCATCCGCAGCCGACAAGCCACCGGCCTGAATCGCAGATTTCATCGCGGGATTCACCGGCTTCGTGAAATCCATCATTTCATCCGACCAGTCGGTCGTCGCCCGATTCCATTTGAATGCCTGCGTCGGAAACGGGCCATCGGCAAACGGACCATCATCGAAGCGATACCACGGCCACGTATCGGGATCGTCAGCGACTTCACCTGGTTGACCGGTGAAACCGGGACTGACGGAAACTTTCAGTGGTTCAGAAAAAATCGTTCCGCTCAAGAGGCACGTGCCCATGTCGGTGCTTTCGTTCACGAACTGGTTCGGCGTGAAAAACGAATTACCGAACACCAGCAGATCGATGCCATACGGATGCGTCGGATCATCATGAATCGGTTGCTCAAAACGCACGATGACTTCACACCCCGCGTTAAATGTGAGCAACAGATTTGATGCAGCTACTCCGCTGTTCGTCGGCGAAGTGCTGAATGGCGCTTCAACCAGTTTCACCCGGCGATCCGACGTGCCGCCCAATAACACGCCGAATGGATCGTAGAACCATGTCGCCGGTGCGCCGAGCACCGCGTTGGTATCGCCGTACGTTCCCGCGCCGAACGAACCGGTGGCCCGAACGATCTCGGTTGCATACGGGCTGGCCGACGCGTTGATTGCGCCGACCAATCCGAGAATGAGCGTTACAATTTGCGACGGACGCATGTCACGAGGAGAGCGGAGATTGAAAGTAAAGCGAACGTGCTGGGCTCCGGCACAACGGCGGCGACGGGTTCGCTTGGATCTGAACTCAGAAAATTGAGCGCAAAGCTGTAACCATCCCAAACGCCATCGGCGAGCAACCGATCCTTCGAACCGACAAACGACGAAGTCCACGCGGCATCGGTGTCGGTTTTGGTGTAGTAAGCCCAGAAGCCGTTATCCCAGCCTTCGAGATAATGATCGCCCGCGTCCAACGCCACCCGCGCGTCATCGGGATTGGTCGTGTCCGCAAATCCACCGGCGTCAAAATTCAATGCCGGAGAAACGCTGAAGTTTCCGCTGCCATTAAGATCATAACCGATGCCTTGAATGGCCGTGCCCCAGGCGTAAGTACCGATGTGCGCGAACAACCGGTCGTCGGCGTTCACAATCGCCTCAAACATGTCGAACCCGGTGGCCGTACCGTCCCACCGATAACCCCATAACAGCGACTCAGCGGATTTGCCATCATTCCAATCAATGACGAACGCGGCGCGATTCGCACCGGAGCCGACCCAGAATTCCACGTCGTCAAACGACGCAGCGCGAGTGGAGGAAACGAGAAACACGCCGGCAACCGCCAGCGACAACAACCGAAGTTTTTTCATGCTGATCTTTCTTCTGAGTTCCGTCGCAATGTTGCGAGCGGAACGGGTTTGGTTTTCAGAGAGACCAGCGCGGAAGGAGAAGGTCGGCAGCCGCGGCGTGAGGAGGCGGATTCCGAAATTTGAGTCGTTCACCGCTTTACCTTGGCGGCGAAAACAAAAACGCCTTCATCTTCCGCAAATCGAAAATGAAGGCATCAACGAATCCACATCAGGAAACAGCCTGACATGATCTGGCCTCATCCTTCTCTTTGCGGAGAAGTTGGGAGCGGTTGAAGAGCTTTAACAAATCATCTGCAACAGCTTCCCGGACGAGCGCAATCAAACCGATATCCTGACTCCGGATGTCAAATCTCACTCCCGCCTTCCCGCGGAGACGACCCGTCTCAACAGTGGCTCGTGGGAGTTTGTAATCCGATACAGTGGCGCAACCGTCGCCGATTCTCACGGCGTTCCCTGCGTTTGACTGCTACGACTGACGGGCCGAAGCCCGTTTCTATCAAAGAGCGCGACGGTTCTACGCCCGCCCGTCCATTTTGCCAAGCAAATTTTCCCCGTAAAAATTTCCGACTGTATCTTCATTCGCCTTGCTTGCGACCGCGATTAACTTCGCAAATTGTGGCCATTTCATGCCAATTGACGAAGCGTCAACCCGCCGACGAATATTAGAATAGGCCATGAATAAATTGTCGTTCTTATTTCTTCGTCTGCCCGTCCAGACCAAGATGTCATCCCGATTTTTTCCTCATCGTCACATCACGTCGATTTTCCGAATTTTGCTTTCCGCCAGCATCGGTTTTTCTGCGACGTACGGGAACGCGGCGCTGTTGGACGTCTGGCGCGCGGATGATTTGAACGTACTCGACCATGGCGACGCCGTCGGTTCCTGGGCCAGTGTAAGCAATCGAGTTGGCTCTGCGTCTCTGGGCAGCCAACCCACGTTACTCAAAAACGCGACTGTCTCCGGCGCGTCGGCAGTGCAATTCAATGGCAGTAAATTGACCGTTTCCGATAGTCCGGTCGGCGGGCGCGCCGCGTTTTCCATCGCACTGGTTTTGAAAGTGGATCAGGTGGGCGTGGACGAGGCGTCACAATGGTATGGCAAAAGCGGCATTGTGGATGCCGAACAACCAGGCGTAGTGAACGACTGGGGTATTGTCGTCGGCAGCAATGGCGAACTCGGCTTTGGCGTCGGAAACACGGATCGCACCGTTTATCTCGACAGCCCCACTTACCCTTCCATCGTGGACGGCAATTATCACGTGTTGGTTTGCACGTGGGGCAGCGGCAATCAACGCATGTATCTCGATAACCGACCAGCGGTATCCAGCACGTCGTCCAGTAACGCGCGTCTGAACTCCGGATTTTCGTTTGGCGGAATTCATACCGGCGAAGTTAATCGCCGTTTTGTCGGCAGCCTGGTCGAAGTGCAATTCCACGACACGGCACTCAGCGGCGCAGACGTGACCAATCTCATCACGCAATTATCCGCGCGCTATCTTACGAACAACCGACCGACGATTGTCTCTTTCTCTGCCTCGCCTGCTGAAGTTTCACAACCAACACTCGTGCAACTTTCCTGGGCCGTGAGCAACGCGACTTCGGTCGTCATCAGCCCCGGCGTTGGCACGGTGAACGCCACAGGAAACGTCGCAGTCGTCGTCAACGGCACGACGAGTTACACCCTCACGGCCACCAATCTCTACGGTCGCGCCACCGCAGAACGCATCGTGAACTTCGTGCCCGGCGTTCCGACGGCTCATCCGCAGGAACTTTCCGTAGTAAAAAACACGCCGCGCAACATCACCCTGACCGGCAACGATCCACAGAACACCCCTCTCGCATTTCAGGTCGTGCAACCACCGGAACACGGCAACCTCAGCGGCAGCGCTCCAAATGTTATTTACACGCCGCATCCCGATTACGTCGGCCCGGATTTCTTCACGTTTCGCGTTAATGACAGCTATTACAATTCATCGCCGGCTACCGTGCAGCTTTACGTCGATGACGTAGCGCGCGCACCGCACGGAATTTTTCTGAACACAACTGATATTGACGCGACGGCGACACCCGGAACGTTTCTCGCGATGCTGCGCGCCGTGGATACCAATCGCTTTGAATCGTTCACCTTCACGCTGGTTGCGGGCGAGGGCGCAACGGACAACTCGAAGTTCACGATTCAGGGCAATCAATTACTTGCCGGACCAGGCTTTCCCACCGCAGCAAATCAAACACTCTACATCCGCGTGCGCGCGACTGATTCAGTTGGTTTGTTCGCCGAACAGATTTTCACGCTGAAAACCAAAGCGCCCAATCGCAACGTGGTCATCAACGAGATTCACTACAATCCTGACCACAATCCGATCCGCGAAGAGTTCATCGAGTTGTACAACCCGAGCAATGCGCCGGTGAATCTTTCGTTGTGGCGCTTGCGCGACGCCGTGGATTACGTCTTTCCCAACGGCACGACGATTCCCGCCGGAGGTTACCTCGTCATCGCTTCTGATCCCGCCACCATCCAATCGCGTTACGGCGTTACAGCGCTCGGCCCGTGGTCGGGCAATCTGAGTAGCGATGGCGAACGGATTACGTTGCGCGATCCGTCCGACAATATTGTGGATGAAGTCACTTACAACGTGGAATTTCCCTGGCCGATCGCTGCGGATGGCAACGGTCCTTCGATGGAATTGATAAACCCCGCGCTCGACAATGATCTCGGCAGTTCATGGGCCAGTCCGTTAAATCCCGCGGTGCCGTCGCCGGGCGCACAAAATCAGGTATTTGCAACTAACCCCGCACCAAATATTCGTCAGGTCGCGCACACTCCTAAACAACCGTCCTCGACCAATCAGGTTTTAGTCACTGCCAAAGTGACCGATCCGCAGGGTGTCGCTTCCGTGGTGTTGCATTATCAGGTCGTTGCTCCCGGGAAATATCTTCCATCAATCCTGCCTTACACCGTCGCTCAACTGAACGCTAATCCATTTGCGCCGCCGCAGCCCAATCCGGCGTTTGAAGCGAGCACGAACTGGATTACCGTCACGATGCATGACGATGGTATGAACGGTGACGCAGTTGCGGGTGATGACATTTATTCCGTGCTGCTGCCCGTGCAACCGAATCGCACGCTGGTGCGTTATCGCATCACCAGCACCGATGCGTTGGGTGCATCGCGCCGCGCGCCGTTTGCCGATGATCCGTCGCTCAATTTTGCTTACTTCGTTTACGATGGTATTCCGAGTTATGCGAGTGTTACGTCGAGCAATCTGCAAACGCTGCCCGTTTATTTTCTACTCACGCGGGCGGAGGATTTCGACACCTGCACCGCCTATTCCGGCGCCAATCAGATTCCGCAATTCAACGGCTCGCTCGCCAACGAAGCCCGTTATGTTTTCAACTGGAGCGGTGCGTTTGTTTACGACGGCGAAGTGTATGATCACATCCGCTATCGCTTGCGCGGTGCGAACGGGCGTTATCAACGCGGCAAACGCAACTTTCGCATCAAGTTCAACGATGGACGAAACTTCCTGGCCAAAGATGAATTCGGCAATCCGTATCCGCGCAAGTGGGCTTCAATGAGCACCGCCAAAGGTCAGAGCAACCGCGGCACGCTGACCTATTCGCTCAACGAGTATTTGAATTATTGGTTGCTGAACAAAGTCGGGGTACCGTCACCGAACTCTCATTACTTTCATTGGCGCGTCGTGCGTTCGACTCTGGAACAACCGAATCAATATGACGGTGATTTCTACGGGCTGTCGTGGGTGCAGGAGGATTATGACGCGAATTTCCTCGAAGCTCACAACCTGCCCAAAGGCAATCTCTACAAACTGATTAATGCCCCGCGCTCACACGATCCATACATCGATATGGTTGAACAACGCCGTTACCAGGGTGCGTTTGCCGTGACCAACGGCGCCGACGCGGTGCGCATTCAAAATGCGTTGCTGAATCCGAATCCATCGCAAACCGACGCGTGGTTGTTGGCCAATGTGAATTACACCAACTGGTACGCGTACCACGCTGTTTGCGAAGCGGTGCGTAATTATGACACCTGGCCGAGCGCCGGAAAAAATGCGGCCTGGTTTTTCGACACCGATTACAACGCCACCAACGATTTCATGGGCCGCTTCTGGACGTTGCCGTGGGACACAACCGATACGTGGGGGCCGACGTGGAACGAAGGTCACGACCTCGCGTGGAATGGCATTTTCGGTTCGACCGCCGGTTTGCATCCAGACATGCAACGTGATTATCGCAACACAGTACGCGAAATGCGCGACCTGCTCTTTCAGCCGGATCAAATCAACGCCGTGATTGATGCCGTGGCCGCTCGCGCCGCCGCCATTGCACCGGCTGACATCACTCGCTGGGCCAACAGCACGCCGTTCGGCTCAGCATACAGCAATATGGAAAATCCTGGCCCGGGCCTGAGCGGCGGGCTCGCCGGTTACGTGCAGGACATGAAAAATTTCATGTTCGTAGGCGGCAATAACTCCTGGTGGAACGACCGCTCTTTCGTCGGCGCCGGTGGTTGGATTACGCGTTTGGACACCATCGCCGCTGATCCCGCGATTCCCACCAAGCCGACAATTTATTACGTCGGCGCGACTAACTTCCCCATCAACGCGCTGACGTTTGAATGTCTGCCGTTTGCCGATCCGCAAGGCATCCATACTTTCGGCGCGATGCAATGGCGTTTGGCGGAGGTGCGAAATCCCAATCAGCCGCCCGCTGATCCGCGCGTCATTCCGCCGTTGGAATGGGATGCCATCTGGACTTCCGGCACGCTCACTTACTGGACCAACCGCATCACCATTCCGGGCGTTTATGTGCAGGCAGGCAAAATGTATCGCGCTCGCGTTCGCCATCAGGACAACAGCGGGCGCTGGAGCAAATGGTCCGATCCGATCGAATTCATTGCCACCGCCGCCGATGTCACTGCCCAACTGCGCGCNGGTTTGCGCATCACCGAAATCATGTANAACCCGCCCGCCTTCGGAATTTACAGCGGAAACGATCTGGAGTTTCTCGAACTCAAAAACATCGGAGCCGTCACCCTGGATTTGAGCGGACTGACTTTTACCGCCGGCATTACTTTCACTTTCCCGAACGGCACGACGCTGGCGCCCGGAGAACATTTTCTTCTCGGCCGCAATCTTATCGCGCTGCAAACAAAATACCCGGGCCTCGTCGTCAACGGACTCTATTCCGGCAATCTGAACAACGCCGGTGAAACGCTGCGATTAAGCACGCCCGGCGGCGAAACGATTCTTGAGGTGACCTATGACGAAGCTCCACCGTGGCCCGTAACGGCGGATGGATTGGGTTGGTCGCTGGTTCTGGACGATGCCGTCGCAGGCACTTATCGCCCGAGCACAATGATCGGCGGTTCGCCGCGCGCCGATGATCCGCCCAGCACCGCGCCGCCGATTCTGATCAACGAAATTCTGGCGCACACTGATCCGCCCTTAAGCGACTCAGTCGAACTGTTCAATCCCACTGGCAGTCCGGTTAACATCGGTGGTTGGTATCTGAGTGACGATGCTGCTGTTCCGAAAAAATATCGCATTCCGACCGGTGTCACGATTCCCGCACACGGTTTCCTCGTTTTCAACGAAAGCCATTTCAACGTCGGCCCAAATGCATTCGCTCTCAGCAGTCTTGGCGACGAAATTTATCTCTTCGCCGCCAATGCGCAGGGCGATCTGACCAGTTACGTTGATGGTGCGGTCTTCGAAGCCACGTTCAACGGAGTCTCATTGGGGCGTTATGTGAACAGTCTCGGCGAATATCAATTCGTGGCAATGACTGAGCGCACACTCGGTGCGACTAACGCCCAACCTGTCATCGGTCCGGTGGTAATTTCTGAAATTATGTTCCAGCCTCCGCGCATCGGCGGAAACGAAAACTACGAAGATGAGTTCGTCGAATTGCAAAACATTGCGGCGACCAACGTGCCGCTTTACGCGCTCGCTTATCCCACCAACGCCTGGCGCATGCGTCTTGGCGTGGATTTCGATTTTCCGCCGGGCGTCGTTCTACCCGTAGGCGGACGACTGTTGATTGTGGGATTCAATCCCACCACCAACACCACGCGAACCGCAGCGTTTCGACAAACGTACGGCGTTCCCGAAGACGTTCCACTTTTTGGCCCGTGGATCGGACGTCTGGATAACAGCGGCGAGAGCATTGAACTGCGACAACCCGATCGTCCCCAACCGCTCGATGGCACCGTGCCCTACGTAACCGTCGAACACATCGCGTATCGCACGCAATTACCATGGCCTACAGGCGCAAACGCGACCGGACAATCCTTGCAGCGCAAATCTCTGCTCGCCTACGGCAACGAACCGGCGAACTGGTTCGTCGCCGCCGCTACCCCAGGAACTCTGGACGCTCAGACGTTAAATCACGACACCGATGGCGACGGCATTCCGGATTTGTGGGAAGTGCATAACCTTCTCAATCCATTTGTCACCGATGGCGATCTCGACGCAGATCAGGATGGAATGACGAATTATCAAGAATGGCTCGCTGGCACTGATCCGCACAATGCGACCAGTGGATTGAAGTTCGACGCCATTACCACCAGCAACGGTGAGGTGACTCTGCAATTCACGGCGATGGCCGATCGCACGTATAGCCTTTTGGCCGCGAGTACTGTGGACGCAGAAATCTGGTTCCCTGTCGCGAACATTTCTGCCGCTCCGACGAATCGCGTCATATCCATCAATCAACCGATCAGTGAAACGCGCTTCTTCCGAATCATAGCGCCGGGACAGTTTTAGCGTGAGCGCATCAAACGCTTGCGATTAAACCATCCGTCACGAATTGTCACAGCGGTTCGTGACGGAAAACGTCATTTCAGGCAAAGTGGACGCATGGCAAAAGCAAGCTACAAAATCGTCCTGGTGACGGCGCCGAATCTCAAAGTAGCGCGCCACCTCGCCACCGCAGCGTTGAACGCGCGCCTGATTGCATGTGCGAATCTGTTGCCGAAAGTGGAATCTCATTATCGCTGGCAAGGCAAACTGGAGCGCAGCGCTGAAGTGCTACTCGTGCTGAAAACGACCGGCGCGCGATTGAAGGCATTGGAAAAACTGGTGTGCGCCAATCATCCCTACGACACGCCGGAGTTCGTCGTACTAAACCTCGCTGGCGGCACAAAAAAATATCTGGATTGGCTGGCGGCCAACTGCATCTGACAGTGGCTGGG
>Ga0065721_10004790_pt1 | contig 20338 bp, 15 predicted proteins | sample Mesricmetagenome_FD_59108 | JGI IMG/M metagenome (GOLD analysis project Ga0065721, IMG submission 59108) | Mesophilic microbial community from rice straw/compost enrichment Sample: eDNA_1 v2 (version 2) | ecosystem: Engineered > Solid waste > Grass > Composting > Bioreactor | place: USA: Davis... | reverse complement strand
TGAACTCCGCGCTGTAGCGGCGGCGGCGCTTCACACTCTTCTCTTCCATCGTGCCCATTTGTTCGTCCATGGGCACGATCGTCACCTTTAAAGCGTCTGGTACTCAACCATGACTTGCCCAGGCGCTTACAGAAAAACGATTGCCTCTCACCTGATAGTTTCAATCCACGCGCACCGGATAAAGGGTGCGCGACGTGATGGTCGTGGGGCCACTGCCGCCGCCCCTCCACAGGTTTCAATCCACGCGCACCGGATAAAGGGTGCGCGACGAAAGAGGTTCTGACGGACCTGCGCGGTGACATGTTTCAATCCACGCGCACCGGATAAAGGGTGCGCGACCACCGTATCGGCAACCAGGCGGCCCGCCGGCGTGTGGTTTCAATCCACGCGCACCGGATAAAGGGTGCGCGACCAGCGGGTCGGTGCTGTCGAAGTGGGCCGTGCTGTAGTTTCAATCCACGCGCACCGGATAAAGGGTGCGCGACCACGGGGCCCGCGTGGTGGCAACCTCGGCAGAAGTTTCAATCCACGCGCACCGGATAAAGGGTGCGCGACGGCTTGGACTTCTATGGGGCGCAGCAGCGTTGGGTTGTTTCAATCCACGCGCACCGGATAAAGGGTGCGCGACGGTCACGGTGTTGTCGAGATTCACGGAGACGCTGGTTTCAATCCACGCGCACCGGATAAAGGGTGCGCGACGGCCCGTCCTTGATCGGCAAGGCAGGGATGAGCAGTTTCAATCCACGCGCACCGGATAAAGGGTGCGCGACTGCATCTCGCTGTCCAGTCGCGCGCGCTCATTACGGTTTCAATCCACGCGCACCGGATAAAGGGTGCGCGACGCTGCCAGACGACGTGCTGACGACCGACCCGGAGGTTTCAATCCACGCGCACCGGATAAAGGGTGCGCGACCCGCGTCTTGCAGCCTCTGCCTCACGTCGGGCGGGTTTCAATCCACGCGCACCGGATAAAGGGTGCGCGACCTTCTCCGTCGGGTCCGTGGGGCCGTTGACCAGCGGGTTTCAATCCACGCGCACCGGATAAAGGGTGCGCGACGAGAGAGGCCCGACAGCTCGGCCGGGCCCCAGTGGTTTCAATCCACGCGCACCGGATAAAGGGTGCGCGACCAGCGAGCAATGAGCGCGCAGTCGAAGCGGCACGTGTTTCAATCCACGCGCACCGGATAAAGGGTGCGCGACTGCCTTGAGCGCCTTCCAGGATCAGCATGTAGTCGTTTCAATCCACGCGCACCGGATAAAGGGTGCGCGACCCACCACAGCTGGTCCTCAGCGTCCCGCCCATCCATGTTTCAATCCACGCGCACCGGATAAAGGGTGCGCGACCGGGCGAGTTGCGCTGCAACTACCCCTGGGTTGAGTTTCAATCCACGCGCACCGGATAAAGGGTGCGCGACCGACTTGGAGGGCATCCCGGGATGGACGGTCGAAGTGTTTCAATCCACGCGCACCGGATAAAGGGTGCGCGACCACGCCTGGCGCAAGATCATCGCGCGCTTGCGGCAGTTTCAATCCACGCGCACCGGATAAAGGGTGCGCGACGCCCGCCTTCCGCGCTCTCGCTCCGGTAGTTGATGTTTCAATCCACGCGCACCGGATAAAGGGTGCGCGACGCAGCGTGTACCTGCGGATGTCCGTTCCGCCGCAGTTTCAATCCACGCGCACCGGATAAAGGGTGCGCGACCGGCCACTTGGCCTTGATCTGTTCGCACGACTTCTTGTTTCAATCCACGCGCACCGGATAAAGGGTGCGCGACGCGACGGGGGAGCCATCTGACGCGACGGAGTACAGTTTCAATCCACGCGCACCGGATAAAGGGTGCGCGACGCTACTCGCTCAACATGCCGTCGCCGCTGAAGCGGTTTCAATCCACGCGCACCGGATAAAGGGTGCGCGACACGTCTGAACCGGTCCCCATGCTCAGTGACTGCCCGGTTTCAATCCACGCGCACCGGATAAAGGGTGCGCGACCGTATTGCGCAAGAGGTTTTCCACACTCAAATCCGTTTCAATCCACGCGCACCGGATAAAGGGTGCGCGACCGGGCGCGGTGGTGGTGGGGGCGGCGGCGCTCACAGTTTCAATCCACGCGCACCGGATAAAGGGTGCGCGACGTTGTGCAGCCCGCCGTCGTCGCAGCTCATGTTGTTTCAATCCACGCGCACCGGATAAAGGGTGCGCGACGATCGTGTTGGTGCTCATGGGCACTCCCTTCTAATGTTTCAATCCACGCGCACCGGATAAAGGGTGCGCGACTCAAGCGCTTAACGACAAGCTCGCCCTCGTAGTTGTTTCAATCCACGCGCACCGGATAAAGGGTGCGCGACCCGCGCCGGGGATGCATCGGCAGGAGAGACGAGGCATGTTTCAATCCACGCGCACCGGATAAAGGGTGCGCGACCAGCTCGGCGCGCTGGAGCGCGGCTGGCGTGGCGTGTTTCAATCCACGCGCACCGGATAAAGGGTGCGCGACCGCCCAGGCCATGCCCTGGATCGATCCGCTCAAGGTTTCAATCCACGCGCACCGGATAAAGGGTGCGCGACAAGTCCATGTCGGCCAGCTTGAGGGCCGTGGCGCGGTTTCAATCCACGCGCACCGGATAAAGGGTGCGCGACATCTCCATCGCCGCCGCTGGCGGGATGCGGAGCTGGTTTCAATCCACGCGCACCGGATAAAGGGTGCGCGACCCCGTGGCGCGGATCAGCGTGGCGAGAGGCATGCCGTTTCAATCCACGCGCACCGGATAAAGGGTGCGCGACGCTCGTCGTCACCGATTTCCACGAGGACAGCCATGTTTCAATCCACGCGCACCGGATAAAGGGTGCGCGACCAGCCGCGGCGAAGACATGTTTGGATTCGAGGAGGTTTCAATCCACGCGCACCGGATAAAGGGTGCGCGACGTCGCGTTGGATGCAGCTTCCTTGGCTGCCGAGTCGTTTCAATCCACGCGCACCGGATAAAGGGTGCGCGACCATCCCCAGCCAAGCGGCGCTGGCGCGCCAGCTCGCGTTTCAATCCACGCGCACCGGATAAAGGGTGCGCGACCCGTGACAGCCGAGGGCGTGCTGTTCACGCAGCAGTTTCAATCCACGCGCACCGGATAAAGGGTGCGCGACGTGGTGATGGCTGCCATGGCTCAGACCCCTGGGTAGTTTCAATCCACGCGCACCGGATAAAGGGTGCGCGACCTGATCCAGACCTGAAGGAGCCAGACCATGGCCAAGTTTCAATCCACGCGCACCGGATAAAGGGTGCGCGACACGCTGGGCGACGACGGCATCGCGCTGTCCGGCACGTTTCAATCCACGCGCACCGGATAAAGGGTGCGCGACATGGTCAGAACAGGCCGGGAAAGATTGACGGGGTGTTTCAATCCACGCGCACCGGATAAAGGGTGCGCGACACCAGTGCGCCCTGTGCCTCAATCCCGTTCGGGCTGTTTCAATCCACGCGCACCGGATAAAGGGTGCGCGACACGCGCATGCCGGCCGTAGAGCTGCGGCTGCAAGAGTTTCAATCCACGCGCACCGGATAAAGGGTGCGCGACGCTGATCTTCACGGTTTCGCCGCTGATGACCAGGACGTTTCAATCCACGCGCACCGGATAAAGGGTGCGCGACGAGCACGTCGGTGATGAGCACCGGGGTATCGAAGGGGTTTCAATCCACGCGCACCGGATAAAGGGTGCGCGACCCGCCAGCGCAACGCCCCGCAAGGCTCGCTGCTGGTTTCAATCCACGCGCACCGGATAAAGGGTGCGCGACCCACGCCCCCCGTGTCCAAGGCGCCGCCGCCGCTGTTTCAATCCACGCGCACCGGATAAAGGGTGCGCGACGGCCGTCGGCGCGCAGGCCCATCAGCTCGAAGAGGTTTCAATCCACGCGCACCGGATAAAGGGTGCGCGACGACATCGCGTGCGAGAGCTTCGAGCTGCTTGAAATGTTTCAATCCACGCGCACCGGATAAAGGGTGCGCGACCGCCCCCAGCGCTGCCGACATCCTCGCTGCCGACAAGTTTCAATCCACGCGCACCGGATAAAGGGTGCGCGACTCGCGATCGACCTGGGCAGCGAGCTGCTGGTCGATGTTTCAATCCACGCGCACCGGATAAAGGGTGCGCGACCAACCGCTACCGCGTCGGCTCGCTGGGCAACCTGGTTTCAATCCACGCGCACCGGATAAAGGGTGCGCGACCATGCGCACCACGCCTGAGACATGCGCGGCCAGGACGTTTCAATCCACGCGCACCGGATAAAGGGTGCGCGACTCGGCCGGCACGGCGGGGGCCGTGGCCAGGTCGGGGTTTCAATCCACGCGCACCGGATAAAGGGTGCGCGACTCGATGCTGGCTTGCCGGTGTTCGCGCAACCGGGTGTTTCAATCCACGCGCACCGGATAAAGGGTGCGCGACACGGGCTCGCGCGCAAAAAGCAAAAGGCCCGGTGGTTTCAATCCACGCGCACCGGATAAAGGGTGCGCGACAGCTGCTGCTGGGCGGGGGTGCGGTGAGATTGGCGTTTCAATCCACGCGCACCGGATAAAGGGTGCGCGACAGGGTGATGGCGGCCATGGCTCAGGCCCCCGGATAGTTTCAATCCACGCGCACCGGATAAAGGGTGCGCGACAACGGCATGTCCTCGCTGCAGAGCATGTACTTCATGTTTCAATCCACGCGCACCGGATAAAGGGTGCGCGACATGTCGAGGTGCGGATAGCTCGCCGCGCTGATGCCGTTTCAATCCACGCGCACCGGATAAAGGGTGCGCGACCGTCTGCACGGCGCCGAACACGCCGCCGGTAGCGTTTCAATCCACGCGCACCGGATAAAGGGTGCGCGACACCGATCCGGCGGCGCTGCGCCCCTGGCTGCAGCAGTTTCAATCCACGCGCACCGGATAAAGGGTGCGCGACGGGTGCGCGAAGGCGAAGCGGCGGCGGTCCTGGTGTTTCAATCCACGCGCACCGGATAAAGGGTGCGCGACGCAGTGTTCTGCGAGCTGGCGCGACGGTCCGGGCTGTTTCAATCCACGCGCACCGGATAAAGGGTGCGCGACTTGACGTAGGCCCCTTCGTGGCCCATCAGGCGGGGGTTTCAATCCACGCGCACCGGATAAAGGGTGCGCGACTCCGCGCTACGAAACGATTGTCTGTGCTAACTATGGCGCGCATGCCGCGCGAACCTTTCCCATTCAGACGTCGTTGGCATCACGTTCTACATGCAATTTTTTAAAAAGCTCTGCTCTGTCAGGGACTTGCGTGTAGCGCGAACCTGTACGGGGACGGTACCGATGCTTAGGGTTCGCGCGCGCTGATCATAGAACCAGCGGTTCGTCGTAATCGGTCGCTCGAAACTGACCGTGTTCGCGTACTTCGCAGCCGCGGGTGTCGGCCATGCGGTAGAGACGAAGGCAATCGAGCTGCAGGTCCATCTCCTTGAGCAGCCGCCGCTCCAGATCTTCCATCTGCGCAAGGGTGACTTGGCACTCGAAAACCGATTTCTGCACCCGCTGTCCCATGCTTTCGCACACGCGCGCGACACGGCGCAGCCGCCGACGCCCGGCGCGGGTTTCTGTATTTACGTCGTAGCAGACGATGACGAGCACGGCAGCCTCAGCGTAGCGTGAAAGGCGGGTAGGCCGGTGCCTCGCCGCGGATGTGGCGTGCCAGTAATCGGGCCTGCACCAGCGGCACCAAGCCGAGCTGGATTTTCTCCGCCAGCAGCGGGTGCATCAGTTCGTCCTGCTTGCGCTCTTGGTAGGCCACAACGACAGCCTTGCGGGCGTCGCCTTCGAGCAGCACGGCGCCGCCTTCCCGGTGCACGAAGCTGTCCGCGTTGATCTGTGCGCGGTTGACCAGGGACAAGGCCAGCCGGTCGGCCCAGGGCCTGAATTCCTCCACGAGATCGAGAGCCAGCGACGCGCGGCCCGGTCGCACGGCATGCAGGAATCCAAGCTGCGGATCGAGCCCCGCGGCTTCACACGCCGAGCGGCAGTCGTTGGTCCACATGGAGTACAGGAACGACAGCAGCGCGTTCATGTGGTCGCGCGGTGGTCGGCGCGAACGGCCATCCATGGCGAAGGTGCCGCGCAACTCGGGCTTCACCAGGCAATTGAAGGCTTCAAAATAGGTCCGCGCCGCTTCGCCTTCGACGCCGCGTACGGTATCCAGGTCGCCTGCCGCGGGCAGGGCGCGCAGGCTGGCCGCCAAGTCCAGCGCGGCCCGCTCCAGGCGTGCGGTGTCCTCGGCACTCCTTGCATCGCGCGCACCCCGCATCAGCACGTTGCGCTGGTTCTTGACCTTGCCGGCCACGATCACGCGGGCCAGCTCCAGGGTGAAAGCCGGGTCGCCGGCCGCCCGGTACTGCGCCTGCCGCAGCAACACGTTGCCGCCCTGAGGCCCTTCCAGCCGCGCCTTGAAGCGGCCATTGGCATCCAGCAACACCAGGGCCTTGCCGTCCTCGGCCAGCCGGTGCATCAACGGTGCGCTCAGCCCGACATGTCCAAAGCAGACCACAGCGCCAAGGTGGTGCAGCGGCACACGCAGGCGAGTTTCCTCTTCCACCTGCACGCGCAGCGTGTCGTTGTCCAGCCGTAGCCAACTGCCCGGCATGGTGACGTAAAGGGTATTGAGCAGTTGCATGGGATAAGCGGAAATGCGATGTCCGGCGGGTGCTCAGGCATCGGGGTCGAAGGGGTCGGGTGCTTGGTGCAGGGCCAGCCGGCCCAGTGCTTGGGGCTGGCAGCGTTCGCGTAGCGAGCAGCCGTGGCAGCGCCGCGGGTCGCTCAGTGGGGACGGCAACACGCCGCCGGCGAGCATGACCCGCACGGCATTCGCCGTGTCCACGACCTGCCCGCGCAGGCCGGCGTCGATGGGCACGCAGCGCCGGCGCTTGGATGAGGCGTAGTACAGCGCGCCTTCCGGCACCGCATGGCCGGTCATCTCCTCCAGGCACAGCGCCTGCGCCGCAAGTTGCAGGTCGTCGCAGGCGGCGATGTCGGCGGCCTTGTGTCGCGAGCCGTGCTTGTATTCGACAGGGTAAGGCGTGCCGTCGCGCTCGAATTCGACGACGTCGGCCTTGCCAATCAGCCCGAGCGTGTCGCTCCACAGCGGCAATGCCCGCTCCACGCGCAGGCCGCCTCGCAGCTCCATGCCTGGCGCGTCCACCTGCCGATGCACCGCCTGCCCGCGCAGCGTGTGCAGGTTTTCGTCGAAGGCCTGTTCAAGGTGGATCAGTCCACACTGCCGCGGGCAGTAGGCCCAGTGCTGCAGGGCGGACATGGGAATAGGATCAGGGTCATCCATGGGGCCGTGTTTCCAGTCTCCGATGCGCGCCGTGGCGCACAGGCACTGCCTGCGGAAGCGTCGCAGGCAGTGCCATGCTGGCCTCAGCAGCGCCGGGTGAGCTTCACACCGGGAGCGGCCTGCAGAGTTTCTCCCACCGCCAGCGGCCTGTCGTCGAAGGTCACGGCATAGGCGGCGAAGTCGCGTGCCGGCGTGCCCGCACTCTCCTGAGGCTTGACCACCAGGCGGTCGAACAGCGCATGCGCGTGTGCGTTGCCCAATTCGGTCTCGTGCTCGAACACGTAGAGGCCGCGGGTGCTCATCTGGCCGCGCGCGGCGGAACGGTCGTGCTCGAACATGTTTTCCAGCGCCTTGAACAGCAGTTCCAGATCGTCGGCCGAGAAGCCGGTCTGCCTGGCAAGGAACGAGGACACGAACCCGTGCGAGCGGTACAGGCCATATGGAACAGTGTGCTTGCGGCCCATGGTCCGGTTGTCGCCGCCCTGCTTCTCGGCTTCTGCTTCGGTGGCGACGGCCATGCGCGTGATCGCATGTTCGAGCGCGACAATGGGTTCGGCCGAGCGTGCGAACGTCATCTGCACCGGGCCGCGGACTTGGCCGCAGTTGACGCCCAACGACATCACGGCCCCGAAAGTTCGGATGTCGAAAAAGTTCCTGCACAGCCATTGCCGCGCTAACTCGACCGTGTCGCCGTTGCCCTTTCGCTTCTTTTCCTCGCCCTTGAGTGCGTCCTCGGCGCCCACGGCCACGTAGGCGCGCTCGTGGGTCCTGTTGAGCACGGCCTTTTCCTTGACATAGATCTCGTAGGGAGGCTGCTCGCCATGCACCAGGCCGACGAAGTTGCGAACCTTGCGCTTGAGCGCCACATCGGTCATGAGGCCGTGCCCTGTCTCGGCGTCAAGCCGCGGCAGGTTGCCGGCATCGGGGTCGCCGTTGGGGTTGCCGTCCTTCACGTCGAACAACAGCACGAAGTCGTAGCGGCGGTTCAGGCTCATGGGTCAATCCTCCTTGGTGTTCTGGGTGTCGCCGTTGCCGGCAGCGTTTTCATGGACGGTGAAGAAATCCTGGCGCTGGTGGTAGTAGCCCAGGGCGAAGCGGCCCTGGTCCTGCAGCGCCATGTGGCCAGGGATGTCGTCAATGCCGCCGACGATCTCGCCCAACAACTTTTCGAAATTGGTGGCCCGGCCGCGGTTTCCCAGCTTGGCCAGGTGATGGTTCTTGAGACGCAGCAGGGTGGTGAACACAGCCGTAGGCGTGCTGGAAGCCGCGCCGTAGTAGCGCTCGCGGATGGTGGCATTGAGCCCGGGGCTGGCTTCTTCCTGGATCTTTTCCAGCGTGGCGAAGAGCCGGCCCAGCCGATAGGCGACACTGGGGTTCTGCTTGTCGAGCATAGGTTTGATGATCTCCTCCTGATTGATGGGGGTGCGCAAGGTGCGATTGAGGCAGGCCTTGATCCCCACGGCCCGCAGGTGGCTGACTTGCCGCTCGGCGCGGCAGCGCTGCACCGCGGCGTTAAGCCACAGTGCGGGGTATGGTGAGCCGTCGAGGATGCTGCGCAGGATGTCGCCGCCCAGGCGCGGCGGGATGTTGTCCGCCTTGCCCTGCACCGCCACAGCGGCCAGCAGCCGGAACAGGCTGGGATACTCCATGTCGTGCGGCCCGCGCACCAGTTCCAGTTCGTCGAACCAGGCGCGCATGCGTTGCGCGATGTCCTTCAGCGGTGCGGCATGCCAGAAGCGAACGGCAAGGCGCGCCGCATTGGGTGCCAGGCCCAGTACGTAGAAGCGTCGCTCGCTGCCCGCGCCATCCCAACGGCCGCTGTGAATGGCCTCGAACAGCGCGCGTACCTGAGCTGTGCGGGCGTCGGGGTCGTCGAGCTCGCCGAACAGCGCGGCAAAGCCGGCTTCGATGTCGCCATCCGCTGCCTCCTGCGCCCAGAACACGGTGCTGGCATCGCCGACCTGGATGCGCTGCCGCGATCCCTTGGACAGCAGGTGGTTCAGCGCCGTGGTGTAGGCAAAGGCCGCCGCACTGCTGACCGGTGCGTTGGCACCCTGTGATTTGGCGTAGGAGTTGAAGGCGTCGCGGTTGAACGAAACAATGTTGGCGCCGGAGGTTTGCGCATCCCATACGCCCTTGATGGCGCTGTGCAGCCGCTGTGGGGCGCCGGTGTCGCCCGTGACCAGGCAAGCGAGAGCAGCTGCGCAACCGTTGTCCTCATCCACCGGTGCGCTGGCCGCAGCCACCACCACGGCCGGACGCTGGCAGATCAGATTCACCTCGTCAGCCAGCCTGAACGTCAGCAGCGGGTTGATGTCCGCCACCTCTGCCCACTGGGCCTGCTGCTGGAAGGCCTCCAGCGGCGTGCCGGCCAAGAAGCGCTGCACTGCCAGCAGCCCGGCATCAGGCACGCGAGCGGCAAGTTCGTCGATGCGCCGGCGGAAGGCGGCATGCTGCTGCGACACACGCTCGGGCTTGCCTTTGGTGTCGATGCCAAGCACGTATTCCGCAGTGTCCCATAGCAGATTGGCGGCCACGCCCGACGCCCTCTTGACGCCCTGTGGAACCTGGAAGCGTTTGCCAACCTTCTTCTTGCCTTGCTGTGCGCGGGTATCCGTGATGCCTGCGAGCCGACCGTCCGGCGTCAGTTCCAGGACAAAGGGAATTTCCTTGTCCTCCAACCCCGCGGCCGGCAGCCGGTTCGCTGGGTCAGGGTCCAGCATCTTGCGGCGGTAGTAGCCGTGGAGTGCCTGAAGGATCACGACCGCACCTCCGCCCGCGTCAGGTCCAGTACGCCGCGCTTGGCGATGGCGCGGAAGAACATCGGCCTCGGATCGGCGGTGCGGCTGAAATCCATGTCGAACAACATCCAGCCGAAGTCCCCGTCCACGCCGGTGGCTGGTTCAGGTTCGCCAGCCGAGTTCTCGACGAGGCGGAAGCGCGCATCGAACTCGCGGCAGCCAAGGTAAGGCTGGTTGACGCACTGTCCCTTGGCGGCGCGCCGGCGGAACATCTCGGCATACTTGCCGGGGTTGGACAGCGCATCGTCCCCGATGGAGACCAGGCGCGCGTGCAGTCGGTAGCCCACGTCGCGCAGGAACAGGCCCGCGCGCTGCTGTCTCTCCTCCTCGATGTAGAGCCCGAGCGGCCCGCTACCACCATGCATGGCCGTCTGGACGTTGCGCGAGGAGACGACGGCGCCGACCTCGTTGCGCCGCACGCTGATCCAGCGCACGGGCTCCAGCACCTCGATGCGCTCGACCTGCCAGCGGATCGCCGGCTTCCACATGATCGACTCGAACACCGCACGTGCGGCCGAGGGTGTGATGAAGTCGTAGGACACGCGCTCGACCTTCATCTCCGGGCGCGTGAAACAGGCATAGTCGCCGCGGACTTCAAGGCAGAACTGGGGCATCGCGATGTTTCCTCCCATTTGTTCGGAACGAGTCTGGACGCTGCGCTCAGCAGACGTATTGAGCCGGATCACCCGGGGCGCCTTGCACGCAGGCCCCGAGCACCGGGTCGTAGAAGAGGTCGGAGTGCTGGACGTACAGCCCCGGCAGGCCGCCCACCTCGCGCACGTCGCCTTGGTCCAGCAGGCGCTGCAAGTCGTGGCGGTAGATCGTCACGCCGTAGCGCTGTAGCTTGCGCAGCAGCCAGCGCTCGGGGCCGTCGCGCTCCAGCTTGCCAAGCAGCGCATCCACGTCCTCAGCACAGCGGGCGCTACGGTAGCGCACGATCACGGTGGCGCCGTCCTTGTCGTCGATCAGCCGGAAGCGCTCAGCCGCTTCGCGGAAATCGATGGCGATGCTGAAGTCCTCCTTGCCAAGTTGCGCTCGCAGCAAGGCGCGGATGTCCTGGGCATCTAGCGAGGCCGCGTCGCCGTAGAGGCGCCTGAAGTAGCGCTCGACCAGCGGCAGCGCCAGCGGGTCGCCACCTTCCAACCCGTCCCACACCAGCGCGCAGGTAGAGGCCGCCTGGCGCAGCAGTCCAACCGGCGGTGGCTTGGGTGGCACGAACACGAACACCTCGCCGTGTGCCAAGCGTCCTTCGCGGTTGCAGCGGCCGGCAGCCTGGGCGATGGAGTCCAGACCGGCCAGTGCCCGGAACACCACCGGAAAGTCCAAGTCCACCCCAGCTTCTACGAGCTGGGTGCTGACCACGCGTACCGGCCGCGCCGGCTCGCCACGCGCCAGCGCATCGCGCCGTGCGACCAGAGCGGCCTTGACGTCGGCGATCACCTCGCTGCGGTGCTGCGGACACATCAGTGCCGAGAGGTGCCACAGGCCATCGTCGTCCGGCTTCTCGCGGCGCAGCAGCCGGTACAGATCGTGGGCGTCGGCGCGGCGGCCGACGACGGCCAGAACCGCCTCGTGCCGTGCTACCGCATGGGCGGTCTGCTCCCAGGGCTGCGGCACGTGCAGGTCCGGCGGTAGCGTCACGCGTACCCGCTGCAGCGCGGCGTAGAGCTGTGCTTCATCGTCGATGATCTGGGTCACTTCGCCCGGGCCATAGCCTTGCAAGCCATGCCCTCCGAAGTGTCGCTGCTCCGTGAGCACCGGCTGGGTGGCGGTGCACAGCAGTACCGTGACGCCATGGTCGCGCACCAACAGGCGCAGCACGTCCACCACTGGCTGCAGGAACTCCACGGGCAGCAACTGGGCTTCGTCGATGACAAGGACGCTGTCGGTTAGGTTGTGCAGCTTGCGGCAGCGCGAAGTGCGGCGCGCGAACAGGCTCTCGAAGAGCTGCACGTTGGTGGTGACGACCACCGGCGCGTCCCAGTTCTCGCAGGCCAGGCGAGAACGACTGGTTTCGTTGCCTTCGCCGCTGTCTGCGTTGCTGTGGTGCTCGACCACCACGTCCTCGCCCAGCGATGCAAATACCCGCCGGTACTCCGCGGCGGTCTGCTCCGTGATGCTGGTGTAGGGAATCGCCACCACCACTCGGCGCTTGCCGTGGCGCACGGCGTGTTCCAAGGCGAAGGCCAGCCCGGCCAGCGTCTTGCCGCCGCCGGTGGGTACGCTCAGCGTGTAGGTGCCCGGCGCGCCCGCCGCCTTGGCCCTGCATTGCAACAGCACATGACGGCGCTGGCAGTTGACGGGCGTGTCGGCGAGCCCTGCGCTTTCCACTTCGGCGGCTTTGGCCTGCATGAAGGCGTCGAAAGCCACCAGCAGCTCCTTCATGCCGGCGCGGCAACTGCGCAGCGCGGCGGCCTGGGGGTTCATGAAGGCCTCGGTGTCGAGGAAGTCCGCGTCCACCAGCGCGGAGAACAGCATCCGCACCCAAAGGGCGAAGCGGCCGGAAATCTCCTCACGTCCTGACAGTGGCAGGTCGGCGACGCGAGGCAAGGGCAAATCCGGCGCAATGAGTGCCGCAGGTGGGCCTGCGTCGATGGCTTCACGCAGCTCGGTGCATGCATCCGGCGAGGCAAGCCTGCCGTGGAGTCCACCATCCCAGTCATCGAGGCCGGCGTGGTGGCCTGCGATGACATACTGCAGCACCCGCGCCAGCAGCCTCCCTTCCCAGCCGCGCAACTCGCCTAGCCGCTTGATCGCCCAGAGGGCCCCTGCGGCCGAATGCGTTTTGCTGCGGTCGGGCACGCGGCCCTCGATATGGGCCTCGGCGCACTGCCGGATGTAGCGTTGGAAGCCCGGCCGGTACTTGCCCAGGTCGTGCCACAGGCCGGCCAGCCGCGCCAGCTGCCGGCTGGCATTGTCCCGACCAAAGGACGCCGCGATGTCAGCGACAGCGTACAGGTGATCTTCCAGCAGGTGAGGCTCAGTGCCGCCGCCTGCGCTATGAGCCAAGGCATGGTCCAAAGCGAGTTCCTTGTTCCCGAAACAAAGTAGTATTGTTTGGAACGTTGTGGCTCATACGGTGAGCCAGCAACAAAGAAAATTACGCTTGGCGCCTGGAGTTAGTGGCGCAAGAGGCCTAGCCCGAATATTTCACGAGTAGAGGTCGGCCGCCCCGTGCCGAGGCGCGTTGTCATTGGTGCTTGACGTCAATGAACAACCGGAGCGGCCGATGCCAAAGTGTACCGAGGAGCGCATAGAGCTTGGGAGGGTGGGCCGCCGCGTGATCGAGGCCGCGTTCGACGGTGGCGATCTCGTCAGCGATGGCGGCGTGGTGCTGCTGCGCCAGGTCGATGAACGCATCGGGCTCACGCGCGCAGCCGCACGTGTCTTCGCTGATCGGCGCCGCAGTGCCAGCGTCACGCACAGCGTGCGTGACATGCTGGCGCAGCGTGTCTATGGGCTGTGCTGCGGATGGGAAGACGTCACCGATCACAACTTTCTTCGCCGCGACTTGGCGCTGCAAACGGCCGTGGGGCGCGTGGAGGATCTGGCCTCTGGGCCGACGCTGAGCCGGCTGGAGACAGCGGCCACGCCCGCGCATGCCGCCGCCCTCAACGGTGTTCTCGTCGAGCAGTTCATCGCCGCGCAAGCGCACACACCGAAGGAACTGGTACTCGACATCGATGCCACGCACGTGCCGCTGCACGGCGCGCAGGAGCGGGCCCACTTCCATAGTTACTACGACAACTACTGCTACTTGCCGCTGTACGTGTTCTGCGGTCAGGATCTGTTGGCGTGCGTGCTGCGCCCAAGCAGCCGGGACCCGGCCAGCGTGCTCAGCGCGCTGGTGAAGCTGCTGGTGCAGCGGCTGCGCCAGAAGTGGCCCGGCGTGCGCGTGATCGTGCGCGCGGACTCCGGCTTTTGCCGTCCCCGGGCGCTGCAGCGCTTTGAACGCTGGGGCGTGGATTACGTCATCGGGCTGCAAAAGAACGCGTCGCTGCTGCAGCGCGTGGCGCTGGCCGAGCTGTACCTGGCCGACGCCTACAAGGACAGCGGCACCAAGCAGCGCCTCATCGGCGAGTTCCAGTACGGGGCCAAGAGTTGGGGATGCGAGCGCCGCATCATCACCCGGCTGGAGCACGATGCCCACGGCGCCAATCCGCGCTTCGTCGTCACGAGCCTGGATGACGATGCCCAGAGCCTGTACGAGCAGCGCTATTGCGCCCGCGGCGAGGCCGAGAACCGCATCAAGGAAGCGCAACTTGACCTCTTCGGCCGGCGCGCGAGCTGCCACAAGTACCACGCCAACCAACTGCGACTGCTGCTGGCGGCGCTGGCCTACACGCTGATGATCAACCTGCGCCGCCTGGCGTTGCAGGGTACGGAGCTGGCTCAAGCCTGTAGCGCCACCATCCGCACACGGCTGCTCAAGATCGGCGCGGCCATCGTGCGCAACACCCGCCGCGTGCGGCTGCTGCTGGCCTCACAGCATCCGCTGCAGCATGTCTTCCTAACCGCTGCCCGAGCGTTGGCCAGCCCCTGACCAGTTTGAAGTGCTGTCCCCGGCACGCTGACCAATAACGGGGGAAAGGGGGTGGTACGTCCGCAACCCGCAAAAAGCCCTCCCGCCATGCATTTGCACGGCCCATAGGGCTCGCAGTCTCGCCGTCAACCCTCTCCAGGCCGTTGGTCAGGACGCTGGTGAAAGATTCGGGCTAGCTCGCTGCCCCTTGCCAGTTTGCCGCAGCGGACCTTGCGAAACGGGTCAAGTTGCGGGAGTTGGTGCGAGGCAGTTTCCCGTCAGCCCTCGGCCCGCAGCGCAGCCGGCAACCACCGCGTGCCCTGCAGCCGCTGCGCTGCTAGCGCGACGACCTCGCTCTTCTTCAGCCCTTCCAGGCCCGCCGCCGCTTCAGCGCCCGCGCCCTCGCGCACGGCGTCAACTATCTTGGCCTTGGACACTGCGCCCAGGTAGTGGGCATCGGGCACCCACCAGTCGGACATGTCCAGATCGATGGCGGCGGCGATGGCGTCCGCGACAGGCTGCGGCGACTCCCGGCCCTGCACGGCATTGAGCGTGCTCGCTGTACAGACGGCCAACAGGTCCAGCACCTGCGAATCGTCGGCCTTCAGGACCCATGCCAACAGGGCACGCTGATCTCCAGGCAGCAGTTCGCCCCACCGCTCGCGATGGGCTTCCATCGCCTGCTGCGCCTTGCACCCCGCCAAGTCCGCGCCTTCCTTGCGCACATCGACGGTGTCGGCGCGAATCTCGACAGGCCGGTCACCGGAGGCGCAGCGCGACGACAGGCCGGTCTGCACGGCAAGCTGGTAGGCCAGCACGCGCAGTGCGACAGCCGGGTTGTCGGCCAGCGTGGCACGCAGCGCGGCAGTCCTATGCGCGGTCAACTGGCGCAGCAGCTTTTCCGAGTAGTCGGCTTTGGGTGCCTTGACCAGGGCCGTGCCTGCACCAGTGGTGCTCGGTGCCGCCGCGCCGCCTTGCGCCGCCTGGGCCTTGCGGTCCTCCGCACGCACCAGCCCACGCAGCGTGGCCAGTTCGCCACGCGGGTCCACGTACACGACCGCACCGGCCAGCGGCAGATCGCGCGGGTCGATCTGCTGCAGGGTCCGCTCAATGGCCTCGCGCTCGGCCTCGGCCTGCTGCTGCTTTGCTTCCAGCGCGTCGATGGCCGCGCTGTCGGCTTCCGGGTCGAGGGTGTCGATCTGGTCTTCAAGCTCGGACACCAGCGTCTCGATGGCATCCAGCCGCTGCTGCTGTTCCTCGCTCGGGTCCACGTCGAGGGTGCGGCAATGGTCGAACGCCTGCCGGTCGCTGTAGCCGAAGCTGGTGCGGACCTCCACCCACTGCCAGCCCTCGGCGCGCACAGCTTCGGCTTCGCGCTCCAGGCGCTCCAGCGCCAGCTTTTCCAGCAGCGCCGGCACAGTCAGTTCAAACTGCACAGCCCGCTATCAGCGCTTCGGGATGGGCAGAGATATGCCACCCTTTCCACCCGCTACGGGGTTGCCGCTTTGCCGTCCTCAAGCGGCAGCGCGTTGCCGGCGTTGACTCGCTGATCCTCCACGATGCGGCAAGCGGCCGCTTTGCCGTGCCTGTGCAGTGGACCGACCATGCCGCCCCCGGAGCCTATGAGCGGCTCGGCACCTCGCCGCGTCGACTTGATCTGGACACGTTGTGCGAGCTGGCCGAGTTGGTAGAGATGCTGGCTTCGCGTACTCAGCGAGGATTTGCAAAGTGACCGCCCATGCACTATTTTCGGATCAGTCATATGTTTGGTCCGCCAGCAATGACAGAGCAGTCACCTACAGAACTCAGGCGACGTCGCAATCAGTTGCTGCGCGAGCTGCCGCCGCTGGATGCTGTACTGCGCGGTTCACTGATCGAGCGCTACAAGCGCTGCGGCAATCCACGCTGCAAGTGCGCCAATGGGCCGGGTCATGGCCCGAAGTACTACCTCTCGGTAAGTCACGCAGGCCGGTCACCACAGATGGACTACGTCCCCCAGGCAGAACATGCCGTGGTCAGCGAGTACGTGGCCAATTACCACCGCGTGCGCGAGATCCTGGAAGAGATATCGAAGATCAACCAGGAGTTGTTGCGCCGGCGACAGCCGCTATGAGGTGCCGAGGTGAGTCACTTTCTTGGCGCGTTCGCCGCCGATTTCGATATCCGCGACGGTGCAAGATTGTTTGCCAACATGCTGGCTGCCATGATCGACAGCGATCCCGGTTTCATGTCCGTGGAGACCAGCCATGAGTTCTCCGATCACCGATGCGCATCGCAGCAAGACAGCGTACATCTATGTGCGCCAGTCGACACTGGCGCAGGTACGCCACAACCAGGAGAGTACCGAGCGGCAGTACGCGCTGAAGGACAAGGCATTGGCACTGGGCTGGCCACAGAGATTGGTGCGCGTGCTGGATGGGGATCTGGGTCAGTCAGGCTCTCAGATGAGCAGGCGCGAGGACTTCAAGACCCTGGTGTCGGACGTGGCGATGGGACTGGTGGGTGCAGTGTTCGCACTGGAAGTGTCGCGCCTGGCACGCTCGAATCTGGACTGGCACCGTCTGCTGGAGCTATGCGCGCTGACCCACACGTTGGTGATCGACGCCGATGGCTGCTACGACCCCGCAGACTTCAACGACGGACTGCTGCTGGGATTGAAGGGCACGATGGCACAGGCCGAGTTGCATTTTCTGCGAGGTCGCCTCCAGGGCGGCAAGCTCAACAAGGCACGCAAGGGTGAGCTGCGCTCTGCGCTACCCGTGGGGCTTTGCTACGACGAGCAAGGCCGCATCGTCACTGATCCTGACGACGAAGTCCGCGGTGCTGTGCATCTGGTGTTCACGCTGTTCCGAGAGGCAGGCAGTGCCTGCGCCGTGACCCAGCACTTTGCTCAATCGGCGCTGCTCTTTCCCAAGCGTGTTTATGGTGGCGCCCGGGCTGGCAAGCTGGTCTGGGGACGCCTGTCATACGGTCGCGTGTTGGGTTTGCTGAAGAATCCTTCGTACGCCGGTACGTACGTCTTTGGTCGCTACCAATACGTGAACAGCGTCAGCGCCGATGGACAGGTACACAAGACCATGCGCGCCATGCCCACGTCCGATTGGCGCGTTTGCTTGCCCGAGCACCACGAGGGTTACATCACCCTGGAAGAATTCGAACTCAACCAATTGCGCTTGGCACGCAACCGACCAAACCGTGACGGTACCGTGCTCGGCGGCGCGGCACGTGAGGGCGCGGCAATGCTGCAAGGGCTGCTGATGTGCGGCAGGTGTGGCCGTGCGCTTATCGTGCAGTACATGGGCGATGGTGGCATCAATCCAACCTACAACTGCAGTTGGGAGCGCCGTGAAGGACTGAGCTCCGAGAAGTGCTTCAGCGTGCGCTCCGATCTGCTGGATAACGCGATCTGCGAAGAGGTTTTCAAGGCGCTCAAGCCTGCCGAGCTCGAGCTGGCACTAGCCGCAGTGGACGAACTGGAGCAGCGCGACCAAGCCATCATGCGCCAGTGGCAGATGCGCATTGAACGCGCTCAGTACGAATGTGCCCTTGCCGAACGTCGGTACGAGGAAGTAGATCCATCCAACCGTCTTGTTGCTGCCAGCCTTGAACGCCGATGGGACGAGGCCTTGTCGCGCCTTGATGCAATCAAGGCGGAGGCGGCAAAGTTTCAAGCACACAAGACCCGTGTATTGACAGCCGAACAAAGGGCCAAGATTCTGGATTTGGCACGCGATCTGCCGCATGTGTGGTGGGCACCTACCACGCAGGCCAGGGATCGCAAGCGCATGCTACGGCTACTCATCGCTGACATCACGGTTGAGGACCGGCGCCAGTCGCGCGAGGTGATCTTGCATGTTCGCTGGCACGGCGGTGCCTGTAGTGACGTCACTGTCACGCGCCCCCTACCGATTACCGAGCGCTGGCGCTATCCCGTTGCAACTGTCGAGCGGGTGCGGGAGCTATCGCGCTATCTGACCGATGCGCAGGTTGCCCAAGCCTTGAATGCACAAGGACTGCTCACTCCGACGGGGAAGCGCTTCACCTTTGCCATCGTCAATCAAGTCAGACACCAGTACGCGGTACCTACTCTTTACCTGCAGCGGCCTGATGAGATCACAGTCCAGCAACTGGCAAACCAGCTCGGAGTGAGCATCGATCTCGTGTACTACTGGATCAGGAAAGGCGTGATCAACGCCCGCAAAGTCAAAACACCTGGCTCATGGTTGATTTCGCTCAGCGAGCAGCAGCTGCATGACCTGCAGGAGCGAGTACGCACCTCGGGACACCTCCAAGGCCGTCATTGCGACGCTTAAATGTAAGGAGTGCAGTATGAGACCATTGTCGGCTCCGTCATGAAGCCCGGCGCGTTTTCATCCTCGGAAAACAGGTCACGGCGCACATTGCCGCCCGCCGCCTCGTAGGCCGCGAAACCCACGAACTGTGCCAGCGGGTTATTCGGCGGCACATCGCGCTCAGCCAATTTTCGGCGCAGGCTGTGCGCCGACCGTTCCCAGGACGGCGAGTTTTCCCACACGGATTCCTGGAGCTGGTGATCTTCCGTGAGGGTCAAGGCCATCAACTGTTCCAGCTCGATCTTGTCGTCCCGGTACAGCGCCATGAGTTTCGGGCTGATCTTGGCAAGTTTCAACCGACGCTCCACCGTCAGCGGGTTGATGCCCCAGGCGTCAGCAATTTGCGAAACCGTCTTGCCTTGCTCAAAAAGGGCCTGGATCGCGTCAAACAAATCTGAGCCATGGAGGGGTTCGCGCCCGCAGTTTTCCGCCAGGGAAACCGACAGCGCATCCTCCTGGGAAACTTCCAGGCAGCGCACCGGAAAATCCGCATCAATCTTGCCCTGAGTGAAAAGCAGGTTCAGAGCTTCCAAGCGGCGGCCACCGGCGACGACGCCGTAGCGCCCGGTAGGCTTGGGGGCCTTCTTGCCCGAAAGTTCAGGCCGAACGACGAGGTTCTGCAGCAGTCCTTGTGAATGGATCAGTGCCGCCAGTTCCTCAACGCTGCGCGCCGGGCTCTTCTTGCGAACATTGAGAGGGTCGCGCGCGAGATACTTCAATGGTGCGGTTATTTCCCGGCCTTGAACCCGCTGGATGGCTTCGGCAATCTGAGTTTGTTCAGAGAGGTCCATGTGCTGCTCCAAAAAGACCGGGGCACAAGCCCGGCAATGAAGGTGCGGATCAGCCGGGAGAGCGTCCGGCGCGCCGGCTTTTGATTTCTCGCTGGCCGATGTCTAACTATATCGCTTTCGCCCGGTTCTTTGGTAAATAGCAGTAAAGTTTTACTATTCAGACGAGTGAGAACTGTTTTTAATGGGTGTCTGAACTATAGTTTGTGACATGGGAGCAGCGAAGCTCTCGCATAAAACGGCGAAGCTCCATTGATTCCTGTCTGCAACCTTCAGCTTGGAGATTTCAAAAATGGCTCATCTCCTCGATAAGTCATTTATAACAAATATTTATATGAAAAATTCGACTATCAGAATTGACACCATCCTGCCAAGCTGAAGTTTTCTGTGGGTTTAGGATTGCAAGTCTGAGACGAGTTTGAGCATTGAACAGCAATGGGACGACGTACACAGCCGCTGGTGCTGAGCGAGCAGGAGAAGCTGATGCTGGAGCAGGCGGTGAAGAGGCATACCGATTGGCGGGTACGCGAGCGAGCGCAGACGATGCTGCTG
>Ga0065721_10004793_pt1 | contig 20341 bp, 19 predicted proteins | sample Mesricmetagenome_FD_59108 | JGI IMG/M metagenome (GOLD analysis project Ga0065721, IMG submission 59108) | Mesophilic microbial community from rice straw/compost enrichment Sample: eDNA_1 v2 (version 2) | ecosystem: Engineered > Solid waste > Grass > Composting > Bioreactor | place: USA: Davis... | reverse complement strand
TGGCAGCACGAGGCGGTGAAGCGCATCGCCAGGCTGATGGGGCCGGCCATCGTCGGTTCGTCGATGGGGCAGCTCAGCGTCATGATCAGCTCGGGAATTGCCTCCTTGCTCGCGGACGGCAGCATGACCTGGCTGTACTACGCGGACCGGTTGGTCGAGTTTCCGCTGGGCGTGTTCAGCATCGCGCTCGCCACCGTGATCCTGCCGAGCCTGTCCTCGCACCACGCGAAGAAGTCGCCGGACGAATTTTCCGCGACGCTCGCCTGGGCGGTTCGGCTCGTGTGTCTGATCGTGATCCCGGCGTCGGTCGCCATGTTCGCCATGGCCGGTCCGTTGACCGTCGCACTGCTCCAGTACGGTCAGTTCAAACCGAGGGATGCGGAAATGACGCGTCTCGCGCTGATGGCGTTCTCGCTGGCCCTGCTGGGCTGGAGCATGATCAAAGTGCTGGCGACCGGTTATTACGCGCAGCAGAACACCAAGTGCCCGGTGAAGATCGCGATGCGCGCGCTCGGCCTGACCATGATTCTGAACGTCGTCGTGGTCGCCGGCCTGTGGATCACCGGGAATCTCAAGACACCGGGCGCGCACACGCTGCTGGCGCTCACCAACGGCATCGGCGCCATGATGAATGCCGTGCTGCTCTACACCGGCTTGCTCCGCTCCCAGGTGCTCCGGCGCGGGCAGGCGATGCGGGGGCTGCTGATCCGGATCGTCGTGGCGAGCGCGCTGATGGCGGCGTTCCTGTGGTGGTTCGGCGGGGATCTCGCCACCTGGCTGGCCACCCCGAAACTGCACCGCATCCTGTGGCTGGCCGGGCTGGTCGCCGGCGGCATCGGGGTGTATTTCGTCGCGTTGTGGGTGATGGGCGTACGCGCCAGTCAGTTCCGACTGCAGTCGCCCGCGACTTCCCTATAATGCTCACCTTCAAGTGGACGGTCGGTTCACCTTAATCCTTGCAACGGCGGAGCACGAGGGCCGCGGTGGAGCTCATTCGGGGCCTGTATAACCTGCGTGCCGGGCAACGCGGCTGCGTGCTGACGATCGGGGCGTTCGACGGCATTCATCTCGGACATCAGGAGATGATCCGCGTGCTGCGCGAGCGCGCCGCACAGTACGGCCTGCCGGCCGCCCTGCTGTCGTTCGAGCCGACACCGCGCGAGTTTTTCGCCAAAGGCACGCCGCCGGCCCGGCTGACCCGGTTTCGCGAGAAGTTCGAAGCGCTGGAGCGTTACGGGGTGGACCGTTTCGTCTGCCTGCGGTTCGACGACTGCATGCGCCGGCTCGGTCGCGAAGAGTTCGTGAACGAGGTACTGGTAAAAGCGCTCGGCGTCCGCCACATCGTGGTAGGGCATGATTTCCGGTTCGGGCGCGACAACCAGGGCGACATCGCCTGTCTGCGCTCGCTCGGGGCGACGGCGGGTTTCGAGGTCACCGAAGTGCCGCCGTTCGAGATCGACGGCGAGCGGGTCAGCAGCTCCGGGATTCGCGAGGCGCTGGCCGTCGGCGACATGGCGAAGGCGGCGAAGCTGCTCGGCCGGCCGTATCGGATGACCGGCAAGGTGATTCACGGCGAGAAGCTGGGGCGCAAGCTGGGCTTCCCGACGGCGAACCTGCGGACCCATCGTCGCGCGACGCCGCTCGCCGGAATATTCGCGATTCGCGTGACGGGCGCCGGTTTGAAGGACGCGCCAGGTGTCGCGAGTCTCGGCACTCGTCCCGCGGTGAACGGCAAGGAGCTGCTGCTGGAAGCTCACGTGTTCGACTTCGATGGCGATCTGTATCGCCAGCACGTGCACGTCGACTTCATCGCCTACCTGCGCGCGGAGCGCTGGTTCGCCGACATGGATGCGCTGATCGAGCAGATGAATCGAGACGCCGCGCAGGCGCGGCAGATATTGGGTTCGTGAATCGAATATGGACTATAAGCAAACCATCAACCTGCCGAAGACCGACTTCCCGATGAAGGCCGATCTGGCCCGTCGCGAGCCGGACATTCTCAAGCGTTGGGAAGAAAACCGGACGTACCAGAAGCTGCGCGAAATCGCGAAGGGCCGGCCGACGTTCATTCTCCAGGACGGCCCGCCGTACGCGAACGGCGCGATTCACCTCGGTCATGCCATCAACAAGGTGTTGAAGGACATCGTCGTCAAGTCACGTTCGATGGACGGCTTCGATGCGCCCTATGTGCCCGGTTGGGACTGTCACGGCCTGCCGATCGAGCATCAGATCGAGAAGACGCGCGGCAAGGAAGTGAAGGCGCTCGATCCTCGTGCGTTCCGTCAGGCGTGCCGCGAGTTCGCACAGTCGCAGATCGACGGTCAGCGCGAGGACTTCAAGCGATTGGGGGTGATGGGCGATTGGGATCGTCCGTACATCACCATGGCGCCGAAGTACGAAGCCGAGCAGCTGCGCTCGTTCGCCGAGATCCTGCGCAACGGTCACGTCTACAAAGGTTTGAAGCCGGTGCACTGGTGCCTGGACTGTCGCTCGGCGCTGGCCGAAGCCGAAGTCGAGTACGAGGACAAGGTATCGCCGGCTATCGACGTGCGTTTCGCGGTGAAAGACCTGGAGGATCTCGCGAAGCGCTTCGGCGTGCCGGCATTGAAGTCACCGGCGAGCGTGATCATCTGGACGACGACCCCGTGGACGCTGCCCGCCAACCAGGCGGTCGCGTTGGGCCCGGAGCTTCGCTATTCGTTGGTCGACACCGGCAGCGAGCTGCTGGTGCTCGCGAGCGCGCTCGTCGATGCAGTAACCAAGCGAGCTGGCGTCGAGAATGTCACGCGGCTTGCCGAAGTCGAGGGCACCAAGCTCGAAGGCGTGAAACTGCAGCATCCGTTCTACGAGCGAGTCGTGCCGGTCATCCTGGGCGATCACGTCACGATCGAGGATGGTACGGGCGCCGTGCACACGGCGCCGGGCCACGGTGCCGAGGACTTCGAAGTCGGCCTGAAGTACAAGCTCGAGGTCTACAACCCGGTCGGCAGCGATGGTCGGTTCGTCGCGGGCACGCCGATATTCGAAGGCGAGCGCGTGTTCGATGCGAACAAGCATGTGATCGAAGTGTTGAAAGAGCGCGGCGCGTTGTTGCACGAGACGAAGCTCAATCACCGCTACGCGCATTGCTGGCGTCACAAGACACCGGTGATCTATCGCGCGACGGCGCAGTGGTTCATCAGCATGGAGCAGGCCGGCCTGCGTAAAGGCGCGCTGCGCGAGATCGCGAAAGTGAAGTGGGTGCCGGCCTGGGGCGAGAATCGCATCACCAGCATGATCGCCGATCGTCCGGACTGGTGTATCTCCCGCCAGCGCATGTGGGGAGTGCCGCTCGCGTTGTTCACTCACAAGGCGACCGGCGAGCTGCATCCGCGTACCGTGGAGCTGCTCGAAGACGTTGCGAAGCTGGTGGAAGAAGGCGGTATCGACGCGTGGTTCGATCTCGATCCGGCGGAGCTGCTCGGCGGCGAGGCGGCGGAGTACGAGAAGGTCCCCGACATCATGGATGTCTGGTTCGACTCGGGCAGCGCTCACCACTGCGTGCCGAAGATGCATCCCGACGTTAAAGATCCCGCCGATCTGTATCTCGAAGGCTCGGATCAACATCGCGGCTGGTTCCACAGCTCGCTGCTGACCTCGGTCGCTCAGCACGATCGTGCTCCCTACAAGGCGGTGCTGACGCACGGCTTCACGATCGACGAGAAGGGACGCAAGATGTCCAAGTCCCTGGGCAACGTCGTGGTGCCTCAAAAAGTCATCGGTACGCTCGGGGCCGACGTGCTGCGTCTGTGGATCGCAGCCACCGATTACGCCAATGAAATGGCGCTCTCGGACGAGATCCTGAAGCGCGTGGCCGAGTCGTATCGGCGCATCCGTAACACGGCGCGATTCCTGCTCGGCAATCTCGACGGCTTCGATCCCGCGACGGACAAGGTGCCGGCGCCGGAGATGGTCGCGGTCGACCGCTGGGCCGTGTGGCGCACCCAGCAGTTGCAGGAAGAAGTGATGGCGGCGTATCGCAGCTATCAGTTCCACCTGATCTATCAGAAGGTGCACAACTTCTGCAGCGTCGACCTGGGCGGTTTCTATCTGGATATCACCAAGGATCGCGTCTACACGACCGGCAAGAAGAGCCTGCCGCGCCGCTCGGCGCAGACGGCGATGTTCTATATCGCCGAAGCGCTGGTGCGCTGGCTCGCGCCCATCCTGTCGTTCACGGCGGAGGAGATCTGGCGTTACATGCCGGGCGCGCGCAGCGAGTCGGTGTTCTTCAACACCTTCTTCGAGCTGCCGAAGGAGCTGACCCAGCAGCCGTCGATCGATTGGGACGCGATTCTCAACCTTCGGGGCGCCGTCTCGCGCGAGCTGGAGAAGCTGCGCAACGCCGGCTCGATCGGCGCGCCGCTCGATGCGGAAGTGGACGTGTACACGAGCGGACCTTTGCTGGAGACTTTGCAGTCGTTCGGCGAGGAGTTGCGCTTCGTGTTCATCACTTCAGCCGCGCGCGCGCATTCTGCCGACACCCGGCCGGCCGATGCAGTCGCAGCGGAAGAGGGCGATGCCAATACCACATGGATCGTTGTGAAGCCGACCACGGCGAGCAAGTGCGTGCGCTGCTGGCACAAGCGTCCGGATGTGGGGCAGAACCCGAAGCACCCGGAACTTTGTGGCCGCTGCGTGACCAACGTAGACGGGCCTGGCGAACAGCGGCGCTTTACTTGAGGTCGATGCAATGACCAACCCTCTGGCGAAAGTCTGGTTCACGCCCACCCGGGGCGGCAGCAATTGGCTGTGGCTGTCGTTCTTCGTGGTGATCCTGGACCAGGCGACCAAAGCCCTGGTCATCGGCACCGTGAAGCTTCAGGACAGCATCGCGCTGCTGCCCATTCTGGATATCGTGTATCTGGAGAACACCGGCGCGGCGTTCAGCATCCTGGCGCAGGCGTCCGGATGGCAGCGCTGGTTTTTCATCACGCTCGCGGTGGTGGTGAGCATTACGTTGATGATCTGGCTGCGGCGCATCCGTTCGGATCAGACGATCCTGGCGATCGGGCTGTCGCTGGTGCTCGGCGGCGCGCTCGGCAACGTGATCGATCGGGTCATGCACGGCTTCGTCGTCGACTTCATTTATTTCAACTGGCGCACCTGGGATTTCCCGGCATTCAACATCGCCGACACCGCGATCTCCATCGGCGCCGCGTGTCTGCTCATCGATGCGTTCCTCGAGAGCGGCCACGACCGCCGGCCCGCGGACGGCACATCGCAGACGCCGAGCAAGTAACGATGCAGATCCTTCTCGCCAATCCCCGCGGTTTTTGTGCCGGTGTCGATCGGGCCATCGACATCGTCGAGCGCGCGATCGAGTTGTTCGGTGCGCCCATCTACGTCCGGCACGAAGTGGTTCACAACCGCTACGTGGTCGAGCGTTTGCGCAGCCTGGGGGCGGTTTTCGTGGACGAGTTGCATGAAGTGCCGGACGACGCCACGGTGATCTTCAGCGCGCATGGTGTGGCGCGCGTGGTTCAGGAAGAAGCGCGTCGTCGCGCTCTCAAAGTGTTCGATGCGACCTGTCCGCTGGTGACCAAGGTGCATATGGAAGTGTCGCGTTATGCGCGCGAAGGTCGCGAAGTGATTCTGATCGGGCACCAGGGCCATCCCGAGGTCGAAGGCACGATGGGCCAGTTCGACCCACAGTACGGCGGCCGCATCCTGCTGGTGGAGACGCCCGAGGATGTGGATCGGCTCGCCATCAAGGATCCGGAGCGGATCGCGTTCGTGACGCAGACGACCTTGTCGGTCGACGATACGCAGAGAGTCGTCGACGCTCTGCGCCGTCGCTTCCCGACACTCACCACGCCGCGCAAAGAGGACATCTGTTACGCGACGCAGAACCGGCAGGACGCGGTGAAGCGCCTGGTCGAGCGTTGCGACATCATCCTGGTGGTCGGCTCACCCAGCAGCTCGAATTCGAACCGGTTGCGGGAGATCGCGGAGAAGGCCGGCATTCCCGGCTATCTGATCGATGGGCCCGACGATCTCGAGCGGGCGTGGTTCGACGGCAAGCGCGTGGTTGGCGTCACGGCCGGTGCATCGGCGCCGGAAGTGCTGGTCGAGCGCGTCGTTGCACGTTTGCGAGAGTGGGGCGGACAGGCGCCCGAGAGTGTCCAGGGTCAGGTCGAGAATGTCGTGTTCAGCTTGCCGCGCGAGCTGCGAGTGCCGGTGCCGGAAATACAGCGGACGACTATCTGACGTTCACTCGGGTCACATACGACGCCGCACCCGTCCCCGGTGCGGACCAGCTCACGGCGACGACATAGCTGGCCGGCGTCATCGAGGTATCGCGTGAGATCGAGCCCAGGCCGCTGGGCAACGAGCTTTCGACCTCATCTTCCCAGCACGCGGCGATCTGCGCCGCCTTGTCTTGAGGCGTTCGGGGTTTCGCTTTGTCGTTGCAGACCACGCCCACCGTCGTGGCAAAGCCGTCGCGACCTTCGGGAGTCGCGCGAATGCGCTCGGCCATTTGCTCGGCGAGCTCCGCGGCACGCAGCGGCAGGCGCGCGTCCGCTGGAATGTGAGTTTGATCCGAGTAGAGCGCCGCGATGCCGACGATGGCCACAGCCATGACCAGCAAGGCCGCAAGAATCTCGACGATGTTGAAGCCGCGCGCGTGATGGCGACCGCGCAATGGCGTAATTGATCCTCCCATACACCAGCATGATGGCTATCCGCTCGGACAGCGTAAAGGGCGATTGTCGGAGTCTCGTGTCGCTATCCGCGGACGGCCGGCAGCGTTGATGATGATGGCGCGGGCCCGGCTGGGCCCGCGACGGTCGCAGAACACCAGCGTGCCGTTGATCACGGCGTGTTGATACGCCTTGAACGAATAGCTGCGGCGATTCGAAGTGATCGTCCCGCCGCGCCAGGCTGCTTGAACGGCAAGAATCGGTTCGTTTGCGTCTCGCATCGGCGGGTCGTCCCGATCCGTGTTCACGAACACGATCCAGCCCTGCTGCCAGTCGGCGGTGCCGTTGCTGCAGGTCTCGCCGTCGATCGAGCGGCAGATGCTGACGGTGCCGCCCTGACTGGCCGCGGTGATGCGCGCCAGATAAATGCCATGGACGAAAGAGTTCACCGCGACGGTTCGCTGCGAATCCAGCAACAGGCCGTCGAACGCCGGGACCGCGAGCCCCAGCAGGACGCCGGCGACCGCCAGGGTGACCAGCAGCTCGAGCAGGCTGAATCCTGCCCCGGATACCGATGGACAGGGTCGAGACATGCGCGATCCGTCGCTTCAGGGGGCACCCAACATAACCACCCCCGCGTGCCCTCGAATGTCGATTTACAGCCTTTTTTACCTAGTTTCTCGCCTCCAGGCGCATGCCGATGTATGCTGGTCGCAAGTTATTTGGCGGGTTCCTAAGTGACTTCCGAGTACAACCCTGAACTCAACCCCGGGCATGACCGGGGGGGCCTGGCCGAGGGTTCGACGCGCGATCGGATCGTCCAGCAGTTGCACGTGCACGGCCTCAAGCCGACCCATCAGCGGGTGCGGGTGGCCGAGATCCTGATGGCGGCGCCCACCCACATGACGGCCGAGCAGATCCTGGCGGAAATCCGTCGGGGCGGCGAGCGCGTCTCCAAGGCCACGGTCTACAACACCCTCAAGGTGCTGGCACAGCGCGGCCTGGTGCGCCAGATCCACCTGGATCCGGAGCGCTCGGTCTACGACTCGACCATCGTGCCCCATCACCACTTCCATGACCTGGAAACGGGCGAGCTGCAGGACATCGATCCGAACGACATCGCCTTCAGTCGTTTCCCGACATTGCCGGAGGGCATGGAAGCGGAGGCGATCGAGGTCGTGATCCGTCTGCGCAAGAAGCGAGCGCCGGAGACGTCGGCTTAGCGCCGACAAGTTGATTGCGGCGCCTGTTCGCTCGCAACTTCTTCCCCTATACTTCGCACCCCGCCGCACCGGGGCTCCCCGGTGCCGCATCGGTTTCTCGGTGCCGACTTAGCTCAGCTGGTAGAGCAACGCATTCGTAATGCGTGGGTCCGCGGTTCGATTCCGCGAGTCGGCACCATTTCCCATCAAGCACTTACGCTTCATGACGATGCAAGCATCCGGGCGCTCGCGTTGGCGGAATATCTCTCGGCTCATCGTGCTCGCACTGGCTGCCTATGGCGCCTGGTATCTCGGCAATGACACGGTGCATCGACTGACGGCCAGCGCCGCGCCTCGGCCGGTCGTCCCCCGGCACGAGCTCATGGCGGACGAGCAGGCGGTCATCGGCTTGTTCGAGGCAGCCAAGGGTTCGGTGGTCTTCATTTCGACCCAGGAGCGCGTGCTCGACTACTGGACGCGCAATGTCATGACCGTGCCGCGCGGCACCGGCTCGGGCTTCATCTGGGATGAGCAGGGGCACGTCGTCACGAATCTGCACGTCATCGAGGGTGGCAGCAGCGCCGTCGTGAAGCTGGCCGACGGCCGTGATTTCGAGGCCACGTTCGTCGGCGGCAGCGAAGCGCATGACATCGCCGTTCTGAAAATCGGCGCGGCGAAAGATGCGCCGGCGCCGATCCCCGTCGGCACCAGTGGCGACGTGCAGGTCGGCCAGAAGGTGTTCGCGATCGGCAATCCGTTCGGGCTCGACTGGACCCTGACGACGGGCATCGTCTCGGCGCTGGATCGTGCGCTCAACGAGGACGACGGCCGGGTCATTCAACATCTCATCCAGACCGACGCCGCCATCAATCCAGGCAACTCGGGCGGTCCGTTGCTCGACAGCGCCGGTCGGCTGATCGGCATGAACACCGCGATCTTCAGTCCATCGGGCGCGAGTGCCGGCATCGGCTTCGCGGTGCCTGTGGACACGATCAACCGTGTCGTGCCGGAGCTCATCGCGAACGGTCGTTATGCGCCGCCGAGCCTCGGCATCGACGTGGATGAAGTGCTGAGTCGCGCGGTCGCGCGTCAATTCGGCGTTCGTGGCGCGGCGATTCTTCGAGTGCGCCAGGGCAGTACTGGAGATCGTGCAGGCTTGCGCGGTGTTCGCGTCGAACGGCGCAATACCATCATTCCAGGGGATGTGATCGTCGCGGTCAACGGCAAGGAAGTGGACAGCGGCGCGCTGTTGTCCGCGCGCCTCGACGACTACAAGCCCGGCGATACCGTGCGTCTCAAAGTCTGGCGCGATGGCAAGGAGATCGAGTTGACGGCCGAGCTGCAGCAGGGCGACTAGGCTTTGCAGTAAACTCACATGGATGTCAGGAGAAAGAGCGCCGCCGCCGCGGCCCCCGCGAACCAAATCACAACGCCAGCTCACGCCGGGACGCATGTTCGTCTATCGGCTCGCCACGTATCTGGGCGCATTGCTGCTCGAAGTGCTGTGGCGGACCAGCCGGCTGAAGATCATCCATCTGGATCGGCTGGAAACATTGTTGAAAGAGCAGGGCGCCGTGGTGCCGGTGTTCTGGCATCAGCATCTGCTGATGTGCGCGCGTTTCATGGCTTCGAGCAAGATCAAAGGCATGAAGCCCGGCTTCATGATCTCGCCCTCGGTCGATGGTCAGGCGCCCACCATGCTGGCTGAGTTGTACGGCTGCCATGTGGTACGAGGCTCCGGCTCATATACCGGCGTACGGGCGGTGCGCGGTGTGTATAACGCGATCGTGAAGGAAGGCATTTCGCCGACCATCACCCCGGATGGACCGCGTGGGCCGCGTTTCGTCATGAAGCCCGGCGCGATCTTCACGGCGCAAATCAGCGGCAAGGCGGTGGTGCCGATCGCTTATGCGGCCAGCCCCGCGAAGTTGCTCAGGACCTGGGACAAGTTCGTGATTCCCTTTCCGTTCGCGCGACTGCGGATCGCGATCGGCGAGCCGTACTTTCCCCCGAAGCGCATGACGGAAGAAGAAATGGCAGCCGCGCAGAAGGAGCTGGAGCGGCGGCTGCACGAGGCGTTCAAGATCGCCGAGCGGGCCTTGCACGAACGCTAGCCGGCGGCGCGATCCCGTTTGACCGGCGTCTGTTCGGCGCAGTCCTTATCGACGCAATCCGCCACTTCGATCTGAATCGTCGTGTGCGTGATGCCGAAGCGCTCCGCCAACAGCGCCTTGGTGTCTTTCAGTATCAGCGCCTGATCCGCCGCGCCATTCACCAGCGCGTGCATGGTGAGCAAGGTTTCGTGCGGCCCGACCGACCAGGTGTGCACGTGGTGCACGTCGCGAATCGCCGGGATCTTCTGTTCCAGCGTGCGGCGAAGCTCGCCGTGATCCAGCCACTCCGGCGAGCCTTCCATGAGAATGTGCGCCGACCGGCGCACCAGCGAGATCGCGCTCTTCACGATCAGTGCGCTCACGAGCAGCGACAGCAGCGGATCGATGGGCATCCAGCCGGTCCACAGAATGATCACCGCCGCGACGATGGCCGCGGCCGAGCCCAACAGGTCGCCGAGCACATGCAGGCTGGCCGCCGAAAGATTCATGTCGTGCGAATTGCCCCGGCGCAGCATCGCGAACACGATGAGATTGACCGCGAGGCCGAGGCTGCCGATCCACAGGATCGCCGTCGCGTTCACGGGCACCGGGTTCAACAGGCGCACGATTGCCTCGAAGGCGATCCAGGCGACGATGAACAGCAGGGCGCAACCGTTGACGAATGTCGCCAGCACTCGCAGTCGCTGATAGCCGAAGGAGCGTTTGGCGTCGGCGGGGCGGGCCGCGATGCGCACGGCTGCCCAGGCGAGTGCCAGGGCGGCTGCATCGGTGAGCATGTGGCCGGCGTCGGCCACCAGTGCCAGTGATTTCGCCAGCAGGCCGCCAGCGAACTCGACCACCATGAACAGCGCGGTCAGCGCGAAGGCGATGCCCAGGATGGTGCCGCTCGCGCCCGCGGTGTGATCGTGATCATGATCATGGTGGCCATGCGGCTGGGCATGGCGGTCTTCATGATCGTGCCCGTGCCCGCCGCATCCCTGGTCGTGGCTGTGCCCGTGCCGGTGCTGGTTCATGGAGCCAGGATAAGTCGATTGGTTTTGCCCGACCAGACGTCCAACCTGCCTGGTCCTATAATCCGCGCGCGCATGAAACTCTCCGTCGTCATTCCAGTCTGCAATGAGGCTGACAATGTCGGGCCGCTGGCCCGCGAAATCCAGGCCGCCCTGGTCGATCACCAGCCCTTCGAGATCATTTTCGTCGACGACGGCAGCACCGACGGCACCGTCGCGGCCATCGAGGCGGCGCGTGCCGGAGGGATCCCGGAAATTCGCTTGTTGGAGCATTCCCAGCGCTGTGGCCAGAGTCGGGCGGTTTGCACCGGCGTCGAGGCGGCCCGGGCCGAATGGGTCGCGACCCTCGACGGCGACGGTCAGAACGACCCGGCCGACATTCCCGAGCTGCTCAAGGCAGTCGCGGCGGGCGATGACTCTCTCAGGCTCGTGATGGGCAATCGCACCACAAGAAAAGACACCTGGCTGCGCCGGGTTTCGTCGCGTGTGGCGAATCGAGTACGAGGTGGCCTGCTGCGCGATGGCACCCCGGACACGGGCTGCGGCATCAAGCTAATGCATCGCGCCACGTTCATGCGGCTGCCCTGGTTCAACCACATGCACCGCTTCCTGCCGGCGCTGTATCAGCGCGCCGGCGCCCGAGTGGTTTCCGTTCCGGTCCGCCATCGGCCGCGCACCCGCGGCATTTCGAAGTACGGGCTGAGCAATCGCCTGTGGGTGGGCATTGTCGATCTGTTCGGTGTGCGCTGGCTCATCCTGAGAAATTCGCCGCCAATTCGCATCCGGGAATCCCTGCCCCGCGAATGAGGCAAGCATCTGACGGAGCTTCCGTCCGATTGCGTACGGCCTGCCCAGAGAAATGTCGCTGTTTGGCGTCGAGACGCGGGTGCGACACTAGGTGCTGTGCTTTTCATCGCATAATTTGCTGTGCCACAATCGGACGATCGCCGCATTGCTATTCATATACGTTCAGCAAGGCAGTGCAGGTGGCGCGCAAAAAAGTTTCGGTTCGGGAGGGTGCCCTGAATGGCGAACGATACGAATCGCGGCCCGTGGTCGAGTCTGCGTCCCGGCAGCCTGGCGCCCGCCACTCATTGACGTGCGTCGCAAGTGGCAAGCAACCCGACAGAGCATGGACCGCTGATCTCCGCCCCGAGCGGAGATACGCTGTTTACCGCGCGCCCGCGCCGTAATAGCCGGGTGGGCCTGGATGTCCTGCTCACCAAGGCCTCCATCGATTTCCAGAATCTCACTTCCGAGCGCGACGATCCGCTGCTGAAGCAGAATCTCGAGGCGTTGCGCGAAGCGGCCGGCCTCGATGCGATCGTCATCGCCACGTTCGATGAAGCGCGCCAGAGCATCGAGCATGTCGTCGCGGCCAGCGGCCTGTTCGCGACCTTCAATCCCATCGTGTTCCATGGCGAGCCGCTGGAGCGGTTGCCTTATCTTCGTAACAAGCTCGGTCACCTGCGCATCGTCGAGATCCGCGACTCGTCGCGGCCGCGGAGAGAGCTGGTCCCCGAGGGGACGCGCTTCGCCTCTTTACATATCGGCGCCGCGTTGATCGTCGGCGTGGCCATCCAGGGGCGCGTTCAGGCTTTCATCGCGCTGTGCTCGACGCTGCCGCGCGACTCGTGGGATGCCAACCTGCACCTGATGCTCAAGCTGCTCGGGTCCAGTTATTCGAGCGGCATCGAACGGCTGCGCTACCAGCGGCATTTCCATCAACTCGAAGAGCGCAACGAGCTGGCATTGCACGGCGCCAACGACGGCCTGTGGGACTTCGAGGTCGATACCCAGAGAACCTGGTTCTCGCCGCGCTGGAAAGCGATGCTCGGCTACAGCGACGACGAAGCTGAACCGCTGACCGACTGGCAACAACTGTTACACCCGGATGACACGGTGCGCGTGAGCATGGCGTTGCGCGACCACTTGTCCGGCAAGGAACCCTTGTTCGAAAGCGTGCACCGGCTGCGCCATCGCGACGGTGTGTGGCTGTGGGTGGAGAGCCGCGCCAAGGCGCGCCTCGATGAGCACGGGCGTGCGCGGCGTATCGTTGGCGTCGATCTCGATGTCACCGAGCGCAAGCTGTACGAAGAAGCGCTGTTCAAGGAGAAGGAGAGCGCGCAGATCACGTTGCAGTCCATCGGCGATGGCGTGATCACCACCGACTCGAAGTGCCGCATCGAATACCTCAACCCGGTCGCTGAACAGTTGACCGGCTGGCGGCTCGAACACGCGCAGGGCCGGGTCATCGACGAGATCTTCCGCAGCTTTCATGAAGAGACCTGCGAGCCGCTGGAGAATCCATTGGCGGTGGCGATTCGTCGCACGCGCGCCATCAAGTCGGTCCGTCCGACGCTGCTGATTCGTCGTGACGGCAACGAGCTTTACATCGAGAGCTGCGCCTCGCCGATTCGCGACGGCGCGGGGAACGTGTCCGGCGGCGTGCTGGTGTTCCATGACGTGAGCGAGAGCCGCGAGCTGAATCGCAAGCTCTCCTACCACGCGAGTCATGACATCCTCACGGGTCTGGTCAATCGTCGAGAGTTCGAGTCGCGGCTGGAGCGCGCGCTGAAGAGCGCCAAGGCTCGCGAGGCGTCATACGCGCTGTGCCACATCGATCTCGATCAATTCAAGATCATCAACGACAACTGCGGTCACAGCGCGGGCGACGCGCTGCTCGGCCAGGTCGGTGCACTGCTCAAGTCGAAGATCCGCTGGCGCGATACCGTGTCACGGCTCGGCGGGGATGAGTTCGGTGTGCTGCTCGAGAGCTGTTCGCTCGAAGAAGCCGTGCGCAATGCCGAAATGCTGCGCGAGGCGATCCGCAACTACAAGTTCGTCTGGGAAGAGCGCACGTTCCGGCTCGGCGCCAGCATCGGCGTCGTGCCGCTGTCGCCCGAGAACGAGGATGTGGCGTCACTCATCTCCGCCGCGGACAGTGCCTGCGCCGCTGCCAAGGAAAGCGGTCGCAATCGGATCTACAGCTTCCAGGAAAACGACATCGACCTGATGCGTCGGCGCCGCGAAATGCAGTGGGCGGCGCGCATCAACAACGCGCTGGAAGACAATCGGTTCGAGATTTTCCGTCAGGTCATCCAGCCGCTACAGCAAAAGGATGCGCACGGGCTCCACTACGAGCTGCTGCTTCGCATGCGCGATGAGGCGGGCAAGATCGTGGCGCCGGATCAGTTCATCGTCGCGGCCGAGCGTTATGGCCTGACGCCGAACATCGACCGGTGGATGATCGAGCACGCGCTGCGCTGGCTGGTGTCCGAGGCGGACGAGCGCGAGAAGCTGGAGCTGTGCTCCATCAATCTGTCGGGCCAGAGTCTGGGCGACGACAAATTCCTGCCGTTCGTGATCGACCATTTCCATCGCAGCGGCATCGATGCCTCGAAGATCTGCTTCGAGATCACCGAGACCGCCGCCATCGCGAGCTTCTCGCAGGCGAATCGCTTCATTCATGCACTGAAGGATCTGGGCTGCCGCTTCGCGCTGGACGACTTCGGCACGGGCCTGTCGTCATTCGGTTACCTGAAGCACTTCCCGGTGGACTTCCTGAAGATCGACGGCAGCTTCGTCAAAGAAATCCTGCACGACCCGATCGATCGCGAGATGGTGCGCTCGATCAACGAAATCGGCCATCTCACCGGCAAGCAGACCATCGCCGAGTTCGCCGAAAACGTCGAAATCATCGAAATGCTCCGCAGCCTGGGCGTGGATTACGCGCAGGGCTACGGCATAGCGACGCCGCAGCGAGTGATGAAGCTCGCCTCGGGCACCGAGGCGTTCTAAAAAAGCTTCAGGCGAAGCGCATCGACAGGTCGACGGCTCTCACGTGCTTCGTGAGCCCGCCCACGGAAATGTAGTCGACGCCCGTCTCCGCCACCGCGCGCAGCGTGTCCAGCGACATATTGCCCGATGCTTCGAGCTCGATGCCCTTGTTCTCGTGCGCGCGCGTGATACGCACGGCCGTCTTCATGTCTTCGTTGGAGAAGTTGTCGAGCAGGATGCGATCCACCTTCGCCTCGAGCGCCTGCTGGAGTTCGTCGAGATTCTCCACCTCGACTTCCACCATCACCTTGCTGTTGACCTTGCGCGCTTCGGCCACCGCCGCCGCGATCGAGCCTGCGGCCGCGATGTGATTTTCCTTGACCAGGATCGCGTCGAACAAGCCGATGCGATGATTTGTGCCACCCGCGCACCGCACGGCGTACTTTTGCGCCAGCCGCAGACCGGGAATCGTCTTGCGCGTATCGAGCACGCGACACTGAGTTCCCTTCAGCGCCTCGACATAGCGAGTCGTCTCGGTCGCCACCGCGGACAAACACTGCAGGAAGTTGAGCGCCGTGCGCTCGCCAGTCAGCAGCGATCGTGACGGGCCGGACAATTCGCAAAGCAGCTGATTCGCGCGCACGCGATCACCGTCCGCGGCCTTCCAAGTGACCTGTACTCGAGCGTCGATTTGACGAAACACTTCGTCGAACCACGCCCGACCGCACAGGGTCGCGTCCTCTCGCGTGATCACGGTCGCTTTCGAAACGCGCTCGGCCGGAATCAATTGCGCGGTCAGATCGCCAGTACCGACGTCTTCCTCCAGTGCGGTACGGACGGTGCGGGCGATGTATTCGGAGCTGGGCGGGGCAATCGACATGCTGGGTCCTCGAACGCGAGATGCGAAAGATACGCTGTATTGGCCTGGGGCCAAAACGCCGGAGCCCGGCCGGAGCCGGGCTCTGATCGCGATCGAGGCAGGAACGCCGGGCTAGAACGGCAATCCGTGGCTCTGGCCGCCCATGCACATCAGCATGGGCACGGACAGAATGAAATTCAGGCGCGATGCGTACAGCGCGATCTTGCGGGCCCTGGTCTTTTCTTCGTCCGTGGCCGGCTTGAGGCCGAGTATTTTCTTCTGGTTCGGCCAGATCACGCCCCACACGTTGAGCAGCATGAAGGTCCCGAGCCAGGCGCCGACGCCGATGGTCACGAAGCCCTCTTGCAGCGTGAACGCCTTGTGCAGGGCCACCGGGCTGCCATATCCGAACAGCAGGAAGTAGGCGCCGGTGACCCAGGTGAGCACCGCCGCCCANCGGAACCACCACAGGGCCCGCGGAGCGACATATTTNGCGATTCCGGCGCCGCCGGGGCCGCCTTTATCGGCCGTGGCNTCNGCCAGGGCCGGCAGCTGAACGACATTGAAGTAATAGAGCAGGCCGATCCACATCACGCCCGACACGATGTGCAGCCAGCGATCGATACGGGTGTGGTGCAGGCCGAGCCCGTCCGCCCCGATCATGGTGGTGGTGAGGATGACCGACAGAACGATGGCCAGCACGAAAGCCGAGATGATGGCCCCGCGCACCGTAGTCAGTGGATGCATGACCGTACTCCTCGCTAAACCGCCGTTATTGTTCGTTGATTGTCGGTATGGGCCGCATCCGTGCGACTTGCCAGTCCGGGGACTGCGGCATTTGTCAGCAAAAAGCGTTTGAAGAATAGGGTAGGCATCCCCATAATTCAATTGTCAGCCCCTTCCGTCATGTCGTTGTCGCCCCCATCTCCGGCCGTAGCTTCTCCCTGTATCAAGGTCTGTGTACTCGATGCACAGCAGGTCTGCCTTGGCTGCGGCCGCACCCTTGAGGAGATTGCGCAATGGTCGCGCATGACGGAGGAGCAGCGGCGCCAGGTCGTCGACCGGGCGCAGCAGCGGCGCAGCCAGGCCGCACCGTGAACCGTCTTTGGCTTTAATCGAGGTTTGTATGGACGTCATCGAACGCATCAAGTCGCAGCTGTCCTCCAGCCCGGTCGTGCTGTACATGAAGGGCACGCCTGACTTTCCCCAGTGCGGCTTCTCCGCGGCCGCGGTGCGAGCCCTGGGTGCCGTTGGCGCCGAGTTCGCGCACGTCAACATCTTCGAGGACCCGGAGCTGCGCGAAGCGCTGAAGCAATACTCGAACTGGCCGACCTATCCGCAGCTGTACGTGAACGGCGAGCTGATCGGCGGCTCCGACATCATCATCGAGATGTACAAGAGCGGCGAGCTGCAGAAGCTGATCGGCGAGGCGGCCAAAGCCACCGGTTGATTTCGCCGCCGTGACCGTTTTGCCCTCCGCCGCGGGGCGGAGGGCATCGCGGACGCAGCTTCCTCCGTCCGCGTCCGTTAAACTCTCCGCATGACTCAGCTGACTCTGGTTCGTCCCGACGACTGGCACCTGCACGTGCGCGATGGCGCCCATCTGGCCAGCGTGGTTCCTTTCACCGCCCGGCAATTCGCTCGCGCGGTCATCATGCCGAATCTCAAGCCGCCGGTGACGACTGTCGCCGCTGCGGCTGCGTATCGCGAGCGCATCCTGCAAGCGGTGCCTTCGGGGCTGCGGTTCGAGCCGTTGATGACTTTGTATCTGACCGATACGACGTCCCCGCAGGAGATTCGCGCGGCCAAGGCCAGCGGCTTCATCGTGGGCGCGAAGTTGTATCCCTCCGGCGCTACCACCAACTCCGACGCCGGGGTCACGGCGATCGAAAAAATCTTCCCGGTGCTCGAAGCCATGCAGGAAGTGGATCTGGTCTTCCAGGTGCACGGCGAGGTGACCGAGCACAGCGTCGACGTGTTCGATCGCGAGAAGGTTTTCATTGATCGCATCATGTCGCGCATCGTCGAGCAGTTTCCGAAGCTGCGCGTGGTGTTCGAGCACGTGACGACGCGCGAGGGCGTGCAGTTCGTGAAGGGCGCTCGTGCCGGCGTCGGCGCGACCATCACGCCCCAACATCTGCTGTTGAACCGCAATGCGATCTTCCAGGGCGGCATCCGTCCCCACAATTACTGCCTGCCGGTGCTCAAGCGCGAGCACGATCGTCAGGCGCTGGTGGAAGCTGCGACGAGCGACGATCCGAGGTTCTTCCTCGGCACCGATAGCGCACCGCATGCTCGTCACACAAAGGAGAACGCTTGCGGCTGCGCCGGCGTGTTCTCTGCTCACGCGGCAATCGAGCTTTACGCCGAGGCGTTCGAAGCGGCGGGTCGGCTGGATCGGCTGCAGGCGTTCGCGTCGGAGCGCGGGCCTGACTTCTATGGCTTGCCGCGCAATATTTCGACGATCACATTGAATCGCACGTCGTGGACGCCGCCTGCGGTGTACCGATTTGGTAACGATGAGCTGACGCCGTTTCGTGCCGGCGAGAGCGTTGCCTGGCAGCTGGCCGAGGAAATTCCGTCTTGAGCGATGTAGCGGGTGTCGAAGTCGAAGGCAAGCTGCCCATGGCACGCCGCTTTCGCGGCTTTTTGCCAGTGGTGATCGACGTCGAGTGCGGCGGCTTCAATCCGAACACCGATGCGCTGCTGGAGATCGCCGCCGTCCTGGTCGAAATCCAGGCGGACGGCACGCTGCTGCCGGGCGAGAGCTGGCGCTATCACGTGCAGCCGTTCTCCGGCGCGAATCTCGAGCCGGCCTCGCTGGCGGTCACCGGCATCGATCCGTTCCATCCGTTGCGCCCGGCGATTCCGGAGAAAGAGGCGCTGACCCGGCTGTTCAAGGAAATCCGCCGTGCCATGAAGGACAACGATTGCACGCGCGCCATCCTGGTCGGTCACAACGCGTACTTCGATTTGAACTTCATCAACGCCGCGATCGCACGCACCGACATCAAGCGCAATCCATTCCATCCGTTCTCGAGCTTCGATACGGCGACGCTCGCTGGCGTTGCTTACGGGCAGACCGTGCTCGGCAAGGCGCTGCAGGCGGCGGGCATCGAATGGGACTCGGGCGCCGCGCACTCCGCGGCTTACGATGCGCAGAAGACGGCGGAGCTGTTCTGCAAGATCTGTAACATGATGAAGGTGGCGGTGGGCTAAGGGCCGCCGTGATTGCAGCTCGCAGCACGGAGTGCTGCACTGATCAGTGGTCGACGATGAGTGCAGTGGTCGCCCTTAGAGCCTGGCTGCCCAGTTCGCGATCGTATCGGCTAGCTCTTCCATGACTTCGCGATCGTTTCGGCCTGAACGTGCCAGCACGTGAAACGAATGATCCGCGCCTTCGATGCGCTTCATGGTCGCGGTCGGGCCGAGTTTCTCGACGATCGGTTCCAGCAGTGTGAGATCCGCCAGGTCGTCTCGCGTGCCTTGCAAGAACAGCATCGGAATCTTCACGTCCGATAAATGGGCGGCTCGTTCCGTGGACGGTTTCTTTGCCGGGTGCAGGGGAAAGCCCACGAACGCGAGCCCACGCACATCTGCTAGCGGCTTCGAGGCCTGAGCCTGCGAGGTCATCCGGCCTCCGAACGACTTGCCACCTGCGATCAACGTCACTCCCGGCGCTTGCTTGCGTGCTTCGTCTACGGTCGCGCGCACGGTTGCGTGGCAAAGAGCCGGTGGATCCGGGCGCTTCGAGCCGCTTTCCATGTAAGGAAAGTTGTAGCGCAGCGTACCGATCTGTCGCGCTTCGAGCGCGTTGGCGAGATCGGCCATGAAAGCATGCGCCATGCCGGCGCCCGCGCCGTGGCCCAGTACGAAGCATGTGCGGGCATTCGGCGGCAGTTGCAGTAAAGCTGACACGCGCAGGCCGGGTTTGACTTCTATGCTTAGCGGCGTCGGAGAGGCTGTCATGCCTGGCAGTATGAGCTTTCGGGACGCTGAATGGCAGATTGAAGCCGGGCGCCCGATGGGATCGCTGCCGCTGCCAGACGGGACATCAATTCGCTTCGATCAGCGGGAAATCGCACAGTAGGGCGCTCCTGCCCGGTCCATGTAGGAGACTGATTCATGAAACCCCGGATTTCTCTCATCACACTCGGCGTCGACGATCTCGAGCGCGCGGTGATGTTTTACGGTCGTGGCCTGGGGCTTAAAACCGAGGGCATCGTGGGCAAGGAGTTTGAACACGGCGCGGTCGCGTTCTTCGAGTTGGAGGGTGGCCTGCGTTTGGCGCTGTGGCCGCGGCAGAGTCTGTCGCACGACAGTGGCTTGCCTGTTTCGCCGCCGAGTCCGACCGACTTTTGCCTCGCTCACAATGTGAGCTCGAAAGCGGAAGTCGATGCCGTGATGGAGCAGGTTCGGAATGCGGGCGCCACCGTCGTGAAGGCCGCGCACGATACGTTCTACGGCGGCTACGCCGGCTATTTCCAGGATCCGGATCGACATCTGTGGGAGGTGGCGTGGAACCCGCAGATGCTGCCGAAGGAGTGAAGATCGCAATTTAACATTCGACGTTGCCGCGGAAACGTCCAGGCCCCGGGGGGAGGTTCTCCAGTCGCATCTGCGTGCTAATCTTCGCGCGCGGGTGCTCGGCGCTGCCGGCGCACTGAATACAAACAATAAGTCACTGCGACGC
>Ga0065721_10050421_pt1 | contig 20343 bp, 19 predicted proteins | sample Mesricmetagenome_FD_59108 | JGI IMG/M metagenome (GOLD analysis project Ga0065721, IMG submission 59108) | Mesophilic microbial community from rice straw/compost enrichment Sample: eDNA_1 v2 (version 2) | ecosystem: Engineered > Solid waste > Grass > Composting > Bioreactor | place: USA: Davis... | reverse complement strand
GGCGGTGCCGTCCGCCGGTCAGCGGCTCGCGCCGCACGATTTCCGTGCGCTCGTAAAGCGACGCTCCCCGGCCGGCCGCCCGATCGGCCAGCGCGACGGCGAATTGCAGCGGGTTGAGCAGCGTTTCGCCCTGCGTGACAATCGCCCCCGGCTTGCGAAACGGAAACTTGCGTCCGATGTCGTCGGCCGTCCACAGCTCCGCTTCGAGGCCGCAGGCGGCGAGCGCGGCATGTTCCCTGATCAGCCGCGGCAGGTCTTGCTCGGTTGACGCATAATAAAGGCAGCCGGTTCGCCTGAATTCGACGTCGGCCGGCAAGCTGGCGGCGAGGCGGGCGATGTCGTCCGCCGCCTCCTTGCAGCTTCGGTAGAACAGTTCGGCCGAGGCCCGGCCGATCCGCTCCGACAGCTCGCACAACATGATGTCGTTGCCTAAGTGAATGAGTCCGGTATTGGCCATGGTGCTTCCGCCGGCGATGGCGCCTCCTTCCAGGAGCGTCGTGTCGATGCCTCTCTCGGCGAGCAGGCAAGCGCAAAAAATGCCGGACAAACCGCCCCCGACAATGGCGACGCGCGTACGAATCGATTCCGTCAGAACCGGAAAAGCGCGGATACGGTCCAAGGTGTGCGGCCAGTAAAGCCTGCCGGTATGCAGCTCTTTCATGTCGATTATCCCTCCGGAAGCTAGTATGCCCCGTTTCAGGCATCGGAAGAGGGATGAAGCACGGAAGTCCGGTAAGCGGTCGGTGACTGGCCGTAGAAGCGCCGGAATTGCTTGGAGAAATAAAGCGCGTCCTGAATGCCGACGGAGGCGGCGACCTGCTCGACCGTCAGCTCCGGCCGTTCGCGCAGCATCTGCCTCGCCTTGTCGACGCGGAGCTTCAGCAGAAACTGGACGGGCGACATGCCCGTATGCCGTTTAAACAGCCGGGACAAGTAGGCGCGGTTGTACCCGAGCGCTTCCGCCATCGCCTCGATCGACACCGGATGCGTATACTGCGTCGTCAAGTAATGAACCGCTTGCCGGTACAGACGGTCGGTTTCCCTATGCTTCCACGGCGCCGGTCCCGTTTCCCGCTCATGCAAAGCTTCGCTGTATTGGGCGAGCAGCAGCTGCAAATAACCGGCCGCTTGCATGGAAGCCGATGGGCCACCGGCCCGAAACGTGCCGTAGATGCGGCTGTAAAGCGCTGCGGCGCGCCTCATGTCCTTCAGCCGGACGATCTGGCTTTCGGGCGATTCGAAGCCGGCCTCCCGGACCAGGAGCGGGGCCTGCGCGCCCGCAAAAGCCGCCCACCGGTAATGCCAAGGATCGGCGGCGTGGGACTCGTAGCTGATCAACTGCTCCGGCTTGATCAGAAACGTATCGCCGGCGCCCAGCTCATGGCGCGCGCCTTCGAGCGTGAAGGAGCCGCGGCCGGACAAGACGATATGCATCAAAAAAAAGTCATATACCTTCGGTCCGAGCCGATGGGAGGGCTTGGTGCGGCTCTCTCCGGCGAACAAGGGGTGAAGAGGCAGCTTTCCCGCTTCCGCCAGCGCCGGGTTGGAGGCGACTTTATAAGATTCCTGCAGATTCATGAACCATTCACCTCCCTTTATTGCCGATCGCGGACCAGCACGCGATTCGGCGCTGTTCACCTGTCATTGTATCATGCTTTCATGAAGTGAAAAAGTCACATAAATCCATGTGATGCGCATTTCCGGCCATTTCGTTTTGCATGGTCTTACACTATACTGAGGCTATTAGGAGCTCCTATTATCGTAAAAAAGGAACGTGATCATTTATGGCAGATCTGCAAGCGCTGAAACAGCAATTCATTTCGCATTTCGGAGGGGACGAGTCCGGCATCGCCGTCTTCCACGCGCCCGGCCGCGTCAATTTGATCGGCGAGCATACCGATTACAACGGCGGCTACGTCTTTCCCGCCGCGCTGACGTTCGGCACGACGCTTCTTATCCGCAAGCGCGGCGATAAGGGGCTGGGGCTGGCCTCCACCAATTTCCCGTCCGTCAAGACGCTGTCCATCGATTCCGTCGTCTACGACGAAGCGGACGACTGGATGAACTATCCGAAAGGGATCGTAAACGAGCTGCACAACGAAGGCGTCAAGTTCGGCAGCGGCTACGACCTGCTGTATCACGGCGAAATTCCGAACGGCTCGGGCTTGTCCTCGTCCGCCTCGATCGAGGTCGCGACGGCTTACGCGCTGCTGACGATGGAAGGGCTGCCGGCGGATACAGTTAAGATCGCGCAGCTGGCGCAAAAATCGGAAAACGAGTTCAACGGCGTCAAATGCGGCATTATGGACCAGTTCGCCGTCGCCAACGGCAAGAAGGATCATGCAATTCTGCTTATGTGCGACACGCTGGAGTATAAGCTGGTGCCGTTCCAGTCGGGCAGCTACAAGCTTGTCATCGGCAATACGAACAAGCGCCGGGGACTGGTCGATTCGAAGTACAACGAGCGCCGCAGCCAATGCGAGCAGGCGGTGGCGGAGCTTCGCGCCGCTTATCCGGAGCTGCAGCTGCTCGGCCAGCTCAGCCTGGACCAATTCAACGCATCCAAGCATCTGATCCGGGACGGCGTCGTCCGCAACCGGGCGCAGCATGTCGTGGAGGAAATCGACCGCGTGCTTCAATCGATGGACGCGCTGCAGAACGGCGATCTGGCGCGGTTCGGCCAATTGATGAACGCGTCCCACGATTCGCTGCGCGATCTGTACGAGGTAACGGGCCCCGAGCTCGACGCGATGGTGGAAGCGGCCCGGACGGTGCCGGGCGTGCTCGGCTCGCGCATGACGGGCGCCGGCTTCGGCGGCTGTACGGTGTCTCTTGTGCATGAAGACAGCGTGGAAGCGTTCCGCGCCGAGGTCGGTGCGAAATACAAAGAAGCGACGGGATTGAACGCCGACTTCTACGTATGCAGCATCGGCAACGGCGTCGAGCGCCTGGCTTAAGGGCCAATCATTCGGAATACGGGAGGAGATCGATTATGGCAGTATTGGTAACCGGAGGAGCCGGCTACATCGGCTCGCACGCGGTCGCGGCGCTGCTGGAGCGCGGCGAGGACATCGTCGTCGTCGACAATTTGCAGCAGGGGCACCGGGAAGCGGTGCTGGGCGGGAAGCTGTATGCCGGCGATTTGCGCGACCTGGATTTTTTGGATACCGTGTTCAAGGAGAACTCCATTGACGCCGTCATTCATTTTGCGGCGAACTCGCTGGTCGGCGAAAGCATGAAGCTGCCCGGCAAATATTATCACAACAATGTGTACGGCACGCTGTGCCTGCTGGAAAAGATGAACGAATACGGCGTCGGCAAAATCGTGTTTTCGTCCACGGCGGCCACTTACGGCGAGCCCGAGAACATTCCGATCGACGAATTCGACCGGACGCTGCCGACGAACGCCTACGGCGAGACGAAGCTGGCGATGGAGCAAATGATGAAATGGTTCGATACCGCCCATGGCATCAAGTTTATATCGCTGCGCTATTTCAATGCGGCGGGCGCGCACGAAAGCGGCAAGATCGGCGAGGACCACAATCCGGAAACCCACCTGATTCCGATCGTGCTGCAGACGGCGCTTGGCCGGCGCCCGCACATTTCCGTATTCGGAGACGACTACAACACGCCGGACGGCAGCTGCATTCGCGACTACATTCATGTCAGCGATCTTGCCGACGCGCATGTGCTTGCGCTGGATAAGCTCAGAAGCGGCTCCGGCAGCGGCGTATACAACCTGGGCAACGGCAAGGGCTTTTCGGTCAAGGAAGTGATCGAGATCGCCCGCAAAGTGACGGGCAAGCCGATCGAAGCCGTCATCGAGCCGCGCAGGGCGGGGGATCCGGCCGTGCTGGTCGCTTCCTCGGAGCGCGCGCAAAAGGAGCTGGGCTGGAATCCAAGCCGCAGCGATTTGGAAAACATTATCGCCAGCGCCTGGAGCTGGCATCAGGCCAACCCTGACGGCTATCCGAAAGGATAATCCGCGGCTTGGCGATCGAAAGGAGCTACACCATGGCTGAACAAACATTCGCCGCGCCTTCGAAGGAGGAGGCGCAGCTTCTGATCGAAAGGCTGCTGCAGTTCGGCTTGCAGCGCGGGCTGTTCGAGCAGCCGGACCTGTCGTTCGCGCGCAACGCGCTGCTCGATTTGTTCCGCTTGTCCGAGCCGTCGGGCGCCCCGGCGCCGGAGGAACGGCTGGACAGCCCGGCCGGCTTGCTGGAGCCGCTGCTCGATTACGGGCATGCGATCGGACTCATTCCCGACAATACGGCGACTTGGCGCGACCTGCTGGACGCGCGTATTATGGGCTTGCTGCTGCCCCGGCCGTCCGAAGCGGCAGCCGCGTTCCGGCGCAAGGCCGAAGCGGAAGGCGTCGCGGCGGCGACCGACAGCTTTTACCGCATGAGCATCGACAGCAATTACATTCGGATGGACCGGATCCGCAACAACCTGTACTGGCTTCATCCTACGCCGTACGGCAATCTCGAAATGACGGTCAACTTGTCCAAGCCGGAAAAGGATCCGAAGGAAATTGCGCTGCTCAAGTCGTTGCCCCAGGCCCATTATCCGAAATGTCTGCTGTGCGAGGAAAACGTAGGTTATGCCGGAAGGCCGGATCATCCCGCCCGGCAAAACTTGAGGGTCATTCCGCTCCGGCTGCAGGGAGAGGATTGGTATTTCCAATACTCGCCTTACGTGTACTACAACGAGCACAGCATCGTGTTCAAGGCGGCGCACGAGCCGATGGCGGTATCCCATTCGTCGTTTGCCCGGCTGCTCGATTTCGTGGAACAGTTCCCGCATTATTTTATCGGCTCGAATGCGGATCTTCCGATCGTTGGCGGCTCCATTCTGAGCCACGACCATTTCCAGGCGGGACGCCACGTGTTTCCAATGGAAGCGGCGCCGGTGGAGGCGCGGTTCCGCGACGGAGAACGTCCCGGCGTCAGCTACGGCATCGTCGGCTGGCCGATGTCCGTCCTTCGGCTGAACGGCTCCTCCAAGGCCGAGGTGCATGAAGCGGCGTGCCGCATTCTGGACGCCTGGCGCGAGTACAGCGACGCTTCGGCAGACATATTGGCGCATACCGAGCAGGAAGACGGAAGCCGGGTGCCGCACAACACGATTACGCCGATTGCGCGGCTGCGCGATAACGGCGAATATGAGCTCGATCTCGTGCTCCGGAACAACCGGACGAGCGAGGAGCATCCGGACGGCATTTTTCACCCGCATCGGGAGCTTCACCATATCAAGAAGGAAAACATCGGCTTGATCGAGGTAATGGGCCTTGCGGTGCTGCCCGGCCGGCTGAAAGAGGAGCTGGAGCTGATCTCGGACTGCCTGACGGGCGCCGTTGCCGAACCGGAGGCGCTGCTGGCGGATTCCGCCCATCCGTTTCACAAGCATGCGGATTGGGTGCGGCAGTTGATCAGTCAATACGGCAGCTCCGTCGAGAAAGGCAAGGCGCTGGAGCTTGTGCGGGCGGAGACCGGCAACAAGTTTCTGGCCGTGCTCGAGGATGCGGGCGTGTTCAAACGGACGGAGCAAGGATCGCGCGCCTTCAAGCGGTTTCTATCGTCCGTCGGCCTCTCCGAAATTTAAAGAAAGACAAGGACCTCCGCGTTCGCGCAGCCTTCGGGCGGCGACGGGAGGTTCTTTGTTGTAATCCCGGATATTTTATGGTATTTTTTATTTAATAAAAAAAGAAATTATAAAAAAATGCACACTTATTTTTTTATAAGCGGGAGGACAATATGCCGGAAAAAATGTTGCCGCTGGAACAATTTTTGAAGCTGGACACGGACGAGCAGGTCGAGAAGCTGAAGCGCTGGAAGATGGATTATACGCTTAAGGATATACGGGAAGCGTGGAATTTCAAGCACTCCGCCCAATATTACATGCTGCTGAAGAAGCTGCGCATTTACGAGCGGGTCGTCAACAAATCGGATAAGTTTTATCCCGCTCAAGAGCATCTGCAGCCCCGGGCGGGAATGGCGGAGGAGCTGGGCTGGAGAGGGGCGGGCGCGTATTCGCCGGCTCGCGTGCCGTCCGACAGCTTCGACTATCATTTGAACACGACGCTTACCGGAGAAGAGCTGGCGGATAAGCTGGAGCGGATCGCCCACTTCCTGAAGGGCGAACGGAAAAACATCAACATCAAGCTGTCGATTACCGCCGCGGAACCGACGGAGGAAACGAACAACGGCGAATCTTAACGAAAAAACCGGAATCGGCATCCGATTCCGGTTTTTCGTTGTTTCATACGCACTGGAATGTTCTTGAAAAAGCTGTCGAAATTTTTAGATTAATGTATCAATTTGGCAAAAAAAATTACGGTTATTCTCCGCCCCTGAGCTTGCCAAGCTCGGAGACAAGCGCCTCGACCTCGCTGATGCTGAAATTTTGCTTGGACATGACGATGTCGTAAAGCTCTTTAATGTCTTCGTAACGGTCGACGCTGAAGTTCGAAGCTTGCATCGCGGCTCCGGAAGCCATTCGAAGCTTGGTCTTGACCGCTTCGATCATCAGGGCGATATTTTCTTGCGTGGGCTGCTGCAAATCGGACATTGAGACGATCCCTCCTGCCAGCATTGTACCATGCCGGGCCTTGCCCGCGCCACCGCATGCCGGAGTCCGGCTCGGCTTCGCCCTTCGAAATTGAAGGCGGCCGGCAAATTGGCTACAATAATGACACAACCTTTTAATAATCGGATATTAAGGAAGGTGCGCGTGACGGAACAGGAAGCGAATCGGATGGAAGAACGACCGTTAAGGCGGTTTCTGGAAGGCGTCGCCTCACGTCATCCCGATCCGGACCGCATCGTATTCGTTTGCATCGGAACGGACCGTTCCACGGGCGACGCGTTTGGCCCTTTGGTCGGAAGCCGGCTGAAGCAATGGGGATTCCCCCATGTAATCGGCACGCTGGAGCAGCCGTGCGACGCTTATGCCGTCGAAGGCTCCTTGGAGGAGACGTTTCGGCTGCAGTCGGAAGGCCGGACGGTGATCGCCGTAGACGCCTGTCTCGGCAAACCGCAGTCGGTAGGAAGCTGCGCCGCCTCGGAAGGACCGCTGCAGCCCGGGGCGGCGACGGGGCGGAAGCTTCCGCCCGTCGGCGACTACAGCATTGCGGGCATTGTCAACGAATACGGGGTGAAGTCGAAGTCGTACTGGAAGCTGCAGACGACTTCGCTTCATCTGGTCATGAGAATGGCGGACGAAACCGCCGACGAAATAGCGGCTGCCTGGAAGATGGAGAAGAGGCGTCCGCAGACGAACAAGGAGGAATGCTGCATATGAAACCAAATCGAAACGTTTCGCTGGCGGAACAGGCATACAAGCTGTCGAACGGTATCGAGCTGGCCTATTACGATTCCCAGGCGGACGATGCGTCGCCGTCCGCCGAAGCGCTGGTGCTGCTTCACGGATACTGCGGCAGTTCCGCTTACTGGGAGCGGGTGGCTGGCGAGCTCGCGTCGGGCGGCCGCGTCATTGCGCCCGACGCCAGAGGACACGGACTCAGTTCGGCCCCTGAGGACGCGGTATACGGCATGGAGAATTTCGCGGCCGATCTCGAAGAGCTGCTGGAGCGGCTGGGAGTTGCTCGCGCAATCGTCCTGGGCCATTCGCTCGGAGGGTATATCGCGCTGGCGTATGCGGAACGGCATGCCGCGAGGCTGTCCGCATTCGGATTGATTCATTCCACGCCATTGCCGGACAGCGAGGCCGCAAGGGAGAACAGGGACAAGGCGGCGGCCGCCATTGAAGGACAGGGCGTGGAGCCGTTCGTGAAAGGGCTTGTGCCGAAGCTGTTCCATCCGGAACGGTCCGGGGAGCTGGCGGAGGAACTGGAACGCGCCGTGCAAATCGGCCTCGGCACATCCAGGCTCGGAGCCGCCGCCACGGCCCGGGGCATGAAGGCCAGGAGGGACCGCAAGGACGTCATTGCCGGCGCCTCCGTTCCCGTCCTGCTGGCGGCGGGCTCGAATGATGGAATCATTCTGCAGGAAAGCGTCTTTGCGGCCGCCGCGCCGCGAACGGTCCAAACCGTCATCTCCGGGGCCGGACATATGAGCATGTACGAGCGCCCGAACGAGCTGATTGCCGCCGTCTCATCGTTCAGGGGGCAAATTTGACGGGCCGCGAAGCCGGCGCGAAATAAGCCGCATTCGAATGCGCAACACCCGGGAAGGCGGGGGAGGATATGTTTCAACGGGATTATTTTATGAGAATGATTGCCCAGATGACGGAAGCGATCGGCCAGGTGCTTCGGCTGCGGCAAGAACAAAAGCACGAGGAGGCGCTCATCGTTATCGACGAGCTGCTGGAAAAGCACTTTCGTTTGAACGGGAAGCTCGTTCGCTCGCTGTCGGAAGAGGACTTGATCCGGCTTATGTCCAAAAACGGCATTCCCGACACCGATCAGCTGCAGGCGGTCGCCCTTCTGATCAAGCAGGAGGCCATCCTTCGGGACGAGATGGGAATGGAGGCGGAGAGCTTCGCGCTGAACGTGCGGTCGCTCCGGCTGTTTATTCGTCTCTCGCTCATGGAGGCCGAGCCGTCCATCGTCCGTCCGGAGGAGCAAATCGAAGAACTGCTCGAGGCGCTCGCACCGTACGAGCTTCCCGATTCGGCCAAGCGGCTGCTGATGGAATGGCACGAGTCGCAAGGGCGGTACGACAAGACGGAGGACGTCATGCACGAGCTGCTCGAAAGCGGGGCGCTGACGGCGGCGGAAGCGGCGGCTGCGTACGAACGATTGCTCGGCATGAGCGACGAGCGGCTGGAAGCCGGAGGGCTGCCCCGCACCGAAATCGAGGAGGCGCTGTCCGCGCTGGAAGCTATAAACAAGGAGTGAAACGCCGCATATGTCGGAGCAATGGCAGCAGGAAATACGGAAATGGATCGATGGCGGCTCGCTTCTGCAGGCGACGCTAAGCCAGCTGAAACGGAAGGACGCCGAAGTTCCGGCGAGAACGGTCGTCCGACCCGTCAAGCTGAAGCAGGGATTGCACTTTCAGTTTGAATCGCATTATGCCGACAAGGTGACGCATTTGAACGTGACGCCGGACCAAACCGCGGACCGGATCGTCGGACTGTTGGAGAGCCAATACAGGCAGGCGCTGATCAAGACGGCCGAGGCCGACGTGCAGCTGCTGCTCAGCAAGAAAGGAAAGGCCGCGGTCAAGAAGCTGCCGCCAACCGCCGTTCCGCAGTCGGAGCCGTCGCATAACCGCGCCAAGAGGCGAGTGCTGGAGGAGGGCAAAGCGGCTCCTTTTCTGGTGGAGCTCGGCGTCATGTCCCCGGAAGGACGCGTATACGACAAGAAGCAGGACAAATACAGACAAATCAACCGCTTTCTGGAGACGGTCGCGGACGTGCTGCCGCAGCTTCCTTCGGACCGGGAGCTGACGATCGTCGACTTCGGATGCGGAAAGTCTTATTTGACGTTTGCTCTCTATCATTATTTGGCGATCGATCAGGGCCGGAACATTAACGTCGTCGGGCTCGATCTGAAGCGGGACGTCATCGAATTTTGCAGCCGGACGGCGCATAAGCTGGGCTACGACCGTCTGCGCTTTCTGGTCGGAGACATTGCGGAATACGAAGGCTTGACGGCTGCGGACATGGTCGTCACGCTGCATGCGTGCGATACGGCGACCGACGCCGCGATCGCCAAGGCCGTCCGGTGGGGAGCGTCGGTCATTTTGTCCGTGCCGTGCTGCCAGCATGAGCTGTTCGGACAAATTCGCAGCGGCGAGCTGGCCCCGATTATGGCCCACGGGCTGTTGAAGGAAAGATTCGCCGCCTTGGCGACGGACGCGGCGCGCGGACAGCTGCTGGAGGCGCTCGGCTATAGGGTCGGCATGCTGGAGTTTATCGATCCCGAGCATACGCCCAAAAACTTGATGATCCGGGCCGTAAGGAGCGGGAACAAAGAACTATCTCCAGACAAGTGGGAGCAGTATGTAAAATTTAGACAGTTTCTATCCATCGACCCGGCTTTGGAGCGCGAATTGTCCGACCGATGGCCAAAATGATGCCGAAAATATAAGGTTTCGAACCATTAACGCATTGTCGTTCGATCTATCATTTGCTACAATGGAAGAAGATGGCTACCAAATGAATGGGTGAACCGTTTTGGAATGGATGATCTGGTCCGACTTTAGTATGTTCTTGGTGCTGATGGGCTTGTTTTTATATGTGTTTTCTTCAAGCTCGCTGACGGTTTTGCACCGGATTTATTTGCTCCTCCATGTCGTTTTTACATTGTGGCCGCTGTTTCAGTTCGCCTCGCAAACGACGGACGAGCTTCGCTATAGGATTTTTTACCTATCCGTATCCTACATAGGTCTCTCTCTCGTCGGAATCGGCTGGTTTGCATTCGTTTTGTTTCTGACGGGACAGTCCTATGTCATACGGAAGAGCCGATTGCTCACCCTCTCCATACCGGCGCTCGTATCGGTCTTCGTCGTCGCCTGGAACCCAAGCGGCTTGTTCCTGACGATCGATGCAGGCGCCGATCCTCTGAAGCAGCTGCAGCATGGCCCTTTGTATTGGGTCATGATCGTCCAGCTAATTATGTACTTGAGCGTATCCCTGTTCATATTGGGCTACAAGCTCAAGCGCAAGGACGAATCCGCGAGAAACCGCAACATGGTGCGGACGGCGTTCAACAGCGTGTTCGTTCTCTCCTTTTTCGCCATCGCCGATTTGCTGATCAACATCGTCCTGATCGATCATTTTATCCGCTACGTACCGCTTATTTCTCTCGGAATGGCCGTTACGGCGCTCTATATCGTGAACGCGATCAGCCGCAACAAGGTGTTCGACATCATTCAGATCGTGCAGCGCGACGTCGTCAACACGATGTCGATGGGCATTATCGTGCTGGACGAGCAGGATACCATTATCGAAGTGAACAAGGTGATCAAGCCGATCTTGCGGCTGCGCATCGGAGATACATTCACGCCGTCGGCGCTGTCTCCGGGCTTCAAGAATGAGACGATCCGGCAATTCGAGGCGTTCTTCGAAGCGCAGAAGCTCCGGCCGATGGAACGGCTGGAATACGAGCTCGCTCTCGAACTGGGTCAGATCCGGCATGTCATTGTGCAGTCGGCTCCGATTCTCAACGGGAAGAAACGAATCGTCGGCCGCGTCATGACGTTCCAGGACGTTACGGAGATGAGAATGCTCGTCGAGGAAACGAACACGCAAAACGAGCTGCTTCACGAAAGGAACCGGGAGCTTCTAATGGTGCAGGACGAGCTGTACCAGGCCAACAAGAAGCTGGAGCAAATGGCGATTACGGACGGACTGACCGGCTGCTTCAACCGGAGATATTTGATGCAGCAGCTGGAGCAGGAAATCGTGACGAATTTTCGCTACGGCATCCCTTTTTCGATTTTTATATTCGATCTGGACTATTTCAAGGACATCAACGATAAATTCGGCCATCTGGTCGGAGACGAAGTGTTGTGCAGCACGGTCGAGGCGGTGCGCAGCTCGCTGCGCCTGACCGATGTGCTTGCCCGTTTCGGCGGGGAGGAATTTACCGTTTATTTGCCTCATACGAACCGGGAACAGGCGGACATTATCGCGGAGCAGGTCAAAAATTCGGTCGAGCAGAACCGGATTTATACAGGCACGGGAGACGGATCGATTTCGGTGACGATCAGCATGGGCGTCATTTCGATCGAGCGGTTCGAGCAGGAGCCGTCGAATCCGAAAGCGTTTTTGCGGGAACTGATGGCCCAGGCCGACGCCGCCTTGTACGAAGCCAAATTCAACGGACGCAACCGCATCGTGAAGCGCAAGCTGGCGTGATTCGGACCCGGCGTCCGTTTTTTAATCTGGCTGAAAATGAGTCAAAACAGGGGGCAATATGGATATAAGGCTGGAACGTTCGGACGATAGAGATCTTATTGCTTCTGCACAGCAGGGTGACCGCCATGCATTTAACGAACTGGTACAAAAGCATCGCCATCGGGCGCTGGGCTGGGTCAAGCGAATTGTGACGGATCATTACGAGGTAGAAGACATTGTACAGGATTCGCTGATGAATGCTTTTACACGATTGGGTACTTTAAAGGACATGGATAAATTTCTTCCCTGGCTTAAAACGATTGTGCGTAATCAGGCCATTTCCAATTTAAGAAGAAGCAGACGTCAAGCCGGTGTACTGTCTTTATCGTTGATCGAAGAAAAGCAGCTTGTATCTAAACAGAATTTAAATGCGGATCCATCCATCATACATTTGCATAACGAGTTGAGCGACAGCATACAGGAGTGGATGAATTGCTTATCGCCTCGAGAACGTCTTGTTTTCAACGCTTTTTTTATTCACCAGCTGCCGCCGGATGAAATATCCAAACTTTTAAATACAAGCAAAAATTATATCTATAAGACGATTTCCGTCTCCAGACAAAAAATGCATCGGCAACGTTTGAAAGAATCGATTCAGTCTTACTTGCACACTCGCGTTAATCGAGAGGCAGCAGATTTGCTGCTTCCGAGAACAACTTTGCACGGTTCAAACGATAAATGCGAGTATTCTGTCTGCCGATGCCTTTATCATGTTCAGTCAAGCATTGGAACCGCTTTTACGCTGACGGAGATAATGGGATTTACCGGGCATGCCTTTCGAACGACGATTGAGCGGTCCAGCATCAACCTGTCCGGACCCTATTTCTACGATTGGAGTACGGTGTTCGTAAGAGGATTCCGTAATTTGGGACTGATCTCATCGACAGTCGATAAGCCTCAATTTAATCCGCCTGTTCCGGAAGTTGTTGTACAAGCAATGGGACGAATCGACGATTCGCTGGAACGTGGGGTTCCCGCCCTGTTGTGGAATGCGATGAATCCCGAGTTTGCGGCAGTATACGGGTATGATCGTAGACGGCAGGCGTATTGGATAGAGGATACGACTGACGAAATGCGCTTAGGGTTTGATCAACTGGGACAGGGCAGCAACTCCGAGCTATTCGTATTCACAGTGAACGGGACCGCCACGCTTTTGCGGCAAACGATGCTAATCGGCGCCCTGGAATTAATCATTGAACATGCGGAAGGCAAGGAAATCGGTTATCCGCAGTTTGCATACGGGCTGCACGCTTATGATGTTTGGATTAAGGCATTTGTCGACGATACGGCGGACGTTCTTGGGAATGCCTATAGCATTCGAGTATTCTCTCAAGCTAGAGATTATTCCGTTCATTTTTTAAAATTAATAGAGACGGAAGTGTGGGGGAATGACATGGCCAAAAGAAATGTGTCCGCAGCCATAGAACACTTTGAGTCGGCCGCGAAGCTGTGGGGGGATTTGCAGGAACAATTCCCTTTTCCGGAGGGAGGCCAGCCCCATCACTACCAGTCCCGTAAAAAGGCCATTTTGCTTTTAGAGGCGATCAAGGCAGCGGAAGGGCAAGGCATCTCATGCTTGAGGCGTCTGCTGGAGACTGTCCTGAATCAAAGAGACAGCGGATTGGAAGAAACCCCTTCCGCATAATTCATTGCGGCGGGGTTTCTTCCGAGTCGCATATTGTATTACATTTCGTTGACCGCGTCAGCTATAGATGAAAGTCCCCTATGCTCATGCTCTTTGGCCTCCTTCAAAAGGCCGATAGCCAATTGGGCATTTTTTCGATCGAGGGTATACCTGTCTTCCGGAAACGGGAATAGCTCCTGCAGCAGGTAAAAGCTATCAGCGGTTGTTGCGTAGTACCCCGCCGCCTCTTCAAGCTTTCTCCGTGCCTGCACGTTCAAGAAGTCAGAGTGAGCGGATTTTCTCAAAAAACGAGCAGCTTGTTCCCGTGCATCGCGAAAGGCATGCATGGAGTATGCATTACCGTAAGGATCGACGCGATCTTGTGACAACAGAGCTGTCCACACATCATAGGCATCGAGTCCGCTCACGAAATCATGCCATACTTTGCAGTCCTCAAACCCGTAGAAAAGGGCGGTTTTCAGAGCGTTGGTTAACGCTTCCCGGCGATCGATGACTTTCATATGTTCAATTGCCGTAACGCTGATCACATCCGTTTCAGCATTCGCTGCACCTGCAGCGGCTCCGATCTGATCGTAAGCCAAGCGGCCTTCTCCATGCCAGTCTGCTGCGACAAACGCTTCTTCACAATCGTCATAGCCGTAGGCAAGTCCAAATTCCGGCCCGCGGGCTTCCCATAGAATGGCAGGAACTCCGTTGTCGATCGATTTTTTTGCGATCTCGATGACGTCCTGGCGGATTTGCTGCAAATGAGGGTCAGGGCCGGAGCACCCGGACATTCGGGCTTGAAGACCAAGGTTCTTTATCCCTGCAATATGGATGCCTCCCCAGTCATACATCGCAGGGCCCCATTTGTTAATGGAGCTTACCTCGACGTTAATGTGAAAGGCAAGGCCGGTATAGCCCATGATTTCCGTATACGATAACGGTTGTTCCGAAACATACGGCAAGACCTCGGCCAAGCAATGACAAAAAGAATTCGCTTTTCGGTAACCTGTCATGATTCCGGCCGGTTTCTTCAATGCGGCTTGATTCATATTTCGTTGCCTCTTTTCGTCTGGAATTTGGTGTTTCATCATATAAGATGAAAAAAACGGAGTGATTCTTACCAATCTTGTAAATACGTATTTATTTTTTTGAAAAAAACTTCAGCTTCCAGCTGAGGCGATTTTCGATCACGGCATGGTCACCATGGTTCATATCTGATAATATAGTTGGTGTTATAGCGTCATGCAGGCAGCAAGAGTGAGTTAAAGGCGGGAACGATCTGATGAGAAGAGTGCAAATTGGAATGGTCAAGCCCGGCGACAAAGTCGCGAAACCGATATTTCAGGAAAACGGCAACGTGCTCTTGGGGGAAGGCGTCGTATTGAACGCCCGGTATATCGAAAGGCTTGTCAACCTGGGCATCGACTCGCTGTTTATCGAGGACGGCGTAACGGACGACATCGTTCCGGAGGATACGATCCGCGAAGAAACGAGAACCGAAGCGGTGAACGTCATCTATAAAACGATGAATTCGCTGAAGGAAGACTTCGGTTCGAAGGGAAGAACGATCGCGCCCGATATGGGACGCAACTTTCGAGCCATATTCGGCAGCATTATGCAGGATTTGGCTGCCCGGCCGAATATGCTGGTCAATCTGTCGAGCATTCATTCGATGGACGCTTATTTGTTTCAGCATTCCTTCAATGTAGCCGTGCTTGCCGGCATTATGGGAATTGCCAAAGGATTCAACCGGATGCAGCTGGAGGAGCTGGGCATCGGGGCGCTGCTGTTCGACGTGGGGATGACCCGCATGCCGAAGGAGCTGCTGAACCATACCGGCGCCTATACGAAAGAACAATTGGCCTTGCTGCATACCCATCCGAAGGAAGGCTTCGATATTCTTCGCAAATACCACGACATTTCCATTGTGTCCGCCCATTGCGCGCTGCAGCATCATGAGCGTTACAACGGCACGGGTTATCCGCGCAGTCTGAAGGAAGACGAGATCCATATTTATGCGCAAATCGTCGGTCTTGCCGATACGTTCGACGCCTTGGTGTCGCCGCGGCCGCATCGGAAGCGGTACACGACGAGCGAAGCGGTCGAATTTTTGTTCGCCGCCGGAGGAACTTATTTCGACCATGAGCTGATCAAGCTGTTTTGCAGCCATATTTCCGTATACCCCGTCTCGACGACGCTTCTGCTCAGCACGGGACAGGAAGCGGTCGTTACCGAAAACAACGAGCTGGCCGTTCATCGCCCGCGCGTCAGAATCATTAAGGAGAAGGACGGCACGGTGCCGAAATCTCCTTATGAGATCGAGCTGAGGGACGAGCTGCATATTACGATAGTAAAAGAGCTGTAAGGCGCGCCCCGGTGCCGCCCGAACCGGCTTGTTGCTGCGCCCGAGCCTCCTTCCGTCCGCCGCTTGCCGGATGAAGGAGGCTTGCTTGCCGTCGGCGCGCCTGGCGGCTTTGAATATAGGTGCGATTAAGGTACAATGAGGATCAGAATAGAGTAGAAGGGGAACCGTTGCTTTGGATGAGTTTGCGCGAATAAGGTACTGGACAGACCAGCGGCAGAGCGCGGAATGGCAGGCTTCGCGCGGCGTAGTCGCCGGCATCGGCGACGATGCGGCGGTCGTCGACCTGGCCAAGGGCGCCTCGGCGCTGCCGGGGAAGAAGCAGCTGGTGCTTGCCGTCGATACGATGGTGGAAACCGTGCACTTTAACGCGGCGACGATGCGCGACGAGGATATCGGCTACAAGGCGCTTGCCGCCAACGTCAGCGATATCGCCGCGATGGGAGCGCTGCCGCTTCATGCCCTGGTGGCGGTCAGCGTGCCTGCTTCCTTCGGCTTCGAACGGATGGCGCGGGTCTATGACGGCTTGTACGAATGCGCGGCCGAGCACGGGATCGCCGTCATCGGCGGAGATACGACCTCTTCGCCCGCGCATTTGGTTATTACCGTGACGCTGACGGGCGAAGTGGAAGCCGGCGCCGCGCTGCGGCGGTCGGGCGCGCGTTCCGGCGACGCGGTATTTGTGACGGGACCCGTCGGCATGTCGGCGGCGGGCTTGCATATGCTGCTGCATGACGGCGCGGGAAGCGGGGCCGCGGAAGAGAGTTACGCCGAGCCGCTCGCAAGAGCGCATCGCCGGCCGTCGCCCTCGGTGCGCGCCGGCCGGCTGCTGATGGAGCGGGGCAGCTGCCGCGCGCTGAACGACGTGAGCGACGGTCTGGCAAGCGAAGCCTGGGAAATTGCGGAGGCGTCGGGCGTCCGGCTGACGATCTACGAGCATTTGCTGCCCAGGAGCGGAAGCATGGCCGCTTATGCGGCAAGGACGGGCGCGGATTCTCTCGAGTGGATGCTGTACGGCGGAGAGGATTACGTGCTGCTCGGCACGATGGCCCGCGACGACGCGGAAGCCGCCAAGGCCGCCTTCCGGGAAGAAGGGCTGCCGTTTTATATAATCGGCGAGGCCGAGGAAGGGGCGCCGGGCGTCGAGCTGGCTGCCGGACGCGGAACGGGCGGCATCAGACGGGCGCTCGACAAGCGGGGCTACAATCATTTTAAATAAACCGAAGCGGTGAAGGATATGAGTGTGGAAATCGGCCATGCGGAGTGGATGGCGCATACGCGGGAGGATACGGCAAGGCTGGCGCAGCTGCTGGCGGCGATGACCGGACCCGGAACCGTCATTGCGCTGGACGGCGACCTCGGCGCGGGCAAGACGTTTTTTTCGCAGGCTTACGCGGCTGCGCTCGGAATAACCGAGACGGTGAACAGCCCGACGTTTACGATTATTAAAGAATATGAAAGCGGACGGCTGCCTTTATACCATATGGACGTATACCGTTTGTCCGTCGACGAGGCGGACGAGCTCGGGCTGGACGACTATTTCTACGGCGCCGGAGCATCGGTCGTGGAATGGGCAAGCCTCATCCGGGAGCTGCTGCCGCCGGAGAGGCTGGAGCTCTATATCGAGCTTGCGGGGGATCAGGCAAGACGAATTCGCGTGGCCGGCCGGGGCGGCCGTTATGCGGAGTGGTGCAGGCAGCTGGCCGGAACGGGAGAAGCGGAGGCATGAGGTTGGGGCAGAAGCAGGATAACATGAAGCAGGGACGGGACGCGGCGTACGCCGGAGCGGTCATGGCGCTGGATACGTCCACGGCGGCGATGGCGGCGGCCGTTGTCGAAGACGGGCGCGTGCTGGGGGAAGTTCAGACGATGGCGGAGCGGAACCATTCGGTTCATGTCATGACGCTTGTCCAGTCGCTGATGGAGCAATGCGGCGTTTCTCCGGATCGGCTTCGCGCCGTTGCCGCCGGCGTCGGACCGGGATCGTACACGGGCGTTCGCATCGCCGTGACGGCGGCCAAGACGCTGGCGTGGGCATGGGACAAACAGCTGGCAGGCGTATCCAGCCTGGAGGCGCTCGCTTACGGAGCGCTGCATGAAGGCGCCGGGCTTAAACTCGGCGAACCGCATGCGTTGCAAGGCGTGCACTGGCTGCTGCCGATTATGGATGCGCGCCGGGGACAGGTGTATACGGCCGGTTTCGAGCTTGGCGAATCGGGCGTCTGGAGCCGCTGGGCCGACGACGGGATCCGTCTGATGAGCGATTGGGTGGACGCGATGGAACGCCGCTTGGCGTCCTATTGCGGATCGTCCGCTCCGACCGTATGGCTGGCCGGCGACGGCAGCATGCACGAAGCGGAGGCGGAGCGTCTGATGCGGATCGGAGCGGACGCGGGAGCGAACGTCCGATTGCTGCCGCATATAATGCAGGGGAGATATGTGGCCGCGCTGGCCGTCCGAAATTTGGAGAGCAGCGCAGCGGCCGATATGCACGGCTTCGTCCCGAATTATACGCAGGTGACGGAAGCGGAAGCGAAGCTGAACGCCAGACAGGCAGGTGATTCCGAGTCATGACGATGGAAACGGACAAGCTGGTTTACCGCGCCATGACGCTGGACGACCTGCCGGAAATATTGGCCATCGAACACGAAGCGTTCGCCAGTCCGTGGACGGAGGAAGCGTTCCGGAACGAGCTGACGAACAACATGTTCGCGCGGTACTTGGCGGTGGAATACCGGGGACAAGTGATCGGGTATGGCGGCATGTGGATTATAATGGATGAAGCCCATATTACCAATATCGCGATTCGATCGGATTGCAGGGGCAAAGGTCTGGGGCATTTGCTGCTGGAGCAGCTTCAGCGGACGGCCGTTTTTTTTGGCGCGGAAAGAATGACGCTGGAGGTTCGGGTATCCAACGAGCATGCGCAAAGCTTATACCGCAAACACGGCTTTGAGCCGTCGGGCCTCCGTCCGGGCTATTATTCCGACAACAACGAGGACGCCCTGATCATGTGGGCAGAGCTGGATCAGAAGCGGCTGAAGACGGGAGAGAACGAACGATGAGTACGATGCGCTATACAACGGGCACCGGCAAGGAGCCGGCAGGAGGCGAGCTCATTCTCGCTCTGGAGACGAGCTGCGACGAAACGTCGGCGGCGGTCGTGCGGGGCGGCAAGGAGATTCTTTCCAATGTCGTGTCCAGCCAGATCGACGTTCACGAGCGTTTCGGCGGCGTCGTTCCCGAAATCGCGTCCCGCAAACATGTGGAGACGATTACGATCATGATGGAAAAGGCGGTCAAGCAGTCCGGTTACGAGCTGCGGGATATGTCGGCGATTGCCGTGACGCAGGGACCGGGACTGGTCGGCGCATTGCTGGTCGGTATCGTGGCGGCCAAAAGCCTCTCGTTGGCGCTCGGCGTCCCGCTGATCGGAACGCATCATATTGCGGGCCATATCTATGCCAACGAGCTGGTGCACGAGCTGGCGTATCCTTGCCTGGCGCTGGTCGTGTCGGGCGGACATACGGAGCTGGTGCTGCTGGAGGAGGAAGGCCGATTCCGGGTCGTCGGCAAAACGAGGGACGACGCCGTCGGCGAGGCGTACGACAAAGTAGCGAGGGCGCTGAAGCTGCCTTATCCGGGCGGCCCGCATATCGATCGGCTGGCGGCGGAAGCATCCGCTTCGATCGAGCTTCCGCGCGCCTGGCTGGAGGAAGGCAGCTACGACTTCAGCTTCAGCGGACTTAAGTCGGCCGTTCTTGCCGTCGTCAATCAGACGAGGATGAAAGGTCTCGAGCTCGACGAGGCGGCGCTGGCTCATGGATTTCAGGCCTCCGTCATCGAAGTGCTGACCGTCAAGGCGCTTCGCGCGGCCGAGGAGTTCGGGGCGAAGCAGCTGCTGCTGTGCGGAGGAGTGGCGGCGAATCGGGGGCTGCGCGAAACGTTGGCCGCCCGCTGCGAAGAGAAAGGATTGCCGCTTCTCATCCCTCCCGTCTCGCTGTGTACGGACAATGCGGCCATGATCGGAGCCGCCGCTCATTTGAAGCTGAAACGGGGACAATATACGTCTCTCGATATGAAGGCCGATCCCGGCCTGTCGCTGGAGCAATGGTCCGTTCGTCTCTAGCGCCGATAAACGAACCCGATAACAGGGGGCGTTCCGAATGGTCTGAAACCGACCGCACGGAACGCTTCTTTCTTTTGCTTATAATCCAGTATCGGCCGTTTGCGCTTGTTATCGAAGAGAAGCTCGCATCGATTGTGCACAAAGTTATCCACATGTCCCCAGCGAAATGTGTATAACAATTAAAAAAGCAACGAATTCCCCGGTTGTGGGCAAAGGGAATTTATCACTAACGTTGCATTAATGTTCTCTGAATCTTCATAATATTCTACTTTATTTGCATTTGCCCATAAAAAAATCCTTTACAATGAAATGGAGAGGTAGACCTGTCCATTAATCCATTGAAAAGGATAAGCT
>Ga0065721_10050420_pt1 | contig 20346 bp, 15 predicted proteins | sample Mesricmetagenome_FD_59108 | JGI IMG/M metagenome (GOLD analysis project Ga0065721, IMG submission 59108) | Mesophilic microbial community from rice straw/compost enrichment Sample: eDNA_1 v2 (version 2) | ecosystem: Engineered > Solid waste > Grass > Composting > Bioreactor | place: USA: Davis... | reverse complement strand
GCTGCAGCGTGAAGTACTAGGATTCCAGCGCGGCGGGCGGACCCGCCGCGCATTGAATCCCGAGAATTTCCCTGTCGAACCGCCTTTTCCTATTAACGTGCAAATCCGTGGCTTAAACTGCCAATCCTGCAACAGCGGCCTTTTTGCAATTGCCGTTAGAATCACCAAGACTTAGTCGATCCCCCTTGAACATGGAGTTTCACATGCGCCGCATTCCGCAGCTGCTACTGGTTGCCAGTCTGGCTTGGCTGGCCGGTTGCCACGACACCAAATCCTCCCGCAATGAGGGCATTGCCAATACCTACCCGGCAAATCCTTCGGCACCCTACGCATCAGTGCTGAAAATGTGTGCCAGCGCGGAGCACACCGCAGAATCCTGCAGCCTGAGCCGCCTGCCGACACTCGGCATGGAAGTGGAGAATCCCTCGGTGGAGGATATTCGCGACCGCCTGCTGGTTTCCCATGCCTGGATGGCCGAACGCTTCATGGAAGTGCTGCACGAGCTGCCGCCGGACATGTACCGTCTGTTCGGGGCTGTCACAGCCGTGGTGATCGACGATGATATACGGCCGTCCTATTACACCTCGACCACCGGCGCCATTTATCTGGATCCCGCCGGACTCTGGCTGACCCTCGCGGAACTCGCGGACATCAACCCCCACGATGATTACCGCGGCGAATATATCCGCCAGATGAGCTACAGACCCTTCTGGCGCTACACCTCGCCCAATGTGGACTTCGGCACGCGCAATCTGCAGACCATCACCCTTGATATGGCGCGCCTGCTGTTCCACGAACTCGCCCATGCCAATGATCTGTTTCCGCCGTCGACCTACGACCGGGTCAACACCAGCCAGCGCATCGCCAATGTGATCGACTCTCTGCGCAGCGAATTTCCCTCGACCCGCCTGCAAAAGCGCGCACCATTGCAATCCGATGATATGAAGCGCCTGGCCAGCATCCTCTACCGCGGCGCCACCCCCACTGCCAGCGAACGCGCTTATACCGGCGTTGAGGTCGGCGTTTTTTTCGAGCCGGATGTGGCGAGCGACGACTATGCCTACTCCTCACAACATGAAGATCTCGCCATGCTGTTTGAGGAAGTGATGATGAAGGTGTATTTCGATATGGACCGGGATATAGCCTTTGTCGAAGCGCCGGAAAGAGAACCCCAGCACTGCGACGATTACAAGATCGGCTGGGGCGTGCGCAACCGGCTGGGCGAGGAGCGGGTCAAGGAGCGCGCGCGCTGGGTGGTTGAACAAATTCTCCCCGACAGCGACTACTCCGAATGGCTGGACAGCTTCCCGGAACCACAACCTCTGCCTGTAGGCGCAGGCTGGTGTGAAAGTGAAGGTCAGGCCGGCCCCCTGTTCGACAAGAGTCTGACACCTCCGGTGCCCAGACCCGCACCCGATCTGCGCGACTTCCTGCGCCCGCCACCGCTGGTACTCGAACCGCTAACTCAAGAATAAATTTCGGGCGGCGTCAGCCGCCCTTTTTCTATCCATTACATTCCTCAGGACTCACTAACAAGTTCACCCATTGCCGTCCGTCGGCAAGGTCCCGCAGGCCTTTGCCCGCGCTTGCTTGTGATCAGCTTCACCTTTAGGCTTGCTGCCGGTTTTGCGGCCGGGTGTCATTTCAGTGCCGGAAGGACCTGTCGCGACTCATCCCAATAATCAAGTGATACTCCATGCGTTACTCATCCATTCTCGAAACCGTGGGCAACACCCCCTGCGTGCGTCTGGGAAAATTCGGCCCCGCGCACATTAACCTGTTCGTCAAACTGGAATGTTTCAATCCCACCGCCTCCGTCAAAGACCGTATGGCTTTGGGAGTCATCGAAGAAGCGGAGAGATCCGGCGCACTCAAACCCGGACAGACAGTGGTGGAGGCCACCAGCGGCAATGCCGGCATCAGCCTGGCCATGGTGTGCGCGCAGAAGGGATATCCCCTGGTGGTGGTCATGCCGGAGAATTTCAGCGTGGAGCGGCGCAGATTGATCCGTTTTTTCGGCGCTCGTGTGGTGTTGACGCCGGCGGGCCACAAAGGCTCGGGCGCGCTCTCCAAAGCCCAGGAACTGGCAGATCGCCACGGCTGGTACTACTGCCGGCAGTTCGACAACGACGCCAACACATTGGCCCATTCGCGCACTACCGCCCGGGAAATTCTGCGCGACTTCCAGGATGCGCCCCTGGATTATTGGATAACAGGTTATGGATCCGGCGGCACACTCAAAGGCGTGTCGCAAATGCTGCGCGAACACAGCCCCAGAACCCGGATAGTGGTATGCGAACCCAATAACGCCCAGCTACTGGCCAATACCTATGGCCAGATCCAGGGCTACAACAATCCGCCCGGCAGTCACGGCCAATATCAGCCTCATTTGATGCAGGGCTGGACGCCGGATTTTATTTCGCGTCTGACGGGGGACGCCCAGCGCGAAGGTTGCATCGACCGATTGCTGCCGGTGGACGGCAATACCGCGCTGCAAATCTGCCGCGATCTGGCGCGTCAGGAGGGAATTCTCACCGGCATCACAGGTGGTGCCGCACTCGCCGGCGCATTGCAAATTGCCGCTGAAGCCGAGCCCGGCAGCAATATTTTGTGCATGTTGCCGGACACGGCGGAGCGCTATTTGACGACACCGCTGTTTGACGCCATAGCCGCGGATATGGACAGTGCGGAACTGGAGATTTCCACATCGACGCCGAATTTTCAGTTCGCTGCACCACCCAGCCCCCTGCCGGTGATGGAAGTGGAAGAGCAGGAACCCCTGATTACTGAAATCACTCAGCAGATGCTCCGACAATTTATCGACAATCCCAAACGCCCGGTGGTGATGTTCGGATTGGAGTGGTGTGAATTCTGCTGGTCCGCGCGCAAACTCTTCAAAAAACTCAGCATTCCCTTTCATTCCGTCGATCTCGACTCCGCTGCCTATCACGCCTGCAGTCTGGGCACCAAGCTCAAGGCCACACTGGCCGCCCATACAGGATGCAGTCAACTGCCGCAGATTTTTATCGCCGGGGAATACATCGGCAGCTGCATCGAATTATTTGATGCGGTCAATAATCGCAGCCTTTATCGCAAGTTGGATCAACACGGAATTTCCTACAACAAGGTTTTGGATATAGACCCTTACACGCTGCTGCCCGGATGGTTGCACAGCACGCGGGTGGAGTGATCTTTATAACCCGCAATTGTAATGAGCTTTTTTGTCATTCCAGGTCAGACCTGGCGTTAGATCGCCAAATTACGAAGGTCATCTATACTTGATTTCAGCCGGATATATTTAACCCGGATATTGTCTACCGGGCGTAAGACCGAAGGATAAGCGGCTTTAAATCAATTGTCCTGTTGGTGAGGCCATTATGACAAGCAACGATATCGAAAATTTACGCGAACTGATCCAGTGCCTGAATGACGGAGTGGAGTTTTATCAGGCAGCCATAGAAAAGACTGAACTGCCGGAACACAAAACCATTTTTCAACGCATGGCCCGCGCGCGGGTTGCGGCCCTGTCCTATTTACAGCCCTTTATGGTGCAGGAGGAAGGCAGCCCTGAATTGGGGCACACTTTCGGCAGTGCGCTGCATAAGATGTATCCGGAAATTTTGTACGGACTGAACACAGACCATGACACCACACTGATTCATCAGTTGGAGCAGGTGGAAAATGAAACCCTGCGCGCCATGCAAAAAGCCATGCGCACCATTGATTCACCTGTGTTGAAATCCGTATTGCTGGACCTCTATCCCCGCCTCAATCACTGCCATCAAACCCTGTGGCGCCTGGATAAAACGGGCTGACACCTGAATCACAGGTGGCAATGACCACCTGAAAAGCGTATCTTACCTGCCGCATTATCATTTCCCTCCCATCATCACCTGCAGGTGATGATGGTCGATTTTTCACTTCCGGGATTTTCCCCATTCATCGATCAGGAGTTATCTATGACAACCGTCACCCTCAAAGGCAATGCGTTGGAAACGGTCGGCAATCTGCCCGACATCGGCAGCCAGGCCCCGGATTTCACTCTCGTCAAACAGGATTTATCGGAAGTGTCTTTAAAGGATTTTCGCGGCAAAAAGCTGGTGTTGAATATTTTTCCCTCTATAGACACAGGCGTCTGTGCCACATCGGTGCGCACCTTCAATCAAAAAGCGGCGGATCTGCAAAATACCCAGGTATTGTGTGTCTCCATGGATCTGCCATTTGCTCTGGGTCGTTTTTGCGGCGCTGAAGGCATAGACAGGGTCGCCACAGCTTCAGGCTTCCGCTCCAGCTTCGGCAAAGACTACGGCCTCACCTTCGCCAATGGCCCTCTGCAAGGACTTTATTCGCGCTCGGTGGTGGTGCTCGATGAAAACGGTAAAGTGATTTATACGGAGCAGGTCAAGGAAACCACGGAAGAACCGAATTATGAGGCGGCACTGAAAGTCCTTTGATGGCTTGAGTCAAACAGCCCCGCACGCTCTGTGCGGGGCAAATCCCTTCCAGTTACTTCTCCCTTCCAATTATTTCGCTTCCTGGGCTTTTGCCTTGAGCATTTCCTGTCGAAAAAATTCGCCCTGCTCGGACGGTGTGTAGTTCCAGTCATCGATCATTCTGGGCGACCAGTCGGGATCGAAAATCCACGCGGTATAGGAAATGCCCTTGCTCGCCATATATTCCACTATGTTGGGGCCGTAAGTGCCCTCGTTGTGAATCACCGGCTGATGGGCACCGTAGCCGTCCTCTTTCACCCATCCCAATTCGGTGGCGATCATGGGATAGGTATCGGCCACATAGCCCCAGGTTTTTTCCCAGGCAGCAAAAAAATTCTCCCGAGTGGGACTTTGCGGCTTGGCTTTCTGTGGATAGGGATGTATGGCATAGGCCACACCCTCGCGACGAATCGGCGCTGCGGCTACGGGCGTGAGGTCGTAACCCCAGTTGAAACCGGCCACCAGGGGAATCGCGTTTTTATTGTTGCTGCGGATCAGGTCTATGTATGCCTCCAGCATCTGCCGCCAGGTTTCCCAATCGATCCAGCCGAGGGAATGGGGACCGGCACCCATGTAATCGTGGGTGGGTTCATTGAAAATCTCATATATGGCAACCGTGGGCACATTCTTGTACCGCCAGGCGGTGATGTGCCAAAACTCCGCCGTTTCGCGCTGAGTGGTTTCGTACATCACATGCTGATACACCTCTGTCCGCAGGTTGCCCATGGAGTGCCAGTCGATGATCAGATACATGTCCAGATTGTTGGCCCAGACAACCGCTTCGTCGAGACGCGCGAAATACCAATCTCTGCCGTGCTTGCGCCAGGCGTAGGGATGGATGGGTATGCGGATGGTGTTGGCACCCCAGCGGCTGATCTCCTCGAACAGCCCCTTGTTCCATTTACCGTCATAGGTGAGCTTGCTGGGGTCGGCGATACTGACCCCGCGAAAGATGAAGCTTTTCTCCGCCCGGGTAAAACGCTTGCCTTGGACCCGTATCCACTCCTGTCGACGCTGCAGCAGGGCAGCGTCGAAAGCCTGCGGGTAGGCCAGATTCCACCACTCGTCCGCCGACCCCTGCACCGAGGTAAAGCCGTGATTCTGGTGAGCGGCCTGGGCGGACCCGGGGCCTTTTGACGGGGCAGCGGCACAGGCGCCGAGCGCGGCGACCAGACAACAGACAAGCAGCCCTCGGGTCAGGGAGGATAAACGGTGCATGGGGCATCCTTCTAGTTATTGGATTTTTTTAGTCACAAAAGCTGCGGAATTTAACAGACTGGCCCCGCAGTCGCCACGCCACCCGTCGACGCCAACAGGGCGGCATATTGGGGCACCAGGGCCGGCCATGTCAGACGGGATACATCCGGCACTTCCCAGGAAGCACTCCGGGAAACCAGGGACACCAGCTTGGCCACCAGATCCTGCAGATCGCTATAGCGGCAGTGGGCGGGAAACCATTCGGGATAGGCGAGGCGATCGGGCACCAGGGGCAGACAACCTGCGGCAACCGCCTCGATCACCGCCAGCCCCTGAAAGTCGTGATGGGCGGTGGACAGCACCAGATGACAGCTCGCCAGCAGGGCGCTGTATTCCCGCCGATCTTCCACATAGCCCCAGCGCCCCTGCCAGCCGCGCGCCTGCAGAAGCTTGGCTATGGCGGCAAAAGGTTCCGGCTGCTGGCGGAACTGCTGACCCACCACATGCACCTTGAGCGGCAGATAGGCAGGCAGCTGCTCCAGACATGCCAGCAGCAGCTCCGGCCCCTTGTCGTACTCCCAGCGGTGATTCCACAGCAATTCCAGCGGAGGCCCGGCGGTGCGCAGGGAAGCGGGCGGCGCCTCCACCGGTACCGGCAGCACTTGGCTTTTGGCCATCAGCCGCTCGGGTACCCCTGCGGGCACTGCGTCCGGCAGACGCTGCAACAGCTCCGCCACCCCTTGCAGGAAGCTGTCGCGGTTGTAGCAACTGTTGAACACCAAAGTGTCGGCGCAGAGCGCGGCGTAGAGGCTCACCATCTGCGGCTCCACGCTATGGGTCTGATGGGAGGTTTTGGGATAGGCGAACTGGTTTTCGTGAAAATAGAGCAGCGTCGGCAGGCGCGCCAAGGCGGGCACCAGCCCGCGCAGGGTCGCAAGTTCGGTCATGGAAGTGGCCAGCAGCAGGTCGTAGTCGCGCTCCAGCAGCGCCCGCTCATCCAATCCCCAGGTGAGACTGTTGCCGCGGATGCGCCAGCTGAAGAACCGCGCCGGTAAGGTGAGACAAGTCCAGTCGAACTGGGGCAGATGCCGGAGCAGCCCCTGCCGCCAGCTGGCGTGGCTGACGGCGTCGTAGGGCGACAGCAGAAGGACTTTCACCCAGGGCCGTCAATCGCGGAAATTGTTGAACTGGAAAGGCTGTCCGAGATTGGCTTGGCGCACCAGCGCTATGGCCGCCTGCAGGTCGTCGCGGCTCTTGCCGCTGACCCGCACCTGATCGCCCTGGATGGCGGGCTGCACCTTGAGCTTGCTGTCCTTGATCAGCTTGCTGAGCTTCTTGGCCACTTCCTGCTCTATGCCTTGCTTGAACTTCACAGAGAGGCTGTAGGTTTTACCCGAATGCACCACCTCGCCCACGTCCATGGTCTCCACATCCACATTGCGCTTGATGAGCTTGTTACGCAGCATGTCCAGCATCTGCTGCAGCTGGAAATCCGCCTCCGCGGTGAGCTTTGTCTCCTCCTTGGTCCACTCGAAGCTGGCATTGGCGCCGCGGAAATCGAACCGGCCCTCCAACTCGCGCTGGGCGTTCTCCACCGCGTTGCGCACTTCCTGCATATCCACTTCGGACACTATGTCGAATGACGGCATGGCTTACCTCGATCAAAAACTGCTTAGGCCCCGCGCAGGGGCCGGAAAAAAAACGGCGGTAGTGTAGCGCACCCGGTTACAGGCGTGAGGAGGCGGTGATCACCCACTGGAATTTGTCCACGTACTGTTTGTCCGCCAAGGGGAATGCCAGATCCAGATGGAGCACCTTGCCGACCTTGGCCTTGCTGGACCCGAACCTCAGACCCACCCCCACATTGGAGAGGTGGGTGGCGTCCCTGTAGCCGGCACCCCAGGCCCGTCCGGCGTCCAGATAGACGACACCCCCGAGGCGCACCAGGTTGAACAGGTGGACATCGGATATATAGCGCTGCTCGACCCGCAGCAGATAGCGCCGGTCGCCGCGCTGGTAATCCACCGGATAGCCGCGCAGATCTTCTCCGCCCCCCAGGGTCAGTTCCCGGTGCTGCGCCAGTTGGTGTCCCTGGGAATAGCCGAGCTGCACATAGGTGCGCAGCTTGTGGCCCCGCAGGTAGTGGTAGCCCAGTTCGCCGCCCCACAGGCGCTCATCCTGGAACCAATCCTTGTAATAGACACCCTTGCCCCAGGCGGCAAATTGCATCAAGTGGTGCTCTCCCACGCCCAGCACATCGGTGAAATCCACCTGATACACGGTGAATTCATTGTCGTTGCCCAGAGAGGCCCCCCCGTGGCCGAAGCGCACCCGCAGGTTCATCCCCATGGCTACGTCCTCCTTGCGGTGCAACAGGTGGAGGTTGCGGTAAACCTCGTAGGCATCCTCCAGATACTGGTATTCCAGCCAGACGTAAACCTGGTTCTCATCCAGTGGCAGAGGTTGTTGGGTGTCCTCATTGGGTCGGAATTGCTGGCGGTCCTGGGTGACCCCCAGGGACAGGCGCTTGGAGAAATCCTCTTTCCGCCTGAAGGCCCAACCGGCAAACACCTCATGGAATTCCGAGGCCAGCTTGTAGCCGTTGATCTCCTCGTCCCTGTAGCGAATGGTCTCATCCTGGGTGATATCCCAGTTGGTGGTGCCGGCGGCCCAGACCGTATCCAGGGAGAAAAACGGCCGCCTCACCTGCAATACGCTCTGCTGACCGTCGCTGGTTTCGGCAAAGCCCAGCCGGGTTTCCACGCGGGTATTGAGCAGATGCGGGGTGTAAAAGGTGAGGGCGGTGCGCGAGCGATCCTGGTCCTTGTCGTAACTCAGGGTCAGGGCATTGCCCGTTCCCCACAGATTCTCTTCGCTGAAGCCGAAACCGTGCCCGGTTTCGCCGCCCTCCCGGGACAGAGACACCTGGGGTTCCAGGGTCCAGATATCCCGCGTGGTCACCAGCAGGGCCACGCGCTCGCCACAGACCTCATCCACCTGGATGACCGCGTCCCCCAGGTAGGGGCGGGTACGCAGCAGACGCTCGGACTCAGCCAGCAGATCCACTTTCACTGTATCGCCCTCCTCGAACAGCAGCTGGGGTCCGATCACCGAGGGACGTGTGCTGATATGCAGCCAGTTGAGAAAACGATAAAGGCTGTTGTCCTCCCGGGGATCGGCGGTATCGAACACGTCCACGGTGCGATAGCGGATAGAAGCGATGACCTTGCCTGTGTGTTGGCGATAATCGGCGCCCAGAGAGTTTGCGGCGGGTTCGGGATCGGCACAGGCATCCACTACTTTTTCGGCTTCTTCAGCACTGTGGCCATATCCGGGAATAGCCAGGCAGAATCCGGCGAGGAAAAGGCCAGCCAATGGGCCGGAAAGCAGCCTCTGTCCCAGACGCTTCAAGTCGTTCAGCTTGTCAGTCCCCTTCACAGAATTCCCGTTTTTATTATTTGCTCCGCAGTCGATGCAAAAATCACATCTTGCCCCGACGCAGTGTCTCACCCTAGAGTTCCGGACTCTGTTCTGGAGTCCACTTATGCGCCTACAAAAACTGCTGGACCGCATTGAGACCGCCGGCAATCGTCTGCCCGCCCCCACCCTCTTGTTTATCTACTTGGCTGGTGCGGTTCTGCTGCTCTCCGCCCTGGCGGCGGCCCTGGGTCTGACGGCCGTCCACCCGCTCACCGGCGCCCGCCTGGAGGTGGTGAACCTGCTCAGCACTGCGGGACTGCATCAGATACTGACCAGTACCGTCAGCAATTTCACCCAATTCGCCCCAGTGGGCACGGTTCTGGTGGCTGTACTCGGCATAGGTATAGCTGAACATTCCGGTCTCCTGGGAACCCTGCTTCGCGTCACCGTCCAGCGCGCCCCTGCAAGATTGCTCACATTTCTGGTGGTGCTGTGCGGCGTCCTGTCCAGCATAGCGGCAGACACAGGTTACGTGATTTTGGTGCCTTTGGCCGCCCTCATGTTTCACGCCGCGGGGCGCCACCCGCTGATCGGTATAGCCGCAGCCTTCGCCGGTGTCTCCGGCGGCTACAGCGCCAATATCCTGATCACCCCCATAGACGCCATATTGGCCGGCGTCAGCGCGGAAGCGGCGCGCCTGGTGGACCCCGGTTACCAGGTCTCTGCGGCCGCCAACTACTACTTCATGGTGGCCTCCACCCTGATGCTGGCCCTGGTGGGCACCTGGGTGACGGAATCCCTGGTGGCGCCGCGCCTTGCCCGCTACAGCGCCACAGAGGGGAGTGCGCCCCACACAACGCCCCAGCCGGCCGATCCGCAGGAGCGGCGGGGTCTGTTGGGAGTCGCCGGCCTGACACTGGTGACAGCCGCCCTGTTGCTGGCGGGTCTGTTGCCGGAGACAGGCGCGCTGCGCGATCCCAAGACCGGGGGCATACTGCAGTCGCCCTTCATGGCCGGGATAGTGACCCTGGTGGCGGTCTACGCTGCCCTGGCGGGCATAGTCTACGGCCGCCTGAGCGGGCGCTACCGCCGCTGGGGCGACTGCCTGGAAGGCATGGAGCAGCATATGGCCGCCATGGGAACCTACCTGGTACTCATGTTCTTCGCCGCCCAGTTTGTGAATTACTTCGCCTGGAGCAACCTGGGCGGCATACTCGCCATAGAGGGCGCCCGCTGGCTGCAAGACCTGGCGCCCCCGACCGCAGTGGTGCTGGTAGCCCTGGTTTTCATAGCCGCGTTCGTCAATCTGTTCATCGGCAGCGCCTCCGCCAAATGGGCCCTGCTGGCGCCTGTGTTCGTACCTATGCTGCTGCTCGCAGGCCTGTCCCCCGAGGCCACCCAGGTGGCCTACCGCATAGGGGATAGCAGCACCAACCTCATCACGCCGCTCATGCCCTATTTCGGGGTAGTGGTGGCCTTCGCTCAGAGATATAAGAAGGACCTGGGAGTGGGGTCATTGGTGGCTATGATGTTGCCCTATTCCCTGGCGTTCCTGTTGTGCTGGAGCGCACTGCTCAGTCTATGGGTAGTGGCGGACCTGCCCCTGGGGCCCGCCGCGCCAGTGCTTATAGAGCGCTGATCATTCCCAGCCGGCCAGCACGATTTTTCCCCGCGCCTTGCCAGATTCCAGCAGCGCGTGGGCGCGCCTGAGATTTTCGGCATGGATGACACCCCAGCATTCATTGAGCGTGGTGCGCACCACGCCCGCGTCCACCAGCTGCGCCATCTCCGTCAATATGTGGTGCTGGGCGATCATATCCGCCGTGGTAAACAGGGCGCGGGTGAACATCAGCTCCCAGTGCACCGAAATGCTTTTGCGCTTGAAGAGTTTGATGTCGAAGGATTGCGGATCGTCGATCAGACCGAATTTGCCCTGGGGCGCCATGACGTCCGCTATCTGCGCCGCATGTTCATCCGAGTGGGTGAGACTGACCACATATTCGGGCTGCCGTAATCCATGGTGCGCGAACTGTTCCGTCAGCGACTGGCTGTGGTCCAGCACGTGGTGAGCCCCCATATTCCGCACCCATTCCTGGGTCTCCGGTCGCGAGGCCGTGCCTATGACAGTCAAGCCGGTGAGACGGCGGGCCAGTTGCGTCATCACCGAACCCACGCCACCAGCGGCGCCTATGATCAGGAGTGATTTGCCGTTGGGATGGTGATCGCGCTCAATCCCCAATCGGTCAAAAAGCATCTCCCAGGCTGTCAGGCTGGTCAGAGGCAGGGCCGCAGCGGCAATAAAATCCAGCGACTCCGGCATTTTTCCCACTATGCGCTCATCCACCAACTGCAACTCGCTGTTGCTGCCGGATCGGGCGATGGAACCGGCATACCAGACCCGGTCACCGGGTTGAAACAGGGTCACCTCCGGCCCCACCGCACGCACCACACCCGCCGCATCCCAGCCCAGCACTCGCCACTCTCCCTCCACAGGCAATGCGCGGCGCACTTTGGTATCCACAGGATTTACCGACACGGCGCGAACCTCCACCAACAGATCCCGCCCCTCAGCCACAGGATCCGGCAATGTGATATCCACAAGGGATTCGGGATGATCGACGGGCAGGGATTTTTTACAGGCGATGGCTTTCATGGAAGGCTCCTGAAAAGTAAGAAGCGTGTTGCTTATGGATGCGCAGATTTTCTCAGGGTGTGACCTGGCGGTCTTGAGTTCGCCGATATTATGCATCGGCAGGATCATGAGGGAAGAAGAAAGAAAAAGGACGCCGCTGGCAGCGGCGTCCGAGGTTGGATCAGGGGCAGGTGGTACCTGATGCGCTCCAGGCGGTGCAAGGCAACGAACGTATGGCTGAATCCACGAGAGATACCACTCGTTGTTCTGCTCGCGGTTGAAATCCGCTATTGAACATCAAAGTAAAGGCATAGTTTCGAACGCGCCCTGAAAGATCCACATAGGTTCCGCGGCGAGAATATGCCTGCGAACCAGACATACCCCCATTCCACAACTCACTATTGGGAATATGGATCAGATACCTGGTGTATGCGTCCGTGGTGGCAGCGCCGCCCAATACATTCCGGATTCCCTCGCCCGGCCAGAAAAAATGCTCGGTGTTGTACCAGGGTTCACGCATACCGCCGACATTATTGACCCGGTTATTGAGATCCTGCCAAGCCACATAGAAGTTTTTATCATTCGATGCACTCAAGAGTTCATCGCGGATGTAGTCGTTGTAATCCCCGTAACCATTTTCAAATGCCAGCAGATGGACCAGATACCGCAACACCACGTGCGCATTGTTGTTGTACGCATAGGTCCCTCTGTGGGATTCCACTGGCTGTGCGTATATCCAGCGGATATTCCCCAAAATGGATCCCTGATCCGGCAGACCTAAAGAAGTCGTAATACCGCTTGTGTGATCCAAGATCTCCTGGATGGTGATTGTGTCAATGTCGTAGCTGGGAGCACCCGTCAGAGTTGGCAGGCCATGCTTCAACAGAACCGCGCGGATAATGGAAAAAACCGGTTCGTTCAGTGAGAGGGTGTGACCGGGCCGCGCAGGACTTGGTATGCCGTCAGCCACCATTTTTCTGATGGCGCTTCGCGCTGGCGGTTTATCCAGGCTTGCGGTGCGGAATACTGCGTGGCGGGGAACACGGGTATTCAAGGCCTTGGTCATATAGCCTATGCCCGCCGATGCAAATATGTCCGGTGTACCGCCATTGTTCAGCGCTATGGAAATAGATCCCGCAGAGACACCGTACAATGACATCTCATTTTTCACATGATTCAGTATCGGCAAAAAGTGATTGCTCTTGTAATAACCGGTGATGGGCAGATTCGCCATGGCATAACTCTTGACGAGCCCCAGATTCAGGTGAGCACCGCCGCCATGATCAACCACATGAACCGCTATATGGTTGACACCCTGGACAATGGAATCTCTCGCCGCCTGTGACATGCCGAGATACCGGTAACTCGACGCCCACGCGCTGCCATTCGGATCGATTGGAGCCATATGAATGGCTTCTATGCCGTTGATATAAATCCGGATATTGTCGTCCCAACGCCCCCAAAACATAAGTGAATGCTTGAGCGCAGGATCCGACACATTGAATGTGGATCTGAGCCACAGCTGACTCTGGTTATTCGGCCACGCAATATTGGTGCTCGCATCGCCCGGTTGCAGACCGCCTCTGGCGAAACTGCCTCTGCCAAGCGCCCAGCCACTGTCGGAGAAACTGGTCTGAAACCAGTTGGACGCCGGCTGGGTGAAGGTATAACGCCAGTTGAAACCCGCTGTCGGAGCCAGGGTTCCCGCCCTCACCAGAAATGCATCAGCAGCGGGTGTCGAATTCACACCGTCATGGTTGATGTAGTTCTGGGCATTTGCCAACTGACCGAAAGGAGCAGCAGCCGACAACAGAACAAGCACAAAAACTTTTTTCAGAAAAACTCTCATCTTCATCTCCATTTGATCTGAAATACTGAATGCCAATGGGGAAACCATCAGCACTGCGGTCCTACACAATTGACATGGCCGCCATCAGGATCCGCCGGTGGCGGTGCGGAATTTGTGGTAGTCAACTGATTTTGCGGGGGGAAACTCTGAATTGTCAGATACGCTGGCGAGGTGTAGCACTGGTCATATGCCGGGTTACTTAGATATTCATAGCAATGCTTGATTTCGTAGAACTCTGTGGTGCCACTCAAGCGCCCGGTGAAAGTGCTGGTCAGACCCGCAGTCACATTGTGGGAATAGGTTTGCACAGTTCCATTGGGAAGAATGCGGCGCTCGCGCAAGACACCGTAACGCTTGGTGATGGGTCCGCAACATTGAGTCCACAAACTGCTGGAAACAACCACGGTGAACACGCCGTCTGTATCCAGATTGACCGTTGCTGAAGTTGGTGGGTTAGGTGAGATGGTGTAAGTTTCTGCCAGACTACAAATGGGCGTCAACAAAGACCCCAAGATCAAACACTGGGTGATGCTTCTGATATTTAACATAGACACTATCCTTAGAATTAATTGCATGACAACTTCCGCCAGCCCAATTTTTCAAAGGACTAGGCGGGCTCGGAGCTTACCTATGAATAGGTTAAGTATCAAGAAAAGGTTCGGCTTTGTCTGGCGCGCAACAGTAGGCATGACAAAAGAATATTTTTTGTGCCATGAAGGGTGCTGAAATTTGCAAATCTCGTGAAAAATTATCGAAGAACGAATCAGCCGCTTTTTCGAAATTCGCGGCCATCCGCCGCCCACTCGAGAATATTGGATTCCGGCAGCTCACAGCGCAGTTGCAGTGTGCCTTGATGCGGATGGAAATCGTGACTGATCACTTTATTGTCTATGCGCTCAGCGGCGATGGTAATGGTATCCGTGGACAAATCCAGATATTGGACCGCGGATTCTCTGCAGGGGCCGCCGACGACAAAATACACACCGCCCGACACCACGCGCAGCAATTGGCTGTTGTTGGGCAGGTTTGCGCTCACCTGCTGCGGCCCTTCATCCGATAATGTCCACAAACCGTGTTGACCGCGGTATTGAAAATACATGCCTTTATCGTGGGCCAAGGCGCTGGCCACAGCGCCGAAGGTGAGTTGTTTTTCCAACCGCGACTGCAGGTTGATCAGCCAGATATTGCGCGCATCGCCCGTCTGCTTCGTCACCCAAAGTTGTTGGCTGCCGGGATCATAGGCGAGGGGATCGGCGCCCGCGGTTCGTTCCAGCAACCGGCGCGGTGTGCGCTCACTGAAGCTGTAGACCCAGATGGCGCGACCGGATTTGTAAAGCAGAAAATCCTGTCCGTCCGGCCAGATCATACGGGTCACAGGTTTGTCGGCAGTCAGCAATAATTCTTCAATCTCCCCGCGCAAACTGCGGATCTGCTGCTGACCGTCCCGCAGCGAAGCAAATACCAGGGTTTCGCCATCGGCGGAAAAACGCGGAAAACTGTTGTAAAAGGCATCCGAACTCAATACCTGAGACTGACCATCCAGAGCGATGCGCTGCAGATGGGTTTTCGCCGCAATCGCACTGACCAACAGGCTCTGTCCGTTCTGCCGGTAGCGGGGATAGGACAAAGACAGGACCTGATCCCGGTGAAGCCGCACAGGGGTGACGGATCCATCCCAGTACAGGGCGTACAGCTCGGCTGTGTCTTTTTCCAAAATGAGCACGCCGCTGCCGTCGGGAATCCAGCTGATTTCCACATGGGTGGAGGGAACGGGCCAGGCGGCCAGCCGTTTTTGTCCGGGGTCGAGAAATTCCACCTGCGCCTTGTTGCCGCGGCGGCTCAGTACGGCGGAAATTTTCTCCCGCACCAGGTTCTGCTGCGGGGAATATCCGGAGTCGAGCGGATTGAGCATGGATAACTGCTGCTCGGCAATCACATATCTGTAGCGCTCGCTGGCAGAATCAGGACCTTGAGAGGCGACGAACTCCAAGGTGTTTTCATCCCACCAGGTCACGCTTTCTATGGCGCCCTGCCATTGGCTGAGCAGGTTTTTTTCCAGCAGACGCCGACCGCTGAAATCCAGGGTAAAAATGTGAAAGCTGTAGAGATAGTTGGGCTTTTCATAATAGGCGGGACTGGGCGGCAATCCCTCGGCGCGCCGCATTTCCACCGCCACCAGATTGCGCCCGCTGGGGGACCAGGCGAGATTCACCCAGGAGCCGTCGGCACTGGCGAGCGGCCAGTCGCGCCCCTCCCGGTCGCGGATCAGTATCTGGCTCTGCAGGCCTTCCTGCCCATCCGTATCGCGCACATAGGCGACGCGCTCGCCGTCCGGATGGGGTTCCGCGCTGCGTTCGTGCCCTATATCGCTGGTAAATCCGCCACTGAAGCGAAACTCCGTCACATGCAATCGCGGCCATTTGTCCTCCGGCACAGGTGCTCCGGGCACCCACAGTCGTATTCCCGTAAATACCGCCACCGTCATCAACACGCACACCGCGATCCATGCCGCCACGCGACCGGATCGTTTGCCGGGCACAGTGAGTGATGCCTGTTGCGGTTCCGGAAATCGCGCCGGCACCACCAGTTGATAACCGCGCTTGGAGAAATGAGCCACGAACTCCCGCTCGCCCGCCAGTTCCGCCAGTGTGCTGCGCAGGGAGTTGATGCTCTTCTGCACCGAGCTCGGAGTGACCACACGGCCTTTCCAGAGCTGGTCCATCAATTCCTCGGCGCTGATGACGCGCTCCTGGTGCTGCGCCAGATAGGCGAGCACCGCCATGACTTTGGGTTGCAATCGCAGCGAACGCTCCCCCAGCGCAACGCGATTGTGCTGTGGGGAAACCAGAATCTCATCGAGATAAAAGTTCTGTCGTTCGTCTGCTGATGTCACTGCGGCAATCCGGTCGTTCAGCGTTTGGGAAGGCGGGGTCAATCCCGCCGCTACGGTCATCATTCTGCAGGATAGTGCAGGATCACCTCAACCACAGGACAATTTCAGATGCTTTTTAAATTGTTGTTTTTAAATAGGTTTTATTTGGTAAGCGAATGGTAAGCGACAAGTTTTGCAAGGGTCAGGGAAGCTTCAGACCACCTCTGTATAGTGCAGTCATGTCCCGCTGCAACCGGGACCGTCATTCACGAGTTTATGAGGATTCGCCATGAAAACCGCCTTATTGACATCCACTCTCCTAGCGGCCCTGGCTGCCAATGCATTGGCACAGACCAGCGGTGCGCCTCAGGCCTATATCAACGAAAACCTCGGTTTCAACGTCGAGGGTTACAAGTACAGCCAGACGCAATTCCCCTGCGACATCGATAAGCATCTGGTGGCCAACATCATTGAACAGGGTAAGAAACGCGGATTGCGACTGGAGGCGGCCGGCACTGCGGATAAAATCCGCAACGGCGTGATACCGGTCATCGCCATGGACGTGGAGCAGTTGGTGCTGGGCGACAGGGAATTCGGCACCCGTTCGCGCACCAACCTGCCCAAAGTGCAGGTCACTGCGGCTGTCATCAAAGGAGACGAGCTGGTAACGGCCAAACACACCTGCGCCATAGCCACTCTGAATCGACTCACCCCCTCCACCGATGTCATGGACATGGGCACAGCCGCAACCGTTTGTTCCGCCACCCGCAAATGCCTCAAGGATCTGGGCAAAGACATAGTGCAATGGGTGGCCCCCCAATTGGAGTAGCCCGCTTTTGCTCAGGGACGAGCTCTTTTTTCGACGCGTTCAACCAAACAAATCCGCCTGCCCTGAGGGCACTTCGGCCCTGGGCGGCACCACCAGCGGCCGCCGGAACTGACTGGAGTCCAGACCGCGGAAATTCTGCACATCGGCAATGGCGCGGTTCTTCACCACCCGTTTGAATCTCTGCCGGATCAAATCCGCCCACAGCCCCTCGCCGCGCATACGGCTGCCGAAATTGGCATCGTTCTCCCGGCCGCCGCGCATATCGCGAATGCAGTTCAGCACTTTTTCCGCCCGCAGCGGGAAATGCGCCTGCAACCACTCCTGGAACAGCGGATTCACCTCCCAGGGCAGGCGCAGCATCACATAGGTGGCCCAGGTGGCGCCGGCATCCATGGCCGCATTTAACACGTTTTCCAACTCCGGTTCGGTGATATGGGGAATGATGGGCGCGACACTGACGCTCACCGGAATGCCCGCTGCACTCAACCGCCTTATGGTCTGCAAGCGGCGACTGGGCGAAGTGGCGCGGGGCTCCAGCAGGCGCGAGAGCGAATGGTCCAAAGTCGTGAGGGTGATGGCGACTGTCACCAGACTGCGCGAAGCCATCTCCTGCAACAGATCCAGATCCCGTTCGATCAGGCTGGACTTGGTGATCAATCCCACCGGGTGCCGGCACTCGCACAGCACTCCCAGCACACGGCGCGTGATGCCCAGTTGCCGCTCGCAGGGTTGATAGGCATCTGTATTTACACCCAGTGCTATGGGGAGCGGCTCATAGGAGGGGGCAGCCAATTCGCGGCGCAGCAGTTCGGGGGCATTGGTCTTGGCGTAAATCCGGGTTTCGAAATCCAGCCCCGGTGACAACCCCAGATAACTGTGGGTGGGCCGCGCAAAACAGTAAACGCAACCGTGCTCGCAGCCGCGGTAGGGGTTGAGGGAGACGGAAAACGGCAGATCCGGCGATTGATTGCGGTTGAGTATGCTTTTGGCTGTTTCGGGGATGATCTGTGTGGACACAGGAGCGGGTTCGAGTTCTTCCTCATCCTGCCACCAGCCATCATCGGTGATCTCGACAATCTGCTCTTCAAAACGCCCGGACATATTGGACACGGCGCCGCGCCCTTTGCGCACCTGTTTGGGACGCGCTATCCAGGGCGCGGGATCGGGCAAGTCATCGTGGTCAGTCATAAGGCCGCCGATACTGGTTGGAAATACAGTATTGTCGACCAAGCCGCCGCAACTGACAAGCCGGCAAATTCAGACTGCGTCGCGCAATCGCCTGCCGCCCACCATCGGCAGTTTCGCCAGCCATTTCCTCGGGGTGAAATTCCGATAAAGATCATCCACCACTTCATAGAGCACTGGGATCACCAGCAGGCTCAGAAAGGTGGAGGTGATAAGGCCACCGATCACCACTATGGCCATGGGGGATCGAAAACTCGGATCCGCGCCGAAACCCAGGGCGATGGGCAGCATGCCCGCGCCCATGGCGAGGGTCGTCATCACTATGGGGCGCGCGCGTTTACGGCAGGCATCGAGCAGGGCATCCAGGCGCACCATGCCCTGGCGCTGGGCCACCAGGGCATATTCCACCAGCAGAATGGCATTTTTGGTGGCTATGCCCATCAGCATGATCATGCCGATCATGGCGGGCATGCTGAGGTGGGTGCCGGTGAGGAAGAGCGCCAATATGGCGCCCGGAATCGACAGCAGCAGCGCCGCGAGAATCGTCAGAGGTTGCAGCCAGGCGCGAAACAGCAGCACCAGCACTATGTAAATACAGGTGATGCCGGTGCCCATGGATAACAGAAAACTGCGGCCGAGTTCATTGGAGGTTTCCGCCTCCCCTATATCGCTGCGGAAGATGCCCGGCGGCAGCTGAGACAGGCTGGGCAGGGTGGCAAGCCGCTGCTGTATATCGCCCATGGCCTGGCCGTCGAGCTCGATCGCGAACTGCACATTGCGCAGCCGGTCCAGGCGACTGATCTGCGCCGGTCCACTGGTGATCGCCAGTTGCGCCACATGGCTCAGGGGCACTGGACCGCGGGCGCCGGGCACAGTGAGCTGACCCAGCAGATCGAGATCGCGAGCGGCCCCTTCCGGCAATCGCACCACAATCGGCACCTGGCGCTGGCTCAGATTCAGCTTCGGCAAGAACTGATCGTAATCCCCCAGGGTCGCCACCCGCACGGTCTCGGCTATGGCTTCGGTACTCACCCCCAGGTCGGCGGCGCGCATGGCGTCCGGCCGCACCAGCAATTCGGGCCGCTGCAGACTGGCGCTCACGGTCACCTGACCGATTCCCGCCAGAGCGCGCAGCTCCCGCTCCACGCGCGCCGCGTGCTGCGCCAACAGCTGGCTGTCCTCGCCGGACAGGGCCAGTGTGTAGACGTCTCCCTCCGCCACCTTGATACGGGCGCCGGCCACTGATTGCAGCCGGGTACGCAGCTCGCGCTCAATGGATTGCTGACTCACACCCCGGCGCTCCTGGCGCGGCGTCAGATTCAGAACCAGGGTCGCGGTGCGTGCCTCGCCGACGCCGCCCATGGGATCGTCGCCCGCGCCGCCGCCACCTATGACCGTATAGACCTGGAGCACATGGGGATGGGAGGCCGCGGCCGCGCGCGCCTCCTCGGCCAATGCCAGGGTCTGCGCGTAGGTGCTGCCCGGCGGCAGCTCGACGCTGATGCGGGTGCGACTCAGATCCTGGGGCGGCATGAAATCGCCTTTGATGGCCCCGGCGAACAGGGGCAGGCAACAGGCGACACAGAATGCCGCCAATATCCCCAGGGTGGCTGCTTTGTGGGTGAAGGCCCAGTGCGCCACCTTCAGATAGAAGGGTATCCAAAAGGGTTCGGCGGCAGGCTTACGGGGTCTCTTCAACAGGTAGGCTGCCATCATGGGCGTCAGCAGGCGCGCCACCACCAGAGACAGGAATACGGCTATGGACGCGGTCCAGCCAAACTGCACGAAAAACTTGCCGGCCAGACCGCGCATAAAGGCGGTGGGCAGGAAGACGGCGATCAGGGTGAAAGTGGTGGCGATCACGGCCAA
>Ga0065721_10001336_pt1 | contig 20350 bp, 21 predicted proteins | sample Mesricmetagenome_FD_59108 | JGI IMG/M metagenome (GOLD analysis project Ga0065721, IMG submission 59108) | Mesophilic microbial community from rice straw/compost enrichment Sample: eDNA_1 v2 (version 2) | ecosystem: Engineered > Solid waste > Grass > Composting > Bioreactor | place: USA: Davis... | reverse complement strand
CTCGGCGACCTCGACCGCCGGATGCGGGAACTCGAGCGGGCGCGGGAGATGACCGCCCACGCGTTCGAGTGCGACCGCCACGACATCGCGACGTGCCCGCGGTTCGTCGCGACCGTCGCCGACCTCCTCGAGGGAGGCACGTGGCCGGTCGATAGGGTCGGAGCGTGACCACCCGACGACCGATCTGCGGCTGGATCGCGTTCGCACTCGTCCTCGCCGCCGCCGTCGTGCTCGGCGTCGCCGTCGCCTACGGCTACCAGCAGACGGCCGACGCGTTCGTGCAGGGGCCGGCGTGGTTCTTCGTCACCGCGTCCGCGGGCGCCATCCCGTTCGGCATCCTGTGCTTCGTCGGCCTCGTGCTCGGCATCGTCGGCATCGCCCGGCGCGAGCATCCCGGCTGGCCCGCCGTCGCCGCGGTCGTGCTCGCGATCCCCGGATTCGGCTACCTCGCGGTCGCCGGCTACCTCGCCGTGACGGTCATGACGGCGTGCGCGGGGCCGCCCGGCGCTTGCGCCTGATCCGTCGGCTAGACTGTGCCGGGCCGTTTCTCCCGCCGGGGCGTAGCTCAGCTTGGCTAGAGCGCCCGCTTTGGGAGCGGGAGGTCGCAGGTTCAAATCCTGTCGCCCCGACTCACCGGCCCTGCCACCTTTCATCCCAGGAGAACGTATTCCCCATGGTCACGACGACCGTCGAGCGCCTGTCGCCCACNCGCGTGAAGCTGAACATCACNGTCACGCCGGANGAGCTCAAGCCGAGCATCNNCCACGCGTACNAGCACATCGCCGAGTCGGTGAACATCCCGGGCTTCCGCAAGGGCAAGGTGCCGCCGCCCATCATCGACCAGCGCGTCGGCCGCGNNGAGGTCATCAGCCACGCCGTCAACGAGGGCCTCGACAAGTTCTACCGCGAGGCCGCGACCGCCGAGGGCCTCAAGCCGCTCGGCCGTCCCTCCGCCGACATCGTGAAGCTCCCCGACACGAAGGACTTCTCCGGCGACCTCGAGGTCGTCGTCGAGGTCGACGTGCGCCCCGACTTCACCCTCCCCAAGTACGACGGCCTGAAGCTCGAGGTCGAGCCCGTCGCCGTGACCCCCGACGAGGTCGAGGCGGAGCTCGAGAACCTGCGGGGCCGCTTCGGCACCCTGGTGACGGTCGACCGCCCGGCCAAGAAGGGCGACTTCGTCAGCATCGACCTCAAGGCCACGATCGGCGACAGCGAGGTCGACACGGCGAGCAACATCTCCTACGAGCTCGGCTCCGGTGAACTCATCGACGGCATCGACGACGCCCTCGAGACCCTCACGGCCGGCGAGTCGACGACCTTCGAGTCGGAGCTCCTCGGCGGCGACCACGCGGGCGAGAAGGCCCAGATCGCGGTGACGCTGCTCTCCGTGAAGGAGCGCGAGCTGCCCGAGGCCGACGACGAGTTCGCGCAGATCGCGTCGCAGTTCGACACGATCGGCGAGCTCCGTGCCGACGTCCGCGCCCAGCTCGAGAAGAGCAAGGCGTTCTCGCAGTCGATCGAGGCGCGCGACAAGATCGTCGACGTCCTGCTCGAGAAGCTCGACATCCCGGTGCCGCAGCAGCTCATCGACGACGAGGTGCACCGCCACCTCGAGAACGAGAACCGCCTCGAGGACGACGAGCACCGCAAGGAGGTCGCCGAGTCGAGCGAGAAGACGTTCCGCACCCAGATCCTGCTCGACGCGATCGCGGAGGCCGAGGATGTCAAGGTCGGCCAGAACGAGCTCTCGTCGTACATCGTGCAGGCGAGCGCCCAGTACGGCATGCAGCCGGGCGAGTTCCTCCAGATCCTCGACCAGAACGGGCAGCTCCCGGGCGTCGTCGGCGAGATCGCGCGCTCGAAGGCGCTCGCGACCGTGCTGAGCAAGGCGAAGGTCGTCGACACGAAGGGCAAGGCGGTCGACGTCTCCGAGTTCGTGCAGCGCGCCCTCGGCACCGGTGAGGACGCCGGCGAGGCGTTCGTCGCCGAGGAGCACGACGGCCACGACCACGAGGGCCACTCGCACTGAGCCTCTGAGTCTCCCGAAGCCCCCGGTTCCCGCGCGGATCCGGGGGCTTCGTCGTCCTCGCCGCCGCGGAGGCCCTCGATTCGTGCCGTCGTGTCGAGGAACGGGCCGCTAATCGACAGGAAGGCACGAATCGAGGGGTGCACGCCGGGGGGAGGGGAGGATGCTGGGGGAGTGACGAGGTACGTTGGGCTGCTGCGCGGGGTGAACGTCGGCGGCGTGAACATGAAGATGTCCGACCTCGCCGAGGTCGTGCGCGGGCTCGGCTACGACGACGTCGTCACGGTGCTCGCGAGCGGCAACGTGCTGTTCACGACGGAGGATGCCGCGGACGCCGCGAAGGCACGGCTCGAAGAGGCGCTGCGCGACCGGTTCGGCTACGAGGCATGGGTGCACGTGCTGCCGCAGGATCTGGTCCGGGCGATCGCGGAGGGGTACCCGTTCGATCGCGTCGCCGATCGGCACGCCTACGTCGTCTTCGTCCCCGACGCGGCGGTGCGCGAGGAGCTGCTCGGCGTCGAACTCGACCCGTCCGTCGAGCGGGTGGCGGCGGGCGAGGGGGTGCTCTACTGGACGACCCCGAAGGGCGCGACGCTCGACTCCGCGATGGGGAAGGCGCAGGGATCGGGTCGCTACAAGCCCGCGCTCACGACGCGCAACCTCAACACCGTCGAGAAGCTGGTCGACCGGTAGCAGCGCGGTCAGGCGAGGAGCGCGTCGGCGTACTCGTCGAGGGCGCGGCGGTACGCGGGCAGGTGCGGCGTCAGGGCGTGCAGGGTCGCGGCGAGCGCCTCCCGCTCGCGGCCCAGGTCGGCGAGGGCCAGCGCGGCGAAGGCGGTCGCGGCGTCGCCCAGGGGGTGCCCGGGCGCGTCGGCGAACTCGTCCGTCAGCAGGTCGAGGCACTCCTGGGGGCGGCCGAGGTTGCGCACCGTCGACGCGAGCTGGATGACGGCGAACGTCCGCTCCTCGTCGGGGAGCCCGAGGGCGAGCGCCTCCCGGTAGAGCGGCTCCGCCTCCGCCTCGCGGCCGACGTAGTCGCGCACCCCGGCGAGCTCGAACCGCGCGAGGGCGTCATCCCCTGGTCGCTCCGCGACGAGCGCCTCGATCGCCGCCTCCACCTCGTCCTCGGAGAGTTCGCCCGCCCGCGCGTAGACCGCGGCGACCCGGGCCTGCCAGTCGTCCATGCAGCGACCCTACGCCCGCGCCGCGCCACGTATCTGCCCAGGGCGAACAGCGCCGTGGAGGGTCCCACCGCCCAAGTAGATTCGACTCGGAATCAAGAGAGACGGAGCTCCCGACATGGCCGAACCGGCATTCCAGCCGAGCGTCTTCGACCGACTGCTGAAGGATCGCATCATCTGGCTCGGGTCGGAGGTGCGCGACGAGAACGCCAACGAGATCGCGGCGAAGCTGCTGCTGCTCGCGGCCGAGGACTCGGACAAGGACATCTACCTGTACATCAACAGCCCCGGTGGCTCGATCACCGCGGGCATGGCGATCTACGACACGATGCAGTTCGTCCCCAACGACATCGTGACCGTCGGCATCGGCATGGCGGCCTCGATGGGCCAGCTGCTGCTCACCGCCGGCACGAAGGGCAAGCGCTACATCACGCCCAACGCCCGCGTGCTGCTGCACCAGCCGCACGGCGGCTTCGGCGGCACCGCGTCGGACATCCAGACGCAGGCGGCGCTCATCCTCGACATGAAGAAGCGTCTCGCCGAGATCACCGCCGCGCAGACCGGCAAGACCGTCGAGCAGATCAACGCCGACGGCGACCGCGACCGCTGGTTCACCGCTCAGGAAGCCCTCGAGTACGGCTTCGTCGACCACATCCGCGAATCGGCTGCCGACGTCGTCGGCGGCGGCGGCACCAAGTAAGGACACCGCACATGGAGACCCNACACGTTCCGCGCCGCNGGCAACCTGCCCGCAGAGCCGCTACATCCTGCCNTCNTTCGAGGAGCGCACNGCCTACGGCTTCAAGCGNCAGGACCCNTACGCGAAGCTCTTCGANGACCGCATCATCTTCCTCGGCGTGCAGGTCGACGACGCGTCGGCCGACGACATCATGGCNCAGTTGCTCGTGCTCGAGTCGATGGANCCCGACCGCGACATCGTCATGTACATCAACAGCCCCGGCGGCTCGTTCACGGCCATGACGGCGATCTACGACACGATGCAGTACATCCGTCCGCAGATCCAGACGGTCGTGCTCGGCCAGGCGGCGTCCGCCGCGGCGGTCATCCTCGCNGCCGGCACGCCGGGCAAGCGTCTCGCGCTGCCGAACTCGCGCGTGCTCATCCACCAGCCGGCGTTCGGCGAGGCGGGCCGCGGCCAGGCGTCCGACATCGAGATCCAGGCGGCCGAGGTGCTGCGTCTGCGCACGTGGCTCGAGGAGACGCTGTCGAAGCACTCGAACAAGACCGTCGCCGAGGTGAACGCCGACATCGAGCGCGACAAGATCCTCACCGCCGACGAGGCGCTCGCCTACGGTCTCATCGACCAGGTGCTCACGTCGCGCAAGAGCGTGCCCGCTCTCACCGCGAAGTAACCCCGCACGTCGGAAAGGGGCCGGGATGACGCATCCCGGCCCCTTTCGCGTCTGTCGTGGCCGACGGTCTCGTCGACTAGGTGTCCTGACCCGCGTCCGTCGCGCGGCCGATGCGCGCGAGCCCGAGGGCGCCCGCGATCGCCACGACGATGCCGAGGAGCGCGCCGCCGATCCACCACACCTCCGGCGGGACCCCGGCCGACGCTGCGGGCTCGTCCGCCTGCCCGACGACGACGTCGCACCGTGGCACGTCCGCCGACCCCGGCGCGGGGGCCGTGTCCTCGGTCGGTGCCCACGTGAACGGGATCTCCCCGGTGAGCGGGTGCCCGTCGCCGGAGACGAACGCGTAGACGAGGGTGTAGTCGCCCGGTTCTCCGATCGACGGCGACGCCGCCATCCGCGGGCCGACCACGTCGACGCAGCCGTCGCCGTAGTAGAGGCCCTCGGAGTCGCGCACGACCAGTCCGAACACCTCGTCGTTGCCGACGTAGAGGAGGGTCTCGTTCGCGACGACCTCCCACGTCTCGGGCAGCTCGGTGAGCACCTCGCCCTCCGCGGGGGTCGACGCCACGACCCAGCTGTGCGCGGCCGCGGGCGCCGCGACGGCGAGCACGAGGCCCGCCGCCACGGCGCCGACGACGCCCGCTCGGAGCAGTCGGCTCATCGCACGCCGTCCACGCGGGGGCGCGTCTTGATCGCCACGACGACGCCGAGCACGCCGACGACGAGTCCGGCGACGCCGAACACGCGCGCGAGCGTGTCCTCCGCTGCCGGAGGGGCGGCGGCGGGCTGATCGTCGGACGCGGAGCCGTGGTGGTCGGCGTCGCCGGTCGCCGCCGTGAGCGTGATCGACGGGGCGTCGTCGCCGACCCAGTCGGCCGACCCGTCGACGCAGGTCTGGAACGTCGGGAACGCGACGACGTCGCCGGTGTCGCCCTCGGGCAGCCGCAGCGACAGCTCGAACGTGTCGCGGTAGCCCTCGGCCAGGCCGGCGCCGATCGCCGTGTAGGTGACGCTCGTGACGCGCTCCGTCACGGCGTTGCCGTGGGCATCCTGCAGTGGCTCGGCGAGCTGCTCGACCGTCTTCTCGACCGTCCAGTTCGCGTTGACCGTCGGCGTGACCGCCGGGATCGACTCCGGCAGCTCGATGCGCACCGCGGTCGTCGGTGAGCCTTGGCACCCGTGCGGCACGCTGAACGTGACGACGGTCGACGACCCGGCGGCGGTCGAGGTGGCGCTCGCCGAGACGTGCGCGTGCGCCGCGGCGGCGGGGGCGAGGGCGAGGACGACGCCGGCGCCCACGGCGACGACGGCGGCGGACAGGGACTTGGTGTTCATTCGTGTTCTCTCTGTGGGATCGGGTGTCGATGCGTGCGCGCCACGACGACCCGTTCCGGAGAACGGGTCAGGCGCCGGCGACGGCCGGGGGACCCCGGAGGGAGAACGCGGAGAGGGCGACGGAGAACGGCGGATGCCACGGCGACTCGGCAGGAACGCTGCGGGAGACGGCGGGGCGCGGCGCGGCGGGGGCGCGGTCGACCGTGGCCGCCTCGACGGCGTCGGCGATGAGGCTCCACAGTGCGCGCTCGGCGCGCGCGAGGAAGACGAGGGTCGCGACGGCGGCGAGCCCGTGGGCGACCCACATGAGCGGGTCGGCGCCGTGGTGGGCGACGGCGGGGGCGAGGAGCTCCGGGGCGACGTGGTGGCCCGCGCCGACGGCGGTGCCCGGGGTCAGCCACGAGAACACGAGGTGGAAGGCGAGCTGAGCCCCGACGACGGTGACGGCGAGCCGCGGGAGCGAGGGGCGCCGTCCGGCGGCGAAGGTGCCGAGGATGCCGGCGAAGACGAGGGCGTTGGCGATCGCGAAGGGGCTCGGCGCGACGCCGTCGGCGAGGCCGTGTCCGAGCGCGGCGACGCCGGTCGCGAACGACCCTGCCATCCAGCCGCGCGCGACGCGCGACCCCCTGCTCTGCACGTTCCCAGCCTAGTTCCCGGTTCCCGGGCACATCCTGGGGCCCAGCATCCGCCTTTTGCGTCCGGTTCCGCGTGCAGAACGGGGGAACCGGACGCAAAACGCGGAGTTGCGTGCACGACGGCACGCCGGGGGACGTTCTGCACGGGGTGCAAGCCGGTCGGGGAGGTTCGGGTTAGGCTCGAACCCAATTCACGGGCGAGGAGGGTTGCCATGGCGAGGATCGGTGAGAGCGCCGACCTGCTCAAGTGCTCCTTCTGCGGCAAGAGCCAGAAGCAGGTGCAACAGCTCATCGCCGGGCCCGGCGTGTACATCTGCGACGAGTGCGTCGAGCTCTGCAACGAGATCATCGAGGAGCGTCTCGCCGAGGCCGGCGAGGAGCAGTCGAGCGAGTTCGACCTCCCGAAGCCGAAGGAGATCTTCTCCTTCCTCGAGGAGTACGTCATCGGGCAGGAGCCCGCGAAGCGCGCCCTCTCGGTCGCCGTCTACAACCACTACAAGCGCATCCGCGCCCGCCAGACGCTGTCGTCGGCCGACGCGGTCATCGACGACGTCGACATCCAGAAGTCGAACATCCTCCTCATCGGGCCGACCGGCTGCGGCAAGACCTACCTCGCGCAGACGCTCGCGAAGCGACTCAACGTGCCGTTCGCGGTCGCGGACGCCACGGCGCTCACCGAGGCGGGCTACGTCGGCGAGGACGTCGAGAACATCCTGCTCAAGCTCATCCAGGCCGCCGACTACGACGTCAAGCGCGCCGAGACGGGCATCATCTACATCGACGAGGTCGACAAGATCGCCCGCAAGGCCGAGAACCCGTCGATCACGCGCGACGTCTCCGGCGAGGGCGTGCAGCAGGCGCTGCTGAAGATCCTCGAGGGCACGACGGCGTCGGTGCCCCCTCAGGGCGGCCGCAAGCACCCGCACCAGGAGTTCATCCAGATCGACACGACGAACGTGCTGTTCATCGTGGCGGGTGCCTTCGCGGGGCTGGAGGACATCATCTCCGCGCGGGTCGGCAAGCGGGGCATCGGCTTCGGCGCCCCGCTGCACAGCAAGCGCGACGAGGCGGAGCTGTTCAGCGAGGTGCTCCCGGAAGACCTGCACAAGTTCGGGCTCATCCCCGAGTTCATCGGTCGCCTCCCCGTCGTGACGACGGTGTCGCCGCTCGACCAGGACGCGCTCATGCAGATCCTCACCGAGCCGAAGAACGCGCTCGTGAAGCAGTACCAGCGCATGTTCGAGCTCGACGGCGTGGAGCTCGAGTTCGAGAAGGACGCCCTCGAGGCGATCGCCGACCTCGCGAAGCTGCGCCAGACCGGCGCCCGCGGTCTCCGCGCGATCCTCGAGGAGGTGCTCGGGCCGATCATGTTCGACGTGCCGAGCGACGACGACGTCGCCCGGGTGGTCGTGACGCGGGAGGCCGTGCTGGAGAACGCGGCTCCGACGATCGTGCCGCGCACCGAGCAGCGCCGCGAGAAGTCCGCCTAGCCTGTCGGTGATCGGCTAGCCCGCGCAGCGCCGGGACCCGCCCGAGGTCTCGACACGCGGCTTCGCCGCTACTCGACCACCGGAACGTCTCGAGGAGGAGACACCGATGTCCGCGACCCGACTCGGACCCCGCACCTGGAGCGCCTTCGTGGTGCTCGGCCTCGCCGGCCAGCTCGCCTGGACCGTCGAGAACATGTACCTCAACGTGTTCGTCTACGACACGATCACCGACTCGCCGCAGGTCATCGCGGCGCTGGTGGCGGCATCCGCCGTCGTCGCGACGCTCACCGCGATCGTCGTCGGCGCGTGGTCGGACCGCACGGGCCGCCGTCGCGCGCTCGTCGCCGTCGGCTACGTGCTGTGGGGCCTCACGACGGCGGCATTCGGCCTCGTCGGACCCGACACCGTCGGCGCGCTCGTGCCCGGGTGGGAGGCGGTGACGGCGGCGGTCGTCGGCATCGTCGTGCTCGACTGCGTCATGTCGTTCTTCGGCGCCGCCGCGAACGACGCGGGGTTCCAGGCCTGGGTGACCGATTCGACGGATCCGACGAACCGCGGCCGCGTCGACGGCGTGCTCGGCACGCTGCCGCTCATCTCGATGCTCCTCGTGTTCGGCGCGCTCGACCCGCTCACGAAGTCGGGCGAGTGGGGGCTGTTCTTCGGGCTCGTCGGCGGCGTCACGGCGGTCGTCGGCCTCCTCGCACTCGTCGCGGTGCGCGACCGCGCCCCCGCCCTGCGCGGGACCCGTCCGCTCGCCGACGTCGTCTACGGCCTGCGTCCGTCGACCGTGCGGAGGCATCCGCGGCTGTACCAGATGCTGCTCGTGCTCGCCCTCGCGGGCACGGCGTCGCAGGTGTTCTTCCCCTTCCTGATCATCTACATCCAGCGGTCGCTCCGGATCGACGCGTACGCGCTCGTGCTCGCGTCGGTGCTCGTCGTCGCGAGCGTCGTGAGCATCCTCGGCGGTCGCGTGATCGACCGCGTCGGCAAGGTGCGTGCCATCCTGCCGTCGTTCGCGATCTTCGCCGCGGGCCTGCTCGCGATGGTCTTCGTGCGCGACCTCGTGTCCGTCATCGTGGCGGGCGCCGTCATGATGTCGGGCTTCCTGCTGTCGTTCGCGGCGATCAACGCGACGATCCGCGACCTGACCCCCGCCGACCGCGCGGGCACGGTGCAGGGCATCCGGATGATCGCATCTGTGCTCGTGCCGATGGTGATCGGTCCGTGGATCGGCGCGACCGTCATCTCGGGCGTCGGGGAGACCTACGTCGACCTGGGCGTGGAGAAGCAGGTGCCGACGTCGGCGATCTTCGTCGCGGCGCTCGTCGTGCTCGCCCTCGCGGTGCCCGCCGTCGCCGTGCTGCTGCGCAAGGTGCGCGGGGCGACGGCGGTGCCGGAGGCCGGAGCGGCGGAGGAGCGCGAGGAGCGCGAGGAGCCCGTCGAGGAGGTGCGGTGACCCTCACGACTCCGTGGGGCGAGTCGCTCGACCGCGCGGCGGTGCTGCCCGAGCATCCGCGCCCGCAGCTCGTCCGGGAGCCGTGGGCGGTGCTCAACGGCGAGTGGGAGGCCGCGATCACGCCGCTCGATGCCCCACGCCCCGCGGACTGGCCGCTGCGCATCCTCGTGCCGTTCTCGCCGGAGGCGCCGCTCTCGGGCGTCGGGCACCGGCTGACGCCCGACGAGGCGCTCTGGTACCGGCTGACGTTGCCCGAGGCACCCGGGGCAGGTCGCGTACTCCTGCACTTCGGGGCGGTTGACCGGCACGCCGAGGTGTGGATCGGCGACACCCTCGTCGCCCGGAACGACGACGGCTTCCTGCCGTTCTCGGCCGACGTCACCGACGCCCTCGCGTCGTCGCGCGAACTCGTCGTGCGCGTCACCGACCCCACCGACACCGCCCCGGGCGCCCGCGGCAAGCAGAGCTCCGCCCCGGGCGGCATCTGGTACTCGCCGCAGTCGGGCATCTGGCAGACCGTGTGGTGGGAGGCGGTGCCCGAGCGCCACGTGCGGGGGCTGCGGATCGACCCGGTGACCTGCGGCTTCGCCGTGACGGTGGATGCCGACCCGGGCCCGCCGGCGACGGTGCGCATCGAGGCGGAGGGTCGCCTCGTCGGGTCAGCCGAGGTCGCGCCGGGGGAGCGGGTCGAGGTGAAGCTCGACGAGGTGCGGCTGTGGTCGCCCGACGACCCGTTCCTCTACGACGTCGAGGTCGCACTCGGCGACGACGTCGTGCGGTCGTACGCGGGGCTGCGGTTCGTCGGGGTCGACACGGGGAGGAACGGGATGCGCCGCCTCACCCTCAACGGGGCGCCCGTGCTGCACGCGGGGCTGCTCGATCAGGGCTACTGGCCCGACGGGCTCCTCACGGCGCCCTCCGACGCGGCGCTCGCGTACGACGTCGAGCTCGCGAGGAGCCTCGGCTTCACGATGCTGCGCAAGCACATCAAGGTCGAGCCCGCGCGGTGGTACTTCCACTGCGACCGGCTCGGGATGCTCGTCTGGCAGGACATGGTCAACGGCGGCGACCGGTACGCGCCGTGGGCGATCACGGTGCCCGCCGTCGTGCCGGCGCTGCGGCTCGACGACCGCGGGGGACGTCGCGCGCTGGGCCGCGCCGACGCCGCCGACCGTGCGCGGTTCGAGGAGTCGCTCGAGCGCACGATCGCGCACCTGAGGAACCACCCGAGCGTCGTGACTTGGGTGCCGTTCAACGAGGGCTGGGGGCAGTTCGACGCCGCCCGCGTCGCCCGCCGCGTGCGGGAGCTCGACCCGACGCGGATCGTCGACCACGCGAGCGGCTGGCACGACCAAGGCGCGGGCGACCTGCTGAGCCTCCACGTCTACTTCCGCCGGTTCCGGATGCCGTCGCGGCGGCGCGCGCAGGGCCGGGCGGTCGCGCTCACCGAGTTCGGCGGCTACAGCCTTCCCGTCGAGGGGCACCGGTTCAGCGCGCGCGAGTTCGGCTACAAGAGGTTCACGGCGCCCGGCGCGTTCCGGCGCGCCCTCGCCGACCTGTGGCGCGGGCAGCTCGCCCCCGCCGTCGAGCGCGGGCTCGCCGCGTTCGTCTACACCCAGCTCTCCGACGTGGAGGACGAGGTCAACGGCCTCGTGAGTTACGACCGAAAGGTGGTCAAAGTGGATGCCGCCGAGCTGCGGGCCCTCAACGCCGACCTCGTGACGCGCTTCGAGGAGGCGGCGCGATGATCCGGGAGACGGAGCTCCTCGCTCCCGTGGCGCTCACCGACGCGCGCGGGAACCTGAATCCCGCCGCCGTCGGGTACACCCGCACGCAGCTGCACGACACCTCGGGGGTCACCCGGCGGGCGTGGGGCCGCAACAAGCGCTGGGAGTACTGGTCGGTCATCGGCCCGCGCTTCCTGGTGTCGATCACGGTGTCGGCGGTCGACTACGCGGGTGTGCAGGAGGTCTGGGTCTTCGACCGCGAGTCGGGTCGCGAGTGGCACAGTTCCACGATCATGCCGTTCGCGCGCGGCGTCGAGCTCCCCGACTCGCTCGGGGGAGGGCCGGCCCGGGTGGCGACGAAGAACCTGACTGCCGTCGTCGAGCCGCGCGACGGGGGTGCCTGGCGTCTCGCGGCGCGCATCCCAGGCGCCGAGGTGGAGCTCCTCGCGACCCCGCCCGTCGGCTCCGAGGCCCTCGGCGTCGTCGTGCCCTGGTCGTCGACGCGGTTCCAGTACACCGTGAAGGCCGTCGCGATCCCGACGACGGGCACCGTGCGGGTCGACGGCGCGGAGCACGCGATCGACGCCGGCGGAACCGCGTGGGGGGTCCTCGACCACGGCCGGGGGCGCTGGCCCTACGACGTGGCCTGGAACTGGGCCGCCGGGAGCGGCGTCGTCGACGGGCGCCGGGTCGGCATCCAGCTCGGCGCGCAGTGGACCGCGGGCACGGGTGCGACCGAGAACGCCCTGTTCGTCGACGGACGGCTGCACAAGGTGTCGGAGGAGCTCGAGTTCGAGTACGACACGTCCGACTACCTGAAGCCGTGGCGCGTGCGCGGCGAGCGCGCCGACCTCACGCTCACGCCGTTCCACGACAAGGTGTCGCGCACCGCGCTCGGCGTCATCAGCACCCGCACCGACCAGTGCTTCGGGCACTGGACCGGGTGGATGGCGACCGACGACGGCGAGCGCATCCGCGTCGACGGCGCGGTCGGCTTCGCGGAGGACGTGCACAACCGCTGGTGACCGCGGTGGTCGAGTAGCCGCGGTAGCGGCGTGTCGAGGCCGGCCCTCGTGGCTCAGGCGGCGTGGCGCCCTCGCACGAGGCGCCCGTCGCGGAGCTCGAGGATGCGGTCGGCGTAGGCCGCCATCCGCGGGTCGTGGGTCGAGACGATCGCGGCGACCCCGCGTTCGTGCACGAGCCGGGCGATGAGCGCCATCATCGCGTCGGCGTTCGTCGAGTCGAGCTGGCCGGTCGGCTCGTCGGCGATGAGCAGCCGCGGCGAGTTGGCGAGGGCGCGCGCGATCCCGAGCCGCTGCTGCTGACCGCCCGACAGCTCGTCGGGTCGCTGGTTCTCGTGCCCCGTGAGCCCGACCGCCTCGAGCAGCTCGGCCGTGCGCTCCTCGCGCTCCGTTGCGGGCATCCCGCCGATCCGCATCGGCAGCTCCACGTTCTCGGCGGCGGACAGCACCGGGAGGAGCGCGAAGCCCTGGAACACGAAGCCCAGGTCGCGGCGCCGCAGCTCGACGAGCTCCGACTCGTCGGCCCCCGTGACGTCGCGGTCGCCGAGTGAGACGGTGCCCGAGGTCGGCGTGTCCAGTCCGCCGAGCAGGTTGAGGAGCGTCGTCTTGCCCGAGCCCGACGCCCCCCGCAGGACGACGAGCTCGCCCGCGCGCACCTCGAGGGACACGTCGGAGACCGCGTGCACCGCCGTCTCGCCCGACCCGTAGGTGCGGTGCAGTCCCTCCGCTCGCAGCACCACGTCGCTCATCGCTCCTCCTCGGTCGTCGGGTGCACCTGCACGTGGTCGGTCTCCAGTTCCAGTCGGACGCGGTCGCGCATCGACAGGCGGGTGAGGTACTCCTGGGGGAGCTGGAGCCGCCCCACGCGGTCGAGCACGGCGTACTCCCGCGCGTGCAGACTCTCGACGCCGTGCTCGTCGACGGCGGTGCGGCGCAGCACCTCGGTCGACGTGCGTCCGTCGCGGATCTGCACCGTGCGGCGCACCTTCGTCGACACGCCCTGGTCGTGGGTCACGATGAGCACCGTCACCCCGAGACGCTCGTTGACGTCCCGGAGGGCGTCGAAGACGAGCTGCGAGTTCGCCTCGTCGAGTTCGCCCGTGGGCTCGTCGGCGAACAGCACGCGGGGCGCGTTGGCGAGGGCGACGGCGATCGCGACGCGCTGCTGCTGACCGCCCGAGAGCTGAGCAGGGCGCCGGTCGCGCAACTCCGCAATCCCGAGCACCTCGAGCAGCTCGTCGACCCGCTCCGACCTCCGTCGGGCGGGCACCCGGGCGATCGCGAGCGGGGTGGCGACGTTCTCGGCCGCGGACAGGTAGGGGAGCAGGTTGCGGGAGGTCTGCTGCCACACGAACCCGACGGTGTGCCGGCGGTAGCGCGTGCGCGCGCGGCGGCCCATCGCGAGCAGGTCGTTCCCGTCCACGCGGGCGCGACCGGCGGTCGGGACGTCGAGGCCGGAGAGGATCGACAGCAGCGTGGACTTGCCCGATCCGGACGCGCCGACGATCGCCGTGAGCTCGCCCTCGGCGACCTCCAGTGTGAGCCCCTGGAGGGCCTGCACCTCGACGCCCTCGGCCGAGAAGATGCGCACCAGGTCGGTGCACTCGATCTGCGCGGTCATGCGTCTCCCATCTTGATCGCGCCGGAGGGGGCGAGTCGACGCCCGAGCGCGACCGCGATCGCGCCGGCGGCGATCACGGTGACGAGGAAGACGGCGAGCGCGGCGAGCACCGCGAGCGGTTCGACGCGCGGCTCGGGCTGGGCGACGCCTCCGACGAACGGCTGGAGGTCGAGCACCGCCGTCACGAGGTAGGCGAGACCGACCCCGAGACCCGCGCCGACGACGGCGGCGGTGAACGCGAGGGGCCCGAGCTCCCACGCGAGGATGCCGCGCAACTGGCGCGTCGACATCCCGAGGATGCGCAGCACGCCCAGCAGACGGTTGCGGGCCGCTGCGGCGGAGACCGAGGCCAGCACGACCGTGAGCACGACGAGCAGGAGGGACAGCCCGGCCGCGAGGACGAGCGCGCCCTCGACGCCCACGATCGCGGGGGAGCGCGCCGCCGCCAGGGCCGAGGCGGTGTCGAGGACGACGACGAGGCCGCGCGCGCTGAGCGGCTGGCTCTCGGCGTGCCCGCGGCGAGGCCGGCGACGAGGACCGAGGTGAGCAGGAGCGCCGCGAACCAGCCGGCGTGCTCGCGCATGCGGGTCAGCGGGGACGGCATGTCGTCTTCAGACCTCACTCGCGGCGGGAAGTTGTCGCGAGTCTAGGCGGGCTCGGAGCCGTCCGGTCGACTTCCGCGTTGACGCCCACTTCGTTCTATGCTTTATTTACTCCTGAAATAACCCGAGGAGATCGCCGATGATCAGGCCGAGCGCCCGTGCGGACGTCAACCGCTCCGCGATCCTCGCGCACCTCGGAGCCCAGGGCCCCGCGTCGCGCGCCGACCTCGCCCGCCTCCTCGGCCTCTCGCCCGCCTCGCTCACCCAGCTCGCCAAGGACCTCCTCGCCGAGGGGCTCATCGTCGAACTCGACCACTCGCCGTCGCAGGGCGGACGCCCCGCCCGGATGCTCGGCCTCGCCACCACGGGGGCCCGCGCGATCGGACTCAAGGTCGCGCTCGACCACGTCGCGTTCGTCGAGGTCGGGATCGACGGCGCCGTGCTGCGCTCCGCGTCCGAGCCCTACGACGCCTCCGCCTCCACGTTCCTCGCCGACCTCGCCGCGCTCCTGACCCGCTTCATCGAGGGCGGCGGGTCGACGCGTCTCCTCGGCGTCGGCGTCGGGGTGCCCGGCAGCGTCGACCGTCAGGGAAACGGACTCGTCGACTCCGTGCAACTCGGCTGGATGCAGGCGCCCGTCGGCGCCACGCTCCATCGCGAGCTCGGGCTCCCCGTGATCGTCGAGAACAACGTCAACGCCCTCGCCGTCGCGGAGCGCCTCTACGGCACCGGGCGTCGGCACTCCAGCTTCCTCGTCGTCACGATCGGTACCGGTGTGGGCGCCGGCTTCGTGCTCGACGGGGTCGTACTCCGCGGATCGACGGGTGGCGCCGGCGAGCTCGGGCACACCCCGGTCGCCGACGGCGGCCCGCTCTGCACGTGCGGCAACACCGGCTGCCTCGAGGCGTTCATCGGCGAGGCGGCGCTGGTCACCACGGCGCGGGAGCGCGGCATCATCGGCGAACGCGGCGGGATGTCCGCGCTGCGCGCCGCCGCCGACGCGGGCGACGCCGCCGCGACCGCGCTCTTCGGCGAGGCCGGCCACCTCCTCGGCCGTAGCCTCGCGGGCGTCGTGCAGCTGCTCGACCCCGAGGTCGTCATCCTCCTCGGCGAGGGCACCGCGGCCTGGCCGCACTGGGCGTTCGGGTTCGAGCCCGCGTTCCGGTCGTCGCTCCTGCCGACGCGCCGCGGCGTCGGTCTCGTCGTCGAGTCGTGGCAGGACGAGAGCTGGGCGCAGGGCGCCGCCGCGCTCGTCCTCGCGACGCCGTTCGACGCGGAAGGCGTCGCCGGCGACCAGGGGCGGCTCGTGCGCGAGCGTCTCGTCGGGCGCGCCGCGGACGAGAGCGGCCGATGAGCGTCTCGACCCTGCAGACGAGCCTCGTCGACCGCGCGGCGACCCCGCCGCGACCCGCACCCGTCCGCCGTCGCGGCCGGGTGCGCTACGCCCTCGTCGTGCTCGCGTTCCTGCTGCCCTCGGCGCTCCCGCTCGCGGCCTTCGTGCTCGGGCCGATGGTCGCCGCGGCGTGGGTGAGCCTCACGGAGTGGAACCTCATCCGGCCCGCCGAGTTCGTCGGCCTCGCGAACTACGGCAAGCTCCTCTCCGACCCGAAGACGGGGGAGATCTTCCTCCACACGCTCTTCTACATCGCCGGCTACCTGCCGCTCGTCTACGTCGGCGGCCTCGCGCTCGCGCTCGCGCTCAACGCGCGGCTGCGGGGCCGCGCGTTCTGGCGTGGCGTCTACTTCCTGCCGGTCGTCACCTCGTGGATCGCCGTCGCGCTCATCTGGCGCTGGCTGCTCAACCCCGCGAGCGGCGTCGTCAACACCGTCCTCGGCTGGGTCGGGATCGACGGCCCCGGCTGGTGGACCGACCCGGCGTGGGCGATGCCGTCGGTCATCCTCGCGTCGGTGTGGAAGGACCTCGGCTTCGTCATGGTGATCCTGCTCGCGGGACTCCAGGCGATCAACCCGGAGCTCCTGGATGCCGCGCGCGTCGACGGCGCGGGCTGGTGGCGCCGCCTGTGGAGCGTCGTGCTGCCGCTGCTCAGCCCCTCGACGTTCTTCGTCGTCGTCATCTCGCTCATCAACGGCTTCCAAGTGTTCGACCAGGTGTACGCGATGACGGGAGGCGGCCCGGGCGGCGCATCGCAGGTCGTCGTGCAGCAGATCTATGACCTCACGTTCCGCTACGGGCGCGCGGGGGAGGCGTCGGCCCTGTCCTGGATCCTGTTCGCCGTCATCCTCGGCATCACCGTCGTGCAGATCATCGGACAGCGCCGGTGGGTGACCTATGACTGAGCGCGCCTTCGCGCGGCCGACGCCGCGCTCCGTGCTGCTGCACGCGGTGATCATCGCGGGTGCCGCCGTGATGTTCTTCCCGTTCCTGTGGACCGTCGTGACCTCGCTCACGCCGGGCGCGGGCCTGTCGTTCACGCCGTCGCTCATCCCGACGGACCCGTCGCTCGAGGCCTACGCGCGCCTGTTCCAGGAGCGGCCGTTCGCGCGCATCGTGCTCAACAGCCTCGGGCTCGCGGTCGTGACGACGCTCGTGCAGCTGTTCACCTCGGCGACGGCGGCGTACGCGTTCAGCCGGCTGCCGTTCCGCGGTCGCGGCGTCGTGTTCGCGATCTACCTCGCGACGATGATGATCCCGCTCCAGGTGCTCATCGTCCCGCTCTTCGTCGAGCTCAAGGCGCTCGGGCTCATCAACACCTACCTCGGCGCGCTCCTGCCGACGTTTCGCGAGCGCGTTCGGCATCTTCCTGCTGCGCCAGGCGGTCAACCAGGTGCCGCGCGAGCTCGACGAGGCGGCGACGCTCGACGGCGCGGGCCACTTCCGCATCTTCGCGTCGATCATCCTGCCCAACATCCGGCCCGCCCTCGCGACCCTCACGGTGTTCGCCTTCATGGGCAGCTGGAACTCGTTCCTGTGGCCCCTCGTCGTGCTGCGCAAGCCCGAGCTGCAGACGCTCCCCGTCGCCCTCGCGGGCCTGCAGGGGCAGTACACGACCGCCTGGGACGTCGTGATGGCCGGCTCGGTCGTGAGCATCCTGCCGATGCTCGCCCTCTATCTGTTCGCCCAGCGCTATGTCGTGCAGGGCGTCGCCAGCTCCGGGATCAAGTGAGCCCGGGAAGCCCACACCATGCACCGAACCCACCCCGAAAACAAGGAGACAACGCAGTCATGAATCGCAAGCTGCTCGCCGTCGTCGGCGTCGCCGCGGTCGGCGCACTCACGCTCGCCGGATGCTCGACGCCCGCCGACGACGGCCCGGTCACGATCACGTACACGAACTTCATCTCGAACGGCGGCAACGAGGAGAACCTCCAGGCCATCGTCGACGCCTTCGAGGCGGAGAACCCCGACATCAAGGTCGAGGTGACGACCCTTCCCTACGGCGACTACTTCACGGCGCTGCAGACCGACCTCGCCGCGGGCACCGTGAGCGACGTGTTCGACATCGAGTACGCGCAGTACCGCCAGTTCCAGGCGGACGGCGTGCTCGCGCCGATCGACGTGGCGAACCCGGGCGCCTACCGCGAGTCCCTCCTCGAGGCGTACTCGACCGACGGCACGTCGTACGCGCTCCCGAGCTCGTTCTCCGACGTCGTCCTCTACTACAACAAGGACCTGTTCGACGCGGCCGGTCTCGACTACCCGACGAACGACTGGACCTGGGAGGACGAGCGGGCCGCGGCCGAGGCGATCACCGACCAGGCCGCGGGCGTGTGGGGTGACCACCAGCCCGTGTCGTTCTACGAGTACTACAAGGCGCTCGCGCAGAACGGCGGGGAGTTCCTCAACGCCGACGGCACCGCGGTCGCGTTCAACACGCCCGAGGGCATCGAGGCCGCGGAGTGGCTCGTCGGCAAGAGCGGCACCGTGATGCCGACGATCGAGCAGGGTCAGGGCACGCCCGACTTCGACACGAACCTGTTCCGCGACGGCAAGCTCGGGATGCTCCACAGCGGCATCTGGGTGTTCGGCGCCTTCGCCGACGTGCCCTTCAACTGGGACATCGCCGTCGAGCCGGGCAACACCACCCAGGCGAGCGCGGTCTTCTCGAACGCGGTCGGCGTGAGCGCCACGAGCGAGCACCCGGAGGAGGCGGCCAAGTGGGCCGAGTTCCTCACCTCGTCGGAGACGATGGTCGACATCCGCCTCGACGCGGGCTGGGAGCTGCCGCCGATCTCGGACGAGGCGAAGCTCGCGACCTACCTCGACAAGGGCACGCCGGACAACCGTCAGGCCGTGTTCGACTCGCTCGACGGCATCGCCCTGCCGCCGGTCGTCGCGAAGGGCCAGTCGGAGATGCAGGACATCCTCGGCGAGGAACTCGTCGAGGCGCAGGCCGGCCGCAAGACGGTCGAGCAGGCGCTCGCCGACGCCGAGTCCCGGATCAACGCCGTCATCGGCGGCTGATCCCGCAGCACCGAAAGCCGGGGCCGGCCCGACCGGCCGGCCCCGGCATCCACCGCCACCTTCTCACCGGAAGTCTCTGTCTCGTCATGCCCTCCACCTCTCCCGTCGACTTCGACGAGATCGCCGCGCGCGGCCGCGCCCTCATCCTGGAGCTCCAGGACCCGGGCGGCGCCTACCCGGCGAGCCCGACCTTCTCCGCCTACGCGGGGTATTCGTGGCTCCGCGACGGGGCCTTCATCGCCGACGCGATGTCGATCGCGGGGGAGCCCGCGTCGGCGACCGCGTTCTTCGACTGGTGCGCCCGCACGATCGGCCTGCACGCGTCGCGCATCGAGGAGATCGTCGAGGCCGCGCGCTCGGGCGGGCTCGTGCCCGACGAGCGGATGCTGGAGACGAGGTTCCGCTTCGACGGCCGCCCGGAGGACGACGGCTGGGAGAACTTCCAGCTCGACGGCTACGGACTGTGGCTGTGGGCCGCCGTCGCCCACGCGGAGCGTCACGGCCTGCCCCTCGACCGCTGGCGCGACGCCTTCGCCGCGACGGTCGACTACCTCGTCTCCTCGTGGAGCCGCCCCTGCTACGACTGGTGGGAGGAGCACGCGGAGCACATCCACGTCTCCACGCTCGGCAGCATCGCGGCGGGCCTGCGGGCCGCGGCCGCCTCGGGCGTGCTCGACGAAGCCCGCACCCTCGCGGCGCGGGATGCCGCCGCGGCCGCGCTCGCGACCATCACGCGCCGCGGGGTCGCCGACGGGCACCTCGCTAAGTGGCTCGGCGCGTCCGCCGTCGACGCGAGCCTCGCCGCGCTCGTCGCGCCGCTCGGCGTGATCGACCCCGCCTCCGACCTGGCGCGGGCGACGCTCGACAAGATCGAGCGCGACCTCGTCGTCGACGGCGGCACGCACCGCTTCGCCGCCGACACGTATTACGGGGGCGGCCAGTGGCCCCTCCTGTCCTGCTTCCTCGGCCTCGCGCACCTCGCCGCCGGCGACCGGGACCGCGCCGTCGAGCTCTACCGCTGGGCCGCCGCGACGGAGCGCGACGGCTCGATGCCCGAGCAGGTCGAGGACCACCTTCTCGCGCCCGACTTCGTGGAACGCTGGGTCGAGCGCTGGGGAACCTCGGCCGATCCGCTGCTGTGGTCGTACGCGATGTTCCTGCGGCTCGGCGCGGCTCTGGAGGGGGAGCGATGATCCGGCACCGCCCGTTCGGCTCGGGGCACCCGTACTCGGTCGACACGGAGCAGCGCGACCCCGTCGATCCCGTCGCGGGGGAGCCGCTCCGGCTCGGGGTGCGGTCGTCGGCGGGGGTCGAGCACGTCGCCGTGGAGTGGTCGCGCGACGGTGTCGCCCAGGAGGCGCGGCCGCTGCAGCGCGTGACGCGCCGCTCGCGCGGGCAGGTCGTCGACGGCGGGCACCTCGCGTCGGCGCAGGCGCGGCTCGCGCGCGCCTCG
>Ga0065721_10005342_pt1 | contig 20356 bp, 15 predicted proteins | sample Mesricmetagenome_FD_59108 | JGI IMG/M metagenome (GOLD analysis project Ga0065721, IMG submission 59108) | Mesophilic microbial community from rice straw/compost enrichment Sample: eDNA_1 v2 (version 2) | ecosystem: Engineered > Solid waste > Grass > Composting > Bioreactor | place: USA: Davis... | reverse complement strand
GCCAGCCCCTCGAACCTCCTCGTGCTCGACGAGCCGACCAACGACCTCGACCTCGAAACCCTCGACCTGCTGCAGGAGATGCTGGCCGACTATGCCGGCACCGTCCTCCTCGTCAGCCACGATCGCGATTTCCTCGACCGGGCGGCGACATCCGTCCTGATGGCGGAGGGGCAGGGGCGTTTCGTCGAATATGCCGGCGGCTACAGCGACATGGTCGCCCAGCGCGGCAGCGGCGTCGACGCGCGCGCGGTGGAGAAGGCGAAGGCCCAGAAGCCGCCGAAGCCGGCGGCCGAGAAGCCGGCCGGGCCGGCGCCCCGCAAAAAGCTGAGCTTCAAGGACAAGCACGCGCTCGAGACGCTGCCCGCCCGCATCGCCGAGCTGGAAAAGACGGTGGCCGAGCTGGCCACGAGGCTCTCCGACGAGACGCTCTATGCCCGCGATCCCGACGGCTTCGCACGGGTCAGCGCGAAGCTGGCCGAGGTGCAGGGCGAGCTGTCGGCGGCGGAGGAGCGCTGGCTCGAGCTGGAGATGCTGCGCGAGGAGTTGGAGGGGTAGACGGAGCGCAGGTCGACGACCTGCAGGCGCGCTCAGCTGAGTTCCTGGGCGAGTCCGATGAGAAGCCCTTCAGGCCCGCGGATGTAGCAGAGCCGATACACGTCCTTATACTGGACGACTTCGCCGACGAGCTGCGCTCCTCGGTTGCGAAGCTCTTTAAGCGTCTCGTCGATATCGTCCACGGCGAACATGACGCGGAGATAGCCTAGAGCGTTGACCGGAGCGGTCCGGTGATGCGTGGCAGCTCTTCGCTGCTCGTCTCCCGATGGAAAGCCTGCGGTTCGGACGGTCTGCCGCGCGCTTGTCCTTGATGCGCGGCGCTGCATAGTGGTGCTGCCGCGCCGTGCGGCGGCCGGGGGGCTTCGCCTTGTCCGAGAGCGTTGCCAGACTGCGTCCGTTCCTCGTGCTTCTGGCCGTGCTCGGGCTCGCCGGCGGGTTCGTGCTGCGCATGGCCGGCCATGGCGCAGCCGCGCCCTATGTCTGGGCGGCGGCGACGGTGCCGGTTCTCGCGGCGCTCATCGTCGAGATCATCACCAGCCTGCGCCGGGGCGACGTCGGTCTCGACATCGTCGCCGCCCTGTCCATGTCAGGGGCGCTCGTTCTCGGCGAGACGCTCGCCGGCGCCGTCGTGGCGCTGATGTATGCCGGCGGCCAGTATCTCGAATTCTACGCGGAGGGCCGGGCCCGGCGGGAGATGCGGGCGCTGCTCTCGCGCGTGCCGCGCAGCGCGCTGCGTTACGACGGGGAGGGTCGCATCGCCGAGGTGCCGCTCGCCGAAATCCACCCCGGCGAGCGCCTCCTGATCCGCCAGGGCGACGTGCTGCCGGTGGACGGGCGCGTCGTCGACGAGCCGGCGATGGTCGACCAGTCCGCCATCACGGGCGAATCCGTGCCGGTACGGCTGTTGCCGGGGCGCGAGGCGCTGAGCGGCACGACGAACATCGGCGCTGCCTTCGATCTCGTCGTCCTCAGGCCGGCGGCCGAGAGCACCTATGCCGGCATCGTCCGGCTCGTCGAGGAGGCGCAGAAGGCCAAGGCGCCGATGGCGCGCCTCGCCGACCGCTATGCCATCGCCTTCCTCGCCGCCACCGTTCTGCTCGCCGGCACCGCCTGGCTCGTCAGCGGCGATCCGGTGCGGGCGCTCGCCGTCCTCGTCGTGGCGACACCGTGCCCGCTCATCCTCGCGGTGCCGGTCGCGCTGGTCGCCGGGCTGTCGCAGGCGGCGCGGCACGGTGTGCTCATCAAGGGCGGCGGGGCGCTGGAGGCGCTGTCGCAGGCGCGCACCGCCGTGCTCGACAAGACGGGGACGCTGACCTTCGGCCGCGCCCACCTCATTGACGTCCGGGTCTTTGCGGGCGCGAACGGCGACGGTGAAGTCGACGCCGACGAGGCGCTGCGGCTCGCCGCTTCGCTTGACCAGGCCTCGGCACATGTCGTCGCCGAGGCGCTGATCGAGGCGGCGGGGGAGCGCGGCCTTGCCCTGTCGGCCCCTCACGACGTGAGCGAGATGGCGGGGCGGGGTCTCGCCGGCCGGGTAGAGGGACGCGCCGTTGCCGTCGGCAGCCTGTCCTATGTCGCCGAATATCTCGACGGCGCCGTGCCGCCCATCGAGGGCGTCGACGGCAGCACGACGGCGGTCGCCGTTGCGGTGGACGGGCGCCTCGCGGCGGTGCTGCTGCTTGCCGACCTCCTGCGGCCCGATGCTGCGGGCCTTCTCACACGCCTCAAGCAGGAGGGTGTCTCGCGGCTCATTCTCGCCTCAGGCGACCGCAGCGACATCGTGGCCGAGATCGGCGCCAACTTGCCGCTGTCCGAGGCCCGTGGCGACCTGTCCCCGCAGGACAAGCTCGCCATCGTGCGGCAGGAGCGCGGCAGGGCCAGGGGCGCGGTCATGATGATCGGCGACGGCATCAACGACGCGCCGGCCCTCGCGGAGGCGGATGTCGGCATCGCGGTCGGCGCGCGCGGGGCGAGCGCCTCGGCCGAGGCGGCGAATGTCGTGCTGCTGGTGGAAGGTCTCGCGCCTGTGGCGGACGCGCTCGTCATCGCCCGGCGATCGCGGCGCATCGCGCTTCAGAGCGTCTATGTCGGCATCGGGCTGTCGGGGCTCGGCATGCTCGCGGCCGCGGCCGGCTACCTCGCGCCGGTTCAGGGTGCGCTCTTGCAGGAGGCGATCGACGTTGCCGCCATCATGAACGCGCTGCGGGCGCTCGCGCCGGCGCCGGGCATCAACGCACTCGGCATCAGCGCACCCGGCACGGGCAAGGGCTCATGAGCCGGTGGGCGCGGGCATCACGCTTCCCGTCGTCTCCATCACGTCGGCGAGACTGCGCACGGCATTGACGAGGCTGGCGCGTTCGTCCGAGGGCAGGGCGGCGAGCATGGCCGCCGCCTCGTCGGGCAGGAGGGATGGGGCTGCGGCGAGCACGTCCCGCCCCGCCGGGGTCAGCCGGGTATGGACGATGCGGCGGTCGAGCACGTTGCGGTAGCGTTCGACGAGGCCGCGCCCTTCGAGCTTCTCCAGGGTCACGACGACGGTCGCCGGCGTCAGGTCGGCATAGCGGGAGAGGGCGTTCGTCGTCACTTCGCCGAGATCGGCTACGCCCTGCAGGATCACGATCTGCGAGGTGGTCAGGCCCACCGAGCGCGAGATCGCCTTCGAGCGCGTCTCCATCACATGCACGATGCGGCGGATCGCTTTCGACAGGGCCTGCAGGTCATCCTGCGCCGGCAGGATGCGCGTGGAACCCCGGTCGCTCGACCCGACTTCACCCGGCCCGGAACCCACCGGGACTATCTGGCGTTCATCAACTTTCATGGCTTACTCCGGGATCGATTTGACATCAAAACATTCGTCATGTAAAGATTAGATATCAAATTATCTGTTGCCGGGCGCTGTTCTGGGGCGCCATTCACTCGGGGAGATCGAAGGATCGATGTGTGGAATTTGCGGTGAGCTGAGGTTCGACGGGCGCCCTGCCGACATCACCATGCTGGAGCGGATGACCGCGTCCATGACGCCGCGGGGGCCCGATTCCGGCGGCGTCGTGGCGCGCGGCCGTGTCGGCTTCGGCCATCGCCGCCTCAAGATCATCGATCTCACCAACAAGGCCGAACAGCCGATGGTCGACGCCGACCTCGGCCTGACGATCGCCTTCAACGGCTGCATCTACAACTACCCCGAACTGCGCGAGGAACTCGCCGGCCTCGGCTATCGCTTCTTCTCGCACGGCGACACCGAGGTGATCCTCAAGGCCTATCACGCCTGGGGCATCGATTGCGTCAAGCGCTTCAACGGCATGTTCGCCTTCGCCATCCACGAGCGCGACAGCGGCCGCGTCGTCCTGGCGCGCGACCGCTTCGGCATCAAGCCGCTCTATCTCGCCGAGGCGGACGGCGCGCTGATGTTCGCCTCCTCGCTGCCGGCGCTGGCAGCGACGGGCAAGGTGGACACCACGATCGACCGGGTGGCGCTGCAGCATTACATGACGTTCCACGCCGTGGTGCCGGCACCGCGCACGATGCTCAAGGGCGTGCGCAAGCTGCCGCCCGCGACCGTGCGAGTGATCGAGCCGGACGGCACGCAGAAGGACACGCAGTTCTGGCGCCTCGATTTCACGCGCACGCCAGCGGATGTGGCGCGCTCGGCCGAGGAATGGCGCGACATGGTGCTCGCCTCTCTGCGGCAGGCCGTGCGGCGGCGCATGGTGGCGGACGTGCCGGTGGGCGTGCTGCTCTCGGGCGGCGTCGATTCCAGCGTCATCGTCGGCCTCCTTGCCGAGGAGGGGCAGAAGGGGCTGATGACCTTCTCCATCGGCTTCGAGGAGGCGAACGGGGAGAAGGGCGACGAGTTCGTCTATTCGGATCTCATCGCCCGGCACTACGACACCGACCACCACAAGATCTTCATCCCCTCGGCGCGCATGCTGGAAGCACTGCCGGCGACCATCGGCGCCATGTCCGAGCCGATGGTGTCCTATGACAATGTCGGCTTCTTCCTCCTGTCGCAGGAGGTGGCGAAGCACATCAAGGTCGTGCAGTCGGGGCAGGGGGCGGACGAGATCTTCGGCGGCTATCACTGGTATCCACCGCTTGCCAGCTCCAACGCGCCGGTCGACGACTATGCCCGCCATTTCTTCGACCGGGACAACGGGCGGCTCGGCACCCATCTCAATCCCGATTGGCACCTGTCGCGGGACGAGGCGCGCGCCTTCGTCGAGCAGCACTTCGCCATGCCCGGCGCGGACGATCCGGTCGACAAGGCGCTGAGGCTCGATTCCACCGTGATGCTGGTGGACGATCCGGTGAAGCGCGTCGACAACATGACGATGGCGTGGGGCCTCGAGGCGCGGGTGCCCTTCCTGGACTACGAACTGGCGGAACTCGCCGCGCGCATCCCGTCCGAGCACAAGCTGAGCCGGGGCGGCAAGGGTGTCCTCAAGGAGGCGGCGCGGCAGGTCATTCCGCACGAGGTCATCGACCGCAAGAAGGGCTATTTTCCGGTGCCGGCCCTCAAATACATCGAAGGGTCGACGCTCGAGATGGTCGAGTCCGCGCTGACCTCGCAGAAGGCGCGCGAGCGCGGCCTGTTCGACCAGCGCTATCTCGAGCGGCTGTTCGCCGATCCCAAGAGCGCCATCACGCCCCTTCGGGGCTCCGAGCTGTGGCAGGTCGCCCTGCTCGAGATGTGGTTGCAGACGCACGGCCTTTGAGCGGGAGAAAGGCATGACGGGTTCGACATCGCGCCGCGGGCGCGGCGCCTATGCGCATCGCCTCGAGCGCATGCGCAACCAGGCCATGGTGCCGCCCTTCGGGGAGGGGCGTGAGAGTGAGACACAGCAGACGAAGACAGGGGCCGCGGTCGACTGCGGCTGGGGGCGCCTCCTCTTCGGCCAGACCTTCGAGAGCGCCGAGGCGCTCGTCGAGACCATGCGCGCCGAGGCGCCGGAGCGGCGCGACATCGCCGTCTACGTACGCGACCCGCACGTGGTGCTGTCGCTCGCGCCGCAGGAGATGTTCCTCGATCCCTCGCACACCTACCGGCTCGACCTTGCGACATACAAGACGGCGCGCCGGCGCCCGGCCGGCTTCTTCATCCGGCGCCTTGCCTCGGCCGCCGATGCCGATGCGGTCAACCGCATCTATGCGACACGGGGCATGGTGCCCGTGCGGCCCGACTTCTTCTGGTCGCAGCGCGACAGCCGCGCCGTGACCTGCTTCGTCGTCGAGGANGANCTCACCGGCAACGTCATCGGCACGGTGATGGGCGTCGACCACGGCCGTGCCTTCGGCGANCCCGCCCGCGGCTCCTCGCTCTGGTGCCTTGCCGTCGATCCCCAGGCGACGCGGCCCGGCATCGGCGAGGCGCTGGTGCGTCACATCGCCGAACATTTCAAGGCGCGCGGCGCAGATTTCACCGACCTGTCCGTGCTGCACGACAACGAGCAGGCCATCGCGCTCTATGAGAAGCTCGGCTTCTATCGCGTGCCGTTCTTCACCCTGAAGCGCAAGAACCAGATCAACGAGCGGCTCTTCGTCGGCCCCGGCCCCGAGGCGGAGCTCAATCCCTATGCGCGCATCATCGTCGACGAGGCGCGCCGCCGCGGCATCGACGTGCAGGTGACCGATGCGCAGGGCGGCTTCTTCCGCCTCTCCTACGGCGGGCGCACGGTGCATTGCCGCGAGAGCCTGTCCGAGCTGACCACCGGCGTCGCCATGTCCATCTGCGACGACAAGGCCGTCACCCGCCGGGTCGTCGAGCGGGCGGGGCTCACCGTGCCGGCGCAGATCGAGGCCGGCGGCCGCGAGGCGCTGGAGGCCTTCCTTGCCGAGCACGGCTCCGTCGTCGTCAAGCCGGCGCGCGGTGAGCAGGGCCGGGGCATCGCCGTCGGCGTGGAGACGATGGAGCACCTGGAGGAGGCCATCGCGACGGCCAAGCTCTACTGCGACCGCGTGCTCGTGGAGCAGCGCGTCGCCGGTGAGGACCTGCGCCTCGTCGTCATCGACTACCGCCTGGTCGCCGCCGCCGTGCGGCGGCCGGCGCGGATCGTGGGAGACGGGCGCGCCACCATCCGGGAGCTGATCGAGCGCCAGAGCCGCCGGCGGGCGGCGGCGACGGGCGGGGAATCCACCATCCCGCTCGATGCCGAGACGGAGCGCTGCGTGGCGGCGGTCGGCTATGGCCTCGACGACGTGGCGGCCCAGGGGGAGGAGATCGCCGTGCGGCGCACGGCGAACCTGCACACCGGCGGTACCATTCACGACGTGACCGGCGAGGTGCATCCGCGCCTCGTCGAGGCGGCGGTGGCGGCGGCACGGGCCATCGAGATCCCCGTCGTCGGCATCGACCTCATGGTGCGCTCGCCGCGCGAGCCCGACTATGCCTTCATCGAGGCGAACGAGCGGCCCGGCCTTGCCAATCACGAGCCGCAGCCGACGGCCGAGCGCTTCGTCGACCTGCTCTTCCCCCTCTCGGTGCCGGCGGCGGTGCGGCAGGCGGCGCTTCTCGACGGGCGGGACCGATGCAGCGCCTGACCATCGACACGGCCTATCTCGCCGCCGTGCTGGCGCGGCTTCTGAACATTCCGAGTCCGACCGGCTACACCGATACGATCGTGCGCGAGGTCTGCCTCGAGATCGAGCGGCTCGGCCTGTCCTACGAGCTGACGCGCCGCGGCGCCATCCGCGCCGTCCTGCCGGGGCGCGAAAGCAAGCCGGCACGAGCGCTCATCGCCCATGTCGACACGCTGGGCGCGCAGGTGAAGCGGCTGAAGGAGAACGGAAGGCTCGAGCTCGTGCCGATCGGCACCTGGTCGGCGCGTTTCGCGGAAGGCGCGCGAGCGACCATCTTCGCCGAGAAGGGGGCCTATCGCGGCACCATCCTGCCGCTCAAGGCCTCGGGCCATATCTTCAACGACGAGGTGGACAGCCAGCCCACGGGCTGGCCCTATGTGGAGCTGCGCGTCGACGCGCTGGCGCGCAACCCGCGCGACCTCGCCCATCTCGGCATCGACGTCGGCGACACGGTCGCGATCGACCCCCAGCCGGAATTTCTGCACAACGGCTTCATCGTCTCGCGCCACCTCGACGACAAGGCGGGCGTCGCGATCCTTCTCGCCGCGCTGAAGGCGGTGAAGGCCGAAGGCGCCCAGCCCGAGGTGGACACCCACTGGGTCTTCACCATCGCGGAGGAGACGGGGGTCGGCGCCTCGGCGGCGCTCGCCAACGATGTCGCGTCGATCGTCGCCATCGACAACGGAACGACGGGGCCCGGACAGAACTCGGACGAGTTCGGCGTCACCATCGCCATGGCGGACCAGACCGGCCCGTTCGACTTTCATCTGACCCAGAAGCTGGTGCGCCTGTGCCGTGACAACGACATCCGCTACCAGAAGGACATCTTCCGCTTCTACCGGTCGGATTCGGCCTCGGCGGTGGTCGCGGGGCACGACGTGCGCGCGGCCCTCGTCACCTTCGGCGTCGACGCCTCGCACGGCTACGAACGCATCCACATGCATGCGCTGCGCTCCATCGCTGAGCTGCTGACGGCCTATGTGCTGAGCCCGGTCGAGATCCGCCGCGATGCCGAGGAGACGAGCCCGACGGTGCGCGGCTTCACCCGTCAGCCGATGGACGAGGCGGAGCAGGAGCCCGGTCTCGTCGATACGCCGAACCCGGCCGGAGAGCCGTGAGAGCCGGAACTTCTCCGCAGGAGCGCCCGGCATGATCGGCATGGCTTGCGGCGCCCGTCTGCGCTAAACGGGGCGCATGAAGCGGCGGATCCTGCCGCGGACCCTCGGGAGGAAGCGATGCGTCTCGTCGAAGCTCTGGCCCACCGCCCGCTCGTCGCCATTCTGCGCGGCGTGACGCCGGACGAGGCCGTTGCCGTCGGCCAGCTGCTGGTCGATGCGGGCTTTTCCATCGTCGAGGTGCCCCTCAACTCGCCCCAGCCCCTCGACAGCATCGCGCGCCTCGCGAAGGCCTTCGGCGAGCGCGCGCTGATCGGCGCCGGAACGGTGACCACGACCTCCGAGGTCAAGGGTGTCGCGGAGGCGGGCGGGCGCATCATCGTCAGCCCCCATTTCGACGAAGCGGTCGTGACGATGGCGCTCGGACGAGGGCTCGACGTGCTGCCCGGCTGCATGACGCCTTCGGAAATCTTCGCGGCGCGACGGGCCGGCGCCGAGGCTGTGAAGATCTTCCCTGCGGAGATCGTCGGCGTCACCGGGGTCAAGGCTTTGCGCTCGGTCCTGCCGCGGGATCTGAAGATCATGCCCGTCGGCGGCATCTCGCCTGAGAACATGACTGATTTCGCACGGGCCGGCGCTGACGGCTTCGGCATCGGCTCGGCGCTCTACAAGCCCGGCATGACCCTCGAACAGATCGCCCGCGCGGCCGAGCGCTTCGTGGCCGCGGGCGATGAGGCCTTCCGCGCCAAATAGCGCGTCCGCCGCGATTTTCCCGTTTCCGTTCAACCGGCTGGCCTGCTCGCGGGCGAGCCGGCGCGTGGCCTCGTGCGCTTGAGGAAGCCAATCTTGCGCCCGGCCCGAACAGGGCACGACGTGGCTTCTTTCATCCCTGCTAATCGAAACGCATTAGTTGATAGGCTTCTCCTCCTCTCCCGGAATGACATACTCGCGGGGTCAAGAAGAAGCGCCATAATGGCTTGGTTGAATCCTTCGGGCTTCGACAACCAGGGTGCCATTCGTCGACACTCAATGATCGAACCTGTCTCGTTTCCATAGAGAAGAGTTTTGCGTTTCTATTCTGCGAGGGAGAGACGATATGCCCTTGAACGACAATGACACCTTTGAAGTCGATCAGAATAATGGCCTGAATGATTCCGACTTCAACATGAACGTTGGAACGGCGAACCAGGAGGGGCTGTTCAATTTCGGCGGGGCTGTGCAAGGCATCAGCAGCGGCGGCAACGGTCAGAGCAACACGTCCTGGATCACCGACACCGGCGGCGCCGGCGGCTGGTTCAACGGAAACGACTATTATTCCGTCGACCAGGACAACGAGATGCTCGACAGCGACACCAACGCCAATGTCGGCACGCTCAACCAGGCCGGGCTGTTCAACTTCGGCGGTCTGTCACAAGCCACGACCAGCGGCGGAAACGGGCAATCCAACACCTCTGCCATCGAGGATGGCGGCGGTGCCGGCGGCTGGTTCAACAACAACGACGAATTCCGCGTGGACCAGTTCAACGGCATGTCCGACAATGACGAGAACATGCAGGTCGGCAACATCAGCCAGACCGGCGGGTTGAACTTCGCCGGCGTGGACCAGAGCATCACGAGCGGCGGCAACGGCCAGAGCAACACCACCTGGGTCGGCGATACCGGTTTCTCGTTCGGCCTCGGCAACGGCAACGACAGTTATTGGACCGGTCAGTCCAACAACATGTTCGACAACGATGCCAATGCCAACGGTGCGGGCATCTCCCAGTTCGGCGGCTTCAACATCGCCGGTGCGGGGCAGAGCATCACCAGCGGCGGCAACGGCCAGTCGAACACCTCGAACATCAACGACTTCAGCCTCGGCTTCGGTGCCTTCAGCGACAACGACAGCTATGAGGTCAGCCAGTTCAATGGCCTTTACGACAACGACCAGAACATGAACCTGGCCACCATTCAGCAGGCCGGGTTCGGGAATGTCGCAGGCGTGGATCAGACGGTCTTCAGCGGCGGCAACGGGCAGTCCAACACCTCCAACATCGATGATTTCGGCATGGGGCTCGGGGCTGGAAGCAGTAACGACGAGTTCAGCGTCGGCCAGCAGAACATCATGTTCGACAACGACATCAACACGAATGTCGGTGTGATCGCCCAACTCGGCTTCGGCAATGTCGCGGCCATCGACCAGAGCATCGCGAGCGGCGGCAACGGCCAGAGCAACACGTCCTGGATCGGCGACAGCGGCTTCGGCGGCTTCGGCAACAGCAACGACACCTACAGCATCAGCCAGGCCAACATGCTGCTGGACAACGACAACAACACGAACGCGGCCAGCGCGTCCCAGGCATTCGCCTTCAACTTCTCCGACTTCGATCAGGACATCGTCAGCGGCGGCAACGGCCAGAGCAATACGAGCACCGTCGACGACGCATAGTCCGACCCATCGACGGATGCGGACGAGGTGCGGACCTGGCATGCGTGCCGGGCCCGCACCGTCGGCGCCAGCGGAGAGGACGGGACGATGCCGGTCGATCGTATTTCCGAGTTGCTGTGGAACTATCTCAGGGTGCCGGTCGAGCACGAGGCGGAACTGCCCAGCGTGTCGCTTGCCTATGTGCGCACCGACGGTGAAGAGCCGGAGGTGGTCCAGCTTGGCCCCGATCCCGTCTTCGCCGCCCGCATCGGCGAACTCGACGCCGGCAGGGCGAGCAGCCTGCCGGTCGAGCCGGCATTTCTGGGTGGCCTTCATCTTCTTGCCGGGACGGTCGACCTGCCCCGTTCCTGGCTGGACGCCAATGTCGGGGCCGGGAGCCTTTCCGCACGCACGTCGGTGCAAGCCGACAATCCGGACGATGCCGGCATCGGCGGAACGGCGGGCGGCATCCACGGCGCCGGCTCGCTGGTCCCTTCCGCCGCATCGAGCGCACACAAGACGTTCGCGGCCCACAGCCCTGCCGGGCCGGTGGAGGCCGAGGACGACACGGCACCCCAGAACGCCCGGCCCGACCTGCCCGATCTCATCGACGCGGAAGCCGATCAGGTCGTGGTGAGCGGGCAGAACGTCCAGATCAACGAAGTCATCATCGACGTGCCCGGCACGGTCGACAACGCCGCGAGCGGTAATCTGCCGACGCTGCCCACGATCGGCCCCGTCGGCCAGCTGTTCGAGACCTTGAGCAGCCAGGAACTGCTGCAGGGGTTCTCGGTGGACAGCCACTTCGGCGGCGCGCTGTCGCAGACGGCGGTGTTGCAGTTCAACGGTCTCGTCGATCGCGACACCAACCTGCAGCAGGGGCGCCTCTCGATGACCGAGGCGGGCCCCGACAGCGCCGGGACGGTGAGCCAGCAGACGACGAGCGGGGGCAACAGCCTGAGCAACGAGGCCGTGCTGGTCTCCGGTAGCGATGGCTACGACCTCATCGTCGTCAGCGGCAATTACTACGAATACAACATCATCCTGCAGTTCAACCTGATCATCGACCGCGATCTCAACCAGGCCTACGTGCAGGCGGTGATCGGCGACGGCGAGACGTCGCAGCAGGTGCTGTCGAGCGGCGGCAACGTGCAGGTCAACGACGCTGCCATCATCGACACCAACAGCGGCGGTGGCGTGCAACTGATCGGCGGCGCCTACAGCGAGCATTTCATGGCGGTCCAGTCGTCGATCCTGTTCGACGGCGACGTCAATGCGCTCATCGCCCTGCTCGGGCCCGAGGGGATCACCGCGGCCATCTCCGGCCAGTTCGCCGAGAGCGGCGGCAACGTCCAGATCAATCTCGCGAGGTTCGGCTTCCAGGAAGGGGAGGGCTCCTGCGACGAAGCGGCCGCGTGGCTCGACTTCCTCGCCAACCCCTTCTCCGGCGGCGCCTATGCCGTCCAGCTCGTTGACGCCGACGGCAAGCCGATCAACGTGCTCTTCGTCGACGGCGACTACCACGACATCAATCTGATCGTTCAGGTGAACATCATCGACGACAGTGACAGCAATGTCGTCGACGCCACGGCGACGGGCGCGCACAACCTCTCGGGCGACGGTTTCGGCGCCTTCGACTTCGACCAGTTCGCCGGATCCGGCAACAACACGACCGTCAACCACGCCGTCATCATCGACGACAACGGCGGCTTCGGCGCCCAGGTCGTGGCGGGCAACTACACCGAGTTCAACGTCATCGTGCAGCAGAACGTGCTCTTCGACGGCGACGCCAATGTGGTGACCCAGGTTGCCGGCGCGGTCGAGCAGATGGCCCACGACGAGCTGGCCGAGGCGCTGGCCCAGGCGCCCGCGGCGGCAGGCGGCGATGTGCTGCACACCCTGACGGGCTGACCAGAAACGCGACACGGCATCAGGACGAAGGCCGGGAGGCGGCAGATGCGAGATCCGACGCGTGATGAAATGACGGCCTCTGGCGCCGCTGCCGGGCGTCCACGGGATCTCGGCGGCACGCCACGACCGGAGGAACGAGAGGCCTTGCGGCTGCCGCGGGCGACCTGGCCGCCGGTCTTCACGACGGAGCGTCCGACCACCGCCTCCCCCGCCGGCAAGGCTGCGGCCGATGCCGGCGCCGGCGAGCGGCGGCAGGCCGACGCCTCCCCGCAGAAGGCGCCGCCGCCGGTCGATCTCGCCGGGCGGCAGCACACGCGGGATCAGATCATCGCGCCGAAAGCCCGCGAGGGTGGCAAGGGAGGCGGTGCGGGAACCGGCAAGGGAACGAGCCGGCGTGCCTACCAGCCGCGGGCGGACGTCATCCGCAACGGCCTTCGGGCGTGCAGCCGCGGCATCCTGCAGGTCGGCGCCTTCTCCGTCGTCATCAACATCCTGATGCTGACGGTGCCCCTCTATCTCTTCCAGCTGTCGGACCGCGTCCTGACGAGCCGCAGCATCGACACGCTCGCCATGCTGTCGATCATCGCCATCGGGGCGCTGACCCTGCTCGTCGTGCTCGATGCCCTGCGCCGTTTCGTCCTCACGCGCATCGCCGTCCAGCTCGAGAGCCTGCTCGGCGCCCCCGTCATGTCCGCCGCGCTGCGCTCCGCCGATGTCGGGGCGACGCGCGATATCCAGGCCCTGCGCGATCTGCAGCAGGTGCGCTCCTTCGTCAACGGGCCGGTGATGCTCGTGATGTTCGACGCGCCGATGGCGCCGCTCTATTTCCTCGCCGTCTTCCTCATCCATCCGGCCCTCGGGATCATCGCGACCGGCGCAGGCGTGGTGCTCTTCGCCATCGCCGTGCTCAACGAGCGCATGACGGCGAAGGAGTATGGGGTTGCCGGCAACTTCGCCATGCGCGCCAACATCCAGGCCTCGGCCCAGGCGCGCAACGCGCAGGTCATCGGGGCGATGGGCATGCTGGAGGAGGCCATCCTGCTGTGGGGGCGGGAGAACGCCGCTTCCATGAAGGCGCAGGTCCACGCCAACGATCGCAACATCTATCTCGCCAGCATTTCGCGCTACGTGCGCCTCGTGACGCAGATCGGCATCCTCGGCTGGGGCGCCTATCTTGCGGTGGAGGGCAGCGTGACCGGCGGCATGATGATCGCCGCCTCGCTCATCGCCAGCCGCGCGCTGGCGCCGATCGAAGGTGCCATCGACGGCTGGCGCGGCTTCGTGCAGGCCAAGTCCGCCTACCGGCGCGTCCGCTCGCTGCTCGACATGCCGGCCAACGACACCGAGCGCATGCTGCTGCCGAAGCCGGAAGGCCGGCTGCAGGCGGACAAGCTGCTCTACATCCCGCCCGGCACGCGTCGCACCGTGCTCAACGGCGTCTCCTTCACGCTCGAGGCGGGGGATTCGCTCGCCATCATCGGGCCATCGGGCGGCGGCAAGTCGACCCTGGCGCGCATGCTCGTCGGCTGCATCGCACCGACGGCCGGCAGCGTGCGCCTCGACTTCATGGACCTGCGCAACTGGGACCGGCGCCAGCTCGGCGAGAGCATCGGCTATCTGCCGCAGGACATCGAGCTCTTCCCTGGCACGATCAAGGCCAACATCGCCCGCATGCGGGAGGACGCGACTGACGAGGAGATCGCCAAGGCGGCCGCCCTTGCCGGCGTGCACGAGATGATCTCCGGCTTCCAGGACGGATACGAGACGGAGATCGCGGTGGACGGCAGCCCGCTCTCCGGCGGGCAGAAGCAGCAGATCGCGCTCGCCCGGGCCTTCTTCGGCGATCCGCGGCTCATCGTGCTCGACGAGCCCAACGCCAATCTCGATACCATGGGCGAGCGCGCGCTCGCAGCGGCGCTCGCACGCGCCAAGCGCCAGGGCATCACGGTCGTGCTCGTGACGCAGCGACCGGCGGTCCTGCAGAGCGTCAGCAAGATCCTGATCCTGCGCGAGGGGCAGGTGGCGGCCTTCGGCGAGCGTGACCAGATCCTGCCGCGCCTCATGGCGCAGACGCAGGACGAGGCAATCGCCGCGGCGCCGGCACCGGGCGTGCCCGCCCAGGCGCAGGCATAAGTCGGCGACATTCGGGAGGAAACGATGCCCCACGCGGTCATCACGGGTGAGGAATGGTGCAAGGACGTGCCGCGCGCCACGCGCTGGCCGCTTCTCCTCGGCTCGCTGGTCCTCGTCTTCGGGGTGTTCGGCTTCGGCGTCTGGGCGAGCGTCGCCCCCATCGACGGGGCGGTGGTCGCGTCCGGCACCTTCGTCGCCACGGGCCAGAACAAGATCATCCAGCACCTCGAGGGCGGCATCATCTCGAAGATCATGGTGCGCGAGGGCGACGTCGTCGAAGCTGGCCAGCCGCTGGTGCTGCTCGACGATACCGACGCCAGGGCCAACCTGCGGCGCCTCACCCTGCGGCACGACCGCCTGCTCGCCATCCAGGCGCGGCTCGAGGCGGAGGTCGGAGGGGCCGAGGAGGTCACGTTCGATCCCGATCTGCTCGCCCGGGCCGCGGATCCGGAGGTCGCCGCCATCATCGAGGGGCAGAAGATCGAGTTCAAGGCGCGGCGGGAACGGGTGACGAGCGAGATCGCCATCCTCGAACAGGGCATCGCCGCGCTTCGCGAGAACATCAACGGCGGGCGCGCCCAGCTTCGCGCAGTCCAGGTGCAGCTCGGCCTCGTGGCGCAGGAGCTGGAGGGCAAGCGCGAGCTCCTGAAGAAGGGCTATGTCCGCAAGCCGGACGTGCTGGCGCTCGAACGCGCCCAGGCGGGCCTCGAGGGCCAGATCGGGCAGCTCACCGCCGGCATCAGCGACGCGCGGGAGCGTATCAGCCGCGAGGAGCAGAAGATCTCCCACGTGCGCTCACAGCTCATCCAGTCGGCGACGGAGCAGCTGCGGAACACCCAGAGCGAGCTCGACGACGTCCGCGAGCGGACGCGGATGGCCGAAGGGGTCAGCGAGCGCGTGACGATCGAGGCGCCCGTCAAAGGCATCGTCGTCAAGCTCATGTTCCATACCGCCGGCGGCGTCGTGGCCCCCGGCAAGGACATCCTCGAGCTCCTGCCCGTCAACGACGAGCTGATCATCGAAGCGCGCGTGCGCCCGCAGGACATCGACAACCTGCACAGCGGCCAGGAGGCGCTCGTACGCCTCACCGCGCTCAACCAGCGCATCACCCCGATGCTCCCCGGCGAGGTCATCTACGTCTCGGCGGATGCGCTGCCGGACGAGCAGCGGGGCGCGGCCCACAGCAGCGCCTATATCGCCCGGATCTCGCTCGACAAGGAAGCCGTGTCGGAGCTGCCGAAGTTCCGGCCGACGCCGGGCATGCCGGCCGAAGTCTTCATCAAGACCGGCGAGCGGACGTTCTTCGCCTATCTGCTGCGACCGCTGACCGACAGTTTCGCAAGAGCCTTCAGGGAGCGCTAGATGACGGCGACCGCAAGACCGCCGTTGCACGCGCAGGTATTGATGAATGCATGAATGCTTCGCATTAGGCGAAATTTTCATCAAAAATATTGCGAAAATTTTCTATTTAATGTAGTTTTCCTTATGCTTGTCGCGTTCCCCGGCCGGGAGCGGGGGTATTTTTTGTCCTGTTGAAGGTGAGCGTCAGTAAACACCAGAACGGGGGCGTCGATGCATTCGAGCCAAACTCCCAGGGTCGGCCAGGAAACGGTGCAGCGAAGATCGGCGCGGACGCTGCCGGAGGGCATAGCGGCGTTGCCGCAGCCGTCGGCCGCGAGTGGCATGAAGCGCGGGCGCGAGATCGTCACCAGCATGGTCGACGTCTTTTGCCGCCTGTCGGGCGCGCGCAGCAGCATCGCCGCGCAGCTCAATGCCGCGAGCCGGACGGCGGCGCCGCTGCATGTGGCGGGGCGTGAGGCGAGCGCCATCGCGAGCCACTGTCAGGCTCTGTTGCAGCCGGTGACGAGCGATGTCGGCGTTCGTGAATCCTCCCTGCTGAGCACGCCCTCGGACGGGCCGCTGGTCGTCCTGGAGCGGTTCCTCGACGGGCGCCTCCTGACCGGCACGATGCGCATCGCCCCCGATCCGACGGCCTTCGCCCTTGCCTCGGTTCTGCTGCCGGCGCGGCAGGACCTCATCGCCCTCGAGCAGGAACGTCGCGCCTTCGGGGCGCTCCTCCAGGGGATCGCCGATACCCTGCGGCAGGAGACGACACCGGCGCGCCCGCCGGGCGCCTTCATGAGCGCCTCGGTCGTCGACAGGTGCGTGCCCTGGGGCTACGTGGTGGTCGACGAAGAGGGCTTCATCCTCTTCGCCAACCAGCGTGCGCGGGCGGCCATCGTCGCCGGCTGCGGCATCGAAGGCCGCGGCGGCCGGCTGCGGGCCCTGCGCTCCGTCGTGGACCGTACGCTCACGACCACCATCGGCGAGATGGCCAAGGCCGCGCTCGCAGGCGCCACGCCCCCCTCGCGGGTCATCGCCGTTCCCAACGCCGACGGGGAATGCCGCTTCGCGCTCAAGATCGCGCCGTGCGGGCGCGGCGAGGGCACGGGCATGGGCACCGCCTATGTCTTCATCATCGACCTGAAGAGCCGGCTGCGCGCCAACCACGAGGAGCTCGCCTGCCTGTTTTCGCTCTCGGACAAGGAATCGCGCTTTGCCGAACTCTTCTGTTCGGGCCTGCGGCTGAACGAGATCGCGGCAATGATGGGGATCACGGCGAACACCGCGCGCGTGCACCTGCACAATCTGTTCAAGAAGACCGGAACCTCGAGCCAGGTCGAACTCGCCTGGAAGCTCGCCCGGGTGCTGTAGAGCCCGTTCCGATCGGATCGCATGGCAAACTGGTCGGTCGAACGGTCTCTTTCTTGAAGGTTGAGAGACGGATTCACCGGTCGGGTTGAACAGCCCGATCGGATCCGGCTCCAGCCGGCGGTCCGTCAGGGGCGGGCGGAGCGGACGACGCTGCGGATGGCGAAGGCGGACTGAATGCGTGCGACGCCGGGAAGCCGCGACAGGACGTCCGTGTGGATGCGCTCGTAGTCGGCGGCATCCTTCGCCGAGACGCGCAGGTGGTAGTCGGCGAGACCGGTCATCAGGTAGCACTCCTGCACCTCGGCGCACTTGCGCACCGCGGCCTCGAAACGGCGGAGAAATTCCTCGGTCTGGCGCTCGAGCGATATCTGGACGATGACCACCGTCGCGTCGCTGCGCGGCGCCTCGTCGACGATGGCGGTATAGCCGCGGATGACGCCGCTTTCCTCGAGGTTGTGCAGCCGTCGCAGACAGGCCGACTGCGACAGGCCCACTTCGGCGGCGAGCTTGGCATTGCTCATCCGACCGTCCTGACGCAGGAGGCGGATGATGCGCAGGTCCGTTGCATCAAGCTCGCGCATGCAACTTTTCTCCAAAGACATAGTATATTATGCAGTTCAAGGGCGATTATTCGCAGAAATTTCGACATCATGCAAGGAAATGAGGAGATCATTGCGTGTATCCTGCGCCTGAGCCTGCGCCCGGCGGATGAGGCCGAGGGGCGGGCCCGTTGAGCGGAGGAATGTCGTGAAGGTGCTCGTTCTCGGCAGCGGCGTGATCGGCGTCGCAAGCGCATATTACCTCGCCAAGGCTGGCCATGAGGTGACGGTCGTCGACCGGCAGCCGGCGCCTGCGCTCGAGACGAGCTATGCCAATGCCGGCGAGGTCTCGCCCGGCTATTCCGCGCCGTGGGCCGGTCCCGGCGTGCCGCTGAAGGCGGTGAAGTGGCTTCTGATGAAGCACGGGCCGCTCGTCGTGCGGCCGCGGCTCGATCCCGCGATGTGGATCTGGATGGCGCAGATGCTCGCGAACTGCACGAGTGCGCGCTATGCCGTCAACAAGGCCCGCATGGTGCGCCTTGCCGAATACAGCCGCGACTTGCTGCGGGCCCTGCGTGCGGAGACGGGCATCGCCTACGACGAGCGCAGCCGCGGCACGTTGCAGCTCTTCCGCGAGGCGGCGCAGCTGGAGGCAACGGCGAAGGATGCTGCCATCCTCGCCGATTCAGGCGTGCCCTACGAGGTGCTGGATGTGGAGGGCTGCATCCGGGCCGAGCCGGCCCTTGCCAGGGTGCGCGAGAAGTTCGTCGGCGGCTTCCGCCTGCCCGACGACGAGACCGGCGATTGCCACCTGTTCACGCAGAAGCTCGCGGCGATGTGCGCCGAGATGGGCGTGGTCTTCCGCCAGGGCGTCAACATCAAGGCCCTGTCGGTGGAGGGCGGGCGGCTCGCCGGCGTGTCGAGCGATGCGGGCTTCCTCACCGCCGACGCCTATGTCATGGCCTTGGGGAGCTTTTCGCCGCTGCTGCTGCGTCCGCTCGGCCTGTCGATCCCGGTCTATCCGGTGAAGGGCTATTCCATCACCGCCCCGATCGTCGACGAGGCGGCCGCGCCGGTGTCGACCGTGATGGACGAGACGTACAAGGTGGCGATCACCCGCCTCGGGGACCGCATCCGCGTCGGCGGCACCGCGGAGGTCTGCGGCTACGACATGACGCTGCGGCCAAGCCGGCGAGCGACGCTCGACCATTCGGTCGGCGACCTGTTCCCGGACGGGGGCGACCTGACGAAGGCGAGCTTCTGGTGCGGTCTGAGGCCGATGACACCGGACGGCACCCCGGTGATCGGGCCGACGCGCCTGTCCAATCTCTATCTCAACACCGGCCACGGCACGCTGGGCTGGACGATGGCTTGCGGATCCGGCCGCGTGATCGCCGACATCGTCGGCGGCCGCAGGCCCGATATCGAGACGTCGGACCTCGCCATGAGCCGCTACGGCTGAGCCGTCCGGGGCGTCAGCCCGCCCGGCCGGAACTCAGCGTGTCGGGCAGCTTCTCGATGATGCTGGCGAGATCTTCCTCGTCGACGAGCCGGGCGGCCTCGTCAGGGGAGAACCAGCGCCGCTCGCGCTCGTCCATCTCCGGCCAGCGGCGGCGCTCCTTCTCGACGGTGAGCGGGAAGAGCTCGACTTCGCAATCGACGGTGGCGTTGCGCTTCAGACGCTTGGCATAGACATAGGAGCCGATGGGGCGGTCTGCGATCGAGCCGGCCACGCCCGCTTCCTCGAAGGCCTCGCGCGCTGCCGTGTCGTGGCCGTCGAGCCCCTTCATCGGCCAGCCCTTGGGCACGATCCAGCGGCGCGTCTGGCGCGAGGTGATCAGCATGATCTCGAGCTGGCCCTCCGGGGTGAAACGCACCGGGATAGCTCCGAACTGCTTGCGGCGGGACTTGCCCATGGGCTCCTGATACATCGTGTTTTGTTGCGAACCTCGCTGCTCTTAACGGCCTCGCCCGGTTCTCGCCACGTTGCAAAACGAAAGGCTGCCGCCCTCTCCAGAAAGGGGCGTTGCTCGATCGAAGCGGCGGGAGCAAGCGGCGCTGATTGCAGCACCATCACAGTCATACGCCCCTTTGCCGGGACTGTCATCTCGGCCAAGGCTGCCATGCTCGCGCCTGCCGCAAGTTTGCTGCGCAGGTGAAACGGAAACCGAACGAATCGAATATAGCATAACCGGCTAACAATTCGAGCGGCGACTATGTTCCGTCAAACGTTGCGGAGGCTTCAGAAGCCGCTNGCGCCGCCGGCGGTCAGGAGGATCTGAGAAGCNGNNGGGGAGGCTGTCCGGGTGCCGGGGCCCNCTGCGAGTTCCGGCGTGCGGACGGCAGCCATGATCTCGCGGGCGAGGCTGCCGGCGAGGCAGGCATAGCCCCGGTCGCTCATGTGGAAC
>Ga0065721_10004918_pt1 | contig 20361 bp, 18 predicted proteins | sample Mesricmetagenome_FD_59108 | JGI IMG/M metagenome (GOLD analysis project Ga0065721, IMG submission 59108) | Mesophilic microbial community from rice straw/compost enrichment Sample: eDNA_1 v2 (version 2) | ecosystem: Engineered > Solid waste > Grass > Composting > Bioreactor | place: USA: Davis... | reverse complement strand
GGGCGCAGAGGCTGTCTTTTCTCGTCAACCGGCGGTTTCAATATTCTTCTGCGGCTCTCTGGAACTCCACCAGAACCGTCGGGGAATCAATCCGAGGGCAACAAGGAGGAACTGGGAGATGACAAAAATCCCCAGCATCTTTAGCCGGCCTTCAGTAAAGCCGTAGCTGTGAAGTCCGACTCCCAGTTCATTCGTGCCAAACCAGGACCAGGACGTCACAACGTTTCCAATAATCGCCAGCAGGGCCAGTCCACGTTCCCGAACCATCCCGCCCCATCGGGCGTGGAGGATGAGGGCATTCCAGAGGACGATGATGAGCGCTCCGTTCTCTTTCGGATCCCAGCCCCAGAATCGCCCCCAGGAGTCATCGGCCCAGAGTCCCCCCAGCACCGTTCCCCAGAAGCTGAAGAACAGAGAGAAACAAACTGTTCCGTACGTCATCCGGGCAAGGGTATGTGCGGCCTGCGTGTTCAGCCGAGGCGTCAAGACTCCCTGCAGGACAAACAGGATCCCCAGGAATCCGGCGAGGAATGTGGTGGCATATCCCAAAGTGATACAGACGACGTGTGTCGCCAACCAGAACTGGGTGTCCAGAACGGCCTGCAAGACGACGAAGGTGTCCCCTTCCATTGATAGTGCATGGGCGATCCGCAGGGCGAGGAACCCCGCTGCCGAAGCAGCTACGTTCCCCAATCCCAGTCGGGTCATTGATTCCACAATGATTCCCCCCAGCACCAGCCCCCAGCTGATGAACACAGCGGACGAATACAGGTTCGTGACCGGGGGGCGTCCGGAGATATAGATACGAGCCGCCACCGCTCCGGTCTGGATAATCAGGATCAGAACGATCAGCCAGAATGAGGCACGTTCAAAAACCTTCGGCCAGACCATCCATCCGAGCACGCCAAGGACAAATGCGATGACGTACAGGAACGAACAGAGGTTGAACAGCGCCACGCGGTTGTACCAGGCTTCGAACCGGACCTTCTCAATCGGCAGATCTTCCGGATCGGCGTACTTCTGGAGAAGCGACTGATAGGCCTCCAGTTCCGAATTGAACTTGGCGACATCCCCTTCCTTGTAGGCTTCGATCAGGTTAATGAACCCTGTAATCGCTGCGGGAGTGGGAGCAGGGAACTCGCTGTAAAACTGGTTCAGGGTGTGGGCAATCGTGAGCGTTTCCCACTTTGTGTTCAGAGATTCGATGTTCTTAATGCGCTCGTCATCGACCCCAAGGTGTGTCGGGACGACTAGCGGAGGCGACGTCATGCTGGCGAACTGCTCGATCGATTCCTTTCCCTGCTTGATATATCCAAGAAAGTTCTGAACACGCCGGGCCATTCCAGGAACGGTCTTCGCATCTGGGGAGTCATCGGGCGGGAATTCAGGGGCACGACCCAGGGTCGATTCGAGAATCTGATACAGAAGAATCTTGTTCCCAGTCTCCACAATTTTCTTTTGCAGCGGAGTACGGTCTTTGACGTCGATCTGTGCGGCATCTCCGGCCTGTTTGGCGAACTCCGCAAACTTCGGCTTCAACTCGTTGATGGAATACGTGAAGCCCGGACGCGGAGTCAGTCCCAGTAACTGCAGGACCTCTTCGCTTTCGATACGAATCACCGGATAATCCCGAGCCTTCTCTTCATCCGCCATGATGTCGATCAGCCAGCGGATGGCCGGTTGCTTCTTCTTGTCGTCCGGCTTCATCTTGAACGACTGGTAATCCGAAAGAAGCATCAACGAGTTCCGGGCAAGGGTATCGAGTGGCTGAGCCCGCCCCTTGTACCAGATCGGAAGCTCTCCGAAGCCGGTCAGATTCATTGTTTCCTTCGGAGTCTTCACCGGACGTGTCCCCCAGAGGACACCAAGCGCAACAGACCCCACGACCAGTCCAGTGACAATCCAGCTGATTCGGTTCATCCGATCCCGGCCGTCCGGCGTTCCGCTGTGAATCAGTTCCTCGCTGGGATCGGTGATCAGTCCCGGGGATGTGGTCTCACGCAGTCGCCGCTGGAGGAAACGGAGCAACGTGATTCCGAAGTGGTAAATCATCCCGACGACCACCATCATGCAGGCGACATACGGGGTCATCCATCCCACATTGTCCACAACTTGGAGCGTGGTTGATTTCTGATCGGGGCTGAAGCTCGCCTGATAGAACGTTTTCCCGGCGTATCGCATCGGATTGTTCATCCAGATGCGGTAGTCAAACTTCGTCTTGTTCTCCGGATCGTTCAGAGTGATGTAGGACGAAAAATCCCTGACTGTTGTCGTCCCCTTGTAGTCGTTCTTCTGGAAGTCGTTGAGCGTAATCTCATATGGATAATAAATCCGCCGGAACCGGAGCGAGATGTCATAGGACTTCCCGTCGACCGTGACTGTTTGAGGAGTCTCGGTTTCATTGAGATCGAGGAACGCCGTCAGCAGGAATGTCCCCAGATCCTTTCCGGAACGGTCCGTCACCTTGACGTAGGCACTCGGAACGTCGAACTTCGCATTCACATCTGTTCCCGTCGAGCCTGCCACAGGAACCGCGCGAATGACCGCTCCCACTCCGACTGTCGCTGGGTTCTCTTGAGACACCCCTTCCGGCAGCGGCTGCCGGGGTCCGAGGATTGTTGAGTTGGGATAGTATTCGATCACTTCCAGTTTGAAGGGGATACGGCTGTCATCGAGGATACCCCCCTTCTTGCTCAAGTAGCGTGAATCAACAACTGTCACGCTGACCTTGTTGTCTGCCCCCGGCTCTTCAATTGCAAATTCCACATCGCGCATATCGCGACTGAAATTGACTGTCCCCCCTTCCGGGATGTGCATCTGACTCTCGACATGCTGAAGTCCCACCAGAACTTCATAAGCCATGATCAGCAAGATCCCGGCATGCATCAGGACAATCCCACCCCGTTTGCGGAAGACCGCAATACACCCCGAGAGAAGGACTGTTCCAGCGAATGTCGCCTGGACCAGCTGATAGAGAATTCGCATCGTGGAGTCCGTCGCCACATCGAGCTGAAACGCCAGAATCGACGCAGCCAGAAGCCCCAGCCCGAGTCCCCCGAAAAGCCAGCGATGGGCAATCCGATCTCCCCCGGCTGTATATGCGAGATAGAGGCTCAACAGACTCAGGGCAAAGACTAGAAACTGCAACAGCCCCCACAGGGTGGAATAACTGATGACCGGTTGGTCCTGAAGCCCTTTTTCACCCGATCCTCCCATAATGACCAGCCAGGTGACGATAGCCCCAGCGGCGATGACTCCCCAGCCGATATACAGACGCTTTCCGGTCGCCTGCACTTTGAAACGGACCAGATGGGCCGCAAGGAGATTCAGGATCATCACAAGACCAATCACCCACCCTTTGGGGAACCAGATGCCGATCTCTGGAGAGATTTCGGGAGGCTTGTTCAGAAAGAACGCAGGAGGGAAGAACAGACGGAGTTCGATCCAGACAAAAAACTCCCGAAGCTTCCCAGACAGAGTTGGGGACTGGGACAGGTTCCTGAATTCAATCCGGAAGTAATCATGGATCACCTTCCAGATGTCATCATTCACCTGCGCAAATGTCCCTGCCAGGACGATAAAGATTCCCATCAGAAACAGGACAACAGTCAGTCTCAGGGAAGCCAGTGGACGCAGGACTTTCTGAATCGTGTCCCAAGCTCCCGACGGCGTCGATTCAGCAGGACCCGGAGCGTCTGTCGACTTGTCTTCAAGAACGGTGGCCATCGTAGTTTCTCACTTTCGAATCGAAGCGCCAATTCGCCGGAAGCTTCGAGCTGACTCCGTTGTCATGCGCCGCCTGACAAAAATACGCCTGGCCGATGATGTCCCCGTCGGCTCATGCTCTGTCCCGCCGGATGCAGACAACTTATTTTTCAAACTTGATGGATTTCAGAAACTCCTCAAACCGAGACGTTTCCGCTGCCACAGCATCATTGGGGCCCTGCATCTTGAAGAACCACTTGCTGTCCCCATCCGGGACGATCGCTGCGAGGATCGTCTGCTCCGGACCGACAGCTTCATAGTACGCCCCCGCCAGTCCTCCGATGTCCATCTTTCTGGCAGACTTTTCCAACTCTTCTTCGGTGAGTGGGTCCAGTTTCACCTGGCCGCGCCAGCGATTGACATTGGCGAGTGCATCCCCTCCTCCCGGGAAACGGGAGACACTCACATCAGCGATACCAGCGTCGTTCTTGACTTCGAACGATGCCAGACGCATCGCATTTCCAGCATTCTCCTTCCACCCCTCCGGAGTCTTGTACTCAAAGGGAGGTTTTGAAGCAGCAGCCGGAGTCTGCGGGGGATTGACCGGTGTGGTCACTTCAGGGGGTAACAGAACGACCGCCCCAAGGATTCTCTGCTCCCCTTTTTCCGGCATCTCGCCCAAGAGGTTGACCATCACAACGGCAAAGGAGCTGAGAGGAACAATCGTGATTTCCCCTTTGGAGCGTGCGTCAATGATCCAGTTCTCGTCATTGGAATAGGGTTCAAGACCGAGTTGATCCCGCCAGCGATTCAGATTCGCAAGCAGATACTGGTCATATCCTCTCGTCGGTCCCGGAAGCGAGGAGACAGTGACTTCGAGCGCAGGTTCAGTCTCAGCAATCTTGATGGTCTGATGTCTTGGTGGCGGGCCAGATGAAACGGTCCACCCCTCAGGAACGTCATAGTGTGGGTTCCCCTGCGGATCGAAGATCACAGATTTGACCAGCTGCGAGAATGGGACAACCTGCTTGAGAACTTCGTCGGCCGGACCGGTCAGTTTGAAGAACCACGCCGGGGGATTCTCCGATTTGGCTCTCGGGATTAACTCGTTTGAGTTCGATTGAGGAATCCGTTCAACCGTATATTGCCGGATTCCATCGTCTCCTCCGCACCCCGACAGTCCGGCCAACAGCAGCAGAAGGATCGCAGAAAGAGAGATCATGTCCCCAAACGATTTCATGCGACGGGACAGAGACCAACTCGTTTCACACTGCATCATTGATTTCATTTCTCTCAGGCGGGCCCGCGCAGGGAAGTGTCGCGGTGACATCAGGCGGGGATACAGACGAAGACAGTTTTTCGTTGCTGAATGTCTTTTGGACTTTCTGGCGAGCTTCGCCCGCTCCTGAACACAGCTCAATATCCTGTCGACTCTTATGAAAAGAATACAAAAATGACGCCCTGAAGTATATCTTTCTCAAGTCGGATTTCCCTGATGAGAGATCCTGAGATCCGATTTTGGAAAATTTTGGAACGCAAAACTTCAGTCTTTTTCATCGGAATGCCGTCTGTCAGCCGATTTTTGAATGAAGCCCTTGTACAGACTCTCCTTCCCCTACAAGGCAACTTCCCCTTCAATCCGAAGAAGTTATGAACCGGATCTGCCGATGATTTCGGGTATGACGGGCGATTTGAGGGCTGCGCTGCCGGAATTCGCCTATCGCCTCTGATCTGAATCATTGAATGGTGAGGGCGGCTTTCGTGACGACGAGCTGTTCGTCTTTCTCCAATGCTGTCATCGCTGAATGGATTCCCTGATCAGTCCAAAGTGACAATGTGGAAGGATGTTCCAGGATGGCAAATCAATCACAACCTCAATCGAGGCGTCACTTCCTGACACAGTCGCTGGCAACCTGCACAGCGATTGGAACGACGACACTTCTCGGCCCCCAGCTCTTTGCCGACCGGATTGAAATTGCTGGAAAAATTGCCGAAACGGACGAGACACATGTTCTGGCTCCCGCCCTCAAACTGGCCAGCGAGAGCCTGAAATCACTGGATCAGCTTAAAGATTACACATCGATTTTCTCAAAGACGGAGCGAATCGGCCGAAACCTCATCCATAGTCGTATGGAATTGAAGCTGAGGGAAACTCCGTTCAGTGTCTACGTNAAATTCCTTCAGCCCAACGCGGGTCGGGAAGTCCTCTACGTTGAGGGGACCAACAACAATTANCTGCGGGTGCGTGATGTNGGTTTCGCATCACTGGCGGGGACGCTGTCGCTCGACCCCAAAGGGANTACAGCGATGGATGGAAACCGCTATCCCATTACCAGCATCGGGATGCGAAATCTGCTCATCAAGCTGGTCGAAACCTGGCTGGCGGAACGGGCGATTCCGGGAATGGCTGTGAACATCTTCCCCAACACGCGGATGGACAATCAGACTTGCCAGATGATCGAAGTCTCCCATCGGCAGCATCACCCGGGAGCAAAATTCCAACTGACTCGGCTGTTCATCGACACCGAACACCAGTGGCCGATTCGGCTCCAGGCGTTTGATTTTCCCGGGAATCGGGACAAGGAAGCCCCACTCGCGGAAGATTACTTCTATGCACGAATTCAGCCGAATGTCGGCCTGACCGATTTTGACTTCAGCACGAAGAATCCGAAGTACCGGTTCTAGAAGGTGTTTGACTATCGCTGCTGAATCAGATGATGTTGTGGTCTGCTGAATGGAACAAAACAAAAACGCCCCGGAATGCTCCGGGGCGTTTTTTAATTCCTAGTGACGAATTCCATGGCTGGAGCGAACCGATTTGGCAAGCTCACAGTAGAAGTGACAGCAGCTGGCTCCAGAAAACCCCTTCACCAGCAATGGCAAACAGGTGCTCCCGCCGAACAGGACACATCAAAGCGTAATCACACCTTGCTCCTGTCACTCTTCTTCTTCGCTGTCGTCCAGATCGTCGTCTTCATCCTCGAAGTCTTCGCCGTATTCATCTTCGAGGACCGCATCTTCATCCAGAATTTCTTCCTCATCGTCCAGAATCGGAGCGACGTCATCCGTCGGCTTGGCGGAGTCGGAAATGGATTCCTTGATTGGCTGAATGAAGTACAGCTTCTTGCTCTTGGATCTCAGCAGGGCCAGCCGCTCTTCTGCCTTTTCTCGTTCGTTCCAGAGAAAGCGGCCTTCTTCTTTCAATGTCCCGCTGAACACCCCCCACATCAGACGCTTCCGCTCTGGGGCTTTTACCTTGCGCTTGCGAGCTGCGGACGACTTCGCGCCTTTTTTAGCGGCTGCCTTCTTCGTCGTGCTTGTCTTGCCCTGCTTTTCAGCGGCCTCATATTCGCGCCGCTTGTCCAGAAGTCGCTTGGAAGCCATTCGGGTTCCTTAAACAATCAAGTTGAGCCACAAATTGAGCTGATGGTCTTCATCGGCACAGACCAAACCGCACCGGAAATCTCGTCAACACGGACTGCCGGATTGCGAACAAGACAGTTTCGCAGGTGGATGGCTGGAAGTCAATTGGGGGAAGGGGATTCAGCCTCTCCCAACAGATCAGGCCATCAATGCCGAACGATATGATTCGGAGCCAGACGCCCATTCGGAAAATCAAGTTTCGCATTCGATGTGGCTATTTCTCTCCGCAAACCATCTTAATCCTGACGCTGTTTCATGTTAAAAACAGTAGCGAACCCGATTCACGAAACCTGAAGACGTCCTGAATTCGGACATATCCATATGGAACGATGGGGCAAAGCAAGATGACCACGATGGAAGATCTCTGAGACCAAGTGATCATATTGCCAGGGAAATTATTGATGCGATCGAATTCCCCACGCCAGAAACCGTTTCCCTTCAAGGGATTATTTCACTTCATCTTTAAACGGGAGCTTCCGCTCGAATCGGAGACATCCCTATTTATCTTCGTGAATCTGCTCGATTTCTTTCTGACCTACTGGGGACTGTGGCACGGCTACTTTCGTGAATCGAACCCGATCGCCCGTTGGTTTCTGGATGGATGGGGGCTGATCAAGGGGCTGTTGATGTATAAGCTGGTGCTCGTCGCCGTTGTCTGCGGCATCGCCCAGATTGTGGCACTGGAACGGCCCCAGACCGCGCGGCGGCTCCTGCTGGGGACCAGCCTGATGGTGGGAATCGTCGTGATCTACAGCCTGCGGTTAATCCTGCTCCACGGAGGAGTCCTGCACGCCGAGGAGTCGGGCTTCGAGTTCCTGGACACGATCCAGTGAAACGCCCCGAAGCAAAAAGACCTTTCGGGAATTGGTTCCTCCAGAATGGAGTTCCACCTGCGACGCAGCCAGACCGCACGCTTTGGCGATCTGCTTTTGAATTTCGACGTTCGCTTTTCCCTTCTCAGGAACCTGACGGACGGAGATTTTTAGACGCCCGTCATGCACGCCATTAATCTGGTCTTTTCTGGCCCCTGCATTTGCATGAACCGGGAGCAGGAGCCCATCGGAAGTCTGTCTCCAGTCGAGTCGGCTCATGTCTCGATGCACCCTTCAAACAGGGAACTTCCAATGCGGACAATGGTCGCCCCTTCCTCGATGGCAATTTCGAAGTCGTGGCTCATTCCCATCGAGAGTTCTGAGAATGGAATCTCCGGCGATTGTTGTTGAAGTTCCTGGCGAAGTTGCCGTAGCCCGGCAAACGTCCGACGAATCACCGGCTCCTCATCCGTAAAAGGGGCCATTGTCATCAGCCCGATGGGGCGAACATTGGGAAGCGACACCAGATCATTCCACTCCCGGCGAAGGGTCTCTGGTTCGAACCCCGATTTACTCTCCTCACCCGAGATATTCACCTGAATCAGCACAGAGGGTTTCAGATCCAATTCCCCGGCAATTCGACTGATACGTTGCATCAGGCCTAAGGAATCGACCGAGTGAATCAGACAGGTGGCGGGAAGAACGCTGCGGACTTTGTTGCTCTGGAGCTGACCGATCAGGTGCCATTCCACCGGAGTTGAGCAGAGCTCCGCCAATTGCCCTGCCCGACTCAGAAGCTGTTGGGGCCGATTCTCCCCAAAGACCCGTAGCCCGAGATCGGGTAGCAACGCCACCAGTTCCATGGGAGCAGACTTTGTGACGGCCACAAGTTGCACCTCGCTTGCATCCCGCCCGGCACGGGCACAGGCCGCACGAATCCGTTCATGAATCCTCTGCACATTGTCCCGCAGCCGGGAAAGCAGCGCATCAGCGGGCAACATCACCTGATCTCTTGGAAGACGAAAACTCAAGTCTTAAGGACAGACGTCAATCCAGTCATGCATCGTCAATCGGGGTGACGGCACATGCAAAACTGGTTGAACCTCATCCGGATTCTCTTCCGCAACCACAGTTTTCGTCAAATCGGGCAGAAAAAAAGCCCGAAGCGGGAAGAATCACGAGGCTCAGCGGCCCCCATTCTTCAGGCTTTGGGCTTCTCCTGCAACAACGGCAGCCAGCGGATTGCTGCTGCACATCGGGCAAATCGAAAAGGCTGGCCGTCTCAAACGACCAGCTTAAGTACTCATTTTCATTGATCGAGGTGAGCGAATATCAAGCGCCCGGACGGAGTCGGGAGTATTCCGTCAAGACTTCATACAGGTCTTCCGGAACCTGCACTCCGTCGTCGGAAAAATCACGCAACCAGGTCCGGTGCGCACGTGAGGCTTCGTCCAGGATGTTCATCAATTCCCCGAAGGAAATTGTCATCTGAGGAACGTCCTCTACGTCCATCTGATCACCGGTGTAGAGCCGCAATCTGGGTCTCATTGTGAATCCTCCATGATCCTCAATTGGTGCTGATCGCGTCCGGCCCTCTTGTTCAGCATCCATTCAAAGGAGTTTTTCGGCAGATTCTTCGGGAACACTTGAAACGCAACGGATCAAATCCCCAGTTTGTTCGTTCTTCTCGATTCCATCGGAACAATTCAAAATTGATTGAAGAATTGCTCCGGGAATGCAATTCCGTTCACATGCCACCGACTTGATGCGAACGCGTGCGTTCCCCCATGGAACCCTCAACCGAAATGCAGTCAAAAATCAACAGGTCATTACTCCCTGACCTGACGATTTTTCCAGCAACTCGAAGACGATTCCGGGTTCTCTTGCGTCCACGCCGCAGACAAGAGAATGTGTTGTGCTTCCAGGGACGATCGATTTCCTCCATTTTGCCGTAGCCAATTCGGTCAGCGAGAACTTCCCGCTGATGGAATCCGATCTTCTGGTGTGATCCGCCTGCGCAAGCAGTCGCATTTGGAGTTTTCAGGGACGAACGATGGCCGTTTCCACGAAGAATGAATCCAGTTACGTCGCTGACGATATCGAAGTGCTTGAAGGACTTGAGCACGTTCGAAAGCGTCCCTCCATGTATATTGGCGGGGTTGATTCGCGGGGACTCCACCATCTGATCTGGGAAATTGTCGACAACTCCGTCGACGAATATCTGGCGGGACACGCGAACGAGATTACGGTGACCCTGCATAAGGACGGCAGCTCCATCACCGTGGAGGACAATGGGCGGGGAATCCCGGTTGATGTTCACAAGAAAACGGGGAAGTCCGCACTGGAGCTGATTCTTTCCACCCTTTATGCGGGAGGAAAGTTTTCCGAGAAGAACTACCTTCGCAGCGGGGGACTGCATGGAATCGGGTCGTCAGCGGTCAATGCCCTGTCAGAAACGTTGATTGCCACCGTCTGGCGGGACGGATTCGAATGGAGACAGCGGTTCAAACGTGGCAAAGCAACTACCAAGGTCGAAAAGGTTCGGCCGTTTCGCGGGCACGGAACCTCAATCTTCTTTCGTCCAGACGATGAAATCTTCCGACGGGTCCAGTTCAACTCCGACACCATTCGTCAGCACCTGGAAGACATCTCCTATGTTCATGGGGGGCTGAAGATCACGTTTGTGGATGAAACAAAGAACGAAAAGTTCCTTCTGCATCATCCCGATGGAATCGCCGCCTACCTCGACAAGATCATTGCAGACGATAAACGGAAGCCCATTCACGACAACACGTTCTCAGCAGCCAAGGACGAAGGGAAAATCCGGGTTGAAATGGTGCTGCGATGGACCGAATCGACTGACGAGCACATTCGCAGCTATGTCAACGGGATTCGGACGCGAGGGGGCGGAACCCACGAGTCGGGCTTCCGTTCCGGGATCGCGAAAGCGGTCAAGAACTTCATGGATGTCCATGACATCAAGACCAAAGGACTGACGATCACTCCGGATGATATCCGGGAAGGACTCGTCGGGATCATCTCGGTTTTTCATAACGATCCCATGTTTCAGGGACAGACAAAGGATCGGCTGAATAACCCGGAGATGACCTCTCTGGTCGACAATATGGTACGGATCGGCCTTGAGAGCTGGCTGAACGCGAATCGCACCGTCGCGGACGTCGTGGTCGGGCGAATCATTCTGGCTGCTCGAGCCCGCGAAGCGAGCCGGGAAGCAGTTCAGGAAGTCCGACGCAAAGGGGCCGGCACCCGGCGAAGCAACCTTCCGGGAAAACTGCTGGACTGCCGCTCGACACGTCCGGAAGAATGTGAACTCTTCATCGTGGAGGGGCAGTCGGCCGGTGGAACCGCTGCCAGCGGACGGGATTCACGCACACAGGCGGTTCTTCCGCTCAAGGGAAAAATTCTCAACACCGAATCGCTCTCGCTCAGCAAGATTCTCCAGAATCAGGAAGTGAAGGATCTGGTGGAATCACTGGGGACAGGCATCGGTCCCCACTTCGATCCACACAAATTGCGATACCACCGCATCATTCTCCTGATGGATGCGGACAGCGACGGCTATCACATCAGCACGCTGTTGCTGACCTTTTTCTTCCGACATATGCCGGAGCTGATTCATCAGGGGCGACTGTTCCTGGCGCAGCCACCGCTGTACAAGATTGAAGTCGGCAAGGAACGGTATTACGCCCGGGACGACGCTGCCAAGGAGGAGATCCTGTCCCAGCTCCCTGCGAACCGGACCTATGATGTCCAGCGATTCAAAGGGCTGGGGGAGATGAACGCCTCCCAGTTGAAGGAGACGACACTCGACCCGGCCACACGAACACTTCTGCGAGTTGAGATTGACAGCCTGGTCGATGCTGATGCAACCTTTGCTCGTTTGCTGGGGAAAGATGCTTCGGAGCGTTATCGCATCATCATGGATGAAGCTGCCGAAGTGGACGATCTGGACCTGTAAACACAGCAACGGGAGCAGAACTGACGCATCGGGAATCAGAAAGGGCTTTCATGAAGACCGAATTCACGGAAGCCAGATCTCCCGGTGCACTCAGCGAAGCGACTCCGACGCAGATGAACGGCACATGAGCCGTGGCGGTGTGGCGATGATGTGAGTCGCCCGCTACCCGAGCTGACATTCTCTCAGGAAAGTTAAAACGACGATGGAACCAATGGATCAGGATTCCGGGTCGATCTACAAAGACCGTTCCTTCTGGGGAATGACACTGACCCAGTTTCTGGCAGTGTTCAACGACAATTTCTACAAGCAGACCGTCATGCTGGCCTGCGTGGAAATGGAAAACAAGTCCCCAGGCTGGACCTGGAAAAATCAGGCGCTGGCGACAATCGTCTTTACGCTTCCGTTTATTCTCTTCTCCGGGTACTTCGGGTATCTCGCGGATCGATACAGCAAGCGTTTCATTATCGTCCTCTCCAAGTTGGCAGAGGTCGGAATCATGTTGCTTGCGATGGTGGCCTTCAATCTGGAGAACTGGCCGCTGATGTTCATTGTGCTGTTCCTGCTGGGAATTCACAGCACGATGTATGCCCCTGCCAAATATGGACTCCTGCCCGAACTCTTTTCTGAATCGAAACTGCCCAAAGTAAACGGGCTGTTTCAACTCAGCATGTTTGTCGCCATCGTGCTGGGAATCGGGAGTGCAGGAGTCGCTGCCGAAAGGGTCGGAAATGCAGTGGTCACGATGATCTGCATGGCTATTGCGACAGTCGGGTTCTTTACATCACTCCTGATCAGAGACACTCCCGCTGCCCATCCTCATCTGAAGTTTGACCGATCGGGGGTCTTCATTAACCCGGAAACACGCAAAGTGATCTGGGCCGACAAGCGGCTTCTCGCAGGCTTGTTGGCAACGTCCGTGTTCTGGGCGACCGGCGGACTGGTGTACCCGCAGGCGATTAATGAGGTTGGAATCACCCAGCTTCAACTCAGCAAGGAAGTCACCAGTTACATGGCAGCCGGAACGGGTCTGGGAATCGCCGTGGGATGCGTTCTGGGAATGATGTGGTCCTACGGGATGTTCAATGCCCGGCTGGTCCGCTTGGGAGCCCTTGGGATGTTCCTCGGTCTGGTAGCACTTGCCCTCCCCGGTCCATTTCATAACACGCTGCTCGGAGCGGGCGGAACAGGGACCGCACTCATCTGGCTGGGGATCTGCGCCGGAGTGTACAACGTCCCGCTACAGGTGCTGATTCAGGCTCGCGCACCGGAAGACCACAAGGGACGCGTCATCGGAGTGATGAGTCTTGCTAACTGGATCGGGATTTATTTGTCTGGAGTCCTGCTTCTCATCCTGAAACCACAACTGGTCCGCTGGGGGCTTCCGATGAACCTGCTTTTCGCAGCGGGTGCCCTGTTCTTCCTTCCGATTCTGCTGTTCTACCACCCTAAATCAGAGGTTCTGAAGTCGTATATCCCACATGGAGAAGCTCCCCCAGCTCCGGCAGAAACGGCCGCGGAGCAATAATTTTACATTTTGCGACATTCAGGCTTTTCGCCTTGGACAAAAGGTCTCTTTTCTGACAGGTCCCGGCGAAAACATAGTGAATCGAATGCGATCCATTCCGGACACGCCTTGACATTTGTCAAAGGACAGGGAGAATCTTGAGAGGGCAGGTGCCATCCAGCAGCACCCAAGTCATTTCGTCAGATTCTTTTCCTATGATTGCCCAGCTGATTCCCGTCGATGGCAGCAAGCCTTTTCTGATCACCCGAGATGTCACTCTCGTGGGTCGAAAACAAGGCCTTTGTGACATCGTTTTGCCCCATAACAGCGTCTCCAAGCTCCACTGCGCGATCGCAAGAACCGACGGACTTCTGTTCATTCGGGACTTGGGGAGTACAAACGGGACAAAGGTCAACGGACAGCGGGTCACACGTGGTGCTCTCCTTCCGGGGGACGAACTCAGCTTTGCCAGCGCGAAGTTTCGAGTCCATCTTGGACCGAATCTCGCTCCACCGGGAATCCATACCGCTCACACCGAAGAATTGGACCGCTCGTCGCTGGATGCCCATATCGACGAGAATAGCGGATTCGAATTTGTTCCCCACGGAGACAGCCTGCGGTAATTCCGTGCCTCTCGCAGCTGAATCTCTTTTGTTTGAGAGCCAGCATCAGGCAGCATGTTGGCCGAAAATCGCCGTGTGACGTAGGGGCGACTCTTTCAAAACCACATCGAGAATCTCTTCAGCAGACGTGGTCAACCAGTTCCACGCGGGATGATTGGCGTCCGGGGCGGGTAATTCCAGCGCGCCGTCATAGTCCCAGGTGAGGGACATCTTCGCCATCCCCGCACGCTCCAGGTGCCAGGCATTTGTGTACTGTTCCCACTGCCCTTCCAGCGGAACAGTGAGGCATGGCTTCTTCAGCAAAAACGCCTCCAACGGCGTTGTGAGACCACTGGTGACCAAAGCGGCCCGGCACGTGGCAAGATCAACCATCATCTGATGGCGATCGCTTGGTTGCATCAGGACATGACCGTGCCAACCCCGGGAGATCTCCCCGGGGTATCCGTAGACCCGAACCGGAATCTTCCGGCGATTCGACCATTCAAGCAGGCGGTGGATCTCTCCATGCCCTGTATGGTGATAGTTGTAAATGAACAAATGTTCCCCCTCCAATACCGGAAATCTCAGGAGATCGTTCCGGATGACCGGGGGAAGACATCGATGCGAATCGGGGGAATAATGGAACCCGTGGAACCGGGTCGCCCCCATGGTAAATGTGCGGATCATCGTCCCGATCATCCTCTGTTGAAGGGTGATGGGGACCGGCGGAAGAGGAACATCCGGATCGAGCAGGGCGACCTGACGACACATCGAGACCACTTCACAACGTGCCTGCAGAAAAGGACTTCCTGTGAGTGGTTCGAAGTCGGAGATGATCAGGTCCGGCTCGAACTCCTGAACGACCTTTCTGAGTTCCTGCAGACCCCGAAACGTTTGCGGGAGAGCCCGACTCCAATTCCTGACGGTCTGAAAGTAGTCCGTCTTTCCTTCACGAAGCACGTAAGGGAGTCCCGGGAAATGGCGATGCCATCGAAACTGATAAATGGACGGAGGTTGCGGCCCAGAGCTGATCACGCGAACCTCGTGCCCCCGTGCTTCCAGCATCGGAACAAGTGTCGCTGCCTTGGAGAGATGCCCCTGGCCTTGAGTATTGCAACCGTAAATGATGCGCACGGATGTGGTCTCTTGGTCGATTCCGCCGGGTCCGTGGCGCTGGAGACAACAGGAACCCGTTCATCGAATTGATGAAACAGGAACATTTTCTTCTTCGACTTTTCGACTTCAGTCGAATTCGCTCAAAAGGATTCAATGAGTTCGGCAGAGGTGACCAGAGAAATTAGGGCATCCAGTTAACTTTCCACAGAATCTACGAGCCACCTCATTTCAACCAAACTACGCAGTCTCTCCATGCAATCCCATCGAATTCCCTAAAATCGTCACATTTTCACAAGTTCCGCTTCCTGACTGTTCGATAAAGACGTGTCGGATGAAGCTTCAGACCAATGCAGATGGACTTTGCGTCGCAGGCTTCAATCCCACCGCAATCGATCAAAATCGTCTCGCTGTGAGCAGATTTTGAGCAGCGCGAATTTCTTGGGCTGTGGTCGGAGGAAATCGGCCACGCCGGGTCATCGCAGCACCTGGAGGCGATCGGATGACAACCTGGAAGAGTCAGGTCAGAAAATGGGGCTTGTTCGCATTGTTGCTGGTTGCAACAGTGCCGAGCAGCGGATGTTATGGGACGTATCTTTACCTGATTAAGGATGCGTTTATTGGGGGTTGGTTCTTCGGATCGACCGCTCCAATTCCGGTGACCCCGTACTTTAGCCAGCAGATTGAAGACACCTACTGGGAAGAAGAGCGCTACAAACGCGTTCCGATTCTCGACCCGATTGAAGGGGAAAATGCCCCCCTCTTCTGTCTTGACCCACCACGTCCAGACGAAGTGATGCGGGCACTGCCGGATGACGTTTCCGGTGGCGTTCCATTCCTCGCAGAGACCTTCCGGAACAATGTCCGCATTGTTGTCGAAAAAATTGTCGACCGTGTGGATGAACCCCGCTTCTTCCCACAAGTGGGTCCGGCACGACTCCATCACTGTCACTACAAGTGCACGGTCTACTACGAGAAGACAATCCGTTCCAGCTGGCCGGTTCCATTTACCCACGTCGACCAGGTGGAAGAAGTGGTCTACATCGACCACGATTACCTGATCCGCGTCGCGGGTCCAGGTCACCAGCTCTGAGATCACCCAGATCTGATTCTGGTTGCCAATTCAAATCGCCTCAGCCCGTTCAGTGTTGAACGGGCTTTTTTGTCGTTTCAAGACAAACACACTCGTCTGGAACGATGCGGCCAACTGATGCCCCGGCATCAGGACGCGATCCCGCAGCTCTAGCGGGCAACGTCCGAACAAGTTTGACCAACCGGAGTGGATTCCTTACCGTTCTCTGTTTTGACCCAGAATGCTCTCGCCGGGATTGATTGATCCGGTGATTTCAGAGGGCATACATCCGACGTTCGTCAGGATTCACGTCCGATGCCTTACAACAGTGACGATGACATCCCTATTCATCCCGCGACCATGCGAGGACGGGATTGGCCCTGTCTGCGGCAGTTTTGCCTGATTGTCGAAAACCGAGTCGGGCGATTACACGAACTTCTCAAGCATCTGGAGAAGCACGACCTGCGGATCGTTGCGTTGAGCATCGTCGACACCACCGACTACTCCGTGATTCGGGTCATGGTGGATGATCCAGACCGCGTCCGGGAAACGCTGTCGTTGTCCGGGTTCATGTTCCTCGAAAATGACATTCTTGGCGTTGAACTCCCAGATGAGACAGATCCCTTCGGAATGATTTTCCGAACGCTGATGGCTGCGGAAATCAACATCGCCTACACCTATCCCATTCTCTACCGCCGGGCCCGGCGCGGAGCGATTGCGATCCATGTTGATAACATGGAAACGGCCCGTCAGATCCTGCAGGATCACGGATTTCATCTCCTCACGGAGAACGATTTGCTCAGCGATGACTTCTTCTAACAGTCCAATTGGAAGCCTGATCAAATCGACGTTGTAGGGGCGATTGGGATCAGCACCCGTAGCGTGCAACACTCCTCAGCAACGCGCCCATCTGTCTCCCCCATCAAATATTCCGGTTATAACGAGTTTGACACCACAAAATCGGAAAAGATGGCCGGTTCGATTCATGTGAGGTGAAATAGTAAATCCGCTTCCGGGATTACGTCGAATTTGATCCTGAACTTCCGCGTATTACTCGAACTATCTGCGGAAGATTCAAGCGTCCCACCGTCAAGGAGGCGGTCGGGCCGATTCGGGAATCCAGGGAGGGGACAGATGATTTCCAAGCAGATTCAGGCCACCGTCGCAGCGATCATCCTGAACATGTGCGCTGTGTCCGTGACCAACGTAGCCTCCGCTCAGGACTACGCAACTCCCGGGTCTCCATATGGGGATGGGCAAATTCAGCAGACCCGTGGCGTCGTGGTGGAAACCCCTTCTCAACCGGGGACCTACGTGCCCGGTGGGCAGTACCCGCAGCTGAACGCTCCGCTGTATCCGAGCCCGGTTCAATACACTCCCCCCTGGAACGGTGGAACGATCATCACCAATCAGGCGTTCGCGCCTCACGAGATGCTGTATCCGCACACTTATCATGCGATGTATCCCCCCTTCTATTACAAGGTCCATGGGGGGTGGTTCTGGACTCCGTTTGGATTCCGTCAGCATGAACACTGGAAACTTCAGGGAACTGAAGTGAATGTGAAATATCGGTCTCACTACCCCCTCTTTGGAGGGTGGCACCCTCCGGTCATTCGCTAATGCGATTGACCTTTGTGCCGGGCAGGAATCAGGGACATTCTGCAAAGGGACCGACACGGGTGTCGGACCTGTTGCAGCGAACAGAGCATGTCATTCTCCGAGAGCCATACTCGCGGAAATGGCGGACCTGAGCAGGACTAAAAGAAAAGCCGGATTTTTATCCTGTCAACCTGGAGAAGCCCCGCACAACCGGTAATTGACCGACGCAGCGAAAGACTGTCACCGGATTCACTCGATACTTTCAGACGATTTGCTCTGATCGAACATGCTGTAGGGTTTTGTCAGCAAGAGATTGTCGACTCCATACAGCAAAACGTGTCTCAAACAGATCACACGGAACAGATCCACAGGACTGTGCGGGGCATACAAAAACAGACCAGGACATTTCTGGTTGCACGAGGACACGTCCGCAGGAGCCGTTCAAACAAAATGGCTCCTTCCGGAGCCGAAAACAGGTCGCCCGAACGAAGGGCCCGACTGCTGAATTTCAGTACCCTCTCAGGATGAGAATCATGATGACAGCCTTTCGTGGATGGGGCTTGGGATGTGTCATCGCGGGAGCGCTTGTGATGGCTGCTCCTGTGTCGGCACAGGATTCCGAAGGGGTCGTCCGCCTGGGGAATCGTTCCGCAGACGGAGTGATCCGAATTTCGGACCGCAACTCCATCGAAGTCGTTCGAGGACAATCTCACGAATCCGACTCCGGGAGTCCGGCGAACATCGCTCAAACCACTCATTGCGAAGTCGATCACGGACTCGCAGGGAGTGGGTCTGAAGTGATCTATTCTTCCGATTGTCCTCCGGGGGATTTTGAAGAGTGCCGAGGGTGTCGGAAGCACCACAAGTGGTACTCAAAATGGCTTGGATGGCACGACGACAGCCACGGAGACTGGTTTAACGGAAAGTGCAAAAACCACGGACCGGCACGTCCCCTCGCTGGGAAGTATCACATTGTGTATCCGGTTGATCCGAGCTACTTCGATCAGCGGGATGGTCAGGTCTATGCCGCCCCCGGGTATGGTGGCCCGGTTTCCGTTCCTTTGGCTCCCGTGGTCCATCACACCTACAACTATGGTTGGGGAATTCCTTCGAGTCGGCTGACACCGGTTCTTCACCCCGCCACACGGGCTCCCATATCGCAGTACCCCAGCCCATATCCAACGGCACCGATCGCCCGCTAGTGGTGGACATGTTCGGGAACCAGAAAGTCATCTTCCCGAACAGCAGAATGGATTTCTTGAGTATTGGTCGGCATTACTCCTCGACGACGGAAAGCGGTCATGTCTTCAATCTTCGCAAAACTGGCTCCCTGTGTTTTTGCTGGGGGAATTGCCCTGACAGCCTCGACCTCGGCCATGGCACAGTCTTTTGACACTGCGGGGATTATCCGCGTGTCCGATTCGGTTCCGGTGACTTCCACACCATCCGGGACTCCCGTTAGCAGCTACTGCCCCAATGGGGGAAGCGTCGATGGGGACACTGTGTACTCAAGTTATCCGGGGGATGGGACCGTCAATAAACATGGCGGATACCGGTTTATGCCTCCGGTGAAGCGTCCCATCTACCGAACTCCGGTCTCATATCAAAAAGGTTACCCAGATGCTTGGACCGGTCAGGGAGTATATGGGCAGGCTCCCGCCTACCAGGCTCCGACAGTCTACATGCCGACCGATACGACGCAGCTCGGGTACTACTATCAGGCTGTCCCGTACTGGCAGCCGAGGCCGGGAATGATTCCGCAACCTCCCGTTCCATCCCAGTGGCATACGACAGTCGGCCAGATGCAGTACTATGGCCATCACCCTGCTGGGTTCATCTATGGCACCGCTCCAACCGCGGTTCCCCATACCCCAGCTCCGGCACCATGGGATTCCAAAGGACTTCCTCCCGAGCCGACACCAGTGGAGTCGTCACACATCCCGCCTGGTCCTGTCTCCGTTGAGCTAAACGTCGCGACTCCGGTCGGACTCGAACGAACATCCGGCAGCCCCAACTTGTTGCCAATTGAGTGATTCTTGGGCCGAACGACGAATTCAAAATGCACAGCCTGCCATGGAGATATGGTGGGCTGTGTTTGTTTTTACGGGAGTCATTCTGAGAAAAGTTCTTCTGAACTCTTCTGTCAGAGCAAAGTGATTGTTGGCAATCGGGCTGAAATTTGCCAGACTGAGTGACGGACATCGGCTCGCTCACGATGGCGCGGCTGTCCAATCACTGCAGAGACCGATTCCCACTGTTGGGGGGTGGGGAATCCCGCTTTCTGCAGGCAAATGCTCTTTCTGATTCAAAACGGAGTCCTGTGATGGCGTCGACCGGTGCGCAGTTCAGTCATCTTCATCAGTTGCTGCTGCAGTTGAAGGAGGTGCAGGATCAACTCGCCCGAGGTCCGAAACAGATTCAACAACGGCAAGCCCGACAGTCCGCTGCGGAAGAAGCATTGGCCAAAAAGGAAGCCGAGCTGAAGGAGACGCGGGCGACGATCGATCGCAAGAATCTCGATCTGCGATCCAAGGAAGCCCATCTCCTCGACT
>Ga0065721_10050419_pt1 | contig 20368 bp, 21 predicted proteins | sample Mesricmetagenome_FD_59108 | JGI IMG/M metagenome (GOLD analysis project Ga0065721, IMG submission 59108) | Mesophilic microbial community from rice straw/compost enrichment Sample: eDNA_1 v2 (version 2) | ecosystem: Engineered > Solid waste > Grass > Composting > Bioreactor | place: USA: Davis... | reverse complement strand
GGGAGCCGCCTCTGTAGCGGCAGGCCGAAACGATCGCTTTCGCTTTTTCGACGCTGGAAACATGCGGCACCAGGACGCCTGCCGCCCCGTCGTCCAGGACGGCGAGCAGCTTGGCGGGGGTAGGCTCGGCCACGCGCACGATCCCGGCGGTGCCGACGGCGCGCGCCGCCAGCAACCCGTTGTCGATCGTGACCCGGTCGAACGGCGCGTGTTCCTCATCGATGACCACAAAATCAAACCCCATGCCCCCCAGGATCTCGATCGAATGCGTGGTGGGCGTCTTGATGAAGGAGCCGAGCAGGAGTTCGCGCTTAAGGAAACGCTGGCGGAACTCCGATGGACGCGCCGTTGACATGAGCCGAAATTCTTCCTATTGTATCGCTGTTCGGAACATCTTTCTGATTATTGAACTTTTTACACCTGCGCCCGGGGTGTCTGTCAAGGGCGCTGGAGATTCGACTTTTACGGGGAGGCCGGAATGCCGCGGATTGAAGGCAAGAGCGGAGATGGCGTTCAGGCCGTCCAGCTTGCGCTCAGCATCATCGAATATCTTGCAAAGGAACGGCAGGCGGTGGGTGTTACGGCGCTGGCGCAGGCGCTGGGAACCACCAAGAGTCGCATCCATCGGCACCTCCAGACGCTGGTTCAGCAGGGTTATATCGTTCAGCCAAGAGATTCGGATCGATACGGGAGTGGTCCGCGTCTGGTGGCTCTGGGGCGGGCCGTCAGCGATAATCTCGATCTTGCTCACGTGGCTGCGGATCCGCTGATGGAATTGAGGGACGCGCTCGGTCATTCGGCTGTCGTCTCTCAGATTACCCCGGACGGAATGCGGGTTCTTGCGACTGTTCCAGGGCGCTCACCCATCGAGATCGGCGTGCGCGCGGGCTCGCTTCTCACCTTCAACAGTTCGGCGCAAGGCAAGGTGGCGCTTGCCTTCGCCTCTGCGGAATTCCGCGACCGGGTGTTGCGCGGCAAGTTCGAAATTTTCACGCCGCACACGATTATCAGCCCGGCCGTGCTGGTCGCGGAGTTGGAAAAGATCCGGGACCAGGGATGGGCGACGGCTCCCAATCAAACGGCCATTGGCCTGAATACGCTGGCTGCTCCGATCTTCGATTCGTCGGGCGTAGTCTGCGGCGCCGTCGGGATTGTCGACATGATCCAGTTCATCGCGGAGGCCCCGTCGGACGATCAGCGCCTGAGGACGATTGCGGCCGCCCGGCGCGTTTCCCAAGCGCTGGGCTATCAAGGCCTTTGATGGCCGCTCGGCATCCGGTGCCGGGAGTATTGACAATCGGGAGACGCTGCGTATTCTTTTGACCGAAACGTTGTTTCATAGATAAGAACAGGCGAATGGAGGTTCGCCTGATCGAGGGGAGGAGGAAGAAATGCACAAGCGTCGCATGCTGATTTGCGCCACCATGGCGGTATTTGCCTTTTCCGGAAAGGTTTCGGCAGAGGAGGTGTTCAAGATCGGGTCCTCCGTCGGCCTGACAGGCTATGCTGCCGTGGTCGACCGCGCCTGGCGCGACGGACTGGCCGTTGCGGCGGAGGCGCTGAATGAGAAGGGCGGTCTCCTCGGAAAGAAGATCCAGGTGATTACGGAGGATAATCACTCGCAGCCGCAGGATGCGGTTGTCGGATACCGCAAGATGATCTCCAGCGATGAAGTCATGCTGTTCAACAGCGGTTGCGTCTCGGCGGGAAACTTCGCGGCCGCGTCGTTTGTCATGCAGGCCAAGCTGCCCATGTATCTCTGCTCGATCCTGCCGCAGCGGGAGAATGAGCAGGTCTGGGCGTTCAGCTTCCTCGCGCCGCCAAAATTCGAGATCGAATCCCGTTACCGCTACCTCAAGGAAAAGACCGGCATCCGCAAGATCGGACTGCTCTACGATCCGACGCCCTACGCGCTGATGATGAAGGGTCTCGGCGAAGAGCTTGCGAAGGACTTCGGCCTGGAAATCGTGGCGCAGGAAACCTACAAGGCGGACGACGCCGACATGACTGTGCAGATCGGCAGGATCAATGCGGCGGGGGGTGGCGCCGTCGTGAAGATCGGTCAGGGCGGGTCGACGGTGACGGCTGCCAAGAACATCAAGCAGCTGGGTCTCGACAAGATGCTGCTGCTCTCCAGCAATGACGACGGCTCGATCTTTTCGCAGGCCGGCGAAGTGCTGGGAGACCGCTTCCTGTTCGTGGCTCCTCCCGTGCAACTGCCAAAGCAGCTGCAACCCGGTCCGAGCAAGGATGCCGTCGATGCGTTCCTGAAATACTGGAAGCCGAAATACCCCGATCGCGACCCGGCCAACAGCGCCCGCGCCTGGGATTCCATGATGGTGCTGGCAAAAGCCGTGGAGATCGCCAGTTCGACGGAAGGCAAGGCGATCCGCGATGCAACCGAGAAGGTTCCGGCCTATACGGGCGCCTATGCGACGTTCAACTTTTCGGACAAGCAGCATGTGGGCATTACGGAAAATCCGTTTCTGATCGGCAAGTTCGCCAACGGCGAACTGGTGATCGCGGAATGAGCGCGGCCGGTACCACGGCGGCAAGCGTTCCTCTCCTGGAGGCGAGGGACATCTCCGCCAGCTACGGCCATGTGCAGGCGCTCAAGCCGACGAGCCTGCACATCGCCGAAGGCGAGCTCGTGACCATTCTCGGTCCGAACGGTGCGGGAAAGACCACGTTGATGCGGGCTCTGACCCGCCTCACGGCCAGCATGGGAAGCGTGTTCTTCCGCGGCGAGGATATCAGCGGCCTGCCGACCCACAAGCTGGCGCGCCGCGGCATCGTCATGGTGCAGGAGGGACGAGGGCTCTTTCCGCAGATGAGCGTGCGGGAGAACCTGATCATCGGCGCCTATCTGCATGCCGCCGAAGCGGAGGCGCAGATGGGCACGGTTTTCGAGCTCTTTCCCCGCCTGCGCGAGCGCATCGACCAGATCGCCGGCTCGCTTTCAGGCGGCGAACAGCAGATGCTGGCGATCGGACGCGCATTGATGGCCAAGCCGCAGCTCCTGATGCTCGACGAGCCGTCGCTCGGTCTCGCGCCCCGCGTGGCGTTCGAGATCCTCAGTACGCTCAGCGAGCTGAACCGCCGGGGCATCGGCATTCTCCTTGTCGAGCAGAAGGCTCCGCTGGCGCTTAAGCTCGCCCGGCGCGTCTATGTCATCTCGCTCGGCAAGATCGTTGCGGAACTCCAGACAGACGAGATCAAATCGTATCATGACCTCGCACGCTACTATCTCCATTGAACCCGCGGGCATCCGCTGGCAGGCAATGCTGCCTGTCGTCGCCGTGGTTGTTGTGGCCGGATTCGGGCTCCTGTCGAGCGACTATGTCGTGACGGTGCTCGGCTTCGCCTTCATCTACACGATCTTCTGCACCGGCCTGAACTTCTTCATGGGCTATACCGGCCAGGCCTCGTTCGGGCAGAGCGCCTTTGCCGCGATCGGCGGTTATGGAAGCGCGATCCTGTGCGCCGACTACGGCTGGGAACCGCTGCCGGCGCTTTTCGCCACCATGGCGCTTTCCGGTGTGGCGGCGGTGATCGTCGGATTTCCGACCTTGCGCCTTCGCGGCCACTATCTCGCGATGGCGACTTTCGCGCTCGGCCTCATCGTCTACGAGGTCACCATCGAGTGGACGGGGCTCACGCAAGGCTACATGGGCTATTCGGGCATTCCGCCGCTCGGCATTGCCGGATACGAGCTCGTTACCGTCAAGCAGCAGCTTGTGGCACTGGTCGTCCTGGCGCTGTTCGGCGTCGCCGTGGCCGCCCGCCTGCGGCAATCCCGCTTCGGCCGCGCACTGGCCTCGATCGCAGGCAGCGAGTCCGCTGCCCTCGCACTCGGGGTCGATATCGCCCGCTACAAGCTGGTCGCCTTCGTCATCGCCGCACTCTACGCTTCCGCCGCGGGGTCGCTCTTTGCCCATTTCATCGGCTTCATCAGCCCGGAAGTCTTCGGCGTGACGATGGTCGTGCAGAGCTTCGCGATGCTCTATCTCGGCGGCATCGGGACCATGTGGGGCCCGACGATCGGCGCCATCATCGTGTCGGTCCTGCCCGAGGCGCTGCGTGGTCTCAAGGAGATGCAGGACATCGGCTATACGGCGATCCTTATCTTCATCCTCATCTTCGCACCCCGGGGGCTGGCTGGCCTGTCGGCGCTGTTCGGGCGGGTTCGGGGCCGGGTAAAGGAGGCCGCATAGTCATGGCACTTCTATCCGTTCGCGAAGAGACGATGCGTTTCGGCGGCTTGTTCGCCAACCAGTCGATCTCCTTCGACGTCGAGGAGGGGGAACTGCTGGCGGTGATCGGCCCGAACGGGGCCGGCAAGACCACGTTGTTCAACGTCATCTCCGGCTTCTTTCCGCCGACATCCGGCTCGATCCAGTTCGATGGAAAGGACATTACGGGGGCGCCCTCCCATCAGGTGGCATCGGCCGGTCTGGTGCGGACCTATCAGCTCGTCCAGCTCTTCAAGCATCTGACCGTCGCCGAGAATGTCGAGATCGGCAGCCACAGGGTCACCCGCGGCGGCGTGTTCTCGGCCCTGTTCAGGCCGGAATGGATGCGCAAGCAGGAGAAGAACGTGTGCGAGGGGGCACGCGAGCTGTTGCGCTTCGTCGGCCTGGAACATCAGGCGGACCTCCAGGCCGACAAGCTGCCATATGGCCGGCAGCGACTTCTGGAAGTGGCCCGTGCTCTTGCCGCCAAGCCGCGGCTATTGCTGCTGGACGAACCCGCAGCCGGCCTCAACACCCAGGAGACCGAAGCGCTCGCGGATGTCATCACCCGCATCCAGCGTGGAGGGACGACCGTCATCCTCATCGAGCACGACATGAGCCTCGTCATGAAGATTGCCCAGCGCATCGCCGTGCTGGATTTCGGAAAGAAGATTGCCGAAGGGACGCCGGACGAGATCAAGGCTCATCCGGACGTCATCGCGGCCTATCTCGGCGGAACGGAGACGGTTGATGCCTAGCCTTGTCGAATTCCTTCAAAGCATCGTCAACGGGATCGGCGTCGGCCTCATCTACGGCCTCGTCGGGATAGGCTTCTGCGTCATCTACAATGCGAGCGGCATCGTCAATTTCGCCCAGGGCGTTTTCGTCATGTTGGGCGGCATGGTCTGCCAGGCGCTGCTCACCCAGTTCGGCATACCCCTCATGCTCGCCGTCGCGCTTACGATCCCGCTTGTGGCGATCTCGGGCATGATCATGGAACTGGTGATCGTTCGGCCGATGATGCACCGCGGCGCGACGCTGTTCGCGATCATTCTCGCGACCCTTGCGGCACAGATCATGATCGAGCGCATCACGCTGCTGACCTTTGGCGACCGCCCTCGCACCTATCACGAATTCACCACAGGCGGGCCCCTCAAGATCGGTGACATCGCGATCGGCTATCAGCTGTTCTGGATTCTTGGATGCGGCGCGCTTCTGGTCCTGCTTCTGTGGCTGTTCTTCACTCGCACGCGGACGGGGCGTGCGTTGCGCGCCTGCTCGCAGAACCGGGAGGCTGCACAGCTCCTCGGTGTTCCGGTCGCACGGATGATGCTGATCTCGTTCGCCCTGAGTGCGGCGCTGGGAGCGGTCGCCGGCATCCTTGTCACTCCGACGCAATACACCGCCTACAACGTCGGCACGCCCTTCGGCGTCAACGGGTTCATCGCGGCGATCATCGGTGGTTTCGGACGGGCGGGCGGTGCGCTGGCGGGCGGGCTGCTGCTCGGCGTCCTGCAGGCACTCGCGATCGTGGCGCTCGGAGCGGGCTTCAAGAATGTCGCGGCGCTGAGTGCTCTGTTGGTGGTCCTGCTGCTCTTCCCTAACGGTCTCTTTGCCGGCTTTAGCCGCGGCGCGAAGGCGCATTGACATGATGACGGGGGGCTCCCTTTCCGCCGCGGAACCAACGAAGGAATAATCCAATGTATAACAGTACGGATCCTCGCGCGTCGCTGGTGACGGCCAAGGCCGGGCCGGCCGCCACGGAATTTGCCGCCGCGGAATATTTGAAGTTTTACGAAACGGAGCCCCAGGAAGACGACGCCAACGGCAAAACCTGGCTCGGGCGCGGGCAGAACTTCATTATCGCGTACAGCGAAACGAAGGCCGAAGCGGTCTTTTCCAGAAAGGCACAGATCGACGAATATGTCGTCCTGCTGCCTGATGCCAAGTCGTCGGCCACGATCACCTGGCAGGGAAAGACCGAAACGGTCCCCGGTTATTCGATCGCTTTCGTGCCGCCCGGCGATAGCACCATCACCATGCCGGAAGGCGGGCGTCTCGTGCGCATGTTCTCGACCCGCTCGGAAGATCTGGCATCAGCCTGCTCGAATGCCGCCGCCTATGCGGCGCGCCATCCGAACATTCCGCCCTTCCAGCCCTGGCCCGAACCAAAGGGTGGGAAGCAAGTGCGGGCCTATTCTCTTGACGTGCCCGACGAACCCGGTCGTTTCGGCCGCATCTGGCGCTGCACGACCTTCATGGTCAACGTCCTCCCACCGGACAAGGGGCCGCGCGACTCCACAAAACTGTCGCCGCATTACCATGACGATTTCGAGCAGTGCTCTCTGGCGCTCGAAGGCTCCTACACGCACCATATCCGCTGGCCCTGGACGCCAAATCTCCATGCATGGCGGCCCGATGACCACGAGCTTTGCGGTTCGCCTTCCGTCACGGTTATTCCGCCCCCGGCGATTCATACGTCGCGCGGCATGGACGCAGGCGTGAACCAGCTGGTCGACATATTTTCCCCGCCGCGGATGGATTTTTCAGAGAAAGAGGGTTGGGTGTTGAATGCGGAGGACTATCCGATGCCGGATGCAGGCAGATGAGCGACGGATTGCAGGATAAGGTCGTGCTCATCACCGGGGGCTCACGCGGCATTGGCGCGGCGATAACACGGCGTTTCGCCTCGCGCGGCAGCCGCGTGGTTGTCGCCTATAGATCCGATCGCGAGACGGCGGACGGACTTGCCGGTGAACTGGCGAATGCCGGCGGCAATTGCATCGCCCTGCAGGGGGACGTCGCCAATCCGGACGAGATCAAAACACTTGTGACATCGGCGGTCGAGCGCTTCGGCAAGATCGACGTGCTGGTGAATTGCGCCGCCATCGGGCCCTACCGTCCGCTCGGCCAGATGGATGCGCCCTTTATCCGGGGCATTCTCGAGACCAATGTGATGGGCACCATATTGATGACCCAGGAAGCCCTGCCGCATATGGCGTCGCCAGGCGGCCGCATCGTCAATGTCGCGTCGGCGCTCGCCTTCCGGCCGATCCCGACGAGTTCGGTCTATTCAGCCTCCAAGGCTGCGGTCGTGACGCTGACCCATGCGTTCGCCAAGGAGCTCGGGCCGAAGGGCATCACGGTGAACGCGGTGGCGCCCGGCGTGATCGAGACGGACATGACCACGAAGATCCTTGCCGAAAGGGGCGAACAGATCCTGGCGATGACGCCGCTTGCGCGGATCGGCCAGCCTGACGATATCGCCGGTATCGTGACTTTTCTCGCTTCGCCGGATGCGGGCTGGATCACCGGCCGCACCATCATCGCCGACGGCGGCGTCACCTAACCTCGGGCGCCGGGAGCCTATGCCAATGGCTGGCATCCGAGACTTTGATGCCGTTCAGCCGCAACTGACTTTTGAAACCGCGGCGGGCAGGTCGAAAACGGCGCTTTGGAGCCGAGGACGTTCGATCGTCCTGATCGTCGAAGGGCGGGAACACGAGTTTCGCTTCAACGGAACACTCACCGAAACCAGAGCGCTTGCGCTGTTGAGCGAGCATCACGTGCCGGTCGAAAGAGAGGACGCCGCCAGGATCGCCGTCTTCCGAACGGCCGCTGTTTGCCTGCTTGCACTTGTGCTTCTGTTCCTGATCACCTGAAGCGGTCCGGCTGAGCCATCTCCGAGGCAGGCAGGAAGGCGGCCCAAGAGAGGCAGCGACACTTGTCGCTGGATGCCGGGTGGGCGGAAGAGGATCATGCCGCAAGATGGTTCGAAAGGCGATCCAGATCCTCGGAGATCGCGGCTGCCGCCGATTTCAGGATCGGAGCGTAACGATCGCAAGCCTCCTGCTCCGAACCGAATGCCGATTTGAAATAGGTCAGCCCTATGCTCGCCAACACCCGGCCGCCGTGGCTGATGATGGGAACTCCGATCGTGTTGGAGTTCTTTGGCTCCACCAGAGACGATCGGATGGCATATCCGTTTTCATGCACTCTTCCCACGAGCCTCTTCAGTTCGTCCGGATGATGGCTGAGGGCGTTCTCCGGATCGTCCGACCGCTTCAGGACGTCGATGATCAGGTCGAACTCGTCATTGTCCAGAAAAGCCAAGTAGGCAAGGCCCAGGCCACGGGTGAGAAAATTCAGGCGTTTGTTGACCGTGCTGTGGAACGGCGAAACGAAACTGTCCGGAACGGTGCTGAAGCGCACCACCATCCTGTCGTAGTCCGGCAAGGCTATCGCGACCGGCCACTTGTGCTGCCGGGTCATTGCGATCGCCCAAGCGCGTCCCGCTTCCACGACCAGTGGGCCTTTGTGATAGCCGGAACTCAGGGATGTCACGAGGGCGCTGACCTGATATCCGCCTTGGCGAGGATCGTTTTCGACATAGCCCGCATCCTCGAGAGTGCGCAGGATGCGCACCAGGGTGGGTTTGGGAAGCTTTGTCCGGGCATGTAGTTGCGCGATCGTGTTTATTGGCTGCAAGTTCAGTTCCTGCAGGACAGCCATCGCGCGTTCAATGGCTCGAATGCCCATAGATCCTCCTCCCGTAGCATCTGGTGCATCGCCGTTTCGCAACGCGAAACGAGGGGGATGATAAGTTGTCGCTCCTGGGAGTCAAGCTCTACGAAATCCCGGTTGCTACCAGGGGAAGATCATGGCTTCGGCAGACGATGTAACACGCAATAGGGAACAGGTCCGGCAGCTTATCGCCGGCATAGACGATAATGTGGCCAATGCTTTGCTGAAGGGCGCCATTGACCTTCATGTCCACTCCGGCCCATCGACGATGCCCCGGAAGCTCGATCACATGGAGGCGGCGGAGGAAGCGGCTGCGGCGGGAATGCGGGCCCTCCTGTTCAAGGACCACCACTATTCGGTGGCACCTGTCATCCCCATGATGGAGCGCCTGTTCGGAGACCGCGGCCTGTCCATGTTCAGCGGCCTGGTGCTCAACAATTCGACGGGGGGCCTGAATCCGTTCGTCGTCGACGCTCAGTTGAAGATGGGCGCCAAACTGATCTGGATGCCCACAGCCCAGGCGGCCAATCATATTCGCAGCGCGCATCGCAAGACGCGGCTTGCCTCGAACGTTCAGTTGAGATCCTCACCGGCTCTCACTGTCGTGGATCCCTACGGAAATATTCTGGACGAGGTGAAGCAGATTCTCGATCTGATCGCCGAGTTCGATGCCATCCTGTCCTCAGGCCATCTGCATGTCTGGGAAATATGGAAGCTCTTCGATGAAGCGCGGGCGCGCGGCGTCAAGCGGCTGCTTGTCAATCATCCCATGTACGGTTTGCACTTCACCTATGAGGACATCCGGGAGCTGGCCCAGCTCGGAGCGCTGATCGAACAGTCCGCCGGTCTTTATGTCGATTCCCGCTTCAACACCTACACGCCGGAGGAGTTCAAGGAACATATCCTTGCCGCGGGCGTCGAGCATTCCTCGATCGGCTCGGACCTCGGCCAGGTGGACAATCCGACGCCGGTCGAAGGCATGCGTCAGGCGATCAAGCTCTGCCTGGCACTCGGTTTCAGCGAGGCGGAGGTGCGCGCCATGGTCGCGGACAACCCGGCTCGCCTCGTCGGATTGACGAACTGAACCATCAACAGGGCGGGCGAAGGACGTGCAAGCGATCTCGATCGAACGGCCTGGCGGGCCTGAAGTCCTTCAGGTCATCGAGCAACCCCGCCCGCGACCGCAGGCGGGGGAGGTTCTTGTAAAGGTCGTGGCTGCCGGGGTTAATCGCCCCGATGTGCAGCAGCGGCGCGGGCTTTACCCACCCCCGCCGGATGCGTCCGTCATCCCCGGCCTCGACGTAGCGGGCATCGTCGAGGAAGTTGGCGATGGCGTTGACGCGCCGCAGATGGGAGACGCCGTCTGCGCCCTGGTCAACGGTGGTGGATATGCCGAGTTCTGCGTTGTCCCGGCCGTGCAATGCATGCCGGTTCCCAAGGGCTTAAGCTTCGTCGAGGCCGCTTCGCTCCCGGAAGTCTTTTTCACCGCCTGGAACAATCTGATCTGGCTGGCGCGCCTCGGCCCCGGAGAGACCCTGCTCGTTCACGGCGGGACGAGCGGGGTCGGGATGGCGGGCATCCAGATCGCGAGACATCTTCGGAACGCAACGGTTTTCGCCACCGCCAGCAGCGATGAGAAACGCGAGGTCTGCAGATCGATCGGCGCAGAGGCGGCCGTTGACTATCGCGGTCCCTGGGACGCGGATATCCGGGCGCTGACGGGAGGCGAGGGGGTCGACGTCATCCTTGATGGGCAGGCAGGACCCAACACGCAGCGCCAGCTGGATTTGCTCAAAGAGGACGGCAGGCTGGTCTTCATCGCCAGCCATCAGGGCAGTACGGCCGATGTGAATATCCGGGCAATCGTGCGCCGGCGGCTGACGATCACCGGATCAACGCTCCGGCCAAGGCCATCGTCCTACAAGGGAAGGCTTGCGAAGGATTTGATCGCCGAGGTTTGGCCACTGCTCGAGGACCGGCGCATCGTCACACGCATCCATCAGGTCGTTCCGTTCCTGGACGTGCAAGAAGCCCATAGTATCCTCGACGAAAACCGGCAGATCGGTAAAGTCGTCCTTGCTGTCGATCCGATGCTTGCCGAAACCGTTCCCGTCTCCGGCAAGCGCTAGCGTCAAGCGGCCTGGCCTCGGGGCATCGGATAGTCGTCCTCATTGAGGACCCAGCCCGGTTTTGCGGAGAAATCCAGCCGCGGCGGCGCAAAGATGTCGACCAGCTGGTTGACCCCGGCGGATTCGGCGGTCGTCGTGTGGATGGCAGGTGGCGGTATGACGCAGATCGAGGGCGACTCGCAGTAGAGGTGTTCGTCCTGGCGCCAGATATTCATGTTCGTCGTCCAGGGCCAGCGCAGATGATGGGTGAAGGTGCCGGTCAGCGCCAGCGAGCACTGTTCGAAATCATCGTGGTGATGCGGCGAAACCTTGTCGCGCTCGCGCGGCCCGACACGAGGCGACAGGTAGTTGATCATGAAGGTCGTGCAGCGATAGATCCGTCCGAACCGCGACGGGTCGTCGGGGACATCCAGTGTATACCACTTCAGCTTGAGGCCGCCGGGCGGCTCGGGCCAGGCTTCGAAGGGCGGTACGTTCGGGTGTGGCCCGCGATACGCCTCGGCATTCGATGCCAAATCCGCGAGATCAGCGGACTTTGGAGTAAAGAGCCGGACGATGGTCCCGGCTGTCAGCATCCGGATGGAACTCGCTCCCGGCGGCACGAAGGCGACCGAGTATCCGGGGACGGTGGTGGCTCCGTCCACGGTGACAATCTCCACCGAGGTCTCCTTGTCCGGAATGATCACCGCGTATTCGTCCGGCTGGGCCTCCCGGGAGAAGACGCCGCCTTGCCTTCCGTTGCTGTAGGCGACGACGAAATTCTGCCCACGGCTGATCCAGGTGTCGCCGTTGCCGTCCGCGATCCGAGGCCTTTCCTGGTAAAACAGCCCGAGCTGCGAGCCGAAAAAGCTGCTGTGGGTCGTCGCGTTGCTCTGCTTTGCGTTGGCCTGCAGGCTCGATCGTGGGTCGCTCTGGACATACATCTGGCATCTCCTCTTTCGTTGTCGAAGGTTTGGTCAGATCGCCTTTGGAAGCTGTTTTTTCAGCCCCAGGATCTCTCGGGCTTCTGCGGGGGTCGCGATCGTGCCGCCTAGCTCCTTCAGGATGCGCACGGCCTTCTTCACCAGGACGGTGTTGCTTTCCGCCAGGACGCCCTTTTCGAGATAGATATTGTCCTCCAGTCCGACCCGGACGTGGCCACCCAATAGCCAGGCCTGCGCCAGCATGGGAAACTCCCACCGCCCGACGCCGAAAGCGGCCCAATTCGAGCCCGCAGGCAAAAGCGACTTCATGTAGAGCAGGGTTTCCGGTGTCGCGATCGCGCCGTAACGGACACCGAGCACGATCTGAAACAGCGCCGGTACGTCTAACCGTCCTTCCTGAATGAAGTGATTGGCGAGCTGGATATCGCCGCTATCGAAGACCTCCAATTCGGGCAGCACGCCCGCCTCGCGGATCAGGTCGCTCATGACGGCGAGATTGCGCGGCGTGTTGATGACCACGGACGAACCTGAATACATCGTGTTGAGGTCGAGGCTGCATATTTCGGGCCGCAGCGCCACTATATGCTCCACCCGGCGCTCGGGGCGCGTGAGCGTGGTGCCGGGCGCTGCAACGCTCGGATCGTCGTCTCCCGGAATGAAGCGGCCCCCGGGGCCGGTCGTGAGATTGATGATGACATCCTCGTCCGCAGCGCGCAGCCGCTGCACGACCTCCGCATAGTGCCCCAGTTCCATGCTCGGTCTGCCGTCCGGGTGCCGGACATGGATGTGGACGATCGCCGCCCCGGCGCGAACCGCATCCAGGCAGGCCTCTGCGATCTGTTCCGGCGTTATCGGCAGAAAGGGGGTCTGGGAGGGGCTCGTTATGTTGCCGGTCACGGCGCAGGTGATGATGGTAGGGTCGGGCAAGCGTCGCTTTCCTTCCTTCGCGTGTCATGTCCTACCCGCTCGCATCCGAAGCCGCCGATCACAATGCTTATCGCCGGACGTTTCGCCCTTAGAAACGTCCGGCGTTTCCCATTGTCGTTCCGCAGCGAGAAACGGCGGTACAATTGGCTTCGCAGTTCGGCTTGCCTCCCGCTAGGAGCAATTATCGAAAGGCAGCCACATGACAGAACAGCGTCCCCACTTCAGTACATTCCGCCAGCGCCTGCTGGCCCGCGAGCGGATGCTCGGCACCTTCCTCAAGCTCCCCACCACGCAGGTGATCGAGATCTTAGGCCCGATCGGCTACGACTTCGTCGTTATCGATCAGGAGCATGCGCCGCTCGATCGCACCACCACGGATATGATGATCTTTGCCGCGAGGGCGTCGAACATCGCGCCGATCGTGCGCGTCGGTGATTTCAGCGATGCGAATATCCTCTCGGTGCTGGATTGCGGGGCGGTGGGCATCATGGTTCCCCACGTCACGACGGTCGAAAAGGCGCAGACGATTGCCCGCGCCTGCCGCTATGCGCGCGGCGCCCGCGGCTTCGCAGGGCTTACCCGTGCCAGTAATTGGGGCTCTGTCGGCAGCATACGCCACATGGCCATCCAGGATCAGCAAGTGACGTGCATTGCGATGATCGAAGACCTCGAAGCGGTCGATCGAGCGGCCGATATCGCCGCGGTCGATGGCATCGACGCCCTGTTCGTCGGGCGGGGTGACCTCACGGCCTCTTTTGGGGACGATCCCGATGCCGATGCAAAAGTTGCAGACCTCACGAGCAGAGTGGCGGCTGCTGCCCGCGAAGCGGGTGTTTCCCTGATGTTGTTGCCGACCAGCAAAACCGACCTTGCCTTTGCCAAGGAACTCGGCGCGAGGGCCATGTTGGTATCGAGCGACCACGGCTTCATCCGGTCGGCGGCGAGCGCGGCGCTGAAGGACTACTCTGACTGACGACCTCGTCCTACGAATAGAGAGCAAGCACGACAATGCGCTTGAGCCGGATGCGAACGATCATCGGCTCAAGTCAGGGAGGGGAAATGACTGGCATCGAGATTCCCGAGCTGAGCGTTCCGAACGTGGCGCTGGTTACCGGCGCAAACAGCGGGATCGGTCGGGCGACGGCAGCGCGTCTCGCGGACATGGGCACCACTGTCATAGTCGGCTACAACAGCCGGCGGGAAATGGCGGAGGAGGTCGTCAGTAGCCTGCAAGGCCGCGGCCACGTCGCCATCCGTATCGCGATCGATGATCCGAAGTCCGTGACCGACGCGGCCGCCGCTGTCCGCGGGAAGTTCGACAGTCTTGACGCCCTGATAAATTGCGGAGGTGCGACAACTCCGGTTGCAGCCGATGATCTCAATGCGCTCACCGACGACATCTTCGACCGGGCGCTCGCGATAAACCTGAGAGGACCCTTCGCCATGGTCCGCGCCTTCCGCCCATTGCTGGAACGGGGCAACGGTGCGGCGATCGTCAATATTTCCTCGATCGCGGCGCGAACCGGCGTGGGGAGCAGTCTCGCCTATATCGCCGCCAAGGGAGGGCTGGACGCGCTTACCATTGCGCTTGCCAAGGTGCTCGCGCCAAAGATCCGTGTCTTTTCCGTCTCGCCTGCCGGCGTGGACACCGATTTCGTTCCCAACCGTACCCGTGATCAGCTGCAGAAGGTCGCGGAAAGGCTTCCCCTCGGCAGGGTCACCACCCCGGACGACGTCGCGCGGGCGGTGATAGCCTGCGTCGTCCATCTCACCAGTTCGACAGGTATCGTCGTTCCGGTGGACGAAGGGCGCCATCTTTAACGCGAAGGATACAGGGTTCCCAGCGCGCCGGCTCTCGATTGCTGTCGTGACACTGGTCCGGCACTGTCCATCTTCATCTGGCGAAACACGGCCATTGCAGCGTTGCCACGCTGCGGCGGCTCTGCATTGATCAACCACATGGACAACTTGCGGAGCGCATCGCGCCGATCGCTCCATTCTACTGAACGGGTCTTGCTGCTCGCATATGTTACGATGGCGAGACCACTTATTCTGATGGCGGGGGAGCGAATGAAGCTTAGCCAGGACGTCCTACTCGGGCTTTTTTTCACGGTCGTCGGGGCTGTATCGGCCTTGATTGCAACACATTATCCATTCGGTACCTCCAGCCGAATGGGACCCGGCTACTTTCCGATCATCGTATCGAGCCTGCTCGTCGTCACCGGCCTTCTGGTCCTCCTTCGAGCACGGCTGGCATCGTCGGAACCGTTGCCGGTCATTGGATGGAAACCGCTCGTCATCGTTCCCGCCGCGATTGTGATCTTCGGGTTGGTCATCGAGCCGCTCGGCTTGCCGCTCGCAGTCCTGCTTCTGACGATCCTGAGTGCGACGACGAGCGTCAAATTCCGGCTCGACTGGAGAGCCTTCGCCGGATCGCTTGTCTTCGCCGCCTTCTGCTCCGTCCTGTTCGTGGAGTTGCTCGGCCTGCCCGTTCCCATTGTCGGGAATTGGCTGCAGGCGGTTGGTTCTTACTAATATCTCGGATTTGCCATGGACATCTTCAGCGGACTGATTCTCGGGTTCTCGACCGCAACCACGGCGTCGAACTTCCTCTACTGTTTTTTGGGAGTTCTTCTCGGCACGGCGGTGGGTGTTCTGCCCGGCCTCGGGCCGATCGCCACCATCTCGATGCTGCTGCCGTTCACGTTCGGCCTGCCGGTGGACACCGCACTCATCATGCTTGCGGGCATTTTTTACGGCTCTCAGTACGGCGGCTCCACGACGGCTATCCTGATGAATCTGCCCGGTGAGGCATCCTCCGTCGTCACGACGCTCGACGGTCACGAGATGGCCAAGCAAGGCAAAGCTGGTCGGGCATTGGCGGCCGCCGCGATCGGCAGCTTCTTTGCCGGAACCGTCGGCACGCTTTTCATAGCCATATCGGCGCCCCTCCTGGCGAGCTTCGCGCTCACCTTCGGACCTGCGGAATATTTCTCGCTCATCGTGCTCGGCCTCATCACCTCGATGGTACTGGCAAGCGGATCCCTGTTGACCGCTTTCGGCATGGCGCTTCTCGGCATCATCCTGGGGATGATCGGCACCGACATCAATTCGGGCGCCGCGCGCTACACATTCGGTTCTCCCAATCTCTTGGACGGGCTGGATTTTGTCGTCGTCGCCACGGGCATATTCGGTCTGGGAGACGTGCTTGCCAATCTGGAGAACGAGCGCGGCCGGGTGGCCGGCGTGGCTGCGGTCAGCAGCCTGTTTCCCACCCGTGAGGATTGGGGCCGGATGTTCGCACCGATCCTGCGCGGTACCGGCCTCGGTGTCTTGCTCGGCGTGCTGCCGGGCGCCGGCGTTCTGCTGGCTTCCTTTTCCGCCTATGCGCTGGAGAAGAAGGTCTCACGGCGTCCCGAGGAGTTCGGCAAGGGGGCGATCGAAGGCGTCGCGGCACCCGAGGCGGCCAACAATGCCGCGGCGCAGACCTGTTTTATCCCTATGCTGACGCTTGGCCTTCCCGGAACGGCGACCATGGCCCTGATGATCGGTGCGCTGGTCGTTCAGGGCGTCCAGCCCGGGCCGGAAATCCTCTCGCAACAGCCGGCATTGTTCTGGGGGCTGGTCGTCTCCATGTGGCTCGGCAACCTGATGCTCCTGTTCCTGAACCTTCCGCTGGTCGGCATGTGGGCCAAGCTGATCTCGGTGCCCTATCATTTCCTGTTCCCGGTGATCTGCGTCTTCATTGCGATCGGCGTCTACAGCATCAACAACAACGTCTTCGACGTCTACCTGATGGCGCTGTTCGGCGTGCTCGGTTACTTCTTCAAGAAGCTGGGGGCGGAACCTGCGCCTTTGATCCTGGCCATGATTCTCGGTCCGATGGCAGAGGAATACCTGCGCCGGACGCTGCTGATCTCCCATGGAGATGCGACCGTCTTCCTTACAAGTCCACTCAGCCTCGGGACGCTTGTCGTTGCCGGCCTGCTTCTCCTTTCGATCGTCTCGCCGCGCTTCCGCAAGGTACGTGAGGAAGGGCTGCAGGAAGCGGACTGACCGGAAAGGAAGGCGGTCAAACCCGTCGGGGAAGGAGGGCCTGCGCCGATCCGACCCAACACGTCAACCCCAGGAGACATCATGCAACAGGATGCCGCAACGCGCCTTCAAACCTTTCTCGATCGCGAGGAACTGTTCGATCTCGTCCGCCGGGAGCGTTTTGCCCGCGACCAGCGTCGTTTCGACGTCATGAGCGCGTGTTTTCACCGCGACGCCCATGTCCGTACGAGTTGGTACGATGGACATGGCGGGGAAGCATATGTGGAAGCGACCCGCAAATGGATGAGCGCGACCGGCAACAGCAAGCATTGGGTGTTCCCGGCTTTCGCACGGCTGGCCGGCGATCGGGCGACGGTGGAAAGTCCCGCGATGATCTTCAACCGCGCGCGGCTGGAAGGCGTGGAGGTCGACGTTCACGTCTTCTGCCGCTTCTTCTCCCGCGCCGTGCGCGAGACGGGCACGTGGAAGCTGATGAGTTTCGAAGTGTTGTTCGAGAGGGATGTGATGAAACCGGTCAATCCCTCGGAGGCGCTTCCCGTCGACTGGTCGGCTCTGTCAACGATGCGGCCGTCCTACAAGTTCTTGAGCTATATCCAGCATGTGCGGGGCGTGAAGGTTAATCCCGATCTGCTGGGGGACGACAGGCCGGACGAGCTCAGCGCGTTTCATGCCGGCGAAGAGGACTGGCTTGCCGGGAGTGATGACTGATCGACCGGTTTAAGCCGGGCGACCGTTCCAAAGGACGAAATGGCCGCAGTCAACGGTTCTTCGCAAAGCCTGGACGCGCTAGGTTTTGGCCGGAGAACTCGATCTAACGAGTGGGGAGGAGCAACAATGAACAGACGTGAATTTATCGTATTGGGGGGAGCCGTTGCCGCGCTGACGACGAGCAGAGTAACGCTTGCGGCGGATTGGCCGAACAAATCGGTCGTTGTCATCTCCGCTTACCCGCCTGGCGGCACGAGCGATATCATCGCGCGCCTTGTGGCCGATCTCCTGACGGCGAAATTCGGTCAGCAGTTCGTCATCGAAAACCTCGCCGGCGCGGCCGGTGCGCTGGCAGGCGGGAAGCTCGCGCGTTCGGCGCCGGACGGCTACACGATCCTCGTCAGCGGCAGCGCGCCGATTGCGGCCAACAAGGTCGTGCAGACGAACCTCGCCTATGACCCCGAGGCGGATTTCACGCCGATAACGATCGTGGCCGAAAGCCCGGCATTGCTTACCGCAAGCGCCAAGGCTCCGGCAAAGACGCTTCAGGAGCTGATCGCCTATGCGAAAGCCAATCCGGGGAAGGTGAACATCGGCAATCCGGGTGCCGGCACGAAAGGCCATATCTGTGCCGCGCTCATCGGTTTGCAGACCGGCATCGAATTGAACCATATTCCCTACAAGGGTTCACCGCCGTTGCTGGCCGATCTCCTGGGCGGGCATATCGACTTCGCGCTCGATGCTCCGTCCAACTACCTTCCGCACATCAAGAACGGAAAAATCCACGGCGTCGCGGTGACCTCGGCGCATCGGATCGGCGAGCTGCCCGATGTCCAGACGGTCGCGGAACAAGGGCTCAAAGACTACGAACAAACCCTCTGGTTCGGCGCTGTCGGTCCCAAGGGCATGCCCGCGGATATCGTGAGCGCGATTCAAAAAACCATCAAGGATTGGATCGATACGCCCGCGGCCAAGGAAAAGCTGGCATCGCTCGGCCTTACCGCCGTCGCCAATACCCCCGAGGAGATGCGAAGCGAGATGGCCCGGGAGATCGAATCGATCAAGCCATTGGTTACTGCGGGTCTCGTGCAGCCGAGCTGAGGCGGACCGGGCATGTGAATGGGGTTGGGGCGAGGCGGCATCGCAGCCGTGATGGCGGGATGCCGCCTCGATCCTTTGGCCCCGCCGAGTGTCTCCGACAGACAGATACAAGGATAAACTGCGCTGCATGAGCAAACCTCTTACCCTGACCGTCAATGGCCGGGATCATGACCTGGATGTATCTGGCACGACGCCGCTGCTGGACGTGTTGCGGAACAGTCTCGGGCTGAAGGGCAGCCGATATGGCTGCGGGCTGGAACAATGCGGCGCCTGTATGGTGCTGATCGATGGCGCGGCCGAATATTCCTGCAGCCGCGAGGTCGGCACGCTTGCGGGGCACTCTATCACGACGGTCGAGGGTCTCGGCACCATGGAGGCATTGCACCCGCTTCAGCAAGCCTTTCTCGACGAGCAGGCGGGACAGTGCGGTTACTGCCTGTCCGGGATCCTGATTGCGGCCAAGGCTTTTCTTGACCGAAATCCGGACCCTACACGCGCCGAAGTCGCTGCGGCGCTGGACAGGAACCTCTGCCGCTGCGGTTCCCATCCGCGCATCCTGCGCGCGGTGCTCAGGGCGGCTGCCGTGATGCGCCGGCAGGTGGCTTGATGGCCGAGCTCACTTTCAGCCTCAAGGACAATCCGCGGATCGACCGCTGGCTTCGCTTCGAACCTGACCGCAGGGTGCGCATCGGAACCGGCAAGGTGGAGCTTGGCCAGGGCGTTCTGACAGCGCTTGCCCAGATCGCGGCGGAAGAGCTGGACCTCAGCATCGACCAGATACGGATGATGTCCGGCAACAGCGTCGAAGGTCCGGGTGAGGGCTATACCGCGTCGAGCTGGTCGATCGAGCATTCCGGCGGGGCGATTCGTCTCGTCGCAGCCGAGGTTCGCGCCCTCGCCCTGAAGCAGGCGGCTCTCCGGCTGAATGCCGCTCCCGATGAGTTGACCATCGTTGAGGGAGCTTTCCTCAGAAATGGCGTGTCGAGCGGGATCGATTACTGGAGCATCGCAGGTGAGCTCGATCTTTCCGCCGAGGTGACAGGTTCGGTGCCCGCGAAGCCTCAAAGCGCCTATCGCCTTGTCGGCACGTCCGTTCCGCGGATTGACCTGCCGGCCAAACTGACAGGGTCGGGCTTCATCCAGGACATGACGCTTCCTGGGATGCTCCATGCCCGCACCCTGCGCCAGCCCGGCCGCGGTGCGGAACTGATCTCATTGGACGAGAATGCGGTTCGGCGCCGCGCCGGAGCCGAAATCCGTATCGTGCGCGTCGAGAACTTTGTCGCCTTTGTCGGCGTCGACGAAACTGCCGTCCGCACTGCTGCGGTCGCTGCGTCGGAGCGCGCCGTCTGGACGGGTGCCCGGAGCCTGCGCCCGGAACAGGCCACTCCCGGATGGGTCGCATCGCAGCCTCCCGACGACCGATTGATGGGCGATCCTCGTCCTGAACTCGCCCCGGGCCGGGTTTCGGCCCGCTTCACCCGTTCCTTTCTGTCGCACGGCTCCATCGCCCCCTCCTGTGCTGTCGCAGTCTACCGAGATGGCATGCTGACTGTCTGGTCACATGGACAGGGAATGCAGCCGCTGCGCGAGAACATCGCGAAGACACTGGGGCTGCCTCTCGGCAATGTTGCCTGCCATCATGTGCAGGGCCCGGGCTGCTATGGACACAACGGCGCCGACGACGCCGCGCTCGATGCGGCGCTCGCGGCGATGGCGATGCCCGGTAGCCCGATCCGGCTCATGTGGCGTCGCGAGGAGGAGTTCG
>Ga0065721_10050417_pt1 | contig 20377 bp, 17 predicted proteins | sample Mesricmetagenome_FD_59108 | JGI IMG/M metagenome (GOLD analysis project Ga0065721, IMG submission 59108) | Mesophilic microbial community from rice straw/compost enrichment Sample: eDNA_1 v2 (version 2) | ecosystem: Engineered > Solid waste > Grass > Composting > Bioreactor | place: USA: Davis... | reverse complement strand
CCCGTGCCGATGTTGTACTGAGCCAGAGCATTGCTGCTGGAACCAATGAGCAGCAGCGCGAGCAGTGCTTGCGGCACAGGCCAGGATTTCCAGTTGGAATAGCGGGTCCCGTCTGGGATGGATTCGATACGTTCGCTCACTGAGTCTGTCGCTCCTCGCCGTAGTGGCGGGAGCGAAATCTAGTCGGGCGAAGCACGCACGTATTGTAAAAAGTGGGCCGCTAAAGAACGAACTCCGCGGTCGCGGGCGATCCATTCAGAGTTTGCAGATCCAGGGCCAGACAGAATTTCGCCACGTCGACCGAGAGCCGCTCGCGGAAGAAGCGCGTTGGCGTTCTGCCCGTGAAGAATTTGAATTCCTTGCAGAAGTGAGATTGATCGTAGTAGCCGCATTCCAGAGCGCCGAGGCGACCCGCCTCGGCCTTGTCGGAGAGGCTGTTGAATGCGTGTTTGAACCTGAGAATCTTCGCAAGTGTCTTGGGCGGAACACCGACGCGCTCCCGGAACGCTTTCTCCAACGTTCGATAGTGCACTCCGCACCGGCCAATGAGCTCATCGATCCCCAAGGTGCCTCGGGACTCGAACAGCTCTCGAATCGAGAAACTCAGCATGTCATTGAAGTCCGTGGATAGCTCGCGCAGCAACGCTTGATCCAGGATTGCCTTGATGGCGGGCTCGGAGTCGGCATCGAACAGCCGACTCTCGAGCTCCGAGAGGACGGACGCGTTCACATCCCCGAGCTGCAGCGGCCTGCCCGAAAGATCGTGCAGCGGGCTGCGCAAGAACGAATGCAGCACTTGAGGCCACAGCTTGACCCCGATCATCGCGAGCCGGCCGATTCGCGAGCACGACACGCCACAGGACTTCGTGCCGACGATGTAGCTGCCTCGCAAGATATGACGCTGAGTCTCGGTGCCGCAGATCTCTTCGCGCCTGAAGCCATCGGCATACGAGAAGATGATCTCCTCGAAACCGTCGGGCGCGAGGTATTCGTCGATTTGGGGTGACCGGGTGTCGTCCTTGAGAATCCAGTAATAGCGAACCCAGTGGCGCAGCGCCGGCGCCGGTGGCAGCACTTTGAAATAAAGTGCATCGGTCCGGGTCGAGTTACTCGAGGCGATCCAGCTCATGGCCTGCGAGCCTGCTCAACGCGAGTCTGGGACGAGGTGCGCTCGATGGGCATGCGCGTGGAGAAAAACTCGACCAGGGTCTCGGCAGCGGGCGGATCGAAGTTGCTGAGTCCCACCAGGACATAGCCCAGCTCGGGATAGATCCGCAGCTCCGCATTCATTCCAGGCGCCCCGCCGACACCCCCATAGAAGCGTGTCGCGCCCTCGCCCTGAAGGGCGAAGCCGTAACCGAAACCGCCGCCGAGGTTCTGCGGCGACGTTGCAGCGGCAAGGAGGCGTTTCGAAACGAGTTTGCCGGCCTCCAGCGCTCGCGCGAACCGCAGCAAGTCGCCCACAGTGGAGTAACCACCACCGGCCGCCATACCCCGATAGGGCAGTGTGTGCTCGTTCGACATCCACCGCGCATCCTTCTTGGTGTATCCCTGGGAGCGCGCCGGGACATCGACCGACTCGGGCAATGAAGCCGTCGATTGCATACCGGCTTTCGCATAGATGTGTTGCTGGACGTAATCGTAATAAGACAGGCCGCTGACCGCCTCGATCAAACGGCCGAGCAACACATATCAATAATTGGAGTATCCATCCCGAGAGCCAGGTTCGTACTCCGGTCCCCGCTTGCCGAACAGCGCCACGTAATCGGCATGCTCCTTCAGTCGCAACCGTTGCGCGTCGAACTCGGGACCAAAGATGTCGCCCATGCCGCCGGTGTGCGTGAGCAGATGATGCAGCGTGACCTTCGCAGCGACATCGCGATTGGGATAGTCCGGAAGATACTGACCCACGGTCCCTTGCAGCGACAGCTTGCCGGAGTCCACAAGCTGCAATATGGCCACCGCCGTGAACATCTTGTTCATCGAGCCCAGACGGAATTGGGTCTCGGCGGTCGCGGCTCGCGACGTTGCGCGATTCGCGGATCCCCACGCCTGCTCGAGCAGCACTTGCTCACCTTTTGCAACCAGCAGTGCGCCGGAGAATTGATCTGCCGCGGCCTTCTGAGTCGCCCGCTCCTCGAGCGCCGCCAGCGCGTCGGCCATCGCCATCCTCGGCGGCGCGAACTGCGGCGGCAGCGAAGCGGGACGGATCTCCATAATCAGGTTGTCACCGCGGCCGTCGCCCTTGACGGTCACCTCCAGGTACATACCCCGTTCGGACTCGACCTCCCTCATCAGCGCCAACACGTTGTTGGGAGTGCTGCGTTCCAGCTGCAACAGTTCGAGGCCGCCCGTGTACGCACGAAAGTCCAACGTCTCGGCCACCTCCCCTTTGCGGGCGTACTTCTGCTTGAACGAGGCTATTTGTTTGGGATCGGCTGAATTGAAGGACGAGAGCCAGTCCGAGAACGCGCGTCCCGCCGGAGTGTTGGGAATCTCGGGTCGAGCGAGCGCGGAAATGCAGGTCAGCAGCAGCGTGAGAAACGATAACGATGCAGCAACCTTGTTTCGATGGCGAATCATCGACAATCCTCGTCCGTGTGACCCTGCCGAGCAATCCAATGGGCTGTCGGTTCAGCCCAACCTTTGCGTCCCGAAGTCCTGCCGCGATGGCGGGACTTCGGATCAGATCGAGTTCAGGAACCCGCCGTCCACTGCAATCGCCTGTCCAGTGATGTACGAGGCGCGATCCGATGCGAGGAATGCCGCCAGCGCGGCGAACTCCTCCGGCTTGCCGATGCGGCCGGTCGGAATCTTCGGCCCCATGGTCGCATCGTCCACGCCGAGCTCCGTGAGCCGCTCGGTGGCCGTGTAGCCGGGCAGCAGCGCATTCATGGTGATGCCGTCTTTCGCGACATCCCGGCTGACCGAGTTGATCAGCCCCAACAAGCCGGCCCGCAAGCTGTTTGAAATCACCAGGCCCGGTTGCGGTTCGCGGGCAGAGATCGAAGTGATGGCGAGGATGCGCCCCCACTTGCGTGCACGCATGTGAGGTAACACGGCGAGGATGCTTTCCACCGTGCTCATCCACAGATTGTCGAACCCCTTTTGCCAGTCGGCCGCGGACATGCGCTCGAAGGAGCCCGCCGGTGGACCGCCAGTGTTCGTCACCAGGATGTCGACGGGCCCGCCCAGCGCCTTCGTGGCCTGAGCAACCAAAGCCTCACAATTGCCCGCCAACGAAACATCGCCGGCAATGCCGATGGCGCCGATCTCGGCCGCGGTCGCCGCGATACGAGCCGGATCGCGAGAAACGATGGCGACCTGCACGCCTTCCGCAACCAGTTCCTGCGCGACGGCTTTGCCGAGCCCCTGGGACGCGCCGAACACCAGTGCACGACGTCCCGATATCTTCAGATCCATCACAAACCTCCGGCGGCAATCAGACGCGAGGATCCGGCGCGACCTGATCGGGCCGGCCTTCCTGAAGAATCATACGGCCGTCCGTGGTCGCCGCGCGCCGGAACTCCGACAGCCGTTGATACTCCGGATCGTTGTACCAGGCTTCGGCCGAAGCGCGGTCTGGAAATTCGAGGATCACCATCCGCTGCGTGAAGGTCTCGCCTTCCGAGGTCGTGACCTGATCGCCGCGCGTCAGAAACCGGCCCCCGTATTTCTGCAGGGTCTTGGGCGTGTGATCCGAGTACTTTCGGAAAGTGACCGGGTCGTGGACCTTCATCGTGCAGATCATGTAGGCGGCCATACGCGCTCCTCGTTGTGCGCTCGAGTGTACTGTCCCGCAAGCACAAATTTTTCCCAAATGGCCTGTGCTACAGTGCCCGGCACCCTGTTCCGACGCCCGATGCGTCGAGGTCGAAGCATGCAAGCCGATCAGGTTCGCGCCGTCGTCGATCAGTTTGAAACCCATGTGAGGAATCGCACCCGGTTCCAGCTGTATCGCTTCGACGGTCGTCCCGCGACCCTCGATGAGGCCTATGCCATCCAGGACGAAATCCTGGCGCGAGCGCTTCGTTCCGGCGATGGGGTGGCCGGCTACAAGATCGGCCTCACCACCCAGAAGATGCAGCAGTTCTGCGGCGTGGCCGAACCGATCGCCGGACGTATCCTGAAAAGCACCGTGCACGCGAGCGGCGCGAGCATTCGCAATTCCGAGTTTCATCGGCTCGGCATCGAAAGCGAGCTGGCCTTGCGCATCGGCAAGGAAGTCCCCGTCTCGTCCGCAGCACCCAACGGCCAGGATTTGATCGGGTGCGTCGATGCCATCGCGGCGGCGTTCGAGATCATCGACGATCGCGATGCCGACTACGCCCGGCTCGAAGCCAGCTCGATCGCGGCCGAGAACAGCTGGAACAAAGGGATCGTGCTCGGCGAGGCCACCTCGCCTTCCGCCTTTGGCGATCTGCGCGGTCTGCACGGTCGGTTGCTCGTGAATGGCGAGCCCGTCGCGACGGGCTCCAGCGACGACGTGATGAATGGCCCGCTCTGGGTGCTCGCCTGGGTCGCTCGCTTCGCCCAAGCTGCGGGACAGCCGCTGCGGCCCGGTCAGTGGATCATGACCGGCTCCATCATCCCGACGAAGTTCGCCGTCGCCGGCGACGTCTACTCGTTCCAGCTCGGGCCGCTGCCCGCGGTCAACGTAACCATCCTCTGAAGTCAGCGTCTCGACCAGCGATGTCGCGACCTTTCACCGTGCATGCGAGGCCAGCGACGCCCGTTCGTGGCGCAGTGGCCGCGCATGAGCCTCGCGCGCGGCAATTCGTCTGCTCACAAACGCCTCCGCACGATCAAAAAACAGCGCAATGTCACGCTCGCGTGAATTGTTTTCGCTGGCATGCATCCTGCTTTCGCCGAAACAGACCCAACCCACCCTGGAGTATCAATGCGATTGCATCGTTCGTTCGGCCTGGCGACGCTGGCCGCATTGCTGATCAGTTACACCGCCGGCCTGCGGGCGGCGAGCATCGACTTCGACGCGGCGACCATCGGCGATCTCAACCAGGCCTTCCAGGCTGGGACACTGACCTCCGAGCAACTGGTACAGCACTGTCTCGCGCGCATCGAGGCCTATGACGAGCAGGGGCCGAAGCTCAATGCGGTCCTGACGCTGAATCCGAAGGCGATCGAGATCGCCCGCGCGCTGGATGCCGAGCGCAAGAGCAAAGGTCCTCGCTCGCCGTTGCACGGCATACCGGTGCTGTTGAAAGACAACTTCGATACGTTCGATATGCCCACGACCGGCGGCTCGGTGCTGCTGGAAAACTGGGTGCCGCCGGACGATGCGTACGTCGTCAAGAAACTGCGCGATGCCGGCGCCATCATCCTCGCCAAGGTCAACCTGTCCGAGTTCGCTTCCGGCGCCGCTCACAGCTCACTGGGCGGCCAGACGCTCAATCCTCACAATCTCGCGCGCACGCCCTCCGGCTCGTCCGGCGGCACCGGCGCCGGAATTGCAGCTGCGTATGCACCCCTTGGCTTGGGCACCGACACGGGCGGCTCTATCCGCGGACCCGCCACCGCTAACGGCATTGTGGGTTTGAAGCCCACGCACGGTCTGCTCAGCCGCGACGGCATCATTCCGCTCTCGCTCACATTCGACACCGGCGGGCCGATGGCTCGCAGCGTTTATGACATTGCCGTGTCGCTCGGAATCATGACCGGCGTGGACGCCGCCGATCCGGCAACCCAGAAGAGCAAAGGAAAATCCGTCACCGACTACACTCGTTATCTCAAGGCCGATGCGTTGAAGGGCGCGCGCATCGGTATCGCACGCGATTTTCTCGGCGCGGACCAGGACGTCGATTGGGTGATCGAATCGGCACTGGAGTCGATGCGCAAAGCGGGCGCGACGGTCGTCGACGTGCGGTTTCCGAAGTGGCTGCTGGATGGCAAAGAAGAGTTCTATGCGGCGGTTCGCCGGCCGGAGTTCGCCGTGCAGATCGGCCAGTATCTCGCCGCAACCGGCCCCGGCTATCCGAAGAACCTGGAGCAACTCATCGAGCGCTCCAACGAGGTGAGATCGCTGCGTCCCGGCGGCGGCGGCCCGAACCCGGTGCGCTGGACGCTGTTCAAGAAAGAAGCGGAGAGCGGCAAGCTCGACGATTACCGTTATCTGTCGGTGCGCGATTACGCGCTGCCGATGGTTCGAACCGTGGTTGAAGGCATCCTCGCGGCGGAGAAACTCGACGCCATCGTCTATCCCACTTCGCCTCGCCGCCCGACCCTGATCGCACAGGACAATCCGGCCCCCGATGTGAACTCGGCGACCAACATCGCCAATCTCACCGGCTTTCCCGATCTGATCGTGCCCGCGGGCTTCACCACCGACGACCTGCCGGTCGGTATCTCGTTCTTCGGCCCGGCCTTCAGCGAGCCGAAGCTGCTGGCGCTCGGTTACAGCTTCGAACAGGCGACGCGCGTGCGGCGTCTGCCCGTGCATACGCCGCCTTTGTCGAATCAAACGATCACGGTGCCGACCGCGTCGTCGCTGTAATCATCTCATTTGCCGTTCAGGCTGAAGCGCCCTGGCCCGAGCAGCGCCAGGGCGATCGCCGTGAATAGAAACATTCCTTGCAGCTCGAGCGCCCAGCCGCCCGTCTTGTCGAGCGCGAACAGCTCGCCTCCATGCACGAGCGTGAACGCGAACAGCATGTTGATCGCGATCAGGCCCGCGCCGATGCGCGAGTACCAGCCGAGCAGAACCAGAATGGGCGCGAGCACCTCACCGATATAGACGGCATAGGTGAAGAAGGCCGGCAGGCCGGCGCCGGTGACCGCGCCCGTCAGGCCGCCGACGCCGCCTTTGAGTTTTGCCATGCCGTGCAGCAGGATCAGAATGCCCAGCGTCAGACGCAGAATCAGCTTGCCAATGCTGTCGTTCATGTTGCTCCCCCGATCCACCCGAAGCGTCCACTCGGGCCGATTGTAGACCCCGAGCGAGACTGGATGGAGCCTTGCGAAGGGCTCGTTCCCGGTCACCGTGCCGCGATCTTGTCCTGCGTCCGGGTCTGGAAATCGCTGGCGTCGTGACGTTCGTGCAGCTGGCTGGCGGGATCGCCGCTCGTGCGGTTCACCATGCGACCGCGCACCAGCGCAGGACGGGCCAGCAGCGCGTCGGCCCAGCGCAGCACATTTTTATATTCGTGCACGGACAGGAATTCGCCGGCGTTGTACAGCCAGCCTTTGACCATGGCCCCATACCAGGGGAACACGGCGATGTCGGCGATCGTGTATTCGTCGCCGGCCAGATACGTGCTGCGCGCCAGATGGCGATCGAGCACATCGAGCTGGCGCTTGGTCTCCATGGCATAGCGGTCGATTGCATACTCGATCTTGGTGGGCGCATAGGCGTAGAAATGTCCGAAGCCGCCACCGAGGAAAGGCGCGCTGCCCATCTGCCAGAACAGCCAGGAGAAACACTCTGCGCGCGCCCGCGGTTGTGACGGCAGGAACTCGCCGAATTTCTCCGCGAGGTACAGCAGGATTGCGCCGGACTCGAACACACGAATCGGCTCCGCACCCGAGCGATCCATCAGCGCCGGAATCTTCGAGTTCGGATTGAGCTCCACGAAGCCGCTGCCGAACTGATCTCCTTCGCCGATGCGAATCAGCCAGGCATCGTACTCCGCGCCGGCATGGCCGAGCGCCAGCAGCTCCTCGAGCATGATCGTGACTTTCTGCCCGTTCGGCGTGCCTTGCGAGTACAGCTGCAACGGATGCCGCCCCACGGGCAGCGCCTTCTCATGCGTCGCTCCCGAGACCGGTCGATTGATGTTCGCGAACTGGCCGCCGTTCGGCTTGCTCCAGGTCCAGACTTGCGGGGGCGTGTACTCATCGGCGGGGTCGATCGCGTGGTCGGTCATGGGACACCTGGGTCGGGTTGCGGGTCTGTCCGGAGAATGAAACAGACAGCCCCGCAAGCCAACCTCGGCAACTCAATCGTGCCGCCAGGGCAACAGCGTCAAGCGCGGGCTCGGCGATACAAACCGCTCAGCGTTCTACCACAGATACTTGGCCTGGAAATTGATCTCGCTGCCTTCCAGCGGACGGGCCAGCAACACGCCACTGGTGCCCGCGGCCGTACCGAAAATGCGCGAATTGCTTTCGGTGAGACCGAGCTCGTCGGTCACGTTGGTACCACGCAGGGCGAATTGCCAGTTCTCGCCGACGCGCGTGGTCACGCCGAAATCCCAGGTGTAATACGAACCCAGCTGCTGCAAGCCGGATTGGTCCTGCGTGCGATCGCCGACGTGCGTGTAGGTCACGTATGCCTCGACCTCACCCCAGACGAACGGGAATCGATAGCTCGGGGTGAGGACGTAGCGCAGCTTCGGCTGACGTTGCAGCTGCTTGCCCTCGATGGTCGCGCAGCCGTTGCCCGTCACCAGGTTGGTGAACGGCACGCAGGCGTCGTAGTCCGTGTACTTGCCGTCGAGATAGTTGGCCACGACCTGGAAGCGGAAGTTCTCCACCGGCGTGAGCGTGCCGATGAAGTTCACCCCTTTCGACTCCGAGCCGTGGTAGAGCTTTGCCCCGGTCGGTGCGCCGGACGCGTCGGTCTGCTGATATTGCAAGCCGGTGAAGTCGCGGAAGTACGCACTGATGTCGGCATACAGAAACTCGTTCTGGAATTTGAAGCCGATCTCGTAGTTCCGGACGATCTGCATGGGAGGCAGGCTGTCGTTGGTGCTGCCGCGGATGCCGTTATCGAAATCCGCGAAGTGTCCGCCGCGGTTCACGCGCACGTATGAAGACATCGAATCGGTGAAGCTGTAGTTCGCGCCGACGGTCCACGAGGTCAGGTCCTTGTCGTAATCGGTCACAGCGAGCGTGCCATCGCACACCGACATCTCGTTGTCATAGATCGTCAGCGGGTTGCCGTCGAGATCGACGTCCGTCAGATTGCACACCCGATTGGTGGCGTCCTGGTTCTCGAAGCGGACCGAGGCATCCAGCAGCCACCGATCGATGCGCCACGTGTCCGACAGATAAACGGCGTGGTTGAAAGCATGACCGCGCTGGCTGATGTTGAATGTGCCGTAATCGAGAAAGCCCTGATCGTCGGTCAGCTGGTAGGTCTGCCCGCCCGAAACGTAGCTGACCGTGATGGGCCGTGCGTTCGGCGTATTGGTCATCAACATCTGGTTGCCGAAGGCCCACTCGTCGGCCATTTCGTAGTAGGCCAGATACACGCCGAAGGTCAGCGTGTTGCCCTCGAACACCTCCTTGCTCAGGCGGAAGTCGTTGTTGAAGTTGGTCAGTTCCTTGTGGATGAACCACCAGCCTTGATGAATGACATCCTGCGTCGGCGCGACCGCGCCACCGCCGACGAACGTCGCCGTCGCCGAGCCTGCCGGCAGCTCGAAGCCGCCCAGATCGGTGGAAATGGTGTAGAGCGCATCGCTGAGCAAGGCTGGATTGGTGCCGGAGAACAGCGCGTTGGTGTCCGCATCGCCGGCATTGGCGAGGAACTTGTTGCTGATCGACCAGCCGTTGTCGAAGTCGTGATCGTAGTTCGCGCCGGCGAACCACATGTCGGCGCCGCGGCCGTTGGCAAGATCGGCGGTGGTGCCGCCATTGGGATAGCCGGGCAGGCGCACATGCTGGATCGCCTTGCTGTAATAGGTTCCGGTCCGCGGATCGAAGCCGGGGTACGGATGGAAATTGTCGGTGCCGGTCTGGATCAGTGGAATCGGCGTGATGAATTGATTCTTGTCGTTCAGATAGCGTGCATACAAAACCAGGTCGCCGCGCTCGGACTCGCGTTTGAGCGTGGCCGTCAGCTGGCCGCCTTCGTCGGCGGGAAACTGGGGATCGCGCACGCCATCGGAGGTGCGATAGAAACCGCCGACGCTGCCGTACCAGCCTTCGGCCACCTTGAATCCCGTGAACCCATCCAGGCGCCAGAGATTCTCGTCTCCATAAGTCAGCCCCAGACTGCCGGACGGCTGCTCGGTGCCGGTCTTGAGCAGGAAGTTCGCGGTCGCGCCGATCTGACCGCCGGCGAACACCACCGAAGGCCCGCCTTGAAGGATTTCCACGGAGCGCACCGTATCGTCCAGACGCACGATGCTGGTCGTTTCGAAGAACGACAGGGTCGGCATGCCGTACACCGGCGAGCCCATCAGCAACGTGGTGAAGTACGGCGCATCGCCGCCGCCCGGAAAACCCGCGATCTCGATGTTCGCGCCGGTCTGGCCGCCGGTCGATTCCGGCCACATGCCCGGCGAGATCTTCAGCAGGTCGGCGGTGCTCTTCGGATTCGATTGGCGAATCTGCTCTTCGTTGGCGGTGACGATGTTGTAACTGGCTTCGAGTTTCTTCACGCCACCGAGCGCACTGCCTGTAACAACTACAGTTTCGAGGCCGGTCGCGGGCGCCTCGGGTGCTTCCGCCGGTGTTTCTTGTGCGTGAACCAGAGCCGGAGTGAAAGCGGTGATCACGGTCACCCAGCCGGCTCGCAGACGGTGCTGACTCGTACGCATGACTCCCCCTTGATCGGCGCGTTGTCGCGTCGACGACACGTGTAACCAGGTGTTTGCCAGCGTCGTTTTGTCTATCACCAACAAAACGGGTTGGAAATAGGTTGTCAACGCAAGCAAACGACTACGCGCCGGATGCAGGTGTGGTTTCCATGCTGTCAGCCAGTTTTAGGCTCAGCGAAAACGTCGCGCCTTCGCCCGGTGTGGACTCGGCCCACACTTCACCTTCCATTCTTTGTACTGCCTTGCGCACCAGTGCCAGACCGATGCCGGTGCCTTCGTATCCCGAAGCATGCAGCCGGTTGAAGATCTCGAAAATCTTGTCGCGATAGGCGGCGTCGAAGCCGATGCCGTTATCGCGCACCCTGAGCACGTAGCGCCCGAATTCGATGCTGGAGTCGATGCTGATGCGTGGCGTCTCGGTCTTGCGCGAGAATTTCAATGCGTTCTCGATCAGGTTGGTGAGTGCGATCCGCAAGCCCTCGCGGTCGGCCATGACCGGCGTACTGTCGAGCTCGATGCTCACCTGCGCGCCCGCTTCGCGGATCGGCTCGCTCATCGAGTCGACGAGCGCTCGCACGAAACTTCGACAATCGATGGATTGCAGGCGCTGCTCGCGATGCTCCAGCCGCGAGTAGTCGAGCAGGCCGTCGATCAGCGCGGACATGCGCTCCGAGCCCTGACGGGCCCGCTCGAGATAACTACGCTCGGTATCGCTCAGCTTGTTCGACGCGCTCTGTTCGAGCAGTGCAGAGAAGCCGTTGATCGCGCGCAAGGGCGCCTTCAGGTCGTGCGCCACCGCGTGCGCGAAGTTGCGCGATTCTCGATATGCCTCGGACAGCTCGCGGGTGCGCTGAGTGACTCGGCATTCGAGCGCATCGGCCAGCTCGCGATAGCGACGCTCGCTGTCGCGGAGCGACTGCTCCAGCTCCTTGAATTGAGTGATGTCCACCAGCGATCCCAGCGCGCGCACCGGACGGCCTTCCTCGTCCAGCACTGCCGAGCCTCGCGCCAGCATCCAGCGATACGAGCCATCCCGATGCCGCAGGCGATATTCGAACACCAGATCGCCGCTGCCGTGACGTATGAACCTTTCCAGGATGCCCATGACCCTGGCGTAGTCCGCCGGGTGCACCCGATCGCTCCACGCCGTGAATTCGTCCGGAAATTCGTCTTCGTCGTAACCGAGCTGCCGTTTCCATTCGCGAGAGTAGCGAACCATGTTGGAGGCTGGCTCCCATTCCCAAAGTCCCACGCTGCCCGCTCGCGCGGTGACGTCGATCACACGTTCCAGATCACGCCGCTGACGGTCGACTTCCTGCACCATCTCGCGTGCGCGTGTGAGTGCATTCTCCGAGCTGTCGAGCGCGGCCCGCATCTGCTGGCCTCGCCAGTACAGCCAGGCTTCGCGCGACGCCAGGATGACCGCAAACGCAACGACCACCACCGTTCGCAGCTGAATCATGCGTGGCGTCGTTTCCTCGGCGAACCAGACAGCGGTCACCGCTATGCTGAGCAGCAGAAACGAGGGCACCAGCGCTTCGACCCAACCCTGACTCTGCCGGACCGCGAACGATTCTTCGCGGCCGTGCGCCTTGGCGGTGACCTGCGCCTCCGCGCCCCACTGATGAAGCGCGAACGCGAGCATCCAGCCGATGTTGAAGAAACTGGCCGTGTCGTAGCTCGCGCCGACGAGCTCGCGCGTGTACACCGCTCTCGTGAGCACCTGCACGCCGAGCGACAGCGTGACCAGCCCATACGCCAGCAACCGTTCGCCCCAGTGATACGACCACAGGAAATAAACCGCGACGATGAAGGCGAGGGAGATCGAAGCATTCTCGGCGACGACGATGAGCGCGTTGACGGCGGAGCCCGACATCATCTGGAAGGGCTGGGTCCAGCTGGTGATCAGGATCGACGCGAGCGTGCAAAAGAGCAGGCCCACATTGGCGACACGCAGCCAGGTCATGCGGCGCTCCTGCTGGGTGGCGCGCAGCATGAACAGGCCCACCAGCATCAGCGGTCCGAACAGGACGTAGCCGACATCCGCATAGCTGGGAAACGGTGCGCGCACGTCGAGCACCAATTCGAACACGCTCCAGATGGTCTGCCCCGCCGCCCAGGCCACGCAGGCCAGCCCGAAAATCAGCCACGCTGCCCGATCCCGGCCTTGCAACGACAACGCTGCGCGAAAACTGCTGACGGCGGCCAGCAGCGCCGAGACGGTCCACGCGATGTCATTAACAAATGTTGCTGTCTGGTAGTCGGCGATGCCGCCGGAGACGATGATGGTGTGCAATATCAGGGCAACAGCCCAGATTTTCACGAGCGGCCTGACACCCCTGAAGCTGCGATCGTGTTGTCTCGACCTCGACGCGCCCGCCGCGTCTGGAAACTTGCCCTCACCCGCGACCATCGATGCGAGGTTCTAAAATGAACGACCTGCAAATGTAATTGCCGCGCCCGCCCGCGGTTCCCTGCAGCGCGCCAAGGTCGATTGTGCCGCGCAACAGCAGGGTGGCGGGCGGCACTCGCCCGCCACCCGGCTCATTCAGGTCTCGGGCTTCTGGACCGGCGGCAACCTGGCACTGATTTCGGACACGTTGTCCTTGCCGGCGATGGCGCAGACCGGATGTGAAAAATCATTGGCGAGGCTCGGCACCGGCACCATGCCGATGTAGTTGATGTTGTCGTCGCCTGCCGCACTGACGCCACCGGGCACGAAGTCCAGATTCAGTGTGTGCCGGGTGCGCCACGCGATGTTGTGATCGGCGCACGAAGTGTCGCCGCTCACGCCGATCGCGCCGAGCAGCTGTTGGTTCCTGTCGTAGAGTGCCAGCCCGCCGCCGAACACATTCACACCGCCGATGCGGAAGCCGACCATCGGATCGTTCGCCTGCCCGAAATTGCCGGCGTTGCCTCGATAGGCAACCTGCGGATCGACGGGATTGCTGAACTGCAGACCGAACAGCGTGCCGCCAGGCTGCACCGCTGCGTACAGATTGGCCGTCGAAAGCGCCAGGCTCGGCAGACTGAACGCGTTCGCGGTATTCGCTTTCTGTGCGGAAATGACTCTGCTGCCAGGCCATTCCGAACCGCGGTCGTCGCCGGTGAACGCAACGGCGCACACGATGCCGTCCCGGTTGACGATCGCCCCCCACATGTCGAGGTTGAAGCCGCCGTTGGATTGCTGGCGCGCCGCGGTCAATGCAGCCTTCAACTGCGAGTGCGACGGCAACGCCCCACAGCCGCTGCTGTTCCCCTGCCCCTGATTCTGTGCGACTGCCGACGCCGAAACCACCGCCAGCGCGGCGGCCATGCACGACGTCCGTACGAGGTTCTTGTTCATGAGCTTGCTCCCATTGTTTGTTGCGGAGTGATGAACGATCACTACGGACGTACGCGGCATGGCTGCTACGATCCGGGTATTCCTGCAAACACGTCCGATGGTGCGCCCTGCACATGAGCTCAAGCGGCCTGAAAGGCATCACGCTCGTCGATGACCAGCGCCTCTTATACGCTTGGCGCTTGCAACAAAACAAACATCAGGTCACCGACGAACGCCGCGGTTGTTTCCTAAGCACAACGGGAAGCCACTACCTGCACCCTGGAATGTTTCTAATTTGCCGTGCAAGTGTGCAGATCGAACGGGCGGCTGGTCTTCGTCAATCATCGCGCCTTCGCAGCGGCACGAATCGCACCGGCGCGACGACCGTCGAGGTCACCTTTCCGGTTGCGTCTTTTTCCAGCACGCGCAGCTGCTGTGTGGCGGCGATGGGCCCGACGGGCACGACCATCCGGCCGCCAGGTTTGAGCTGATCGAGCAACGGTTGCGGTATATGGTCGGGCGCTGCCGCGACGACGATGCTGTCGAAAGGTGCGTGTTCCGCCCAACCGGCATAACCGTCCCCCGCTCGCACCGTGATATTGTGATAACCGAGTTTCTGCAGGACTCCTGCGGCACGTTCGGCGAGCGTGGTTTCTATCTCGATCGAATAAACCTGCCCGACGAGCTCCGCAAGCACCGCCGCTTGATAGCCAGAGCCCGTGCCGATGTCGAGCACGCGATGATTGGGGGCAGGCCGCACCAGCTCGGTCATCAAGGCGACGATGTAAGGCTGCGAGATGGTCTGGCTCTCGCCGATCGGCAGCGGCGTGTCGTGATATGCGAGGCGCTGCTCGCTGCCCGGCACGAACTCATGCCGCGGTACTTTGCGCATCGCTGCGAGCACACGCTCGTCACGAACGCCTCGGTCTGCGATCTGCCGGCTCACCATCTCGGCACGTTGTGCCGCATAGTCATCCGGTCCCGCGCCCGCGCCACCAGGTTCGGGAGCACAGAGCAAAGAGAATATGAGGGCGCGGGAGAACAAGCAGCGGGACCTGGCCATGGGAGCCTCCGGAATAACGGAGCGCTGCCAGCATCATATAGCTCGCGGACGCGCCGGGACAGCCGCTGAATTACGACACCCGGAATTACGAGACCCGTTAGCCGGGCGGCACGAAGTGGAACTGAGCCGCCTCGATCCGCGCGTTCGGCTTCGGCTCGAAGGTCGTGGTTGCCCGCTGAATGGCAGCGCCCTGGCCCGTCGGCGAGTCCTCGAATACTTTGTGAATCATCAGGGTCTCGGCATCTATCCAAAGCGTCGTGACACGCACGCTCTCGCTCCAATGATTGAGCCGTACGCTGCCCGTCAGCAGATGCACGAGCCGGCCACCCAGCTTTTGCGCGCCGCCGTACTTTGGCTCCGTCATCGTCACCAGCGCGCCTTGCAATCCGGCGTTCTGGAACAGCAGCGGTGGAATCAGCAGCGCCGTTCCCGCCGTGGGCAGCATCCCCATGGCGAACGCCTGCGCTCCCTGCCCTTGCGGATATTCTTCCGCGACTCGGGTGGCAGACCACCAGGAGTGGAATGTATCGCCGCCGCACCAGATGACGAATCGTTCGGCGTCCGGGCCGGCACCTTTGCGGAAGTCGAAATAAAAACGGCGCGGCGCGCCGTACCGGGTCACGAAGCGGTATTGCTCCCGGATCATGGTCGCTCCGATCGGCTGTTCCTCCAGCACGATGGCGCCCTGATCGGAATACGAATCGAGCGCCGCATAGGTTGCGCGCACTTTCGTGAGTAGCTCGACGGGATCGGGCGCGACCACGCGTTCCGACGGCTTCGGAACTACGCAGCCTCCGGCTCGAATGCCAGGCTTGGCGCAGGCGGCTGCGGAATCGTCATCAGCCGCGCTCGTTTGAGCGAACGTGAGCGAGCCGAAGCACAGCAGTGCCAGGATCAATTGCAGGCGGGATTGCATGCCTTCACCTTCAACACGTAATTGCCTTTGTTCTCGGCCGTCTTACGCTCGCGCGTAAAGCTCCGCTCGATGCTCATGGTGTCGCCGGTACGCTTGACCTTGAACTCCGCCGGTCCGTCGTTCATCGCGCGCGTCAGTATGAAATGCGCGCCTTTGTAAGGCAGTGCGTAGTCGTTGACCGTCGGCCAGAGACTGAGCACCGGCAACAGCACCTGCACCACCTTCACGCGGCGATCGTCGAAGTCGAGCGCCGCGGGCTGCAATTCGATTCGCAGCGTGTCGCCTCGGAGATCGCCACGCACCGGCACGCGATAGAACGCCGGCGTCAACACATAGCGCGTAATGAGCCCGCCCTGCTCGATGGTCGTGGTGATCGGATTCGGGTCGGGCAGATCGCTGCCAGCCAGCGGATTCTTCAACAGCGGACCGAAATCGTTCATGGCGACCGGCTCGATGCGCAAGGTTCTGAACACCGTGCCCATCGCCAGCTTCGGAAACAGCACCGGCACGGCGTTGTCCCAGGATTTGAAGCTGGTCGCGTTGCCGAGAAACTCGCCCGTCAACGCGATCGCATCGCCCCTGGCATTGCGCGGATATCGGAGCACCAGCTCGCCAGCGATGGTCACGGTGTATGTCCACCACGCCTGACCGTTCTCGTAGATCTCCACGCTCATGGAGCCGCTCACCGGTCCCTGGAACTGCTGGCAGAACTGCTCGAAGATCCGATTGGCCGCGAAGATGGACAGATTGAACGCCATCTTCTGCTTGCCGAGCTCGCGCTCATGTCCTGCCACGCCCACGATGGACACCCGGCCGCCAGCGCGCTTCGGCTCGTAGAACGTGGTCGCGCCTTTCCACGCACTCTCGATTGCTTCCTTGACGACGGGTGAGCGCTTCACGGCGGGCACCATGCCGACCAGCTTGGTGGGCGCGTTCTCCTTGGCCCAGTCGAGCAGCCATTTGCCGGGCTCCACCAACAGGCCCAGATAGAAATCGCAGAACTTCAACCCATTGACGATCACGTCCAGCTGATCGCAAGCGACATTTCCTGCGCTCAACTGTGCCAGCGCCCGCGGCGCTTCCGCATTTGCGCGGCGTGCAGTATCGAGCCAGGTATTGAATCGTTTGGTGAGGCCGGCGGTCGCCCGCCGCGTGCGGGGCTCGATCTGGTGCAGCTTCTTGATATGAATGACGCCATTGATCCAGGGCGGCGGGTCGTCACAGTCCGGCGCTTCGTGCAGGGCTCTCCGGAACTCGGCGATCTGCTTGATGAGCTCAGCCCTGGCCGGCGATTCCGGAATCGTCTTGGCGCGCGCCTCGATCACGTCGACGGCTTGGCACACCGTCTGGCGCAGCTGCGTCGCTTCCCTGTCGAGCTCCTGTTCGGGAATCTCCGCGCACTCGTCTTCGAAGTCGGGTGTCTCCGTCTCGAATGATTTCTCGCCGCGTTGCCCCCCGCCCTCGATCACGACCTCGTACTCGCCGTCGACCTGGGGCGTGTAAGTCGTTTCGAACCGGCCGGTGCCGGAGACTTTTATATTCAGAATCGTCGGCGGCAAACGCCGCGCAGGCGCCGAAGAGACCACACGGGCATCCGCATCCTGCGGACAGCGTGACTCCGCCTCGGGACTGGCATCCAGAACATAGTATTTCGGTGGCGTGATCGTTACTCGCAAGGTCTTGCCGAACAGAGACGATCCAGTCGCCCCATGGATCTTCATCGGAAATCCGGTGATGCCCTTCGCCGGCTGCGACGGATCCGGCAGCATCGCTGGCGAGACATTCACCGGCTCGATGAAGAAATAAATCGGCGCCTGTATCGAGCTCGATTCGGGATCGCCCTCGGCGGCGCTCGTGGAATTCAGCCACGCGAGGGCGCAAACAAACAGCAAGCAGATCCTGCGCGCCATCATCGCTTGACCAGTTCCACACGCCGGTTTCGCGCGCGGCCTTCGATCGTGTCGTTGGTATCGCGCGGTGCGCTCGCTCCGTAACCCGCGGTGTCGAGCCGTGACGCTGCGATTCCGTAGCGCTTCACCAGCGCATCCTTCACCGCCGCCGCACGCCTGCGCGAGAGATCCTGGTTATATGTCTGGCCACCGATGGCGTCGGTGTGTCCGCCGATCGAGAGCGACCAGTCTGGATGCTTGCGCATGACCTCGGCGATCTCGGCCAGGCGTGGCGTGGACTCCTCCCGGATTCGATCGCTGTCGAACGAGAAGTGAATGTCATAGATCACCGCCTTCCCGGCGGCAGCGAGCTGCTGCTCGAGCTCGGCCGCACCACCGTTGCCTGAAGGCGCCGCCGGTGTCTCGCAGCGATAGGAGATCTTCACGACTTGCAGCGTCTCCCGATCCGACGCGGTAGTACGACCACAGAGCGTCTTCGCCACATCGGGCGCGGCCTGCTGCATGGTCTGGCACAGCTCGATGGTTTCGCGATTCATCGGCGGCACGCCGTCGATGCCGAGGCGAAACCTCAGCGCCAGCGGATTGCTCTCGTCATCCAGCACGAACAGCTCGGATAGATCGCCGACGAAATCGCCGCGCGCACGCACTGCCGGCAGCAGGACCTTTTCTCCGTTGACGACGACCGGCAGCTGCACCGTGTCCAACCGCTTGATCTCGGCGGTCGTCATGAAGTCATAGAGATTCGGGCTCTGGTTGCGATCCGCCGGAACGTCGCCCGAATAGGCGTTGGACAGGCCGAGCTGCGCGTGCCCCTGCGTTTTGAGCGCCTTCAGCACGGCGCTCGACACACCGATCGCGGTTGTCTCCGGAATCAGCTCCGGCATGCCGTCGATATAACGCTGGGCGTAGAGGGTCGCGGCATCCAGGTCCTGCCGGCGGACCGAGCGATACAGCGTCGTCCTGCGCACCTGACCGAAGTCGCTCGCGAGGAAGTCCGTCACTGGGTGTTCCGCCGCGTACTTCAGACGCACGGTCGCGCCGTCGACGGCCTCGATGGTTTTGATCGATTCGTAATCGCCGTTCGGCTGACTCACCGCCGTGACGATCTGCAGCCCCGGACATAACGGAATCCGGGGGGCACCGCTCGCGGCAACGGCTTGCGCCAGGCAGGCCAGCGGCACGACGCCAATCCATCCACTGCGAATCACAGATGCATCCTCGTTGGGCTATCCCACCCAAGGACGCAATCCGCCGGCGGATCACGCCAGCGGCGCTCCGCCGATCAGGAGGCGTCGATCTCGATCGTGTTGCCGGCCACGACGCGGCCTTCTTCGCATTTGACTTTATCGAGCGGCGTCAACGAGATCTTGCCCGAGGCGCGCACGGTGGCCACGCGGGACTGGTCGAGCTGGTACTCGCTGTGGAACTCGACGGCATTCTCGGGGATCACCTCCCACTGCACGCTGTGCGCCACTTCCGGCTCGTGCTCGACCGGCGGCCGATACACCCAGCACTGGCCGGGCGCGAGCTCGCCGCGGGAGACTTTCTTCCATTGCCCGGTGGTGCGTCGCTCGACGTGCAACACCACCTGCCCGCCGGGCTGCACCTTGGTGGGCGATGCCGATGCCTTCAATTCGACCGCTTGCTGTCCTTCGAGGACATAAACGTACGGGCCACGCTGTTCGCCGCAACCGGCAACCAGGGCAAACAGGGCGGGAACGAGCAGAATAGCTGGGGATCGCATGGGTGATTCTCTACCTCGGCGCTATGTTGACGGAATCCTGCGCGCGAGGTCCAGCTCGACGCCGGTTTTCCGCGCCGGGCGTGATGCTTCCGGTCCATCGCGAGAGAACTTCCCGATCCGGCCGATCTCTCGCGCCTATCCCCAACACCAATTTCACCTGGGACCAGGTCGATGACGGATTCGCCTACCGACCCATTGCCGTGTTCGGGCCGATGCGCGACACACCGCTGCTGTGGACCGACCCGCATGGCTTCGTGCTCGTGCACTACCCCTTCTATCTCCAGAACAGATCGCATCGTAAACAAGCTCGACACCGGCGAGCCGTACCAGCCCGAGAAATGCGGCGCGACCGCGAAGGCGGACGGCTGACCGCGGAACCGGAGCGCACATTGCGCGCTTCTTGTAACATCCGCCCATCCTGGCCGGGGGACTCTCCATGAAATATTCAGCGCTGCTGCTGTCGATGTTGCTGGCCGGTTGCGCGGCGCAGCCGACGGTCAAGTCGTGGATGGATCCAAAGTCGTCCGTGACGATCACGGCGCAGACCGAACCGCTGGTGCTGGTGCGCGCTGAACCGGCACCGAGCCTGAACGAGCGGGACTATGCGCAACTGACCGCGATCGAAGTGAATCGCATGGGCGAGCGCAAGCTGTATCTGGTCGCCATTCTGTGGAGCTCGGCCGATCTCTGGTCGAATCAGAGCGGGGTCTTTCAGAACGCGTTTCGACAGATCGAAGTGAACGTCGGCGATCGCACCGTCGCGCTCACGCCGCACACCGGTGCAGTCTCGGAGCTGGGCATCAGCCAGGCGTTGCCGTTGCCCATCCCTGGCTCGAGCCACATTTATTTTCCGATCAGCCGCGACGACCTGCGCGCCATCTCCCGCTCCAGCCGCATCGAGCTCACGGCACGTGGCG
>Ga0065721_10050418_pt1 | contig 20378 bp, 21 predicted proteins | sample Mesricmetagenome_FD_59108 | JGI IMG/M metagenome (GOLD analysis project Ga0065721, IMG submission 59108) | Mesophilic microbial community from rice straw/compost enrichment Sample: eDNA_1 v2 (version 2) | ecosystem: Engineered > Solid waste > Grass > Composting > Bioreactor | place: USA: Davis... | reverse complement strand
CGCGCAAATTGCGCGACCCGCCTTTCTTACGTTCTGTTGATCGTCTGGAACGGTTACAGGCGTATATCGATGATGGCGGAAACGCCCACGCCCTTGATGCGCGAGATTGAGGTCAGGTCGCCCGGCTTTGTGGTATCTACCGGGATCAGCCCCTTCACCCGAATCTGGCGTCCGATCTTGGTCTGGCCCTCCACCTGGGCGACCGCCTTCACCTTGTCCACCTGTGCCTTCGGACCCGACACCTGGACCGCGCCCACATACGCCCCGCGCCCGATGGTCACGATGGGGACCACGCGCGTGGTCTCGGTGGTGCCGTTGGGCTTGTTGCCCGTTACCTGGTTCACGAACCGGTCGATCTGCCCGCCGAACTGGTTCACCAGGATCGCAATGCCACCGCCCACCAGAATGTCGCCCAGGTCTTGACCGCGAGCCGCGGGTATCTGGCCAACGACCATTCCACCCAGCATCGCCCCCGCTACTATAGCCGCCGTTTTTGCTTTCTTCATAAAATCACCTTTCTGCGTCGCCCTCCGCCACGAACGTACTGTATCCTCTGTACCCTATACGTTCTCTGTGACGCCGGAGTGACAACTGCTGCGAGCGTCCCGCGCCGGTCACACCGCCGCCGATGCGCGCGCCGCACCCGCGATATGGATAGCGAGGGTGGAGACATCGGCCGGAGTGATACCCGGAACGCGCGCCGCTTGCCCCAGGGAGACTGGCCGGACGCGCGTGAGCTTCTCCTTCGCTTCGGATGACAGGCAGGGGACCGTCTGGAAATCCAGGTCCTCCGGAATCGCGATGTGGTCGCGACGCCGCGCCTCCGCCACCTGGGCGGCTTCCCTGGCGACATACCCCTCATACTTCGCGGCGATGGACGCCTGCTCCAGCGCCGGACCGTCCGCCACCGGGTCCAGGTCGGCCAGCGCTGCCACCTGGGCCTCGGTCGCCTCCGGACGGCGCAGCAGATCGTACAGCGAAACCCGCTCCTTCACCGGACCGATGCCGAGTGCGGCCAGACGGGCATTATCCGCGCCGGTGACCGTCCGCTCCCGTAGCGTCGCCTCCACCCGCTCCATCCGCTCGCGCTTCTGGGTGAACAGGGCGTACTGCGCGTCCCCGACCAGGCCAATGGAGCGCCCCATCTCGGTCAGGCGCAGGTCGGCGTTGTCCTGCCGCAGCGTCAGGCGGAACTCCGCCCGACTGGTGAGCAGGCGGTACGGGTCCGTCACCCCCCGCGTCACCAGGTCGTCAACCATCACCCCGAGGTAGGCATCGCTGCGCGCCACGATCCACGGCGGGCGGCCCTGCACATGCAGGGCCGCGTTCGCCCCTGCCAGCAGTCCCTGCGCCGCCGCCTCCTCGTAGCCGCTGGTGCCGTTGATCTGCCCGGCCAGGAACAGGCCCGCCACGCGCTTCGTCATGAGCGCCGGGGTCAGTTCGGTGGGGGAGACAAAATCATATTCCACGGCGTAGCCCGGCTTCAGCATGACGCACGCTTCCAGGCCGGGCAGGGTGTGCAGGAACTGGAGCTGGACGTCCTCTGGCAGCGACGTGCTCATGCCCTGGACGTACAACTGGTCGTTCTCCCAGCCCTCCTGCTCCAGGAAGACCTGGTGGCTCTCCTTGTCCGCGAAGCGCACCACCTTGTCCTCGATGGAGGGGCAGTAGCGCGGGCCGACGCCCTCAATATGTCCGCCGTACATCGCCGAGCGGTGCAGGTTCTCGCGGATGACGCGGTGCGTGGCTGCGTTGGTGTGGGTCAGCCAGGAGGGGAGCAGGTTGTCGTGCCGTCGGGGCGGTGTGCGGAACGAGAGCGGCGGCGTGTCCGGCTCCGACGGCTGCACCTCCAGGCGCGAAAAATCGACGCTGTCCTTCGCGAGGCGCGGGGTGGTGCCCGTCTTCAGGCGCCCGAGCGGAAAGCCCAGGCGTGCCAGCGAGGCGGACAGACCATAGGCCGCAGTCTCGACGTGGGATGTGCCCTTCACGCCGCGCCCCGCCTCCCACTTCGCCTCGCCCATGTGGCACAGGCCCCGCAGGAACGTCCCGGTGGTCACTACCACGGCGCGAGCGGTCAGCACCTCGCCGTTCGCCAGGCGGACACCCGTAATGGTTTCGTCCCCGTTCGCGGTGAGCAGCTCCTCAACCATCGCCTCGCGCAGCGTCAGGTTCTCCGCCGACTCCAGCACCGCGCGCATGGCGGCGGGGTAGCGCTCCACGTCTACCTGCGCGCGCAGGGCGCGCACGGCGGGGCCCTTGCCCGTGTTCAGCATGCGGAGGTGGGTCAGAGTGGCGTCCGCCACCACCGCCATCGCGCCGCCCAGCGCATCAATCTCGCGCACCAGGTGGCCCTTGGCCGGGCCGCCGATAGAGCAGTTGCAGGGCAGCCAGCCGATGCGGTCAAGGCGCCCCGTCACCAGGAGCGTGGCGCAGCCCATTCGGGCCGCCGCCAGGGCCGCCTCGCAGCCCGCGTGCCCGCCGCCGATCACCAGTACGTCGCAGTCGTGTGTCACGCCCTCATTATAGCCTTTCGGCCTGCCGCCGGTAAGGAAGGTGCCGCTTGGAATGGTAAGAACGCCCCCGCGCCGGAGTCCGGCGCGGGGGCGTTCGATAAAGGAAGGTATCAGGCAGCAACCGGTTCGCGGTCACGTCCGCTGCCGCTCTTGCGGCGCCGCTTGCGCCGCCCGGGGTCGCCGCCTTCCCCGGTCTCCGGTCGTGGTCCGGATCGCTCCGAGGACGGGCGCGGGGCCGTCTCGGTGGGCGGGGGGGTGGAAGGAGCGCTGCCGCTGCCCCCGCTTCCCCGACCCAGCACCTCCGCGGTGCCAAGGGAGCGTCCCGTCTTCGTAAGGCGGGCGCGCACGGTCTGACCGAAGTACTTCGCTCCCTGTGGCAACTCCACCAGGTAGCCCGACTCGGTCACCCCCATAGCCGCCGGGGGGGCGAGCAGGGCGTTGCGCTTGACCTGAAGCTCCACCACCTGGCCGCGGCGGTACGTCAGGTACTTGCGGTCGAAGTCGTCCATCTTGCCCGGCTGGATCTCGTACTTCTCCTGGTGCATGCCCTCGGAGACGCGGACGTACAGCGCGCGCTCCAGCGTGTGCTCGAAGCGCTCAATCTCCTCGCCGCCCTCGCCCACGAAGTAGGCTGCGACCTGGGGGCTACAGGTGACCAGGAACGCCTCCGAGGCGTTCTGCGCGCGGGACAGGCGGCCAAGGTCGCGGGCGATCTCGATGCTGACCGACTCGGCGGAGGGGATGCGTCCCTGCCCGCTGCAGTAGGGACAGACATCGTCCATCTGCTCGTTCACGGTTTCGCCCGTGCGCTTGCGGGTCATCTCAATCAGCCCGAGGTTCGACAGGTGGCTGAACTTGCAGCGCGACTTGTCCTTCTTCAGCGCGGCCTCGAACGCCTGCTCGACCCGCTTGCGGTCCGCAGCGGAGTTCATGTCGATCAGGTCGAGTACGATGATGCCGCCGAGGTCACGCAACCGGAGCTGCCGCGCGATCTCCTGCACCGCCTCCAGGTTCGTCTGGACGATGGTATCGGACAGGCCGGAGGTGGAACCGGTGAACTTGCCCGAGTTAACATCGATGGCGACCAGCGCCTCGGCCTGGTCGATTACCAGGTAGCCGCCGGACTTGAGCCACACGCGTCGCTTCAGCAGGCGCTCAATCTCCTGCTCGATGCCGAAGTGTTCGAAGATGGGCTTCTCACCGTCGTACAGGACCACGCGGTCCTTCAGGTTGGGGCCAAAGAAGTCCAGCAGTTCATGGGCCTGCCGGTAGTCAGCGGCCGAGTCCAGAATCAGCTTATCCACGTCCTGCCCAAAGGCGTCGCGCAGGATGCGGAAGAGCAGAGTGAGGTCCTGGTACACCAGGTTCGGCGCGGGCGTGACCGCGGCCTTGGTGCGGATGTCGGCCCAGGTGCGCTCCAGGTAGTCCAGATCCTGGCGCAGTTCGCGCTCGGTCTTATCTTCCGCTTCGGTGCGCACGATAAGGCCGTAGCCGGGGCGCCGGATGTTCTCCACGATCCGCTTCAGCCGGTCGCGCTCCTTGGGATCATCGATCTTGCGGGAAACGCCGGTGCTGTTCTCGTCCGGCATGAACACCAGGTAGCGACCGGGCAGGGAGATGCGCGTGGAGACACGCGACCCCTTGGTGCCGCGCGGGCCTTTCACGACCTGCACCAGCAGCTCCTGGCCGCGCTTGACCATGTCGCGGATATTGGCGTGAGGGCGCGTGCGGCGTCCCCGGCGGTCGTGCTGCGCCGACGGGGCGTCGCCGTCCTCGTCCTCCCCGTTGCCACCGGGCACGATGTCTCCGGCATAGAGGAACGCATTCCGCTCCAGGCCGATGTCCACGAACGAGGCGTCCATGCCCGGCAGGACGTTTTCTACACGTCCCTTATAGATGCTCCCGACGACGCGCTCTTCGCGCTCAATGTGAATCTCTACCAGTTGGCCGTCTTCGCGGACCGCGATGCGCGTTTCGCGCGCGTCCGCGTTGACCAGGATCTCTTTGGACAAATTACTCCTCCCCCTTCGGTGTGTTCGGCCCGCGCCCGCCGTCGGTACGGTGGGGGACCGTGGGAGAAAACAACGTTACTGCACTACGATGACGGAGCCGCCCCGTTCTGGGAGGCGTCAGACGATGTGCCTGCCTTCGTTCCGGCCTTGCGGAAGGTCCAGAAGCGGGCGGCAGTGAAGTTCCAGGCGGTCACCACGATGGTGGCGCAGATCTTTGCGGCCGTGACCGCGCGCGCGGAGAACGCTTCCTTACCCTGCCCCAGTGCGATCAGACTCAATACCTCGGCCGGCGGCCGTTTGACGTTCGTCAGGTCGAGGGCGGAGGCGGCGATCAGCGCAAGCGTCATGATGCTGACGTTTAGCAGCCAGCCGATGATGTTGGTGAGAAGGAACTTCGGGTACTGCTTGCGGGGGTCGCCCTCCAGGGCGCGAAAGGTCCAGCGCCGGTTCCAGTAAAAGCCGTTGCAGACGGCAATCAGGAAGGCGATAGTGGTCGCGATGAACAGGGGGACGCCCAGCCGGGTGTGTAGCAGCAGCAGGATGCTCAGGTCAATGGCAAACGAGGAGAGGCCGACAATGCAGAACTTGATGAACTGCCGCAGCCCGCTCCGTTGGAGCAGGGCGGCAGCCCCGGGGCCAAACGCCATAAACGTGTCTCTCTCCCGCGCTTCCCGCGCATCCTGATTGGATTATAGCATATAGGGTGCCTCGGCACTCCCGCCCCGTACTCTTCCTTCCGGAGTGCGCCGCGCAGTGCAGCCTGTAGCCCGATTGACACGCCTCTGCAGCGCATGGTACCATCCGCCCGTGCTCACCACGACTGCCTCCACTTCTGAATTCCCGAAGGTCTATGTGTTTGACCTGGACGGCGTGATGTACCGCGGTTCCGAACCTGTGGTCTACGCCGCCGAGACACTGGAGCGGCTCCGCGCCCGAGCGGACAAGCCCCGCCTGTACTTTCTGACGAACAATTCGTCTCAGACACGCGCCCACTACCGCGAAAAGCTGACCGCGATGGGGATGCCGTGCGAGGAGGAGGAGATCGTCACCTCCGCCTCCGCTACCGCAGCGTACCTGCGTCTGCACCATGATGCAGTGGGCAAGCGCGCTCTCGCGGTGGGCGGCATCGGGATTGTGGACGAACTCACGCGCGCCGGGATCGCGACGGAGCGGGCAGGGGACACGGAGGCGCGTGAGGGCGAGCGCTTCGACTTCGTCGTCGTGGGAATGGACCGGGATTTCGACTACGAGCGCCTCTACCGGGCGCAGCAGGCGATCCTCGGCGGCGCGCTTTTCGTGGCGACGAACCGGGATGGACAGTATCCCCTGGAAGGCGGGCGTGTCGTCCCCGGCGGAGGCAGCATGGTCGCCGCCGTCCAGGCGGCCGCGGACGCCGTCCCTCTGGTGATCGGCAAGCCCGAACCGTATGGCCTCCAGACTATCCTCGACCTGGCAGGCGTCGCTCCGAGCGAAGCGGTCATGGTGGGGGATCGACTGGATACCGATGTCCTGTGCGGCAACCGTCTGAACGTCCCCACCGTCCTGGTCCTGACCGGCGTCACCACGCGCGAGCGGGCCGAAGCGCTCGCTGCTGCCGACCCTGCTCTGGCCCCGGGGCGCATCATCGAGGACCTGCGCGACCTGTAGCTTAGAGCCAGGAAAGGCTGCCGGCCGTAGGGCGCGCTTCCACAAGCCGCAGGAAGGCATCCTCCAGGGTGGCATCTTTGCCCGCGCGGGCGCGCAGTTCGTCCATCGTGCCCTCGCCCACAATCCGCCCCTGGTGGATGATGGCAGCGTGCGTGCACAGTCGCTCCACCGTCTCCAGCACGTGCGATGTGAAGAACACCGTGGTCCCGCGCTGCTCCGTGACATGCTTCAGCAGGGCGCAGAGCGTCCGTACCGAAAGCGCGTCCACCCCATTGAACGGCTCGTCGAGGAAGAGCACCTGCGGCCCGTGGATCAGCGCCCCGGCGAGCGCTGTCTTCTTCTTCATCCCCATTGAGTAGTCCGCGATCAGGCGGTCGCGGGCATCCGAAAGGTCCAGCAGCGCCAGGAGTTCGTCCGCGCGGCGCCGCGCCTCCCTGAGCGACAGACCCTGCATCTGCCCGGCGAACTCCAGGTGTTCGGCGGCGGTCAGGTGCTCCCAGAGCGTCGTCTCCTCGTTCATCACCCCGATGTGCCGCTTCACTGCCATCGGGTCACGGGTGACGTCCACGCCTGCCACGCGAAGCGCCCTCGCCTCACTCGGGCGCACGAAGCCGCAGAGCATCGCAATCGTCGTGGACTTGCCCGCGCCGTTCGGTCCCAGGAACCCGTAGAACGCGCCCGGCGGAACGCTCAGGTCGATGGCGTCCACCGCCGTGCGCCGGTCGCCATACCGCTTGGTCAGGCCCCGCGCGAAGATCGCGGCTCCCACTCCCTTCGTTTCTGTCATATGCGTTCGCTACCTTCCGTCCAGCATTCGGATAATCTGCGGCTCGCGCCGCGCCAGGACCCGCGCCGCCAGGAAGAGTGACCCGGCGTAGAGCGCCGCCAGCACCGCCGCCCCGGCCAAAGGCTGCGCCCAGAGCGGCAGGAGCGTCAGCGGCCACAGTAGCGCCCACACCGACAGGCCGAGCAGGACGTACAGGAACGCCAGCGATTTCTCCGGCTCCCATTCGAACTTCTCGCCCCGCTTCGCGATGGGAAAAGGGGCCATTACCGAGACCACGTTTCCTGCTGCCGTCAGAGCCACGACGGTGGCCGGCAGCCAGAGGAGGAAGGGCACGATGAGGTGCGGCTTTTCAGCCACCAGGCACAGGCCCGCTATCACCAGGCCATCTACAAGGAGGAGAAGCCCACCCAGCGCCAGGTTGCGACCCGCGATCAGGTGCGTCCGCGCCACGGGAAAGCCAAGCAGAAGGCGAGCGGTTCCGGCCTCGTTGCCGAAGCGGTCGCAGAGGAGTTGGACCTGCCACAGCGCGGCATACAGCATCACCCCCATGCCGAGCAGGTCCCACATGTTGCGCACGGAGTCCGCCCCCAGGTCCGGCGCAATCCACGCCAGGAACACCGCGAGTAGCAGACTTGCGGGCGTCCGCAGCCCCAGGTGCGCCTGGGGGGCGCGGGTCAGGCCGCGCCACTCATGCGCCGCTACCGCCCGTACCTGCTGCCAGGCCGTCGGGGGCTCTGGTATCGTCGCGGTATCAGGGCGTGGCGGCCTCCAGCCCTGCCGTGTCGCCGCGCCGGCAGTCGCCTCGCGCGTCCATACCAACTGGAGAAGCTGCGCGGCGCCGGCGAGAGTCCCCACCGCCAGCGCTGCCAGCGCCAGCAGATATCCCGCCGCTGCGAGAATACGCCCGCGCTCGGCCTCCTGCAGGCCCATCGCTGCGATCCCTGACGGCAGCCAGCGTACCACGCGCTCGATCGCGGCGCTCGGTTGCTGCTCGGCCACGGGGGCAGGTGCGGGAGCCTGCTTCAGGACCGCCGTGACGGAGGGCTTTTCCGTGGTCGCGGCCAGGGCGGGCGGCAGGCCGAAGTACACGCCGAGCGCCAGCGCCGCCACCAGAACCGCCCATGCGGAGGAGCGCCGCCCGCGCGCCAGGAGCGCCGCGCCCTGTTCCAGCACCTGCCCCGCGGCCGCTGTCTGCAGAAGCAGGGCAACCAGCAGAGCGGCGGTGAACACAGCGGCGGCTCCGCCCGCAACGCTGTAGTTCCGGAACACCGCCCACAGGGTCGGCAGGGCAAAGAGCAGGGGGAGGTCCAGCAGCGCGCCCAGCGCCGCCGCGCCGGCTACATGCCACGGGCGCGCGGGCATCGGCTTCACCAGCGAGGGCGGCACCGCGCGTCCCAGCGTGGCCCACCCGCCCGGCAGCAGTAGGAGCAGCAGCCAGACCCCCTGGAGCGTGAGAAGGAGGACGCCGAGGAACGCCGGGACCCGCTCCGGCGGCAGCTCCGCGAACTGCCGGGAGGCGTCGCGGGCGGCGGCGAGCGCGGCCGGGCCGAAGACGAACAGCGCAATGCCCATGCCGCCCAGCACGGAGGGCTTGCGGACGAGGGTGCGCGCGGTCACGCGGGCGCGCAGCAGGAGAAGCAGCCAGAGCGGGCGAAGGCTCATCCCTGCCTGATACGGACGATATTTACGCGATGTTTCGGCGAGTTTTCACCCCGACGCGGCGTCGGCCGCGTAAGACGCCCATGGTGCGGCTTATGCCTCTGCTTCCGCCTCATCGTCCGCCGGCCATAGCTCCTCGATGGCCGGGATTCCCAGGCGGGCGCGCTCCTCACGGGCGGTAATGCACTGCCGCTCCAGTTCGTGCCCGAACGCCTCTACGTCCTCCGGGACGCAGTTGAGGCGCGCGAACTGGCGCAGGGCCAGGCTCTCATCGGGAGCGTCCTTGTCGGGGGCGGGGGAGAGGTACACCTGGACGAACACGTTCGGGATGCGCGCCCGTCCGTAGCGTTTCCCCCAGAGGACGATCTCCAGCCACCCTACCGTCTCGCGAACGCTTAAAGGCGGCCTGCCGAGCAGTTCCCCCTGGGCGGCCCCTTCGTCCAGATTGAACGGGGCGATCATGTCGACCAGGTGGGGAGCGTTCTGAAATGCGCGGGCCATGCGAAACACGTAGAAGTGGCCCGCGTCGCGCCCGAAGACGCTGAACGGCGCGTCGAAGACAGACGCGCCGTCCACCGTCAGCGCAGCGCGGTAGGCGTCCCGCGGTCCGTCGAGCGTCGGTCGGATGGGCGTCAGCTCGAACTGAATCGCCTTTCCGCCGGAGGTACTGCCGGTCAGTATCGCCACGGCGAATCCCTTTCAAGAAGGCTGTGAGGGGATCAGGGGGCGATGTTGAGCCAGTCGTGGAGCAGGAAGTGGATGCGCCCGATCAGCAGCGACAGGCGCGCCATGATCGTGCTGCCGAAGATCGCGCCGAAGGCGAACATCAGGACGTAGCGTCCGAACTTCGAAACCGACGCGACCGCCTTGTTCTTCTGCTCGAACGAGAAGAAGAAGTAGCTCATGACCGCGACCACGATCGCCAGGAACAGAACGTTGTTGAAGACCGCCGAGTAGGGCGACAGGGCGTACGCACCGGGGGCGGTCGCCTCCGGCGGGTTGACCAGCGGCACCGAGACCACCGAGCGGATGAGCGGGAACTGCACCGCCGCGTAGCGCTGGAACGCCTGCCCGGCCGTCAGACCGAAGAAAAGCCCGAAGATCAGGCGGCTCATCCAGGCGTGCTTGCGCGAGTACACCGTGTAGAACATCAGGCCCACAGGCACCGCGCAGGCCCACCACCACCGGCCCTCCTGCACCATCGGCTCCCACCAGCGCGGCTTCAGCGTGTCGTTCCAGGTCAGGTACAGCAGGTAGCCGGTGCCAAGGCCGATGTACAGATGCTCGAAGAAGCGGAAGACCTTATTCTCCCGGTACAGGATAGAGTACAGGCCGAGCGTGCAGAACGCGGCAATCCAGACGACGATTCGTTCGGTGGGCATAGCGCTAGGCTCCCCCTCTGCTGCCCGCGCGCCGTCGGGACAGGAACAGGGACAGGTTCCCGAGCGCGATCAGGAAGAGGATCACGAAGTGCGCCCAGGAGAGCGACGGGCTAACCTGTGTGGCGAAGCCGGGAGATTGGAGCAGCGTCTCGTACTCGCCCGCGCCCTTGAGGCCGTTTAGCATCCCCTGAATCTGGCCGGAGCGCAGGAAGGGGTACGCCTCCACCGCCATAACGGCGGTACAGGAGAAGAGCAACGGCACCGGCTCGTCGCCCGCCGCGCGGAAGTAGGCCAGCCAGTACTCCAGCGTGTCTGCGCTCGCCGTCTCCACCACAAGGCCGATGTCATCCACGCCGCGCACGCCCTGCATCACGGGGATCTGACCCAGCGGCGTTCCCTTGATGTCCTTGCCGATGGTGCCGGGGATGTCGCGCGCGAGCGCCTTGACGTTGAGCGCGATGTCGCCGGTCTTGAAGCCCCAGTTCACGTAGTCGCGGCCGTACTGGTAGCCGAACTGCGAGGCGAGTTTATCCGCCGTCTGCTGCCCGAGTTCACGCCCCTGCGGGTCGGCGAACGAGACGATGGCAAACTTCAGGCGGTGGCGCATCACATGGCGCATGGCGCTCTCGTACTGGTTCAGGTTCTCCGTAGCGGTAGAGGCGGAGAAGTTGGCTACCAGGAGGACGAGCTTATCCCGGCGCTTGGGGTCGGCGGCCACGCGCTCGACCGTGTCATAGAAGCTCTGCGTCTCCGGCAGGATGACCGCACTGCCCCCTTTGCTGGGGAACAGCATCGGGAGAGCAACCGCCAGGAAGAGCAGCAGGTAGAGCCAGCGCCGGTCGATGTCGTGCATCCACTTTCCCATCGTCGCGCCCGCCTATACGTCCTTCTCGAAGTAGGAGCCGCGCTCCAGCGAGAGCCAGAGGCGAATGGAGGTCGAGAGCGCGCCCAGGCCAAGGCCGAGTTCCACCGCGAGCAGAGCCGGGGTGCTGGCCCGGGTGAGAATCCACTCCCGGATGTTTTCTACCCGCAGGTTCGACAGGAACCCGGAGGTCGGCAGACCCGCCGTGAGCCCCTGACCGAGCGAGACCTGCCCCAGCATCACCAGCGATGCCGACACCAGCAGGATGGTCGCCTCCACGGAGCGGGCGCGGAACGCGCGGTACGCCGCCGAGACGATGTAGAACGCCACGATGGAGAACATGGCGGCGTCCAGCGACTTCAGGCCGCCGTCGAAGAAGAGCGAGAACGCCGCCTGATTGATGGGGTTCGGCCGGTACTCCTTCAGGAGGCCGGTGACCAGGATGCCGAACATCGCCGCGAGCAGCAGCACGGAGAAGCCCCAGCCCTGGCGTCGCCGGACGATGTTCTTGGTATGCAGCGTCAGCAGCGAGTATACGCCTACGCCTACCGCAAACGACAGCAGCACCTGGTTGACCTGTGCGATGGGAGCGCGATAGTCAGTCAGGAAGTTCGCGCGCGTTGTCGGGTCTACCGGCAGGAAGAACTCGGCGATGTAGAACAGGCCCGCCAGGAACGTCACCAGCGCGATCAGCGGCTTGCGCAGGCGGCCCGGCACCAACTGGAGCGAGGTGACCAGTACGCCCGACACGAGCAGCGCGCCGGCGATGTAGAGCCACAGTTCCGGACCGGTCTTCGGCGTAAACATGGCGTCAGCCTCCCGCCCCGGCAGCGGGTGCCACCGGCCGCAGCATCTCCGCCCACGGCACGGCCTGATCCGCAAACAGGTTGACCACAAGCGGGACGTTCAGTGCCGTCAGCACGACGCCGAGGAGGATGAAGAAGAGCAGGACCGCCTTGCCGATGTCCTGGCCCACGATGGCGCCGAGCAGAGTGGGCTGCCGGGTCAGGTACGCCGTGGCGGCGTAGAACTCATCCCCGATCAGAACGTAGTCGCAGGCGGCGATAAAGAACGGCACCTGAGTGGTGGAGGGGGTGCCCGCGACCTGCACCGCGCCGACCCGGTTGCCGTTCTCGGCGATAATCAGCGCCTCCGCGAAGAACGTGCCGAACAGGAAGATCGAGGCCACCTTCTCCCGATTGATGAGGCCGGAAACGCCTGCGGCGTAGGCGAACTGCCGGTCGGACAGGAACATCAGGTCGTCCAACTGGAACGCTTCGGGGCGCCCGCCGCGGGTGTACGCCTCGCGCAGCGCCTCCTCGGCCACCGGCATAAGCGCCGGGATGCGCACGGGGACGATGACCCGGTTGCCGAAGCGCGCGGCCGCCTCAGCGACGTCGGAGACGATGGCGAGAGCCTGCAGGGTGATAACACCCTCCTGCGCGTTCAAACCGCCCAGGCCGAACGAAGCGAGCATGGGACGGCCCATCTCGGCGGAGCGTCCCACCGCCTCGTCGATGGCGGAAAGGCCGGGGATGCGCCGGATGAAGAACCGCTTGCCGCTCTGCGCCCACAGAACCATCCCGACGATTACCGCGAACAGGCCCAGCAGGAAGACACGAGCGAAGGGCGTGGCGTGGTCCATAAGCTCAGCGCGCCTCCTCCAGGCGAACGATCAAGGAGTCTACCGCAGCCGGGTCGCTGAGCAACTGCGCGAGCGTCCGCAGCCGGTCGATGCCAAGCACCGGGCCGAGCAGCGGGGCGAAGAGCAGCGCGCCATGCGCCGCCAGGTAGCCGAACGGCCGGTGCATCTCCAGGGCAAAGATCGCGGGCGCCTCCAGGCCACGCTTGCGCACAGCCTGCGCCGCCGCGTCCAGCAGGCGGTCGCGCTCCTCGGCGGAAAGGGGAGCATCCCAGGTGTCCAGTACCGCGTCGTTCATGGCGTGTGGCTCTCTTCCGGGCCCGCTTCCGTCTCGCCGCGCCACAGGCGGCGCACCGTAGCCAGGACCGCCGCGTCGTTGCCATCTGCGAAGTCCAGGCGTACGCCCCGGAAGTCATCCAGGCGCGTGGGGCGGGCGAAGGGGGAGAGGTGCACGCCGTCGCGGCCGTGCGTCGCGCGCTTGACGTCCTCCCACGCCAGGAACAGGCGCGCGGGGCCGTTCGCCACGTGTGCGCCGCGTGTGGTCAGGCGGAACTCCTGCGGGAACAGGTACTCACGCAGGGCACAGGTCAGGCCGACCAGCGGTAGAAACAGCGCGACCGGGTGGGGGAACAGAAGATACCACATGCCGAGCGCGACAGCATAGCCGATGAGGACGATGCCCAGGCGACCCGGCTCTGTGCGCAGGCGGTGGACGCGCCAGGCAAGGACGGTCGTCTCGGCGCCGGAGGCGGCGGGAGGTATGGGGGCGGGAACGGCGGCTGGGCAGGCGTCAGCGGTCGGCATAAAGGCAGGTCGGAAAGGACGTCTCTGCGGGATGCGCCATTATAACGCTCGCCTCTTTCCCCTGTCAAGCACGCGGCGGGCACGAAATCGCGCGGGAATACGTCTCTAAAATACGGTGGCGGAAACGCCCATAATGAAGGCGGACCATGCCGAATCTCCCCCGCAAATCACGCACCGGCCGCGCCACAGCAGCTGTGCTCACGCTGGCGCTCCTCGCGGCTCTGGGCGCCGCCCCCGCGGCCCTTTCAGCGCGGGCCGATATTGAGTACGCCGTATTCGACCCGTCCCCGGCGGGCACGGTCTTCTACGCACGCGCCCCCGTGCAGTGGCGCGTCGTTCCGCTCGGCGGGAGCCGTGTGACCGACTTTTCCCTGACCATCAACGATCAGCGCGTGGATGCAGCCTACGACGCCGCGACCGGCGCCGTAACGCACCTGCCGGGCAGCGCGCTGCCGCCGGGCGTCCACCGCGTTCGCGCCCTGGTCACTCTCGACGGTGAGGCGAATATCGACCGGGAGTGGGAGTTCCGGGTGGACCGCCGGGCGCTCCCGACCCTGCCCGCGCCGCAGCCGAAGCAGGGGGCGGTGCTGAACGCGGTGAACCGGGTTCGTCAGGACGCCGGCCTGCCGGCGCTGCGTCCCGACGCGCGCCTCTTCGCCGCCGCCCAGGCGCACGCCGAGTACCTGCGCCGCAATAACGCCGGGGGGCACCTTCAGGTGCCCGGCCGGCCGGGCTTTTTGGGCCGGCAGCCGAGCGACCGCGCCCGGGCCTTCGGCTACTCCGGGGGCTCGTACGAGGACGTAAGCCAGGGCGAGCCCGATCCGGTACGGGCGGTGCAGGGGTTGTTCGACGCCCCGTACCACCGCGAGCCTTTCCTCCAGTTGGGCGACTTTGAGGTTGGAGCCGGCGCCGATGGGGACCGCATCACCGTGCTGTTTGGGATGGGGCGCGGCAGCGGGATAGTCCGGTTCCCCGGCGCGGGCCAGAAAAACGTCCCGCTCTCGTGGGATGGGAACGAGACGCCGGACCCGCTCCGGCACCATCGGGGGCCGGACGGACGCCGCCCGCGCGGGCCTTTTGGATACCCTATCACCCTGTTCGTCTACGACCGGGGGCTCACGCCCGATGCGCCGAAGGTCCGCATCCGAAGCGCGCTGCTCGCCACTGCCGACGGGCGGGTCGTCCCTGCCTATGTCAATACGGCAGCGAACGACGAGGCGCTGAGCGGGGGCAGCGTTCTCCTGATTCCGCACGCTCCCCTGAAGCCCTCCACGGACTACCGGGTGATCGCCGAGTTAGATCGCGGCCGCACCACTGAGACCCTCTCCTGGTGGTTCCGCACCGCCGGCCGGTAGTGCCGCCCGCCGCCGGTGCGCGTTTGAAGAGCGGCGCCCGCCGCGTTACAATCCCTGTGGCATGGGCGAAGACCTCACGCGCAGCAATCTGTCGTTCAAGACGCTCTCGAAGTACGCCCGTCGCGCGGTGGGTACGGGGAGTGTCCGCGATCTGCTGTCCGATTACGCCCGCGCGGCCGTGGCGGCAACCGGGGCGCTGCGCGGATTTGTGGCGCTGGCGGAGTTCGACGCCGGCGGTCTGGTGATTGTCGCGACCGCCGGGGCGGACTGGACCGAAGAGCACCGGCGCAACCGCCTCGCGGACCGCGACGGCGCCGGGACCATCACCGCGCGCGTGGCCTCCACGTGCCGCCCGGTGTGTGTGGGCGATGTGACGCAGGCTGTGGCGCCGGACTACCGGCCGTTCTTCCCGGGGGTCCGCTCCGTGCTCGCCGTCCCCATCGCTCTGGATGCCGAGGAGCGCGTGCGCGGCATCCTGAATGTCGAGAGCGACCATGCCGATGCCTTCACCCGCGAGCACGAGGCGTACGTCAGCGTCCTCGCCTACTCCGCTGCGCTGCGCCTTGCGGCCGAGGACCTGCGCGCCCGCGAGGCCGCCCTGGTCCAGATGGGGCGCGAACTCGCGGTCGCCCCGGACATCTCCCATCTGACGCGGCGGGTGGTGGAGATCGCGGGGGATATCCTGCGCTTCGAGGACTGCTCCCTGTTCCTGATCGACCGCACCTCCCGGCGGCTTGTCCTGAAGGCCACGCGCGGCTCACTGCGCGATCAGGTCTCTTCCGCCTCCTACGAGGTGGGCGAGGGATTGACGGGCTGGGTGGCGGAGCACGGGAAGTCGGTGCGTCTGGGAAGTCCGGATGAGGACCCGCGCCACAAGGGGCTGTACCGAGAGATTACCCCCGTGGAGGCGGGCGCCTTCCTGGCCGTGCCGATCAAGTCGATGGACGGTGTGGTGGGCGTGCTGCGCGTGCTGCGGCGCAACTCCACCTCGCCCTGGTTCCCAAACGATTTCACCGAGGCGGACGAGGAGGTTCTGGCCACCATCGCGTCCCAGGTGGGCGCGGCCATCGACAACGCCCGCCTGCTGGACCGGGTGGTTCAGTCGGAGCGCATGGCCGCCTGGGGCGAGATGAGCGCCATGACGAGCCACCAGATCGGCAACCGCGTCTTCGCGCTGAAGGGAGCGCTCAACGAACTGGAGTACGTGGTGGACGTCGCAGGGCCGCCGGACGCCCCGCTGGATGCGCTTAAGCGGCGCGATGTGGCGGAACTTCTGGGGGAGATGCGCGACGGGGTGGCACGCCTGGAGGAGATGCTGGGCGAGTTCCGCGACTTCGTGCGCGCCGGTGCGCTGGCGCTCGCCCCAGTGGACGCCGCCGAGGTCGTGCGCGAGGTGGTGGCGGATACGTTCCCGCGGCGCGATACCATGCGCCTGGAGGTGAACCTCGGCGACGAGAGCCTTCCGGTGCAGGCGGATGCGGTGAAGCTGAAGCGCGCCTTCGCCGAACTGGTAGAGAACGCCGTCACAATGCGCGAGGCGGAGGGCGGTACGTTCACCGTCACCGCGCGCCGCCTTACCGGCGAGGCGGCGCAGCAGCGGGGCATGGCGCTGCCGGCGCCGGTCAGCGGGCGCGGGCCGGCGGCGGGATACGCCCACGTGGTGTTTGAGGACGACGGGCCGGGGGTGGCGGAGGAGAATAAGGAGCGCATCTTCCAGCCCTTCGTGACGTCGCGCAGCCGCGGTATGGGGCTGGGCCTGGCCATCGTCCGGGGGATTATCGAGGCGCACCACGGGGCCATCGCCGAGACCGGCACTCCGGGGAAGGGCGCACGCTTTGAAGTGTTTCTGCCGTTGACCGCCGAGAACCGCGGGAGCCCGCCCGGGGTGGGCGCCTGAATTCAGGAGACAAACCGATCGATGTGCCGGATTCTGATAGTGGACGATGACGACAGCGTGCGCGTCGCGCTTGCCCGCCGCCTACAGCGCGAGGGGTACGACGTGGACCAGGCCGCCTCCGAGTCGGAGGGGAGCCGCGCAATCGCGGGCAGCGACCGTGGGTATGACGTGGTCATCACGGACATGAGCATGGACGACTCCGAGTCGGGCGTACGCATCCTGGAGGCCGCCGTGGCGCGGGATGTCTTTACGGAGGTCATCGTCCTCACCGCCTACGGGAACGTGGCGAACGCCGTCGAGTGCATGAAGCGCGGCGCGTTCGACTACGTGGAGAAGAGTCTGCCCGGGGTGGATGTCTTCGAGTTGCTGGTGCTCAAGGTCGAGCAGGCCGCACAGCGGAGGCGTCAGGCGCTGCAGACCGTCCGGCGCCTGGAGCAGTTCCCCCGGACCCCTCCCGCCTGACCCGCGTCGGCGACCCCAGCGAGTAGCAGTAGCGAGTAAACGCGCGCCCAATTGGGCGCGCGTTTACTTGTTTTAGAGGGGCGGGTAATTCATGGACGGCGATCAAGCAGATAACCGTAGACGAAAGCCAGAATCGAGCCGCCCTCTCAGAATCGGCGGCCACAGGAGAAGCACAACCATGGCAGTGGATGAAAGAACCCTTGTCGAGCGCGAGGCCGATGCGCAGCGCGCCCGAGCGAATGTAGAGGAGTTCCGCGCGGACCTGGAGCAGGTGCGCGCCGATTCGGCGGAGCATCAGGCGAACCAGAACGCCCTGCGCGCGAATGCCTATGCGACCAGCAGCGTCCGCAACTCGATGGCGGCGGAGGAGGCGCGCCGCGAGCGCGACTTCGCCGAGACCCGCGCGGCCATCGCGGAGCGGGATGCGAACGCGTCCGCGTTTGGCTTCTGGCTCCTGGCGGGCCTGATTCTGTCGGCCCTCGTGATCGGTATCATCTGGTACAACAACCGGGCGCCCGAGGCCGTCAGCCCGACCGCGACCACCATCATCCGCAACGAGCGGGTGCGTGAGGTTCCCGTTCCGGCGAACACCCAGCCAGCGGTCGTGGAGCGGCCCGTCGCCGTTCCCGTGCCGGTAGATCGGCCGGTCCCGGTGACGCAGCCGGTGCCGATGCCCGTTCCCGTGCCGGTTCCGGCGCAGAACAATAGCGAAAACAGCGCGCCGGCTCCGGCGACTGAGGTCCCGGCTCCGGTGCCTGCTGAGGCTGAGCCGGTCGAGGTGCCCACGTCGGTGCCCACGTCGGTGCCCACGTCGGTGACACCGGAGGCGACCCCCGAGACGGGGGCCACCACCGTGGAGCCGGGCACGGCGAACCAGTAACCGACGGTGCCTTCGAGGCGCCGTGAAGCGGTCGAAGCAAGGGGCGGCGGGGCGTTATCGCTCCGCCGCCCCTTCTTCTGCGTTGCGCTGCCTTCGCCGGGACCACAGGTAGGCGAGAAACGACCCCAGACCCGCGAACCGGTAGTCCGGGTCAATGTACTTCTCGATGACATAGAACGCGAAGTAGTAGAGCCGGCAAAACGACCACACGGTAATCCCTAGCAGGAGCGCGGTCCGGAGCGAAAAGCTCTCCGCCAGGATGCCGAGCGCGCCGGTGCACCCGGCCACCAGAAACAGCGCGGCCTTCAGATACATCCACTTCGGGTCTTTCAGGTCGTCCGTGAGCTTCATCGCAAAACACCCCCGTACGGGGAACGGCGGCGGGCGAGGGCGGATACGGCATAGGCAAAAAAAGAGGCGGGAACCGGAGCCGGTCCCCGCCCGAAGCGTGGGTTACGTTTACCCCAGTAGCGGGGATGACGCCACTCTATCACCATGGCGTTAACAAATCGTTAGGGAAGGGACAGCAAGAGAGCTTAGCTCCCGCCGCCGAGCGGGTAGCCAACGCCAAAGAAGAAACCGTCCTTGGTGCCCCATCCAGCAGGGGATGCCGGCCGCCTCCCGCGCCGCGCAGACCGCGTCGGCGCTCGCTTTGTCGCGTGAGGAGTGACTGATGAAGACTTCGTGAGGCACGGCTGCTCAGGTTTCCCGGTAGGAACGGTTGGAACGGCCCGGCGGAGGGAGTGCACGGCCGCCGTAGACGCAGGTAATTACCCCTTCACGGGGGCACTTCCCTGCAGGTATCATGCCGAAAAAAGAAACGGGATAGCTAGAATGCTGTTTAGTAATTCGGACTCCAAATTGCAGGGGGACGTGCCGCCTGGACCTGCCGACGCACCCGAGGGGGCGATCATCTCCCCGGACACGCGGCGGGAGAACCGCATCCCGCCGCGACAGGCACGCACCAAGAAGTGGCCGGTGCTGGACGCGGGCGGCCTGGCCGAGCCAATCCCGCTGGAGGAGTGGCGCCTCACGCTCGATGGGCTGGTGGAGGAGCCGGTAGAGTTCACCTGGGACGAGTTCCAGAAGCTGCCGCGCACCAAAGTCTTTGCGGATATGCACTGTGTCACCCGCTGGTCGCGCCTGGGCAACACCTGGGAGGGCGTCAGCACCCGCGAGGTCGTCAAGCTGGTGCGCCTGAAGCCGGAGGCGGCGTTCGTTCAGGTACATGCCTACGACGAGGCGATGGGCTGGGCGGGCGGCACGCCCTGGTCCACCAATATGCCGCTCGACTACTTCCTGGACGAGGATTGCCTGTTCGCCGACACGCACGACGGCGAGGCTATCTCCCTGGAGCATGGCGGCCCACTGCGCCTGGTGATTCCGAAGCTCTACGCCTGGAAGTCGGCCAAGTGGGTAAAGGGGATCGAGTTCCGCGCGACGGACACGCCGGGGTTCTGGGAGCGGGGCGGCTACCATATGCTGGGGGACCCGTGGAAGGAGCAGCGGTACCGGTTTGAGGACGGGGACTGAGAGGCGGAAAAGGGCGGGGGCCGGCGCCGCCCGCCCCGAAGGGGCTCGGAAAGGGACGCCTACTCCAGAGCGGCCGCCTGAAGCGAGACGTTCCCCGGGCCGGAGGTCTTCGCCCACTCGACCGTTAGCTTCTGGGCGGGAGACTTCGCCTGGAACGCGATGGTGTAGGCGCGCGCGTAGTAGCCGCTCGCCAGCGCCGCCTCCGTCGGGGTGACGATGGGCTTCGACCCGTCGGAGAGCTTGACCTTCAGCGTGCCCCCGGCCTGGTAGCCGCCGGTATAGACGTGCAACTTCCGCGGCGTGGCGTCCGCGGCGACATCAAAGCGGAAGCCGTTGGTCTCGCTGACGAAGAGGCCGGAGTACACCACATCGATCTTACGCGTGGGCGCCCCGTCCGACCAGGAAACGCCGCGGGACGGCCCCCGCTCGCCCTCCTTGCGGATACCGACGCCCGGCTGCAGGAGGGTCATGTCGCCGATCCACTTCCGGGCGGTCGCCTTGCGGTTGACGCTCTGGTTGTCGGGGTGCCCCCAGTGGACCCAGTCCAGCTTGCCCACCGCCGTCAAATCCACCGGCTTGACGGCGTCGCGCGTCTGAAACAGTGCGTTCTTGGGGGCGCCGCCCGCCGCGTTCTTCTTTTTGGATTCGAATCCGGCGATCACGCCGGTCTCCGGCATTCTCGCGATCTCCTCTTTCTTCCGACGGCTGTAGATCACCGACGAGAGGATGACGAGAACGCCGATCACGAACAAAAGCCCCGCGGGCTTGAGAATCACTCGCATCGTGGCTCCTAATATCTCGTTCCGGCCACGGTCACGCGCACGCGCACGCGCCGGGTACGTGTCAGTGGATCCGCGTCAGGTTGCTCAGGGCGATCGCCTTCGCTCGTGCGGGCATGTTCGGGTGGTTCTCGATCCGCAAGCGCTCCCGCGCCATGCGGACC
>Ga0065721_10004783_pt1 | contig 20385 bp, 16 predicted proteins | sample Mesricmetagenome_FD_59108 | JGI IMG/M metagenome (GOLD analysis project Ga0065721, IMG submission 59108) | Mesophilic microbial community from rice straw/compost enrichment Sample: eDNA_1 v2 (version 2) | ecosystem: Engineered > Solid waste > Grass > Composting > Bioreactor | place: USA: Davis... | reverse complement strand
GACCGCCACCCTTTCGGGCGGCGAGCTGGCGCTCGTCGCGCTCGCGCGAGTCTTTGCGGCCGAGGCCCCTCTCCTTCTCCTTGATGAGCCCGTCGCGGCCCTCGATCCGCGCCGCCAGCTCGACGTCATGGCCAGGCTTGTGGCAAGAAGCCGCGCGGGCCAGGGCGTCGCGGCGGTCCTACACGACCTCAATCTCGCTGCGCAATTTGCCGATCGGATCGTCTGGATGAGGGCGGGCCGAATTGTTGCGGAAAGCCGCCCCGACCCGTCGGTCATAGCGGGCTACGCTGCTGACGTTTTCGACGTTGCTATCCACGCGGAGCCCGGCAACGCCGGCCACACCTCCGGGCTTTTCATCAAGCGCTAAAAAGCAGAGCCCTGCAGCGCGTCGATCACTTCGCACAGTCTGGCGCAGATGAGCGAGCCTCGGCAGTCCACTGGGAACGATCGTCGGCGCCAGGAATTACCGCGTCATTCTGGATACCGTCATTCAGAGGAGGGGCTCTCGACATGCGGCAATTGTTGAATTGTTCGTGCTGCGTGTTTAAGACGGCGATGGCGTCTACCGCGAACATCTTTTGCGGGGACGGAAGGTCGCCGCAGGGAAACATCCCGATAATGACATCGTGGGGACGGGTCTCGATGACCCGGAAAGTAACGGCGAACTGGGAATGATAGTTCAAAATAACGTTCGGTGGCGCGCGGCGCGCGAGAGGATACTTTCCTTCCTTGTCGATCGGCCCCGCGCACAACGCCAGCTGATGGCCGTCGCGATTGACGGTTTCTTGTGCGTCGCCGCAGTATGGATCGCTTTTTCGCTTCGGCTCGGAGTCTGGGATCTTATCTCGCTCCCGATCGGAACATTCACAGCCTTCGCTCTCGCACTTTGGTATCCGATAGCTTGGAAAGCCGGCGTCTATCGCTCGCTGATCCGCTTTTCGGGTGCCCGAACCATCGCTGACCTTGCCATTGCATGCGGGCTTCTCACCATACCGCTATTCATTGTCTGTGTGGTCTTTCGTCTGCCTGCGGTGCCGCGGACGTTGTGCGTCCTTCATCCGATGATCTTCCTTCTGCTGTTGGCTGCGAGCCGCGCCGGCATCCGGTTCGCGCTGCTCGACCTTTTGAAGGTCGTATCGGCGGATGTGCGCCGGGTCGTCGTTTATGGGGCCGGCCGCGCGGGGCAGCAGCTTGCTCTATCTCTGCGCCACGAGCCGCAGGTTCACCTTGTGGGCTTCGTCGACGATGACCTTCGCCTCGACGGGCAGCGGCTCGATGGCGTCCCCGTTTTCGGCGCCAACCGACTGCACGAGTTGCTCGAAGATACAGATGTTGACGAAGTTCTGCTCGCTATACCGAGCGCGTCCCGCGCGCGTCGGCGCGAGATTATCGAAACATTGCAGGACGAAGAAGTCTATGTACGGTCGCTCCCTAATCTTACGAGCGTGATTGAGGGTCGGGTGACCGTTAGCGACCTCCACGAGATTCAGATCGAGGAGCTTCTGGGTCGGGAGGCCGTCGCGCCCAATGAGCTGCTGATGGGCAAGACGATCGTGGGCAAGACTGTGCTGGTCTCGGGCGCTGGTGGCTCGATCGGCAGCGAGCTGTGCCGCCAGATAATCCAGTGCCGTCCCTCGCGGCTCATTCTTCTCGAACAATCCGAATACGGACTTTACGCGATCGAGCAGGAGCTCACCGAGTTAATGCGCGAGATCGGCATTGAAGTGCCCATCACTCCCGAAATGGCGAATGTATCCGAGCGCTCGTCGATGCGAAGGGTATACTCGCACTACCGTCCGGAAACCGTGTTCCACGCTGCTGCTTACAAGCATGTGCCCTTGGTCGAGGCGAACCCGATTTCGGGCTTGCGGAACAATATCATGGGCACGCGTCACAGCGTCGAGGCAGCGGAAGAAGCGGGCGTAGCGAATTTCACGCTTATTAGCACCGACAAGGCGGTGCGCCCAACGAACATCATGGGCGCCTCAAAACGCGTGTGCGAACTTATTCTTCAGGCACGCGCGGCCGAGCCCGGCGTGAAGACGATTTTCAGTATGGTTCGATTCGGCAATGTGCTGGGGTCGAGCGGCTCTGTGGTGCCGCGTTTCAAGGCGCAGATCGCAGCCGGCGGACCGGTGACACTCACCCACCGCGAGATCACGCGCTATTTCATGACGATCCCCGAGGCCTCGCAGCTCGTTATACAGGCAAGCGCGATGGCAAAGGGCGGCGAAGTGTTCGTGCTCGACATGGGCGAACCCGTGCGCATCGCCGATCTCGCGCGCTCGATGATCCGTTTGTCTGGTCTCAGCGTCCGCGATGCCGACAACCCTGATGGTGACGTCGAGATCGTCGAAACCGGACTCCGTCCGGGCGAGAAGCTCTACGAAGAATTGCTGATCGGAGACAATCCTGAACAAACCAGTCATCCGCGAATCATGCGGGCTCGCGAGAAACTATGGCCCTGGGAGAAACTCGAGGCAGAGCTGAAGAGGCTTGACGAAACAATTCGCAACAGCGGCGACAGTGTTGCAGCGATGCAGATGGTGAATAGTCTTGTACCCGAATATTCGCCTAACGCTGAACGTACCCAATGCCTAAAAGCGGAGGAGCGCTGAAGTTCGGTAAGCAATCTTCCTCACAATCCGAGGTCGTCCAGCAGCAGCGCGTTCACCTTTTCCACGTCATATTTCGTCTCGGCCATACGGCGGCTGGCATCGGCCATCTGCTGCCTCCTCTTCGAGTCTCCAGCCAAATCGATCATCGCCTTTGCGAGCGCTTCGGGGTCCTGAACCGGCACCAGGTAGCCATTTTCGCCATCACGCGTCGTCTCGCGACAACCAGGCGCGTCGGTCGTGATGATCGGCCGCCCCATTGCCATGGCTTCCAGTACCGTCCGCGGAGTTCCCTCGCGCCATGATGGAAGAACGAAGACAGAGGAGGAGGCGAGTGCGGGCCTTACATCATCGAGGTGGCCAAGATACTCGATTCCGCTGGAAACCCATGCGTCGAGCTGTTCTCGACTTACCGCATCGGGTCCGGTGTCGAGCATTCCGGCGAGCAAGAAGCGGGATTGCGGAACGACGGCGCGCACCATCCTTGCTGCGTCGACCAGTTCACTCAATCCCTTACTGTAGAGCAAGCGAGCAATCGTCAGAAATGTCGGCGCGTCGGGCAAAGGTTGGTGCAAATACTGCGAAAGATCGACCCCCGAACCATTGGTCATAATGACCTTACCCGGATCCGAGAGACATCCCGCACGAATAAAGTCGTCGCGATCGTCAGGATTCTGAAAGATGATGTGACTGTTGGCGCGAGCTGCAATGCGATAGAGCCGCTGCGCGACCATCTGCGTGAGCCGGCGGGTGAAACCCTTTCGACTTATAAAAGCGAACCCCAGCCCCGTTACCATACTCGCTGACCGTACGCCGGCGAGGCGCGCCGCGATACTGCCCCATATATTCGGCTTGATCGTATAGTTGAGGACGAAGTCGATCCCCTCCTCGCCGATCAGGCGGTGAATATAACGACAATAGGCGATATCGCCTACGAAGGACACCTTAGTCCGCTTAAGTGGGACGTCATGCGGCTTTGCTCCTAGCGATCGGAAATGGTCCGCGAATGCTCCGATGAGATCGGGTGACGAGACGTGAACGGTATGCCCCCGCTCAATCATGGCTTCGACAAGCTGCGAACGGAAATTATAGAGATAATGCGCGTGCGAGCCGTTGAGCAGTATCCTGGCCATTATTGTCCTCGTCCTTCGGAGCGACCTTGACGGGGCTAGGATTCGGGATGCAAATGCGATGCAGCCCCTCGCCGGCAGGGCCGGTACGACAGGATAGATCATGCGCATTGCCGTCGCCGGTGCCCACGGATTTGTGGGTCGCCATCTCACCCGCTTCCTTTCAAATCAAGGAATAAACGCAGTACTGATCGGTCGCAGCGACATGGCGCCCGAGTCGCTGGGTGCGAGACTTGCCGGATGCGACGCGCTGGTCAATTGCGCGGGTAACAAAGTTGGTATCGGTGCAGCCGCGAGACTGGCCAATATCGAGCTGCCGTTGCGACTACTCGATGCCGCCAGCACTGCGGACATACCGGTCATGATCCAAGTCAGCAGCGTCGCTGCATTGACGTGCAAAAGCGCGCCCGGCGAAACGGTGACTGACGGCCATTCGTACCAACCGACCAGCGCGTACGGAACTAGCAAACGCGAAGGCGACGAACTCCTGCTGCGAGTGGCGCGGGAAGGGGAACATAAAGTCGCTCTCGCCATACTTCGGCCGCCTATCCTGATTGGGTCTGACGCCGGCGGCGTGTTCGGTCTCTTGCGCTCGATGGCCCGGGCGGGCGTTCCGCTGCCCTTAGCTGGGCTCCAGAACCGACGCAGCGTTATGCACGTCGACAATTTCGCAGCTGCTGTTCTCGCCGCGGCAAGGGCCCGTTGCGTAGGGGTGTTCATCGTGACTGATTCGCCACCGCTGTCCAGCGCAGACCTCTATATGCGAATGCTGGCGGCAGCGGGCTATCGGCGACGCATTTTCCCTGTCGGGGCTGGGCTTCGCGCGCTCTTGCGCAAGGCCATGGGTGTCCGCGGAGAAAGCCTTTTCGGCGACGCAGCCTATTCAGGAGAGCGATTCGAAAACGTGGCGCGTGTCTCCTGGCCGATCCACGCAGCCGAAATCGTCGAGCGGGCCATGAAAGAAGACTGACTACCTCCTATACCGCTCGTGCATCCCCCTGCCCGCGCCCACAAACGGTATGGAAGAGTATCACTAAGTCAAACACCATCGAGCGGGTGCGAACATATTGACCATCTAACGCGGCAAGCCGTGCCGGGTCGGACATGTCGACGCCTTGAATCTGCGCGAGGCCGGTAATGCCCGGACGTACAGCGAATACATCGTGCGCAGCGCGCTCGGCGATCAGTTCGCCATGTGACGGCAAGCCGGGACGTGGGCCGACCAGACTCATGTCACCTCGTATCACGCAGATAAGCTGCGGCAGCTCGTCAGCTTTGAACTTGCGGATCAGCGCACTCGATCGCGAAATGGCAACCGCTGGGGCGTGGTGCGACGGCAAATCGCCAGTCTGAGGCGGCATCGTGCGGATCTTGTAGAGACGAAAGGGCTTCTGGTCCTTCCCGACTCGCCACTGCGTGAACAGGGGGTTTGCATTAAACTCGCGCCATGAAAAGAAGGCAGCGATCAAGCAGAGAACCACTGCTGGCAAAAAGAGGATTAACGAAACCACCAGATCGAATGCCCGCTTCATGTCAAACTGCCCTTGTCATCGAGTGGCGCGGGGACCGCACTGCCGCGCGGCGCAGCGCCCAGCAGATGCACTCGAAGCGCCGACGGCCGAAAGCCGCACAGAGCAAGCAGCCCGAACAGCAATGGCGTGTAAATTGCCAGTGTCAGAAGACCACCGGTCATCAGCCGCAGCAGAAGCGGCCAATCGCCGACCTCATCATAGATCAGCGCAGTCACGGCGAAGGCGCCGCAGCCGGCTAACATTGCGGCAACAAAATAGGCGCCGAGCTGCCGCGTCAGCAATCGCCGCTTCCACACAGCGATCACGCCAAATTGTCCGATGCAGAATGATAGTGCGCCCAGTGACGCCCCGGCCGCGATGCCGCTTATTCCATATACATGAGACAGGAATAAGCTGGCGCCCAGGTTGATCGCGGTTGCCGCAATTCCAATTAGCAGCGGCGCAATCGTTTTCTGATAGGAAAAGAAGACGCGGTTGAGCAACTCGCGCACCGAGGCGAAGATGATGCCGAAGCCAAGGATGCCAAACAGTCCCGCTGTTGCCGCAACGTCTGTCCACTCGAACGCGCCGCGGTGGTAGATCAGCGCAACCACGTCAGTGCGCAGTGCGAGCGCGGCGGCTGCCGCCGGCGCGGTGCTGAAGAGTATCAGCCCAATTGCACGGGTGAGCACCTCCGCATTCGCCGCATCGTTATTACGCACCGCGTTGGAGGCAAGATCGGGGAAGAACAAATAGGCGACCAACCACGAGAAGGTGCCAGAGATCAGCAAGGTCAACCGATTGGCATAGTTGAGATGCGAGATTGCGCCAGTCCCGAAATCGGAGGCGATCGCGGTTCCGATGAACAGATTGAACTGGTACGAGGATGACCGCAAAGATCATCGGTGCAGACAGCAACGACAAGCGTCGCCACGTCTCCGGACGAACCGAGAACCCCCATTGGGTGCCGTAGATACGGCGCGTTTGCGTACGCTGGATCAGTGCTTGGACCAGATAAGCCACGACAGCCCCGATCACCGCGACCGTGACATCGTTCACCCAGTACGCGACGACAATAGCGCCTATAGCCAGCAGATTGTTTATGACCGGAACTGCAAGCGGCGGAATGAAATGCCGGTTCGCCTGCTGCAACGCGCTCTGCACGCCGACATAGCCGGTAAAGAGAAAGCCGAGGGCCATGATGCGCGCAAGCCGGATTGCCAGGTCATGTGTGTAGCTATCGGCCGACGGAGCTACAACCGACACCAAGCAATCTGCGAGTATCCAGAGAACCCCTGTCAGCGCCACGGCAGCATAGGCATAGAACCGGACGGACTCGTTAATGAAATTCTCGGCAGCCGTACGATCCGTCATCACCCGAACATACATCGGTGCAAACACCGAACTAATTGTCATTAGTATCGCAAGCCATATCACCCCGGGAAGCTGGTTCGCGATGAAATACGCGTCCGTTTCAGGGCTAGCACCGAAGAAAGTCGCAAAAGCGATGTCCTTGAACATCGCCGCCAGCTTTCCAGCAATGGTTAATAGGACGAGGATAGCTGCCGTCACAGCCGACGGGCCATCCGCTTTCGCCGCCACACCGGACGATCTCGGCGAAGAAATTCGGGAATATTAAAACGCGGTCCTTGTACTATGTATAGGATGGAAACCATTAGAGTCGTCAGCAACGCGCCGGGGGTATGCAGCAACTGATTGTTAGCCGGAACGAAGAATGCGCCAAGCGCAAGCAGCGAAAACATCATAATGGCGAAGGGGTTCTCGTAGCGGATCGCGGCCAGCCATGAACGCGCAAACACATAGGCGAACATTCCAAAAAGCACGATAGTTCCCGGGAACGTAAAGTCGTTGGCAAAATGGGTGAAAACCGTATGCCACTTCGATTCACCCCACCCCGTCTCAAGACCAATGCGGTACACATAACTGTTAGGCCATTGCCACTCCCAGCCGAAAAGGCGGTTGGTAATTACCGAGATCGAATAGGAGAAACTCTGGAAACGAGTCCAATGCCAATCCGCGTCGAGTGCCAGTCCAAGCCCATAATAGCCTTGCGACAAATAACTTAGAAACATGGAGAGGTTCAGCCCGTACTCCACGCCGAAGATGGCAAAGACTGGATGCCCAGTATCAATGAATATGCGGTCCAGAACACGTCGGTTGACATTACTGATGTCGACGCCAATCGCGCCATAGCGTTGTCCGAGCACCGCTACGAAGGCCAGTAGCGCAACGATTCCCAATCCCGCCACCGCCAATATCCACTTAATCTTAATGGGGCGGCCACGAGCACCGTATTTCAGTGCCGCGACCGTAAGAAGATATATAACAATATCTCCAAGCTGCTTCTGCTTGCCTGTCCCGAGGACGTAATAGAGCAAGCTAGAAACAGCAAAAATCGTAAGCGCCCATTTTCTGGCGACATTCAGCGTTGAAAAATAGTAAAATCCCAGAACTAGGGAGATAAAATTAAACGGAAGGGATATCGTATATATAATAAAATCAAGAGAATAATTTCCAGTGTTCCGCTCATAGTTTTCGTAGCCGGATAGATATGCCTCTCCTATAGACGAGAAATCGGTATTAAGATTCCCAGTGACGATAGAATTGACAATAGAGATCGCAAGCACCCCTAGGGACAGGGCGAGAGATAAATCAAACATTCGCCGGACAAACAGGCCGCTTCCGCTGGATCCCTTTCGGGTGGTCGACATTTTTGTTTCAAGGCCGAACATATAGCCCGCGGTCATCACGACCATTGCGACCACCATGAAAATCGTCGTCTTACCGATCGGAAATTGGTAATATTTTGTCGGGCCCCCGATGGCGAGCACCAACGTAAATAGCAGATATCCCAAAAAAAATTTTAGTGGCGCATACGCCGCGAACGTTCGGGATGAAGAGAAGGAGCTTCTCAAAATTAAGGACATGCGCCTTCATCTCCATTCAGGGCCGACATGAAGGCTGTTACCTGGTCTTTGAACGCTTCGGCGTTAAAGGCGCCACAGCCTCGGCAATATCTTTTCATCGCCATAATCGCTTCAACGTCCATCGTTAGGATCTCGTACAATCGACGCTCCGCTTCGTCCCGGTCGCCAGGATCGATAGTAAAGCCCGTCTTCCCTTCCACATGATAGGCCCGCACGCTGGGCAATGCATTGATAATGCACGGCGTACCATAGGTTACCGCTTCGGAATATTTAGACGGAAAACCCGCCATTGTTACGCGGCTTTCATGCCGCAACACGAAGGCGAAGGCAGATGCCTGCAGCTGCCTGAGCAGCTCGACGCGAGGAATTCGATCTAGAAAAATCACACGCTCACCCAGCCGGTCGAGCAGCCCCCCGTGAGCTGGAAAGGTCGACAGGTAGCGCTCGCGGCCGACCCCCGCAATGCGCAGCACAAAATCACCAGCGCGCGTCGCGACCGCGTCGAGCAGTTCCAATGTCCAGTCGATCCGGTCGTGGACATCTTCAGCTCGAGTCCCTTCAGCAAAACCCGACGCAACGGCGAACAGCGATATCGGAATTGCCGCCTCGCCCTCTCCTACGGCAATGGACGGAGATACCTCGTCCGGGCGGTCCATCAGTGTCGGGATCTCGACAATCGGCAATCCGGTCGGACGATAGAATTCGGTGATATAGGGTGAGGTGGTTATGAGACCGTCCATCCGCCGGTTCACCCAGAGCATTCGCAGCGGGACGTCGACGTTTTTGACGATATTGGCGAGGCTCGTCCACGGCCGGCGCCCATACCATTCGGTGCAGTCCGCAATCGCAGCGGCGCCCCACTTGCGCGCCAGCCGAGCAATTCTCCACTGAGCGACGGCGGGGTAATTGTAGCAAATGACCGCGGACAGCTCTCCGGGCGCGACAATCCCGTTCTCGGCCAGCGCTCGAATCGACCAGTCTGCCAGGATATGGTCGAACCAGTCGCCACGGCCGGCCGGATAGCCGATCTCCCACGCCTCAAGGTCGTCTCCGCCAGCGTCGGCCGGGTGAAGTTTGCGATCATAGGGGCGCGTGTGACTGATCCCCAGGAGTACTACCCGATGCCCGATAGCTCGCATCACGCGGGCGTTATTAAGCACCCGCTGGGCTGCCGCGTTTTTATCGGGTAGCTCGAACCCGCCGACGTATACGATCGTCTTCACCACTCCTGCCCTAGTCCTTCCTCCACACCGTGCGGTTCACGTACCCAGTGTAGCTCATGACCACCCGAAGGATTTTCGCCGACACATTGGGGACGTCATAGTCGCCGACTATCTCGAACTTGCGTTCCAGTGCATTATGCTGCGACGTGACAACGCGGATCGCGTCAAGGATGTCATCGCGCTTCAGCCCGGTCATGATCAGCGTGCCGACGTCCATCCCTTCCGGACGCTCATGGGCGTTGCGCAATGTGATCGCGGGCAGGTTGAGAAGGCTCCCTTCCTCCGCGATCGTGCCGGAATCCGATAGGACGCAAAAAGCCGATTTCTGCAGCTTCACATAGTCGAAGAAGCCCATCGGCGCCTGATAGCGGACCCGCGAGTCGGTCGGGGCATCGGGCAGATCGGCGATGCGCTTTTGGGTCCGCGGGTGAGTCGACACGATCACCGGCATATCAAACTCCACAGCCGCCGCAGACAGCCCCTGCATCAGTTGCTCAAGGTTGCGCGGATCGTCTACATTCTCTTCGCGATGCACGCTGGCGATGAAGAACTTGCCCGCTTCTAATCCCTCCCGCTCTAGTATGTCCGAGGCCTCGATATCGGCAGCGTAATAATCGAGCACTTCGCGCATGTGGCTGCCAGACTTAACTATCGTCTCCGGCCGGATCCCTTCGGCAATCAAGTAACGCCGGCCGTGTTCCGTCAACACGAAATTGATATCGCTAAGGTGATCGAGCACCTTGCGGTTAAGCTCCTCGGGCACGCGTTGATCGAAGCAGCGATTACCCGCCTCCATGTGGAACACCGGAATGTGGCGACGCTTCGCGGGGATCACGGCGAGACAACTGTTGGTATCCCCGTAGAGAAGGACCGCATCTGGCTTCTCGCGCTCGAGAACGTCGTCAACCTTCGAGATGACTTCAGCGATCGTCTTCGCTGCGTTCGCGCCTGCNGCGTTNAAGAAATGATCGGGCTTCCGGATTCCGAGATTATCGAAAAAGACNTGGTTGAGTTCATAGTCATAATTCTGCCCCGTGTGAACNAGCACATGGTCGACGTATTTCTCGAATTCGGCGATNACCCGGCACATCTTGATAATTTCNGGGCGCGTCCCAACGATCGTCATCACCTTCATCATGTTATTGGCTTTCGATCCTGCTTTGCTTCATGGTTTCGACCAGTTGAGGCCATGAAGGGGGAGTATATCCGGTCACGCCGCGGAAGCGGTCCGAGTTGAGCGAGCGATCGATGACCAGTGATGTATCGGGTTCAATCGCGATATCATGGCGATAAGCGGCGCTGACGAGGCGTAGTAGATCATATTTCGAGATCGGATCCGCCGAAACGTGATAAAGGCCGGTCAATTCCGGGTGCGGCAAGACGTAATCGCGAACAACCCGCGCCAGCTCGATCGTAGGCAAACCCGAGAATATTGCTTTCGTGAAGCCCTTAATGCCGTGCTTTTGGGCCAGGAACCATTCGATCAATCCGTTTGCCGATGCCAGCTCGTGCCCGATGATGGATGTGCGCAGCGTCACCGCGTTCGGTGCCTCAACTTCGCCCAGATATTTGCTCAGCCCGTAGACATCGGCGGCGTCAGCCTTGTCCGTTTCCAAGTACCCACCTTTGGAGCCTGAAAAAACGCAGTCTGTGCTGATATGGACAAGCCGGGCCCCGGCAATTTCTGCGAGCATTTGTAGCCTGTGTGGCAAAAGAGTGTTTATCGGGACCGCCGAGGCCACCGTATTGCCGCCATTGAGCTGTTTGATTAGCCCCACCGCGTTGATCACGACATCAGGCCGGGCCTCGGCGAAGGCGCGCGCGATGCTGTCAGCGCTTTCCGCATCAAGACCGGTGATGAAATTCGCGCCGTCCGCCAGGCTCTTCAGCGGGGGAGCGAGCGTGCGAACCGCGCCGATCGCCGCATAGCCATCCGACCGCGCAAAAAGTCTCAGCATTGCGTTGCCGAGCATACCGCTAGCGCCAAGCACCAGGACTCGAACCGGTTCGGTCAAGAAACCTCTCCTTCAATACGGCGCTCCGGAATGATCCGGAGCCTAGCATTTCAATCGCGCGGCCAGCCGTCTAGCTCTGCCCGCACCTCGGGAAGGCTCAACAAGAGCTGCTTCACCCCTTCGACATCGAGCCGCTCGGTATTATGGGAATGATAATCGTCCAGGGTCGCAGTCTTCGTCTCGCCCTCGCTGAAATAAGCCGCATAGTTGAGATCACGCTCGTCGAGCCGCAATCGCCAGTAATCGCCCATGTCCTCGGCAGTGCTCAGCTCCTGCGCGCTTGCCAGCGTTTCGTATAGTTTCTCGGCATGGCGCCAGCCAATTGTCAAAACGGGATGATCAGGCACTCCAAACAATTCGACGAGCGCAGTAGCGAGGTCGGCGATCGTGGAGGCCGCTGCCTTCTTGATGAATAGATCACCCTGCCGCGCATGCAGGAAGGCAAAACGGACCAACGCCACGCTGTCGCGCAGCGGCATCAGGAACCGCGTCATATTTGGCTCGGTAATCGTAATAGGCCGGCCGTCCTTGATCTGGCGAATGAACAGCGGAATAACCGATCCGCGCGAGCACATGACGTTACCGTATCGCACGCAACTAATAGTCGTCGCTGCCTCGGCGCCGATTTCACGTGACGCCGACTGCGCCATCTTCTCCATCATCGCCTTTGACATGCCCATCGCGTTGATAGGCTGCACCGCCTTATCGGTGGAGAGGCAGACAAGACTGCCCACGCTGTGCTGAATCGAGGCGCGGATGACATTCTCGGAACCGATTATGTTGGTCCGCACCGCCTCCATCGGAAAAAACTCGCAGCTCGGCACCTGCTTCAAGGCCGCCGCATGAAAGACTGCGTCCACCCCCTTAACTGCGCGCGAAACGCTTTCACGGTCGCGGACGTCACCAATGAAGAAGCGTGCACGCGCGTCGCCGAGCACGTTGCGCAAAGCGTCCTGCTTTTCCTCATCGCGGCTGAGAATGCGAACCTCGTCTATGCTGCCGGCAAGCAGCTCGTGGACCATCGTCTTGCCAAACGAACCGGTACCGCCGGTGATCAGGACGCGCTTAATCTCTCGTGCGCTCATCGTCGAAAAACCTTCCCAACAGCTACTGGAAGACCCGTGTCTTCAAACTCCTGCGCGAACGGCTCGCCTATAGGCGTAACGCCTTTGCCCCCCGCGGCAGTACGTTCTTAAGGTCATAGACGACGTGATCAGGTTTTACGCACCCCGCAACTAGCCTCTCACCGCCCTTGCTAAATTCGTCATGCGCTACTGCGATCATCACTCCGTCGTAGACGCCCGCCCCGGGCCGGTCGACGAGCACCAGCCCATATTCCTTCTGTGCTTCGTCGGTATCGACCCAAGGATCGTAAATATCGACATCAACGCCGTATGATTCCAGTTCCGCAATTACGTCCACGACGCGCGTGTTGCGCAGATCAGGGCAGTTTTCCTTAAAGGTTAAGCCCATCACGAGCACGCGCGCGCCATTGACCTGGATCCGCCGCTTCAGCATTGCTTTGACGAGTTGCTCGGCGACATAGGCCCCCATAGCGTCATTAAGACGCCGACCAGCGAGAATGATCTCGGGCCGATAGCCGATCGCCTCGGCCTTGTGGGTCAGATAATACGGGTCGACCCCGATGCAGTGGCCGCCGACGAGGCCAGGGCGAAACGGTAGAAAATTCCACTTGGTCCCGGCCGCCTTCAGCACGGCCTCGGTATCGATCCCCATGCGGTTGAAGATGATCGCCAGTTCGTTGATCAGCGCGATGTTGAGATCACGTTGGGTATTCTCAATCACCTTCGCTGCCTCCGCGACGCGGATCGATTCCGCCTTGTAAGTGCCCGCGGTAATGATCGAGGCGTACAAGCGGTCTACCAGATCCGCAACGTGGGGCGTCGAACCCGAGGTAACCTTCCGGATCGAAGGGAGACGATGCTCCTTGTCACCAGGATTGATGCGCTCCGGGCTGTAGCCGCAAAAGAAATCCCGATTGTAGGTTAGCCCCGACATCCGTTCGAGTACCGGGACACAATCCTCCTCGGTCGCCCCGGGATAGACGGTCGATTCGTAGACCACGATGTCGCCGCGCTTTAGTACCTTGCCGACTGTCTCGGACGCGTTGATCAGCGGCGTGAGGTCGGGACGGCGATGCGCGTCAATCGGCGTTGGCACCGTCACGATATAAAAATTGCATTCGGCGATATCTGCCGGGTCTGTCGAAAAGCGAAGCTGCTTTGCCGCCGCAAGCTCATCAGCGCTGGTCTCGAGCGTCGCATCTTCATCGCGGCGCAGAGCCTCGATGCGTGACTCGTTTATGTCGAAGCCCACCACCTCGCGGATGCGGCCGAACTCAACTGCCAGCGGCAAGCCCACATAGCCGAGCCCGATAACCGCTATCTTGAGATGATCGAGAGAGGCAACAGGAGCCAATGCGGTTTCGGTCTCGCTCATTTCCCCTTATACTCCCGGAACCAGGCGACGAAACTAGCGATGCCGTCGCGGAAGTCGGTCGCGGGCCGATAACCGGTCAGCCTTTCGAGAAGTGAGGCGTCCGCCCAGGTTGCAGGCACATCACCCGCTTGCATTGGCATGTAATTGCGGATCGCCTCGATACCCAGGGTCGCCTCGATCGCTTCGATGAAGTCGAGTAGGCGAACCTTGTCATTGTTGCCGATGTTGACAATGCGAAACGGCGCAACCGGGCTGAGCGAGTCCCCCTCGACGATATCGGCGCACGAGGCTGGCCGTTCGGGCACGGCGTCGATCAGAAGGCGGATCGCACGAACGAGATCGTCGACATAGGTGAAGTCTCGGTACATGTCGCCATGGTTGTAGATGTCGATCGGCCGCCCATCGAGCATCGCGTCGACGAACTTGTAAAGCGCGAGATCAGGGCGTCCCCACGGACCATATACTGTGAAGAAACGGAACATCGTCGTCGGCAAGTTCCACAGATGCGCATAGGCATGCGCCATCGATTCATTGGCCTTCTTCGTCGCCGCATAGATGGTGAGCTGGGTGTCCGCTTTTTCGGTCTCAGTGAATGGCATTTCCTCATTGGCGCCGTAGACCGACGAGGTCGACGCCATCAGCAGATGCCGGACCGCATTGCGACGTGCGGCCTCCATTACATTAAAGGTACCGATGACATTGCTGTCGAGATAGGCGCGGGGGTTTTCGAGGCTGTAGCGAACCCCCGCCTGCGCCGCGAGATGGACGATCACGTCGGGCTGGAAGGCGTTAATCGTCGCATCGAGTAGCGCCTGATCTTCCAGCATCGCTTCGGTCGCGGTGAAATTAGGATTCTCGAGCAGGTGACGGTGGCGCCCGTGCTTCAGCGCCACATCATAATAATCAGTCATGCCATCATAGCCAGCGACCGTGAAGCCTTCGGCCAGAAGCAGCTTGGCGAGATGAAAACCGATGAAGCCGGCGGTGCCAGTCACGAATATTTTGCGCTGCACGAAAAATCCTCAGTTGGAGTCAATACCGACCGTACCGCCGCCGGCGCGAGATGGGAGAGCCTCGCGTCCCGCCGGTGCCAGAGAGATATTGCGGAAATACACGTCGATGCCCGCTGAATCGTCGGGCAGGACGACATCAATCGAGAGCCAGTACCATCGGCAAGCGCTCTCGGGAACGGAGATCAACACACTGTTATTGCCAGCCGCGAACGGAACAGGTTGGATCGGTGCGGCCTTAACGCCCGGTTCCGCGCAATTTATTCGCGCGAGCAGGGTAGACGGGGCGATAGGCATCGACGCCGACAACGACCAGCCTAGCCCATAGTTCCCGGGCGAAAGAGAAACAAGCTGACGTGCCGCGAAACCGCGCGCTCCGCCAATCGCGGACACAAGGAGGCTCTTGTCCTTTTCATCAATCGAGGCCCCAAGCGTCCCCGATACGGCCAGTTGCCAATCAAATGGCGGCAATCGGGGCTGCCGCCCGAAGCCCCCGTCCGAGACCAGATTGGCCGAACGCCCTTCACGCGCCAGGCCCAATCCCTTGTACAAGGCCTGAGCGGCGTCGAAGTCGCCCCGGTTCGCCAGTCCCATCGACAAGTACCGGTCCCACCGGCTGACCGCGGTTTGCCGCCACGGAGGCTGCGCGACTGCAGCGCGCAGCTTGGCCGCATTCATCAGGCTGGCGGGGCGCTGGATGACCTGCCGCCAATAGCTTTCCGACCAGCTCGGCGCCGGGCCAATGACCGGAGCCAGCGCCGCAACAGCACCGTCCTTGGCCGTCGCCTCGGCCATCGCGCCGACATAGGCGGCACCTAGATCATTATTGGTCAGAACCGATCGCGACAGCCAACGAAAAAAGGCCCGGTCGTCGCCGCGCAATGCTGCGATTCTGATCTGCTCTTCGTTGAGGAGCGAATTGCGCCGGCTGAGCTCGCCACTCCGCGCCAGCAGGGCCAGCCGCGTCCGGCCTTCAGACATCGCCGGAATGATCAAAGCGAGAGCCGTGGACGACAACGGTTCGACACGATAAGCGGCGCGCGCCAAATCGACCTCGCCCTTGTTCGGAGCCGCTTTCGGATTTTTCAGGGCGCGGACGCCATAGGTCATCATCGCGTAATTGGCGCTTGTGGTCCCGGTCGGAACAAGCCCTACCGCATGGGCCGCTGCGGGAGCTTTCACCTCGTTCGAGATAACATAACTGGACGCTCCCACCCAAATCGCGAGCGCACTTGCCGCCAGCCACCCCGCTATACGATATGCTTTCACAGTTCGTTCCAAACGCTCGGTAGGTGCACTTGTGCGTCAGCTTTTTCTCTCGTTGCCGTAGCTGTAACCATAGCCATAGCCGTAGCCGTAGCCGTAAACCTGGTTGCGGGCGCCGACCTTGGTAACAATGGCACCGAACAGCTTGGCGCCCGACATGCGCAGACGCGTCAGTGCCGTCGAAATCGCCCGATTCTTCGTGGCATTGGCCTCGATCGTGTACAAGACACCCTCAACGCGGCGCGCGATTAGCGGCGCATCAGCCAACCCCAGCAGCGGCGGCGAGTCGATCAGCACGTGATCATAGCGCGACAGCAAGATGTTGATCAGCTTCGGCAGGCGTTCGCTACCCAGCAGTTCAGCGGCATTGGGCGGCAACTGGCCCGCCGTAATGATTGAAAAGCCGAACCTGGGGAGTTCAACGATCATGCTGTTCAAGTCATCGTCGCCGGACAGGTAGTGGCTAAGTCCCCGCTTGTTGGGCATGTCGAGATAGCGGTTGAGCGACGGGTTGCGAACGTCGGCGTCGATCAGAATGACTGACTTTCCTGTTGCCGCGAGCACTGTGGCGAGGCTGAGCGAGGAATTGCTCTTCCCTTCCTTGGGCCGTGACGACGTCAGCATGATCGACCGCGGCGCGCCGTGCTCGGTAAGGAAGGTCAGGTTCGTCATCAAAGAGAAATAGGCTTCGTAGATCGCCGATTTCTTGTCGAGGATGGCATCTGCGACATTCTGATCGAGCACTTCGGGAATTGTGCCGAGTAGAGGCAATCCGAAGCGTCCGACCACGTCCTGCGGATCGCGAACCGAACTGTCCATCTTTTCGAGTAGGAACACAAGCCCTGCAGCGATGGCAACGCCAGCCAGCAGCGCTAGCATTAAGTTGGTGAATAGCGAGGGGCTTGAGGGCTTGTCAGCGATCTTGGCACGATCCACGACAGCGATGTTATTGGTGCCGACGCCAGAGGCCCCGATTTCCTTATACCGCTGCAATAGCCCATCATAAAGCTGACGGTTGGAGTCCACCTCGCGTTGCAGAATTGCCATCTGAATCGATTCGCGCTGCTGTACATTATAATCGCCGGTCAGCCGGTTTAGCTCCTTCTCTAGGTCGCGTTCTCGCTTGACTGCAGCGTTATAAGCTTCGCGATTGCCCTGCGCCGAGCGCGCATTCTCGGCGGCAATGCTGCGGTCGAGATTGTCGACTTGGGCTTTCAGCGAGACTACTGCGGGGTAATCCTCTTCGAAGATCGTGCGCAGGCGAGCCAATTCAGCTGCCGCCTCGGCACGCCTCTGCCGCATCGCGCCGATGGCGGGCGCATTTACTTGCGCTGCGCCCGTCTGCGTGTGGGAAAGTTCCGCCTCGGCCGCGATGCGCAGTTGCCGCGCCTCGGCCAGCGCCTTGCTCACAGCCTCGATATCGGATCCCACCAAGGTCTGAGTCTTCGTTTTCCCATTTGCATCGGTCTCCGACGAAATGGTCACGATGCCCTTGCCCATCGTATAGTTGATGAGGGCCCGCTCGGAAACTTCAAGATTCTGGCGGAGCGCGGTCAGGCGCGCCTCGAGATATTTGCGCGCGTCCGAAGTCGCTGCAAAGCGCCGGTCGATGCTCGCTTGGACAAACTGGGTTACCCACAGGTCCGCGAGCTTTGCCGACAATTGCGGCGATGGGGTGGAAAAGCCGACGTCGACCAGGCTCGACGTGCGGACCGGGGCCACTTGCAACTGTTCGAGAAGGATTTCGGCGGCGCGCTTGCTGAGGTCGCGCCGCTGCGCGCTCGTCATCCCCGCTTCTGGGGTATCGAGCTTGAATGCGGTAGTGAAAGCCTTGTCCGCGGTCAAATTTCCTGCCCGCACGACACGATCAGCCAGCGACCTCGACTGCAGCAGAGAATATTGCGTGTTGTAAAAAGCGATCTCGTTAACCGGGGCACGGTCGCGCTCGCCCTCCACCGAGGTTGCGACTGGGGCGTCGGGCAAAATTTCAATACGCGCCGTCGACGTATAGTGCGGAGTCGCCAGAAACGTCGCAAGCAGCCCGAGAAGAATGCACGCCGCAATAACGCCGATCACCCAGTTACGATGGTTGATGACCGCAGCGATTGTCCGTTCGAGGATGGGCAGACCGCCGTCCTCGTCATATCCCGCGTAACGTTCAAAGCCGTCGAGCGACGAGAGTGAATCGCGCGTGGTGGCCAAATCATTCATGTTGCGATCCGTCCTCGACTTAAACTTCGCGGGCCAACAGGATTATTGGCGACAGCAGCGCGGGGAAGGTTTGGAGAATATCCTTGAACATTCGCCGCTGCGGGGAATCACCAACGATCACGATATCGTTCGGGAATATTTCAGGATCAGCGTAATTGCCGCGGCGGATGCCTTCCAAATTATATATGCCGACATATTTCTTGTTTCCGACGTCGCGGAAGACAACGACGTCTTCAAGCTTGGCGAACTCGGTCGTACCGCCCGCCAGCGCAACAGCGCGCATCAGAGTCATCCGGCCGACGACCGGATAGGAGCCCGCCTTGTTCACCTGACCGTCGACCGTCACCGACATGGACTGGATGGCCAGTTGGCTCGTCGGGGACTTAAAATTAACCGTAACCTGGGGGTCGCGAACGTAGCGGCCCATGAGTTTGCTACGGATTTCGTCCGCGATGATATCGGGTGTCTTGCCGGCGGCGGCGACGGTTCCAACCAGCGGGAAAGCGAAATTGCCCTCACCGTCGGTCATAATGTCGCGCTGCATGTCTTCGACGCCGAATACCTCGACACGCAATTCTGTGAAGGGGCCGACAAACGAGGTCCGGCTCGAATGCACGACATCGGCGGCCTCGGGTTTCGGGAGCTCAGCTAGCCTGGTTACCGGGCTGTCGGGATTGCTCGCGACCGGAGGCGCATTCTTGACACATCCGGCAAGAGCCATGATGCCCAGGGCGAAGATGATGCGGATTTGGGTCATGAGCCTGATAGGATATCCAGAAGCTTCGAGGACAGGGACGCTATAGTGGCTTAGGCCATGCCCGCAAGTTTAATCCCGCCGCGCGGGCGCCGGGGCAGGACAGCAAAGCAATATTATCAACATGATGGCCAGGGCCTGCAGCGAGGGCACGCGAAGCGGGTAATCGACCAGACTGGCGCCCGACAGGAGGACGACCACCGAAAGCACGGGCAATCGCAGATCGCCGCGGTGACCCTTGATTATATTGCGTAAGCCGAGAGCCCGTAAGCGCCGGGCAAACCAGACGAGTGCAGCGATCAGGATCAGCAGCATCGGCAACCCGCCAGTCAATAGAATCTCGGCCCAATCATTGTGGGCGTGATTGAAATAATAGGGGCTGAGAAGGGCGTCAGGTTCGAACATCTTGTACATATCAGGGAATGACCCCATCCCGCTTCCCAACCCCCAATATTTCTCGATCATCGCCCAGACAGTCGGCCATGCCTGAACCCGCATATCATCGCCTGCGCCCTGATCCGCCAACCGGCTGAGCGCGGTCGTCCGGTCCGAGAGCCAGATTGCGGTTCCCAGCAACAGCCCAAGCAATATCGGCGGTGAATAGATGAGAAAGCGCCATACTCCCCGCGCACGCGCAGGCACCGTGCCCCCGCGGCGCCCAGCGGGCTTTGCGTGCCAGGCGGACACCAGCATCGCATAGCTTATGGCGAATGCGATCACGCCCGCGACAAAGCCCGCCCGTGAGCCGATGAGCGCAGTCAGCGCGGTGAAGGACAGTACCGCGAAGATGAGAGCCATCTGCATGGGCCGACTCTGCCGGCTACGCATTCTCTCGTCGCGCAGCAGTGCAGCGGCGATAATTGTCGCACATGCAAAAAACACGGCATTGTGGTTGCGGTTGGCGAACAAACCCACCATCGCGTCGGAATTGGTGATCCGATAGAGATACGCAGCGCCCCCCGCACCCGACAAAAGCTGAAAAAAGCCAAGCATTGCGCTTAGAGCAGCAACTCCGACAATCGCCAGCAGCAGCTTGGGATAGTCCTCGGAATCAAGCTTTGCACCCAGGAGAAGTGCGGCAAGGGGAACCGACATTGCGTGCAGACTATTCCAGGTTTGCGATGGCGTCAGCGAAATCGGCCGCCAAAGATCCGGCTGACCTAGCAGCCTGTCGATCGCAATGATGGTCTCGCGGCCCGGAAGAGCGTGCCAAAGGATGGGCGGAAGCGGCACGAGTTGTAA
>Ga0065721_10005325_pt1 | contig 20387 bp, 22 predicted proteins | sample Mesricmetagenome_FD_59108 | JGI IMG/M metagenome (GOLD analysis project Ga0065721, IMG submission 59108) | Mesophilic microbial community from rice straw/compost enrichment Sample: eDNA_1 v2 (version 2) | ecosystem: Engineered > Solid waste > Grass > Composting > Bioreactor | place: USA: Davis... | reverse complement strand
ATCCCCGGAACATTCCTTGCATAACATGATGAGACCGTTTACCGAAGGATCGTGGTAAAGGGTTTCAAAATCGTTCTTTTCATCAAGGCGAAAAGGATAACTACGAACAGAAGAACTGTCTTTGGCGCCGATAGGTACTTCGTAGATTAATCCCTTGCTGCTGAGGAGGTAAAGGAAGGAATCCACCCTGGTAATATCTTCCAGATCCTGTCCTGACGGAACCACATTGCCAGTATGGTCCTTCAGTTTACCTTCTTTAAGGTCGATAGCGATTATGCGCCTTTTGCTGTCAGACACACATAACAGGCTGCTGTCATCGGAATTGTACCACACACCTGAAATTTCGTTGAGAGATTTTCCCAATTCTCTCTCGTCAGACCTCTCAAAGTCGTATCCGGGAGGGGAATTGAAATTTTCAGTAGTGCACGCCTGCAATAACGTTACAGCACAAACGAGGAGTACGACTCGGCAATACGGGCATCGCATTTGAATAAGCTTTTGTATCATTTGATTAATTACTTCAAACAACGCACCACATGACAGAGTCGAGGGAACAGATTTTAATGGCAACGCGGAACTATGTAACCGACTGGTTCACCCACAGGGTGGACCCGAAATTTGTGTTTCATAGTCTGGACCACACCGAAGATGTTGCCGAAGCCTGTAGTAAAATGGCGGAGCATTATAAAATAAATGAAGATGATCATTTTGTGCTTATGCTGGCTGCCTGGTTTCATGATACCGGTTATTCAGCTGGTTCTGCCTCGGGCCACGAAGAAGAAAGTGCCCGCATCGCTACAGGATTTTTAAACGATCATCTGGTGGATGACGAAACCATTCAGCGCGTTTGTTCTGCCATCCGCGCCACAAGGATGCCGCAATCACCGGTCACACAAATCGAACAAATTCTGTGTGATGCTGATTTGTATCATCTTGCAACAGATGATTTTAAAGCACGAAATCAATTACTTCGTCAGGAAAGAGAAAGTTTGCTTGGACATAAAATTTCTAAAAAAGACTGGAAAAAAAATAATATCGAATTCCTCGAAACGCATCAATACTTTACAGACTATGGGAAAGAAATTCTCGAGCCTAAAAAGCATGAGAATCTTCTTTCGCTTATGAAGAAAAAGGATCTGAAGAAAGAAGAAGAACAAAAAGAGGAACAGGAGTCTTTCCCATATATGTATGATGTGTCGCCTTTTTCAAAAGACGCGGAAATAGATCCCCGACAGCAACAAAAAAATACGGAACGTGGTATTCAAACAATGTTCCGCACCACTTCGCACAATCATTTTGAACTAAGTTCTCTCGCCGACGGCAAAGGCAACATCATGATCTCGGTAAACTCGATCATTCTTTCTATTTCATTGACTTTGTTGCTCGCGCGACTGGCGTTTTATCCTCAGTATATAGTTCCAACAGTATTGCTGATTGCAGTATGTCTCGGTTCTATCGTTTTCGCTATTCTCGCAACAAGACCATACATTAACAAAGGAAAATTCACTGAAGACGATATTCGAAATAAAAAGACCAATCTGTTGTTTTTCGGGAATTTTCATCGCATGCATCTTTCCGAATATCAATGGGCGATGAATGAGATGTTGAAAGATCGCCAATACCTCTATAACAGTATGATCAAGGATATTTATTACCTGGGTGTAGTGCTGGCAAAAAAATACAGGTATCTCCGCATTTCTTACACCATCTTCATGTGGGGTATTATCATAGCTGTCGCGGCGTTTGCTGTGGCCGCATTATGGGGACAGGAACTGCTTTCGGTCTCCGGTGGCAGTACAAAACCTGTGATCGATTATTGATTAAAGATATTTTTTGATGGCTTCTACCAGCTCGGTCTTGGTAATCGGAACACCCATGATCTTGTTATATCCTTTCGCATCTACGAGGAATTGATCGCGGATGATCTTAATTAACTGACCATTGTTGATTTCGGGAATCAAAACAGTTTTATAATTGGAAAGCAAAGTGCCGAGATTTTTGGGGAACGGCCTGAGATAACGGATATGCGCATGCGCAACGCTGTGTCCTTCGGAAAGTAATTCTTCAACCGCGGTTTTGATAACACCATAGGTAGAACCCCATCCTAATACCAGTACATCACCTTTTTCAGGACCATTATCCAATTGTTGTTCGGGAATGTAATCCGCAATCTTATCTACTTTTTCCTGCCTGATCTTCACCATCAACTGGTGGTTTTCAGGATCGTAACTCACATTACCAGTGATGTTTTCTTTTTCAAGTCCACCGATGCGGTGCTCCAAACCTGCAGTACCCGGAACAGCCCATGGACGAACTAATTTTTCATCACGTGAGTAAGGCTGGAATTTCGCTTCACCATGTCCCAGCTCGGTTTTGAATTTCACATTGATGTTTGGAAGTTCACTTGTGGTTGGGAATTTCCATGGTTCCGCACCGTTTGCGATATAACCATCACTCAAAAGAATTACAGGTGTCATATGCTCCACCGCGATGCGTGCGGCTTCAAAAACAGCAAAAAAACAATCGCTTGGAGTAGATGCTGCAATCACGGGCATGGGTGATTCACCATTGCGACCATAATATGCCTGCAATAAATCACTTTGTTCTGTTTTGGTAGGCAAACCGGTTGAAGGACCGCCTCTTTGAACATCAATGATCAAAAGAGGAATTTCCAGCATCAGCGCCAGACCCATTGCTTCGGTTTTCAAAGCCATGCCCGGACCTGAAGTGCTGGTCACACCAAGATGCCCGCCATAAGATGCGCCAATGGCTGCAGTGATTCCGGCGATCTCGTCTTCTGCCTGAAATGTTTTAATACCAAAGTTTTTGTGACGACTCAGTTCATGCAAAATGTCGGAAGCAGGAGTGATGGGATAAGTTCCGAGAAAAAGTGTAAGACCACTTTTCACAGAAGCAGCAATCAATCCGTAAGCAAGAGCCTGATTCCCCATGATGCTACGGTAAGTACCTGCTTCTATTTTCGCCTTTTCGACGCGATATTGAGTTGTAAATGTTTCAGTAGTATCTCCGTAATTGAATCCTGCGCGTAAAGCTTTGAGGTTGCTTTCGAGGATCTCAGGTTTCTTCGAAAACTTTTCCTGCAGGAATTTTTCAGTTGTGTTCATGTCGCGGCCATACATCCAGTACAGGAATCCGAGCACAAACATGTTCTTGGCCCTGTCTTTTTCCTTGGTGCCCATTTGAAATTCCTTCAGTGCCTCGCGCGTCATTCTGGTTACATCCATTCTGATTACCTCGTAACCCTGCAGACTTTCATCCTCAAGCGGATTCACACCATCGGGGTAATTGGCAAGACGAAGGTTTTTTGCATCAAAACCATCAGTATTCACGATGATCTTTCCGCCCTTTTTGAGGTGCTTCAGATTGGTTTTGAGAGCTGCGGCATTCATGGCCACCAGCACATCGAAATTGTCACCAGGAGTATAAATACTGTCGCTGGAAAAACGCAACTGAAATCCGCTCACACCGGGAATGGTGCCCTGAGGCGCACGAATTTCCGCAGGGAAGTCGGGAAAGGTCGACAGATCCGCACCTAAAAGTGCCGTGTTATTGGTAAACTGGGTACCCGTCAACTGCATCCCGTCACCACTATCACCTGCAAATTTGATGACCACATCCTGTAAAACTTCCTGCTTGCGTTCCATGCCGCAAAGGTAGGACGGACGGGTCAATGAAAGTTTTACAGACCAGCGGATTTACGTTTTTCGAAACTGTATTAAGAAAGCTTAAACAAAGACTGAATCCGGCGAGGTGTTTCTGGTTAATTTTGGTGACTAACGAAAGATATGCAGACAGATTTTTTAGTGATCGGATCGGGAATTGCGGGACTTACCTACGCCCTGAAAGTGGCGCAGCACTGCCCCGACAGAAAAATAACCGTGATTACCAAGGCCAGTCCGGATGAAACGAATACCAAATACGCCCAGGGCGGTATTGCTGTAGTGAACGACCTCGAGCGTGACAGTTTTGAAAAGCATATCGACGATACACTGGTTGCCGGCGACGGGCTTTGCAACAGAGAAGTTGTTGAGATTGTAGTGAAGGAAGGTCCGGCCAGAGTACAGGAGATCATCGACTGGGGTGCAAGATTCGATAAGGACGCTGAGGGCGATTTCAAACTCGGAAAAGAAGGCGGTCATTCTGAATTCCGCATTTTGCATCATAAAGATGTTACCGGCAAAGAAATGGAGCGGGCGCTGCTCGAGGCTGTGCGTCGAACGCCCAATATTCATGTCGTACATCATTGTTTTGTGATTGATATCATCACCCAACACCATCTTGGTTTCCTTGTTACAAAATCTACTCCCGATGTTAGTTGTTATGGTGTTTATGTATTGAATGCTGAAAGTAACCGCATCGAAAAAATTCTTTCAAAAGTTACACTGCTTGCTACCGGAGGGAATGGGCAGGTGTATCGTACTACAACAAATCCTTTTATTGCCACTGGCGATGGCGTGGCCATGGTTTACAGAGCAAAGGGAAGAATTGAAAACATGGAATTCATTCAGTTTCATCCAACCGCATTGTATGAAGCTGGAAAAAGAGGACAGGCTTTTCTTATTACAGAAGCTGTGAGAGGTGATGGAGGAATTCTGCGCAACGTTAATGGCGAAGCTTTTATGGAGCGTTACGATTCGCGCAAGGATCTGGCACCACGCGATATCGTTGCAAGAGCAATTGACAATGAAATGAAGATCACCGGTACCGAACATGTGTATCTGGATTGTCGTCACATGGACATGGATAAATTCCGCGAACATTTCCCCAACATCTATGAAAAATGCATGTCGCTCGGAATTGATGTTTCAAAAAATATGATACCGGTTGCTCCCGCGGCACATTACAGTTGTGGTGGCATCAAGACCGATGAATGGGGCCGAAGTTCTATCAGAAATCTTTATGCCTGTGGTGAATGTGCCAGTACAGGATTGCATGGAGCGAATAGGCTAGCAAGTAATTCTTTATTGGAAGCGATGGTATTCGCGCATCGCTGTTATGTGGATTCGGTGAACAAGATTGAAGGGCTTAAAGATCTTCCCGAAATACCAGACTGGAATGCAGAAGGGACCTCGCATCCAAGAGAAATGATTCTCATCACACAAAGTCTGAAAGAACTTCAGCAGGTGATGAGTGATTATGTTGGTATCGTAAGAAATAATGTCCGTCTGCAACGCGCCATGCGAAGGATTGATCTTTTATTTGAAGAAACAGAAGGATTGTATCAGACTACAACGGTATCGCCGCAACTGCTTGAATTGCGTAATATGATTACGGTGGGATATCTGATCATCAAAGGTGCAACGTTCCGCAAAGAGAGTCGCGGTTTGCATTACAATACCGATTATCCATACAAATCAGACCTCGTTCAGAATATTGTGCTCTGACGCGGGCAGACTTATCTTCGCAGTTTATGTACTACATCGTTTATGGATTGTTGTATCTGGTATCGCTGCTGCCGCTGCGTGTGCTTTATATCATCAGCGATCTGTTTTATCTGCTGGTGTACCATGTGATCGGCTATCGAAAAGATGTAGTGATGCATAACCTCGGAATTGCTTTTCCTGAAAAACCTGTAGAAGAGCGAAAGAGAATTGCAAAAAAATTCTACCGAAACTTCATTGATACTTTTATTGAGACGATCAAACTCATTAGTGCAAATGAAACCTTCATCAAAAAACATTGTCAGGTAGATGTTGGCATTCTCACCAAACTCCATCGGGAAGGGAAAAAATGCCAGGTACATCTGGGACATAATTTCAATTGGGAACTCGCCAATGTGGTTGTTCCGTATTATAGTCCATACATGCAGATCGGCATTTACATGCCTTTGACCAGTAAGTTGTTTGATCGATTGTTTCTGAAGATCAGATCCAGAAGCGGTGTGATTTTATTGCCGGCTACTAAAATATCACGTGCGATGATTCCATATCGGCACGAGCAATATCTGCTTGCGTTGATTGCAGATCAAAATCCGGGCGTTCCTTCCAAAGCGTGGTGGTTTCATTTTTTCGGAAGACCCACACCATTTGTTACTGGTCCTGAAAAAAATGCAAGAGCTAATCAGGCGGCTGTGGTATTTGCATATTTGACGAAGAAAAAAAGAGGATATTATCAAATCCATTTTGAGCTGGCAACAAAAGAGCCACACGAGATGAAAGAGACTGCACTAACCGCACAGTATGTCACCTTCCTTGAAAATGTCATCAGAAAAAATCCGGAGATGTGGTTATGGAGTCATCGCCGATGGAAGCATGAGTGGAAGCCGGAATACGGGGAAGTAAAGTAAAATTTAAAAAGGTCAAAAATAAAAAGTCAAACTGCTGATTGCGTTTCGAAAGATCAAATTTCGGCGACCCGGCGTTTGACTTTTACTTTTGACCTTTGAATTTAATTCAGTACCTGTGTTTCTTTTTCTTTCTCGATTTTCTCCTGCTCTTTAATCTTGTTCCATCCACCGAGAACATTTCTCAGATTGTGAATGCCTTGTCTTTTCATGAGAGAAGCTGCAATTACGCTGCGGTAACCACCAGCACAATGCACGTAGATATTTTGTTCTTCTTCAAACTCAGAAAGATTTGCAGGATCCATCATTTCATCAAGAGGAATATTGAGTGCATCCTTGATATGACCGTTAGCATATTCTGTTGGCTTTCTTACATCCAGCACAATCAGATTTTCATCAAAAGGAAGATCCATTGCCAGTTCATCTGCTTCCACATCAACAATCATATCAATGGGTTCGCCTGAAGCTTTCCAGGCATCAAATCCGCCATCAACATAGCCGGAAACTTTGCTGAATCCAACGCGTGCAAGACGTACAATTGCTTCTCTTTCTTTTCCCGGATCTGTGACAAGGATCATTTGTTTGTCGAAAGGCAAAAGGCTTCCTGCCCATTCAGCGAATCTTCCTTCGAGTCCGATAAAAATTGAATCAGGAATAAAACCTTTTGTGAATTGTTCTGCACGGCGTGTGTCAAGAATGATCGCATTGTCTTTCATTTCCTTCACAGCCTGAACAGATAGAGGTGTGAGACTTTGTTCCAGCACTTTATCAAGACTTTCATAACCTTCTTTGTTGATCAATGCGTTGATAGGAAAGTATTGCGGTGGTGCAGCCAGTCCTTCAGTAACAGAACGAATAAATTGTTCTTTATTCTCTGCTTTCAATGCGTAGTTCGACTGTTTTTCTTCACCGATGGTGCTGTAAGTGTTTGGGCCAAGATTTTTGCCACAAGCACTGCCAGGACCGTGCGCCGGATAAACGATCACATCATCTGCAAGAGGAATAATTTTCGTTTGAAGACTGTTGTACATCATACCAGCGAGATCTTCCATGGTCAGTTCTGTACCTTTTTGAGCCAGGTCCGGGCGACCAACATCACCAACAAACAAAGTATCGCCAGTGAACACACAGTAATCTTTTCCCTGTGCATCTTTCAAAAGATAACAGGTGGATTCAAGAGTATGACCGGGAGTGTGAAGAACTTCAATTGTGATATCGCCAAGTTTGAATTGTTCTCCATCAGCCGCCACATGCACATCGAATTTTGTTTCAGTGTTGGGGCCGTAAATGATTTTAGCACCTGTAGCTTTCGCGAGATCGATATGACCACTTACGAAATCAGCGTGAAAGTGAGTTTCAAAAATGTATTTGATGCGTGTATTCCTTTCGGAAGCAAGTTGAAGATAAGAATCAATATCCCTGAGCGGGTCAACAATAGCCGCTTCGCCATTGCTTTCTATATAGTAAGCTGCTTCACTCAGACATCCTGTATAAAGTTGCTTTACGAGCATAAAAAAATTCTTTAGCAGCAAAAATAACCCATTTGCGGCCAAAGAATTTTCAATTAAGCCAAGCCGGCTATTTTAACAATTCGTGCACGAAATTGTGAACCTGATCTAAACGATCATAATTCACTGAGTAGTAGATGAATTTACCATCACGAAGCGTGTTAACGAATCCAGCTTTTCGTAAAATTGCGAGATGCTGTGAGGCAACCGATTGCTCCAGCCTAAGCTTTACATAAATCTCGGTAACCGTCATCTTGCCATGTTGATGAAGTAATCTCATCATCTGTTGGCGCAACTTGTGATTAACTGCTCGTAAAATAAGAGCGGCCTTCTTCAGTTGGATCACGTCTATCCTTAATTCGGACGATGCGATGGTCTGATCAGTTAATTCGTTAGTCATAGAGATTTCCTTGTAGTACAAATTTATAATTTGATTAGAGTATTGCAAATCAGAAGTCTACAAATGAAGACTTTTTCCTAAAGATTATTTGGTTAATGAGTGAAAATCCTTACCGTAAAATGGTTCTGTATAGGCCAGCGAGGCGAACTCTGCTCTGAAATGCTTGTCCAGAGCCAGCTTCACCATATCGCGAGCTCCTGCGTCCACTGAAATAAACTGCGCTCGCGGATGTATGATCAATGATTTGAATTTGTTGCTTCCGTTGCCAAAAAAACAAATCATTTGCTCCTGAAGATAAGCATGAAATGATTCAGATGAAAGAATCAGATTGGTAGAAGGGAGAATTTCTCTGAGTTCCTGATCGAAAATGGCTGTAAATACTTCCATTCTTCTCGCGTCAATCATAGGACAAAGCCAGCAATCTGTTTCAGACCTCGCCGCGGCAGCCATCATTTGTAATGTATTGATTGTGATCAAGGGTTTGTTCAATGCAAAGCAAAAACCCTTTGCTGCAGCCATTCCCACTCTGAGTCCTGTATATGATCCCGGACCTGCACTTACAGCAAACGCATCCACGTCTTTCAGCTTTATATCAGTTTCATTTGTTATATCATGGATTGCTGTGTGAAGCCAGGCTGCGCTGTCTTTTTGTTGGGGGTTGCTTTTATAGGACAATACTTCTTCTCCACGAGCAAGACATACCGATGCACCTGTTACCGCCGAATCAATATTGAGAATGAGAGCCATGCCGGCAAGATACTATGCTTTCCACAATGGCTATTGAATAGGAGGCCGCGCATCGTCACGTGTATTGCGAATCAGTCCAATACCGGTAAAAAAGAAAATAGCGCCAAGAAGTCCGTATACAATTAATGTTTTGATCTGTCGCTCTGTGCCGGATGCATCCATGAAGAGCACAGCAAAGTAAATGAGACTGGCAATGCCGAGCACGGTAAGAATGATCCCGAAAGTTCTTTTAACGTTCATACAATCGTTTAAAAGAACGGGATGCAAAATGACTGCCACGAAGTTTGACTCTGATCTATTGCCTGTGATAACACCAGATCTCATTTCTCACCCCGGCCTGAACATTCTCAGCTGCAGGAAGTACAATCACCGGTGTGTTGTCTTTCATCGAAGTTTTGGCAAAGAGATTTTTTAATGGACCAGACGTGAAGAATACTCTTTGTGCGGTCATGCTGAATTTATATTCACCTACTTCATCGCTGGTTGAGATCCTGTATCGGTTGCCATCCAAAATGAAAATATCTCCACGTTCCCATTTATCATCATTGCTTTTGACAACAGTCTCATATTTACCAGCAGGTAAATGACTTACTCCACTTTCCTGCGCACGGCAAAGAAGGAGAGAAAAAACCAACAGGATGGAAAGTAAAAAATGCTTCATAGGTAATCCATTTTGGCCCTTGTAAGGTACAACATAAAGTGCGCCAGCCAATCGTATTACACCTCGGAAAACTACCTGTGATACTACTCGTATTTTCCATAAAGCATGTATAAAACTTTGCGGTCTGCTTCCGTCATGATCGTGCTTTTATCTTCTTGCAGAAACTTTCTTTTGAATGCCTGAATGGCTGAAAGCGAATCTTTTACGTCATACCCAATAATCCGAAGCGCCTGTAAATGATTGAAGTTTTCCGGCATTAAAACACCGGTTGTATCACTCCACCAAAGACCGAATCCGTGCTCTGATAATTTTTTCCACGGGAAATGCACATTTGGATCAACTTTTCTCCCTGGCGCTATATCAGAGTGTCCAATGAAGTTGGCATCCGGAATATTGTACGCTGTTTTCAATTTTCCCAACAACAAAAGCAATGCATCAATTTGTTCATCCGTGAATGGTTCGGAACCATTATTGTCGATCTCAATTCCGATCGAGGATGAATTGATATCGCTGTTGTTTCCCCATTTGCTCACACCACCATGCCATGCCCGTAAGTAATCGTTTAACATGTGATGAATCGTACCATCCTTGCAAATCACATAGTGCGCACTCACCTGAGTTTTTGTTGTAGTGAACGTCTTTAAAGTTTGCTCACAACTATTTTGCGCCGTATGATGAATGATTACAAAATTTGGTTTGCGAAGATTGAAATTCGTTGTGCCAATCCATTCTGCTGTTGGAAAAGAATCTTTCAGCGGAGTCTGTCTTATTTGTTTTGATAATCGTTTTGCCTGCTTTTTATAAGAACGATTGGCAGTTGCGTAAGGCGATCTGCTGCACGCGGCAATCACAACTGCGACAAGTAGAAAAAACAAGAGTGCACGTTTCATATCGAATGTCTGTGTAAAAGGATCATAAAGATCAGGAGTTTCTTCGAGCGGCGCATGGTTTGGTTTTTGTGATTATGTTCCAAAACAATTCATATGGCAAAAGATATCAAAGGGAAAAAAGTAGCCATTCTGACTGAGAATGGTTTTGAAGAGATAGAACTCACCAGCCCGATGAACGCTCTGGAAGCGGCGGGAGTGGAAGTGCAGATTGTTTCACCACAAAAAGACAAAGTAAAAGCCTGGAACCATGATCACTGGAGCATTGAAATGTCTGTTGATCGTCAGTTAAGTGAAGCGAATCCTGAAGACTATGACATGTTATTGCTTCCCGGCGGTGTGCTGAATCCGGATAAGCTACGACTGAACAAGGAAGCTGTTGCTTTTGCGCAACATTTTCTTGAGCAGGGCAAACCACTTGCAGCTATTTGTCACGGACCTCAGTTATTGATCGAAACAGGAATGCTTGGTGGAAGAACGATGACTTCTTATCCTGCTGTTCGCACCGATTTGATCAATGCCGGTGTGAATTGGGTAGACAAAGAAGTTGTGGTAGACAATGGTCTCGTAACAAGCAGAAGTCCTGAAGATATGGAAGCATTCAATCGAAAGATGATTGAGGAACTCGGCGAAGGCAGGCATGCAACTACAGGACAATTCACACATCACGAAAAGCGTCATTAAAATAAAAAAGCCCTTCCCGATTCAGCCGGAAGGGCTTTCATGAACAACTAGACACCAACAGCTAATGACTTAAGGTTAAGGATGAAGGCAGTGTAAATGTGTTGATGACTTTGTTTTCAGTTTCAATATCACTTTTCAGCAGCACCAGTTTTTCTACCATGAAACTTTCATGAAAATTTCTTTGTGCGAAAACAGGAAGCACATGTTCATATACCTGTTGCGAAAGACCACCGGCAAGCGACAGATAAGGTCTTGATTCGAGATGCATGGGCGGACAGCCATTGGAAAGAATAAAACCATCGAGCATCGTAAGCGCAGATGTTAATCGCTGAAAAGGCTGATTGTCCTGTACCCGCAGATAAATTGTGTGGGGTGGGAATCCTGAAAAATTATTGAGACAAACTTTAAAACTGTTTTGCAGGTTGCAAATATTCTGGATCCATCTTGTAAGCGTTTCTTCCATTCTTTCCAGTACGTAGAAAGAAGCAATCTGAATTTGCGGACGTGTCCACCGGTTTGTGTAACCACTGATTTGATCCAGCAATTTTTTTTCTTCCGCTACTTTTTCCAAAACATTTTCATCCGGATAAGCTACGAGGGAATATTTCCAGAAAACATCTTCCAGGGGAAAAGTCTTTGATTCACATGTGGAAACAAACATAAGGATGAAGGTTTTTTCTTTTTGCCAAATAATTTCGCATAAATTTACTAATAAATTTAGTAAGCTGTTGTATGGAACATCAAATTTTTTATCCTTCCCTTCGTCCTGCCGGTGTGCCCTCGTGGAATGAGTCTTCAGGACATCTTTCGGAACCCGCGATAGATCTGAATAAACAATTGATACAGAATGAATCAGCTACGTTTTTGATGCGCGTGAACAGCGATGCGATGGCGGAAGCGGGAATTAGCAGGGGCGATGTGGTAATTGTTGACCGGGCCGCGGAAGTAAGAAGCGGGAAGATTGTGATCGCTTTGGTTGGGGAAGAGATGGTGATTCGGCGGCTGGAGATCAGTCAGGGTAAACAAAAGCTGTTACCTGCTTCTCAAAAATTGTCAGCGATTGATATCGATCCGATACATACTTCGATTTGGGGTGTGGTAACCTATGTGATCCGGAAATTTTAAATCAAAATCACAGGTAAAAAGACAAAGGATAAGGAATGATTGCAACTGTTCGCTGGTCCGGCATTTGTATTGGATGAGGTATGCCTGAAGGTCCATCACTGGTGATAGCAAAGGAAGCGATGCGTGGTTTTATAGGAAAGAAAGTAAAATCTGTTTCCGGAAATTCTAAAATTGATTTCCAAAGGATGCATCGCCGGAAGCTGACCGACATTCGGACCTGGGGCAAACATTTGCTTCTTTGTTTCGATGAATTTACCGTACGCATTCATTTTCTGATGTTCGGTTCTTATTCCATCAACAGTTTTCGTGATCGTGAGCCTCGCCTTTCACTGGAATTTGCCAAAGGCTCGCTGAATTTTTATGCATGTGCAGTTCGATACCTCGAAGAGCCGCCAGATGAAATTTATGACTGGTCGGCAGATGTGCTGAGTGATGTCTGGGATGAAAAGGCCGCGAGAAAAAAACTCAAAGCCACTCCAAAAACTCTTGTGACGGATGCTTTACTCGACCAGACGATCTTTTCCGGCGTTGGCAACATCATTAAAAATGAAGTGTTGTACAGAATTAAAGTGCATCCGAAAACAAAAGTCGGGGACCTGCCACCACGCAAACTCACCGAAATGATCAAAGAAGCAAGGAACTACAGCTTTGATTTTTTGAAATGGAAAAAAGAATATACGCTTAAAAAACACTGGCTCGTGCATACCAAAAAAACCTGTCAGCGTGATGGAAATCCGATTCGTAAAGAGTATCTCGGCACAACAAAAAGAAGAACATTCTTTTGCGAAAGCTGTCAAAAACGCTATCCGTCCTGAGGTTCTACACTTCTTTCTTTGTAACTTCCAGATATAATTTTTCCACCATGGAAAGTTTGTTTGAACCTGCGGCGGCAGAGAGTATCCTTTCGCGGCTGCAAATGCTTGAACCAACAACCCGGGCGCGGTGGGGTAAAATGAATGTGGCGCAAATGCTTGCGCACTGCAGCCTGCCACTGGAACAATACTTCAGGGAAAATAAAGTACGCCGAAGTCTGACAGGATTTCTTTTCGGCCGAATGGCGAAGAAAAGATTGTTTAGCAACAAACCCTGGCCGCGCAATTTGCCAACTGCCAAACAATTCCGAATCAAAGATCAAAAGGAATTTGTACAGGAAAAAAAACGGCTCGCAGCCATCATCCAGCGGTTTTCAACAGAAGGTTTTACCATCACTCAGAACATCCATCCATTTTTTGGTAAGATGTCATCTCAGGAATGGGCGCTTTTTTGTTACAGGCATCTGGATCATCACCTGCAACAATTTGGTGTTTAGTCCCGCTGGCTTTGGGTATTAGTCCCTTTGTGATTTGAGCTGCGCGAGTTTTTTCTTTTCATCTTCGATTTTCTTCACCTGATCTTCCTGGTCTTCACGGTTTTCTTTGAGATCTTTCTGCAGCTGTTCGATTTTTTTCGTCATATCCTTTTCCTGATCCTTCAGTTTTGCCAGCTTTTTTTCTGCATCTTTCACCGCTTCTTCCTGCTCTTTGATATCAAGTTCCAGCTTATATGCAGCTGCTTTGTCAACGAAACCATTCAGGAATTTTTTTGCCGCATGATAGGTGTCCTCGTCGGAAGTTGAAGAAATGAAAGTTTCACCTCGTGCTACCAGCATGTAAATGATGGATTCGTCTTTTGCCTTTCTGCTTTTTTGATCCACCTTGAAATACAAATCTACAGGCTCTGATGCTCCTTCAAGACGAACCTTTTTGAAAATATAGAATCCATTCAATTTGTTTTGTTTCCAAAACAATTTTCCTTTTGTTTCAACATCGTAACCAATGTCTTTGAGATTATCCACGATAAAATCTTCCACTATACTCTCTTTGTAAGGAAGATCAAGCATTAACCCGGGCTGAGAAGTTTTATTGTACGATACCGATGTATAACTCACCTGTGCCTGTGCAATGGTGGAAAGCATGATGGTGGCCAATGACCATACGAACAGTTTCTTCATAAACAGAGTTTTGCGCTGTAAATAAACAAAGAATTTGAAGAAGTGGCGATCGGAAAAGCGTTAAAGAACGCTAATGAATTTCATTTTTCTGTTTATAACAACCTCGGTTGTTGTGTTACAAATTGAGGAACAGGAAGATCCAGTTTGCAATGNTTATTAAGTTGTTGNGCCAGATAAACAGTGAGTTCAGGAGANGTGGCTTCGTCGTGCATGTGCATGAAAAAATATACTTCTTTCATTCCNGCACTTAACCATTTTTTGATCCTCTGCACCCATGCATCTATTCTTGTGTAGTCGGTTTCGTGAAGGCTGTTACCTACAAAACGAATAAAAGTTTTCGGTAAGGTTACGTGCATGTGACAACAATCTCTCCTTCCTGCAGCGTCAGTGATCACCGCGCCAATCTTCATTTTTTTCAATGCAGAAAAAAGCTGATCGCGATGCGGCGGTGTAAACCAGTCGGGATGTCTTACCTCCAGGAAAAACTGCACATCTTTTGGAAGTGTGTCGAGATAATTCATCAATTCCTCGTTTCGTTTTGGAGAAAACCTGTCGCTCACCTGCAAAAAGACCGGTCCGAGTTGATCTTCAAATGCTGTAACGCCCTGCAAAAATGTATCAGTCAGAAATTGTTTTTCTGCAAGATTTCCGAAATGGCTGATGCCCTGATAAACTTTTGGACAAAATTTGAAGCCTTGTGCTTTTGCTTTGTCGGCCCATTTGCGAATATCCGCGGGATTATAGAGTTTGTAGTGAGTCGCATTCAGCTCTATGGAGTTGTAATGCTTTATATATTCGTCGAGGAACCCTGCTTCTTTGGTTCCTTTGGGATAGATCTTTCCGATCCATTCTTTTCTTCCCCATTTGGCGCATCCAAGAAAGACCTGCGGTTTTTTCGCAGGAGTTCCTTTCAAAACTGTCGCATTTAGAGCGGGATCGGCCGGCAGTTTGAAATTGATTTTGTTTAGTTCTTTTTCCGGGACGCGTCCGAAATCCATTATGCTGGTTTTAGTTCTTCAAATTCGCCTGTTTCTTTATTCTTTCTCACATTGCCGGCATCGAAATATCTTCCATTCATCACCACATAAACGCCTTCGGGTAAGGTTTGTACAAAAGCAAGCGCACTTCCGAGGTTGAATAGTCCGTCTGATGAACCGAATTTATAAGGAACCATGGCACCGGTCAGAACAATTGTTTTATTGCTGATTCTGGATGCGATGAGCGACGCAGTATCTGTCATCGTATCCGTACCATGTGTAATGATGATCTTGTCTTCCGTGCAGTTCAGACAATGTTCTACAATGAGTTCTCTTTCTTCATCCGTCATTTCCAGGCTGTCAACCATCATCAGGGTGCGAATCTTCACCGGGACCAGATTCCGTCCCAATTTTAGCATCTCGGGGAGGTGTGAGTCTTTGAAATACAAGCGTCCTGTCAGCTCATTGTATTCCTTGTCGAATGTGCCTCCAGTGACAAAAATGCGTATGCTCATGCCGGTAAAATTAGGCAGAGAAAGCTTAGGAATTTCAAGAAAGCGGAATGATAGTCATCAGACGACCAGCTTTTGGACGTTGTGCATCAGGACATCCATTTGCAGCGGCTTTTCGAGCGCGATAATTTCGGGATCTGTCTCCACGGAATCAATCTCATGTTTTTCAACCAGTACGATCGCTGGGGTTTTGAGTTTGGATTTGATCACCTGGTAGGAGCCGAAGCAAAGAATCACCACTGCCGGCTTCATTCGTTTGATTCTTTCAGCAAGTTCTTCGGATTTGTTGCAGGCCTCTGCCTTGTAGTTCCGATGAACCAGTGTAAGATAGATCTTGGACAAAGTGTCCAGGTCATGGTGTGCCACTAAGACCCTTGTTCTAGCCATTGGTTAGGGGTTAATCCTTAAGTAATCGAGTGCGGCAAAACTAGGGACATGACCTTTCCCAGTCAATCGTATTAGTACCTGCGGCTTTTACGGCTTGTAATTAGTATTGATAAAGAGAAGAGATATCAATCGTTTCCAGAAAAGGTTCGAGNTCATCTTCATCCGCGAAGCTTCTCATCCCCTGCATCACATTGAACTTGAGATTGTGATAGATCTCAACATAGAAATCGTCGAGTTGATATAAAAAGATGGAGAAATTTTTATACTGCCTTTCTGCGAGGAACACACCTCGTTCTATCAAAGCTTCGGCTTGTTTGGTATCGTCCAGTAAAGTGAATTCGTCCAGTGTCATCAGAGCGAAAATAATCGGTCAGGATGGAGATTCAAATAAGATCGTGCAGTTTTTCTATCACCGAAGCGTAAAATTTATTCACAGCATTTCATGTGAAAGAAAAATTTATCGCGAGAAAATTTCATTGAGAAGTCCGGCAAGGCGAACTCCTCCTTTCAGCAGTTGATCATTTAATGTATTGATATGATCGTAGTTATATCGATAACCGAGTTTCGGATTCGTTTCACGAATTTCTTCGTGCAATTTTTGTGCAATGGAATAAGATTCAAAAAACCACATGTTTATTGAAGTGGATTGCAATGATTTGCGCTGCGCTTTGGTGGTGTGATCCAGATGATCAGCATATTCCGTGTAACTTAATTGTTGCATATCAATTAAATCAGAATCCCACACACGATGCAGATTGGAAGATTTTCCAAACCACTGCACTTTGATATCATTGCCGCCGGCGGTTCCAATGGGACTAACGTGCAGCGGTTGATGAATATCTCCAACTATATGTATCAGTAATTTGAGATAAAGTTTTTTCTTATCTGCATCTAAGTCTTTCTTCTTCAATTCACTAATGAGAAAATTCAATTTCGTATAAGCGTTCTGTGTGGTGTCTTTTTTCAAAGCGTCTTCAAACTGTTCGTAAGTCAAACCTTTTTCAAAGTTCACATAGTGCCAGCGATCCAAATATTTGTAAGATGAATCCGATTTGATGAAATCAGCCCAATTGGCTGCCATTGCAATTGATTCATTTCCCAGAATCTTTTTGATCTCACGCTTCGCTTTTGAATTCAAATGCGCTTCCGCAATTTGTCCCACAACGCGATGACCCAGCAAACCCCAGGCAAATGATATGTTTGGCAGATAGCAAAAAACTGCAATCAGGATGATGTGATGGATTCGCTTTCTGTTCATTACATATTTTTCTTTGTGCGAATAATTATTCCATGATTTCCTCGAAATGGGTCAACAAACCATCTTTCGTCATACCCTCGATTACCACTCTGAATGCTTTCGTAACATCGTTGTTATAGAACGTGAGCCTGATGGTGTTTTTTGTTGGACTGGTTTCCAGTTGGGGATTCCAGTATAAAGTCGTTCTTACATCAGGTTCTTCATGACGCGGATCGAAGCGGTTATAATTGGGACTGTAAAATTCCCGTACCGGTGTGTAGCCAAAAATTTTATTTGAGCTCAGGCCACCTTTTGTATTTCTCACATCCTCGCCTCGTTTTGTATAAATGGCAATGGCACCACTACCGCCATTAGACGCGCCGATAAATGGAGGACGAAATACTTTGATATAAGCGACATCACTAATGGGAACGCTGTTGAGCATTGAAAGATCGGTCGGGAATTCATCGAGGTAAATAACAGGCGTACCACCTCTCCACGTCATAGTGGGATTGGCACCGGGAGTTACCTGAAGCCCGGCCACTCTTCCCTGCAGATAATTGAGAATGTTCATGAAGGCACCGGCGCCGGGATCATTTACAAGATCAAACTGATAACCATCGCCACCTTTGAACAATGGAGATCGTGGATAACGGTCTTCCAAAGTTTCAACAGGACTTTTTTTAGTTGTAGACACCGTAACCATTTCCAAAACCTTTCCTCTTCGAACCTGTTCCAGTCGCAATGCTTCCGAAGCGAGATAGGAATGATAGGAAGTTCCACTGGTGTCTGCAAGGGGATAGGTAGACAAAAAGTTTTTGCTTAAGGTTTTGTAATTGGGAGCGGGAAGTCGGTTGGTCATGAATTTTACTTCGGGCACCACGAGCGATTTTGATTTCAAACTATAGTACACACTCAGTGTGTCGAAGAAGATCACTCCCGGATCTGAAAAATTTCCACTGCGATCAACAGGCAGAAAGAATGTTGTCATCGCTGAATCCTGCTTTACCAGTAAAACGATTGCTTCATTGCCTGTGAATTGTGATTTTCCAACGCCCACAACCTGTCCCGACAAAGAAAGGTGCGCCGTGTCTCTCGGAAAATTGATTTTTGGAAGCGCACCTTTTGTGATTTCTTCCCAGTTGAATCTTCTCCAGCCATGAGTCATCATTACAAGATCAAGATGTTGAGACGCATTTGGATTGCCGGATGAAAAATAATATGCCGGATTGTGCACTCTTCCTCTGATGTCGGAAGAAAGCATCAAATGTGAAATGATATTATCGCTGGTATCTTTTTCAATAGCAACATCAGTAACAGAAATTGAAAGATTTGCACCGGCGAGATGTTCAGGAACTTTGATTTCTATTTCATTCTTTTTTCTTTTTCCCAATCCCCAATGAAGTACTTCCATTGAAGGTTTGAAAGTGTATTCCTGATTATCTACAAAAGTGATTCTTTCCGCGATGGCATTCCAGTTGGCATCAAACAATGTAAGCGTAAGGATGCCGCTCGGAAGATTTTCTGTTGGAATCACTCTTTGTGCAGATGTGCTGCTGGCAAGTTCTATATCAGTTTGAAAAATCTTGTTGCCATTCATTGTTCCCACGAGATGAAGCTGCTTCAATTCCGACGCTGCATTTTCAGTTCTTGTGAGACTTACAATTCTTCTTGTACCATTCAATGCCATTTGCAAAATCACACCTGTTGGTTTGACGGCAGGGAGCGGAGTGGTGTATTCTTTTCCTTTTGCATCTTTCCAGCGAACACTATAGACTTTTCCATTTTCAGGAAGAAGATAGAAGCTGCCCATTCCATCATGTTCAAAGCGTAATGAGTCCATGAATTGATTCGCATCGGATTGTAATGCCGCTTTGATTTTTACAGGTCGTCCCCACTGATCGTTTGCTTTGAATGCAACGCGGTTGGAGACGCCGGCGATAAGGTCGCCACCTTCGGGAAATAATTGAAGCGTGGGAATGGGTTCAGCTTTTACAGCTGCCTTGTTTGATCGTTGAAGTATTTTGATCTCTTTTTCATAGAGAAATGCAGTATCGAAATTGAGCATCCATTTTGTGTAGGCTCTCACGTGGACAAAATTCCCTTCATATTCTTCGGGTACTTCAAACTGTCCGTTGGTAGTTCCTTCGATGATCGGACTCACGGAATGGTGGAGCACGGAACCATCCGGCGCGATCCAGTCAACATAAAGCGTTTTGGTTTTCATGGCGGGAAAAATATCCTCGAGCACATAGGCCTTGAACCAGACAGTTTCGCCCGGAGAATAGGAGGATTTGTCGAGATGCAGCCAGACTTTTTCTCGTGAAAACTCACTGGCGTAGCGGGCCAGGGTTGAATCCAGAGATTGAGCACGGGACATTCCGCACAGGACCATGACAAGGATCAGTAAAAGATTCTTTTTCATAAAGGCCTAAGGTACAAAGCAAAGCTAAGTGAACGAGGGGAGGGCGGAGGGTTTAGATAACGGTTAACGTTTTGGGAAAGTCGAAGTGTAGGTGAGAACCCGACTGGGGAAGATGTTGATGGTTGGAAGTCTGCGGGGCTTTAGTTGAACGTTGAAGTGTGCGACGCAACGGAAGCCGGGCTTTGCACTACAGATGAATTCAAAAAATTGAATACACCCACAGTAACCACTACCCCCACACTCTATACCTCAAACTCCATCCATTATCATCCATTATAACGTGAATAAGTTTTTCAACTCAGGTTAAACCCCGGATTATTTCGATGTTGTACTTTTGACGGTTCCCTTTCCTATAGTCCTTCTATTGAAAAACAGTGCGCCCGGCAACTGTGACAAATCCTGCCCTCCTTACTGATTGCATTTATTGGTACACAATTGATAACCTCAAATTCACAATTATGAGAAAGTTCTACGCATTTTGCATTGGGCTGTTTGCGGCATTTGGCGCAGCGGCTCAATTGGCAATTGTGCCGGGTAATGGCA